>Ga0193726_1001981_pt1 | contig 14601 bp, 12 predicted proteins | sample H2c1metaG_FD_144928 | JGI IMG/M metagenome (GOLD analysis project Ga0193726, IMG submission 144928) | Soil microbial communities from a riparian zone of the East river system, Colorado, United States - H2c1 | ecosystem: Environmental > Terrestrial > Soil > Riparian zone | place: USA: East River... | reverse complement strand
GCCGCTCCAGCCCTTGCCCCGGCCTCGGCGCGGGACCCCGGCGGCCGACCCTCAGCGGCCGCTCCAGCTCCGGCCCGGGCTCAGCCCCGCGCGGACCTGCCCGGCGCGGACCTGCCCGGCGCGGACGGGCGGAATCCGCGCGAACCGGACTTGCCCGGCCTGGACCCCGAGCAGAGCGCGGCGGTCCTGGCGGCCAGCCCGCTGATGATCGTGGCCGGTCCTGGCACCGGCAAGACCCGGACGCTCACGCACCGGATCGCCACGCAGGTGGCCGGGGGCGTCCCGGCCTCTAGTGTCCTGGCCGTGACGTTCACGCGCCGCGCGGCGGAGGAAATGCGGGCGCGGCTGGCGGTACTGGGCGGGAAGGGCGCGCCGGCCGGGCCGGGCGCTCCGGCCGGGCGGGACCGGCCGGGCGGGCCAGGTGCCCTAGCGGGCGTGACCGTCACGACCTTCCATGGCCTGGGCCTGCGGATCCTGCGCGAGCTGCACCGGCAGGCCGGGCTCCCGGCCGACTTCCAGGTGGCCGACGAGGCCGCCGTGGCCGAGGTGCTGGCTGAGGTGGCCGTGGCCGCAGCAGGGACGCTCCCGCTGGCCGCGACTGCGCCGGAGACCGGGGCGGCCGGGGCGGAGCGCGGGCGGCTGGTGACGGCCCTGGCCGCGCGCGGCCTCGTGGACTTCGACGGGCTGATCGAGCTGCCGGTGGCGGCGCTGCGCGGTGACCCGGCGCTGGCCGCGGGACTGCGGGAGCGGTGGCCGGTGATCAGCGTGGACGAGTACCAGGACATCGACGCAGACCAGTACGAGCTGCTGGCGATGCTGGCCGGCGACGGGGCGGGCCTGACCGTGATCGGCGATCCGGACCAGGCGATCTACGGTTTCCGCGGCGCGGACGTCGGTTTCTTCCTCCGGTTCGGGACGGACTATCCCGGCGCGGTGACGCATCAGCTGAGCCGGAACTACCGCTCCAGCCAGCCAATCGTCACGGCCGCCGTGGCCGCGATCGCGCCGGCCACCCTGGTCCCGGGCCGCGGCCTGCACGCGGTCCGCGCGGCGGCGGCGGAGCCGGTCGTCGCCCATGAGGCCGCGGACGAGCACGCCGAGGCGGGCTGGATCAGCGCCACCATCGACCAGCTGCTCGGCGGGACGTCGTTCCACTCGATCGACAGCGGCCGGGCGGCCGGGGACGGGCACGCCGGGCTGAGCCTGGCCGACGTCGCCGTGCTGTACCGCACGGACGCCCAGTCCACCGTCCTGGGCCAGGCCCTGACCCGGTCCGGGCTGCCATTCCGCAAGGGATCGCACGACCTGCTGCACCGCCGGCCGGGCGTGCCGGAGATCCTGGCCGAGCTGAAACTGGCCGAGCCCCGCCTGGCCGAACCCAGCCTGGCCGGGCCCAGCCTGGCCGAACCGGAGCCGGACCGGCCCCGGCCGGTCGCGGGCCTGGTGGCCGCCGCGGCGGCCCGGCTGGCGGGGCGGCCGTCCCGGTACCAGGCCGTGGACATCCGGGCCGCGGCTGAGCTGCTGGCGCCGCTGGCCCGGCGCTGCGGCACGGATCTCAGGCGGTTCGCGACCGAGGTGGCGCTGGGCGCCGAGGTGGACGCCCTCGACCCGCGCGCGGACGCGGTGACCCTGCTCACCATGCATGCCGCCAAGGGCCTGGAGTTCGAGGTGGTTTTCGTGGCGGGGTGCGAGTCCGGCCTCCTGCCGCTGCGCACGCCGGGCGGCGGCGTCCTGCCGGGGACCGACCCCGGAGAGGAGCGGCGGCTCCTGTTCGTCGCGATGACCAGGGCGCGATCCCGGCTCTTGATCAGTTACGCCGCGCGCCGGACCCGCCGGGGAGCAGCAGCGCCGGCCGGAGCCTCCCCGTTTCTCCAGGTCATCGGTCAGGCCCTGGCGGCGGGCCGGGTGCCTCGGCCCCGGCCGCCGGCGCAACAGCTGCGGCTGCTGTGAGGATCAGGCGTCGCGGCGCAGCCGGAGCAGCATGCGGGTGTTACCGAGAGTGTTCGGCTTGACCCGGTCGAGGTCCAGGAACTCGGCCACGCCCTCGTCGTAGGAGCGCAGCAGCTCGGCGTACACCTCGGGCGTGGCCGCGTCGCCCTTGATCTCCTCGAAGCCGTGCCGCTGGAAGAACGGCACGGCGAAGGTCAGCACGAAGACGCGGCTGACGCCGATCTGCCGGGCCGTGGCCAGCAGCGCCTCGACCACCTGGTGCCCGGCGCCCCGGCCCTGGTGGGCGTCGTCTACCGCGATGGTGCGGATCTCGGCCAGGTCCTCCCACATGACGTGCAGCGCCCCGCAGCCGACCACCCGGCCGGCTTCGTCGCAGGCCACCCAGAACTCCTGGATGTCCTCATATAGGGTGACCGTGGGCTTGTCGAGCAGGCGCCCGGACGGCGCGTTGGCGTCGATCAGGCCGCGTATGGCCCGGACGTCGCGGGTCTGCGCCCGCCGGACCACGTAGTCCGTCGGCTCAGTGTTCGACAGCTCCGCCTGCATGGCCAGCCACCTTCAGGTCAATGTGTTTGCGCCAGCATCCCAAACGCGGCCCAGGGCTGGCAATTCGATTCTGTACGCAGCGTCACGCCGCAAGTACAAATTGTTCTCCATGGCGCCCCGGGCCGTCATTCATGCACATCACGCGCAGATCACATGACGGCAACTACCGGAGTGACACGCCGTCTGACCTGGGAAAACGTCAGCCATGCCGATCACGGGCGGACGGAAGGAGCAGTATAGCGGCCAACGGGGCGGCCGTCGTCAGCCGCCAAAAACCGTAAGGGTTACGCACGGTTGCCAAGTAAAAAATTTCGCGTTTTGCTCCGTCGGCACTGAGGCTTGCATTAATCTCCAGCCTTGTTGTCACCGTTGCGGCCGGCCCGATTCCGGGCGCGGCGTGCTACGACCCGCCGAGTTCCTGTCGCGTGCTGAGCGTGCCAGGGAGCCGGGGACCCACGTTCCCGGGGTGAATCGGCGGGTCACGGCCCATCCGGGCCGTGCCCGAACCCGTCAGCTAACCCGGTAGGCGGCCTAGGAGAGGAGACTCCACGTGGAGCGCTTGCCCCGCGGCAGGCATCACCGGTTCGCCCGGATCACGATCATCACCGGGGCATGCGCCCTGGTCAGCCTCATCCTCCCGGCCGGGTTCGCCGGCGCGGCGAGCGCCTCGACGGCCGCGCCGCCGCCCGCCACCCTGCAGGCCAAGCTCGACCAGATCAAGGCGCTGTCCGAGCAGATCGACCACATGGGCCAGCAGTACGACTCGCTGCGGATCCAGCTCCAGCAGGCCCAGAAGGAAGAGGGCGTCGCGCGCCTGACGGCCAAGCGCGACCAGAAACTGCTGGCCGCCGGGCGATCCCAGATCGGCCAGATCGCGGCCGCGGGCTACATGAGCGGAAGCCTGAGCCCGGACCTGCAGCTGCTCCAGGACAACGACCCGCAGGTGCTGCTCAACCAGGCCTCCATCATGGCTCAGCTGGAGCAGGAGAACGGCGAGAAGGTCAGCCAGGTCACCTCCGCCCAGACGGCGGCCAACGAGGCCCTGCTGGCCGCGAGCCAGGAGGCGGCCACGGCCACCAAGCTGACCGCGGCCATGGCCAAGAAGGTCGCCCAGATCCAGGCCAAGGAGAACGTCCTCAACAGCTCGGTCTACAGCCAGGCGCTGAACATCTTCCAGCAGACGGGCAATTACCCCACCCTCCCGGTGGTCGGTAACACGATCGGCGCCCAGGCGCTGCGGTTCGCGCTGGCCAAGCTGGGTGACGAGTACGTCTGGGGTGCCGCCGGGCCGAGTACCTTCGACTGCTCGGGCCTGGTCATGTGGGCCTACGAGCACGTCGGGATCAGCCTGGCCCACTTCACCGGGGACCAGTGGAACGAGGGCGAGCACATCCCGATGAGCGAGCTCCAGCCCGGTGACCTGATCTTCATGTACAGCCTCGACCACGTCGGCATGTACGTGGGCAACGGCATGATGGTCGACGCCCCGTCGACCGGCCAGGTCGTGCAGATTCAGCCCATCCCGATGGGCGCCGTCGACGGCGCGGTGCGGATCGCCTAACCCCCCCAGGCGAATCGCGCTGGCGCCCTTCCCAGCTCGCGCCCGGACCGGCCACGGCCAGTCCGGGCGCGAGTGTTTTCAGGTCGGCTTGACCAGCGGGAACAGCACTGTCTCCCGGATGCCCGCACCGGTCAGCATGATCAGCATCCGGTCGATGCCCATGCCCAGGCCGCCGCTCGGCGGCATCCCGTACTCCAGGGCGCGCAGGAAGTCCTCGTCGAGCTGCATGGCCTCCGGGTCGCCCCCGGCGGCCAGCAGCGACTGCGCGGTCAGCCGGGCCCGCTCCTCGACCGGGTCGACCAGCTCGGAGTAGGCCGTCGCGATCTCGGTGCCGAAGGCCACCAGGTCCCACTTCTCCGCCAGCCGGGGGTCGCGGCGGTGCTGGCGGGTCAGCGGCGACACCTCGACGGGGAAGTCGCGGTAGAAGGTCGGCTCGACCGTCACGGCCTCGACGAGGTGCTCGTGCAGCTCGAGGACGATCTGGGCCGCGTTCCAGCCCGGCTGCAGCTCGACCCCGGCCCGCCCGGCCAGCTTGCGCAGGGTGTCCGGGCTGGTGTCCGGCGTGACCGGCTCGCCGAGGGCCTCCGACAGGGCCTGGTGCAGGGGCACCGACCGCCACTCGCCGCCGATGTCGTACTCGGAGCCGTCGGGGCGCCGGACCACCGTGCCGCCCAGGGCGGCCTGCGCCGCGGCCTGGAGCAGCTCGCGGGTCAGCGTCTGCATGGTGTCGTAGTCGGCGTAGGCCTGGTACGCCTCCAGCATGGTGAATTCCGGGTTGTGGGTGGAGTCGGCGCCCTCGTTGCGGAAGATCCGCCCGATCTCGTAGACGCGCTCCAGGCCGCCCACGACCAGCCGCTTGAGGTAGAGCTCCAGGGCGATCCGCAGGTACAGGTCGATGTCGTAGGCGTTCATGTGGGTCGTGAACGGCCGGGCGTGGGCGCCGCCGTGCAGGGTCTGCAGGACCGGCGTCTCGACCTCGAGGTAGCCGCGCCGGTGCAGTTCCTCCCGGACCGACCGGGTGACGGCCGCGCGGACCTGCGCCATCTCGCGGGCCTGCGGGTTCGTGATCAGGTCCAGGTAGCGCTGCCGGACCCTGGTCTCGGGGTCGCTCAGGCCGTGGTGCTTGTCCGGCAGCGGCCGCAGCGCCTTGGCCGTGATGGCGTAAGAGTCGGCCAGTACGGACAGCTCGCCGCGGCGCGAGGTGATCACCTCGCCGGTGACCCCGACATGATCGCCGACGTCCACGTCCTGCTTCCAGGCCGCGAGCGCCTCGTCGCCGACCCGGTCCAGCGAGATCATCACCTGGAGCTCGCCCGTGCCGTCACGGATCGTCGCGAAGCAGAGCTTGCCGCCGTTGCGGCTGAGCATGACCCGGCCGACCACGCCCGCCCGCTCGCCGGTGGCGGCGTCGGCGGGCAGGTCCGGGTAGCGCCCGCGGAGCTGCTCGATCGTGTCCGTGCGCGGGTAGCCGACCGGGTAGGGGTCGGTGCCGGCGGCGCGGAGCCGGTCCAGCTTGCCCAGGCGGACCTGCATCTGCTCGGGCACGGCATCGGCCGGCTGGGAACTGGGGTCGGGGCCGGCTGGCGCGCTGCCCGGCGCGGGGTGTTCGGTCACCCGCCGAGATTACCGGCTGCGCTCAGGCCCCCGTATTGCGCTCATAGATGAGCCGCAGGCCGATCAGGGTGAGCCACGGCTCGTACGCGTCGATGACCTTGACCTCGTCGATGACCAGCGGCGCCAGCCCGCCCGTCGCGATGATCGTGACCGAGTCCGGGTCAGCCGGCGCGAGCTCGGCGGCCATCCGCGTCACGAGGCCCTCGACCTGGCCGGCGAAGCCGAAGATGATGCCCGACTGCAGCGCCTCGACGGTGCTCTTGCCGATGACCCGGGCGGGCCGGGTCAGCTCGACCTTGAGCAGCTGGGCGGCCCGGCGGGACAGCGCGTCGACGGAGATCTCGATGCCGGGGGCGACGGCCCCGCCGACGAACTCGCCGCGCTCGCTGACCGCGTCGAAGTTGGTGGAGGTCCCGAAGTCGACCACGATGGCCGGCCCGCCGTACAGGTGCATGGCCGCGGCGGAGTTCGTGATCCGGTCGCTGCCCACCTCCCGCGGATTGTCGTACCGCACCGGCACTCCGGTCTTCACGCCCGGCTCCACGATGACCGTGGGGACGTCGCCGTAGTACCGCCGGAACATCTCCCGCATCTCGTGCAAAACGGACGGCACCGTGCTGCACAGCGCGACGCCGGTGATGTCCGGCTCGGCGATCATGGCGCTCTGGCCGAGCAGGCCCTGCAGGATGACCGCCAGCTCGTCGGCGGTCCGCACCGGGTCGGTGGCGATGCGCCAGTGCTCGACGACCTCCTCGCCCTCGAACAGGCCGAGCACGGTATTGGTGTTCCCCACGTCAATCGTCAGCAGCATGGCTCTCCAGCGGCGGTGCGGGCCCGGGCGCGCCGGGCGGGGCGCCGAACATCAGGCCGATGTTGTCGATGAGCCGGGTGCCGCCCACCCGGGCCGCGGCCAGCAGCAGCGCCGGGCCGGAGTAGTCGGGGCCGACCTCGGTGAAGGTCAGCGGGTGGGCCAGGACCAGGTAGTCCAGCTCGAGCGGCGGCTCGGCCGCGCCGGCCGCCTCCAGCAGCAGCGCCGCCGCGGCCAGCGCGGCGGCCGGGCCCGCCGGGGCGGCCCGGGCGCCGGCGGCCAGCGCCCGCGGGATGGCCAGCGCGACGGCCCGCTCCCATTTCGAGAGGTACACGTTCCGGCTGGAGGTGGCCAGGCCGTCGGCGTCCCGGTGGATCGGCGCGCCGGCGATCTGGATGCCGAGGTCCAGGTCGGCCTCCAGCTGCCGGATCAGGGCCAGCTGCTGGGCATCCTTCTCGCCGAACACGGCGATGTCCGGGCGGGTGAGCTGCAGCAGCTTCATGACCACGGTGAGGACCCCGCCGAAGAAGCCGGGCCGGAACTCGCCCTCAAGCAGGCGGCCCACCGGGCCCGGGTCGACCGTGACCCGCGGGTCGCGGGGGTACATCTCCCGGCCGGCCGGGGCGAAGACGACGCTGACCCCCTCCTCCGCGCACAGCTCCAGGTCCTGCTCGATGGTCCGCGGGTAGCGGTCGAAGTCCTCGCCGGCCCCGAACTGCAGCGGGTTGACGAAGATCGACACCAGCACGCTGCCGTCCGGGCCGGCCAGCTGCCGGGCCTGCGCCAGCAGGGACCGGTGCCCGTCGTGCAGGGCGCCCATGGTGGGCACCAGCACCACCGGAGCGGTCATCGTGGCCCGCGCGGCGGCCAGCCCCTTCCGGGTCCGGGCCAGCATGGGCCGCGCGGCCCTCACGGCCAGGTCCCGGCCGGGCCGGTCCCGGCCAGCACCTCGAGGAGGCGCTGGGCATCGGGGGGCGCGAGCATCCCGCTGGCCAGCGCGCGGTCGGCGGTCAGCCGGGCCAGGGCGAGGTAAGCGGGCAGCGCCTCCGGGGCGGCGGCTCGCAGCGCGGCCAGGTGACTGGCCACGGTCTCGGCGTCCCCGCGGGCCACCGGGCCGGTCAGCGCGGCGTCGCCGAGCCGCAGCGCGTTGTCCAGCGCGGCGCCGAGCAGCGGGCCGAGCATCCGGGACGGCTGGGCCACGCCCGCCGCGGCCAGCAGGTCGGCCGCCTGGACGACCTGCGTCACCAGGTGGTTGGCCGCGCCGGCCAGGGCGGCGTGGTAGAGGCCGCGGTCCTCCTCGGCGATGAACACCGGCTCGCCGCCCATCTCCATGACCAGGACCTCGGCCACCGGGCGCAGCTGCTCGGGGGTGGTGACGCCGAAGGAGACCCCGGCCAGCCGGTCGACGTCATCGGGGCGCCCGGTGAAGGTCATGACCGGGTGCAGGGCCAGCGGCAGGGCGCCGCGGCGGGTGGCGGGCTCCAGGACGGCCAGGCCGTGCCGGCCGCTGGCGTGCATGACCAGGCGGCCGGCCAGCTCGGTGCCGGTGGCCGCCAGCCCGGACACCAGCGCGGGCAGGGCGTCGTCGGGGACGGTCAGCAGCACCAGGTCGGCGCCCGCCACGACGTCCTGCGGCGGCCGGACGGGCGTGCCGGGCAGCAGCGCCTCGACCCGGTCGAGGGATGCGGCCGAGACCGCGGAGACGGCCACGATGCGATGCCCGGACCGGCGGAGCGCGACGGCCAGCGCCGTGCCGACGCGGCCGGCTCCCACCACGCCGACGCCGAGCTCAGCGGGGTGCGCGCTTTGACTATGGCTCATCTCGTTCCAGCCCTTGCCGGGTACCGGACGGGAAAGATCAGCATAGCGAGCGGCCCGCGGCGGTCAGCGCCGCTCACCGCCAGTCGGCCTGATCATCGTCGTCGGTGTCGCGGTCGTCCGGGTCCCGGGCCCGGCAGCACCGCTCCAGGTACAGCGCCGCGGCGGTCAGCGCGGCCGCGGCGAGCACCGTGCCCGCCGCGGCGTAGGCGTCGGCCCGCGGCACGTCCTTGCCGAGCTGCCCGGCCACGTAGGCGCCGAACCCGGCGGCCAGCCCGCCGAGCGCCACGGCGGCCGCCGAGCTGGCCTTGGCCAGGGCAGCCGTCCGGGCGACGGCGATGGGCTCGACCGGCTTGCCGGGGCGGCGCCCCTCCATCCGGGCCTTCAGGTTGCGCCCGACGATGGCCTCGCCGATGGCCAGCAGGGCCAGCGCGGGAACGGCCGTCCAGGGCAGCGGCGGCAAGGTGGCGAAGGTCTCGCGCACGATCAGCCACGCGATCGCCGCGCAGACGGCCCCGATGAGCAGCAGGCTGCCGGGGCGGGTGGGAGTCACCGGGACCCCGCGCCGGGCAGCTCGAGCACGGCGCCCGGCACGCGCCGGACGCCCGCCGTCCCGATTTCGGCCAGCAGGTCCGCGGCCCGCCCCTGGCCCGGCAGGACGGCGTCGGGCGCGATCTCCAGCCAGGGCACGAGCACGAAGGCCCGCTGCGCCGCCCGCGGATGGGGCAGCGTCAGCGCCGGGTCGGCGCTCACCTCCGCGCCGCAGGTGATCACGTCCACGTCGAGCGTCCGCGGTCCCCAGCGCTGCGCCCGGACCCGGGCCAGCGCGGCCTCGGCGGCCTGGCCGCGGCGCAGGATCTCCGGGCCGGGCAGGTCGGTGACGGCCAGCAGCACGGCGTTCAGGTAGTCGTCCTGGGGCGGCCCGCCGACCGGGTCGGTCTCGTAGACGCCCGAGACCGCCGCGCAGCCCAGCTGCCCGTCGGCGCACAGCAGGCCGACCGCGCGGCGGAGGTTCGCGAGCCGGTCGCCGAGGTTGCTGCCCAGCGCCAGCACCACCTCGCGGCCCGCGGGCCGGCCCTCGGTCATGGCCGGCTCCGGCGGATGGTCACGCTGACGTCGGCCACGAGCTGCGCCACGGGCGCGTGCGGCTTGTGCACGGTGATCTCGACCTCGGCGACCGCGGGGTCGTCCAGGCACGCGGTGGCGAGCCGCTGGGCGAGCGTCTCGATCAGGTCCACCGGCGGCCCGGTGACGATTTCGGCCAGCCGGGTGGCCAGGGCGCCGTAGTCGGCGGTCAGCGCCAGGTCGTCCGTCGCCGCGGCCGGCCGGGTGTCGACCCCGAGCACGGCGTCGATGACGAACTCCTGGCCCACGGCGCGCTCGTGCTCGAGCACGCCGTGCCGGCCGAAGGCCCGCAGCCCGAGCAGGGAGATCCGGTCGAGGCTCATCCCGGCCAGCCCAGCCCCGCGCCGCTGGCCCGCGCCGCGCACCAGCGCGCGGCGACCCGCACGGCGTCGGCGTTGCCGGGCACCGCGTGGACCCGCACGCACCAGGCGCCGGCCGCGGCGCTCAGCGCGCTCAGCGCGACCGTGGCGTCGTCGCTGTCGGTGAACGGCCGGGGCGTGCCGTCCGGGTCTGCCAGCAGGCGGCCGATGAAGCTCTTGCGGGAGGCGCCGACCAGCAGCGGGAAGCTCGCGTCCAGGCCCGGCAGGCGGGCGAGCTGCGGCAGCGCGGCCAGCAGCGCCCAGTTGTGCTCGGCTCGCTTGGCGAAGCCCAGGCCGGGATCCACGATGACCTGGGCCGGGTCGACCCCGGCCGCGATGACGCCGGCCACCCGGGCGCCCAGCTCGGCGCGGACGTCGGCCACGACGTCACCGTAGACGGCCTTCTCGTACATGTCGGCGCTGGGCGCCCGCCAGTGGGTGACCACGTAGGGCACCCCGGCCGCGGCGACCACGGCCGCCATCGCGGGGTCGGCCAGGCTGCCGCTCACGTCGTTCACCATGGCCGCCCCGGCGTCCAGCGCGGGCGCCGCCACGGCCGCCCGGGTCGTGTCCACGCTCACGCACAGGCCGGCGGCGGCCAGCTCGCTGATGACCGGGATCACCCGGCGCAGTTCCTCGGCCGCGCTGATCCGCTGCGCGCCCGGCCGCGTCGACTCGCCCCCGACATCGACGATGTCGGCTCCCGCGGCCGCCAGCTCCCGGCCGTGCCGGGCCGCCGCCCGCGGGTCCATCCAGCTGCCGCCGTCGGAGAAGGAGTCCGGGGTGACGTTGACGACGCCCATGATCAGGGCGCGGGGCGGCCGGGGCAGGCCGCTCAGTCGCGGCCGGGGCCTCGACGGCTCCCGGGCCACGGGGATCTCGCCCTCCATAGTGCCAATCTACGATCGTCCGGCCAGGACTTGAGGACATTACTCGGGCCGGGGACCGGGGCGCGGCGGGGGGCCGCTCATCCGGCGCCGGAGCATCCGCCGGCGCAGCTGGTCCAGGCCCAGGCGGCGGGCCGCCCGGCGCACCTCCACCGTGGGGAAGACCAGGAACGCCTCGGCCTCCAGGGCGGCCACGCCGATCCGCGGCGTGTCCCGGGTGTGCGGGAAGACCAGGAACCGGGGCACCCACTGCGGGCCGAACTTGGCGTTGAACTTGTAGAGCGACTCGATCTGGAACCAGCGCGACGCGAAGATCAGCACCCGGCGCCAGGCCCGCAGCACCGGGCCGGCCCCGATCCGCTCGCCGCGCTCCAGCGCCGCGCGGAACACCGCGAAGTTCAGCGAGATCCGCTTGACGCCGAGATCCTCGCCGCGGTTGATCGTCTCCACGATCAGGAAGTCGTTCAGGCCCGGCGCGGCGCTGCGGTCACGGCGCATGACGTCCAGCGACAGGCCGTCAGTGCCCCACGGCACGAAATGCAGGATGGCCTTGAGCACCCCGTCCTGGTGGGCCGTGGCCACCACGCAGCGCTCGTCGCCGACCCCGCCGATCCGGCCCAGGGCCATTGAGAAGCCGCGCTCGACCGGGCTGCCCCGCCAGCTGTCGGCCTGCCGGACGAGCCGGGTGATCTCGGCTTCCGGCATGTCGCCGACCCGGCGGACCTCGCCCACGTAGCCCTGGCGGCCGACCCGCGAGACCATCTGGCGGACGTTGCGCATGGACCGGCCCGACATGGTGAAGTCGGGCAGGTTGACGACCGCCTCGTCGCCCAGCTCCAGCGCGGTCAGGTCACCCTCCCGGCACCACACCTCGGCGCCGTGCTCGCCGCAGCCGATCACGGCCGGGACCCAGGCGTGCCGGTCGGCCTCGTCCAGGAAGGCCTGGATCGCGCCCGGCCAGGCCTCCGGGTCGCCGACCGGGTCGCCGCTGGCCAGCATGACGCCCGACACGACCCGGAAGCCGATGCAGGACTTGCCGGTCGGCGACCAGATGACGCTCTTGTCGTCGCGCAGCGCGAAGTAGCCGAGCGAGTCCAGCTCGCCGTGCCGGGCCAGCAGCTCCCGGATCCGCTCGCCGTCGGCCGGGGTCAGCCGCCCGGGGGGCTGGGCCGTGCGCAGGAACAGGTAGCCCACGACGATCAGGGTGAACAGGCCGAGCCCGCCGCACAGGGAGGCGAAGAAGTCCGCGCGGATCCCGCTCGCGAACTCCACCGGCCCGGAGAACCCGACCATGTTGGTGACCGTGGACTCGATCCGCTGCCACAGCGAGTAGTCGCCGTCCAGCCCGCGGGTGACATACAGCCAGGAGACGCCGATGGCGATGTCGGCCACGGCCAGCCAGAGCAGGGCCTGAAGCGCCCGCCACCGGGTCCGCGGGTCCCCGATCGCGTAAAACTCACTGCGGAAGACCAGCAGGGCGGCCAGGATCGCCGCGGTGACGAGCATGGTGACCAGGTGCGGCGGGCTGCTCCGCAGCGCCAGGTGCAGGACCAGGCTGCCGGCCAGGGCCACGACGGCCGCCTGCCACGCGCGGCGCTTGCGGCGCCGCAGCCCGTGCGACAGCATCACCAGCAGCAGGCCGATGAGGATGTCAGCGGTCCGGGTGAGGTTGCTGACCTCGGTCAGCTGGTGCAGCCGGTAATGGTAGGCAATGCCCGGCCGGACGCCCTCGATGATGTCGGCCAGGCCGATGATCAGGGCGACCCAGCGGGCCGAGCGGGGCAGCCATCGTCGCCGCTGGCGCCGGTCAGGCTCCCGGCCAGGGGCAGTTCTGGCCGATTTCGACGGGTGATCGCCGCTGCCGGTGCTGGATTCAGCCGTGGTCGGACCGCTTCTGTGAGGTATCTCGGACACGGTGCTCAGGCCCCTGCTTCACCGGGCAATTAGCGTAGTGATTGCCGCCCGCCATTGCGGGCAAACCCGGGAACGCGCCCGGGCAGGCTCGGAACTGGCTTAACGCCGGCCCAGAAGCAGGCTCATCGCCTCTGCCCTCGTGCTATCAGACTCCAGGAAGGATCCGCGGACCGCGGACGTAACAGTCTTCGCGCCGGGCTTGCGCACCCCGCGCATCGACATGCACAAGTGCTCCGCCTCGATCACGACAATGGCGCCGCGCGGTTCGAGCACGCGCATCATCGCATCCGCGATCTGGCTGGTCATGCGCTCCTGCACCTGCGGCCGCCGGGCAAAGACGTCGACCAGCCGGGCAATCTTGGACAGCCCGGTGATCTGGCCCTTCGGGTTCGGAATGTACCCGACGTTGGCACTGCCGAAGAACGGGACCAGGTGGTGCTCGCAGGTCGAGTAGACCTCGATGTCGCGGACCAGCACCATTTCGTCATGGTCGGCGTCAAAAACGGTGGTCAGCACGTCCTCGGGCACCTGGTGCAGGCCGGCGAACTGCTCGGCGTACGCCCGCGCGACCCGGGCCGGCGTATCGCGGAGGCCGTCCCGGTCCGGATCCTCGCCGATGGCGGCGAGGATCTCGGAAACAGCCCGCTCGATGCGCGGCAGGTCGAACTCAGCCGAGTTCAAGGAGATCAGCCTGGTCAGACCGAATCGTTCTCGGGCGGCGAGCCGAACGGCCGGCCGAAGTCCTGGACCTCGGCTGCCCCGTCCGTGCCGGGCCCGCCGAACGCCTGCCCGTTGCCCGCGGGCGGCAGCTCGTTGTTGGCCGCGGCGATCAGGGCCAGCTCCTTGGGGGTCTGGACCGGCGGCCGGTCCGACGGCAGCCGCTTGCCGTACCCGGTGTAGGAGCCGCGCGTGGACCGCTTGTGCACCGGCGCGAAGATCTCCAGTACCTGGTTGCGGGACAGCGTCTCGTGCTCCATCAGCTGCAGCACGAGATGGTCCAGCACGTCCCGGTACTGGACCAGGATCTCCCACGCCTCGTCGTGCGCCGACTCGATCAGCCGCCGGACCTCGTCGTCGATCGCCGAGGCGATCTCCTCGGAGTAGTCCCGGCTGTGCGACATCTCCCGGCCCAGGAACGGCTCGCCGTCCCCGGTGCCGAACCGGCGCGCGCCCAGGCGCTCGCTCATGCCGTACTCGGTGATCATGCCGCGGGCGATGGAGCTGGCCTTCTCGATGTCGTTGGCCGCGCCGGTGGTGGGCTCGTGGAAGACGAGCTCCTCCGCCGTCCGCCCGCCGAGCAGCATGGCCAGCTGGTCCATCATCTCCACCCGGCTCACCAGGAACTTGTCCTCGGTCGGCGCGGAGGCGGTGTAGCCCAGGGCCCGGCCGCGCGGGATGATGGTGATCTTGTGCACGGGGTCGGCGTGGGGCAGCGCGTGCCCCACGAGCGCGTGACCGCCCTCGTGGTAGGCGATGATCTTGCGCTCCTTCTCCGACAGCAGCACGCTCTTGCGCTTGGGGCCGGCCGTGACCCGGTCGATGGCCTCTTCCAGCGCGGCCATGGTGATCTGGTGCTTGTTCTCCCGGGCCGTGAGCAGCGCGCCCTCGTTGATGACGTTGGCCAGGTCGGCACCGGTGAAGCCGGGCGTCCGGCGGGCGATCATGTCGAGGTCGACGCCCGGCGCGAACGGCTTGCCGCGGGCGTGCACCCGCAGGATGCCCTTGCGCCCGGCCAGGTCCGGCTGCGCCACCACGATCTGCCGGTCGAAGCGGCCCGGCCGCAGCAGCGCCGGGTCCAGGATGTCGGGGCGGTTGGTCGCGGCGATCACGATGACGCCGCCCTTGGTGTCGAAGCCGTCCAGCTCGACCAGCAGCTGGTTCAGGGTCTGCTCGCGCTCGTCGTGGCCGCCGCCGAAGCCGGCGCCGCGGTGCCGGCCGACCGCGTCGATCTCGTCCACGAAGACGATCGCCGGGGCGTTGGCCTTGGCCTGCTCGAACAGGTCCCGGACGCGGGACGCG
>Ga0193726_1001980_pt1 | contig 14602 bp, 14 predicted proteins | sample H2c1metaG_FD_144928 | JGI IMG/M metagenome (GOLD analysis project Ga0193726, IMG submission 144928) | Soil microbial communities from a riparian zone of the East river system, Colorado, United States - H2c1 | ecosystem: Environmental > Terrestrial > Soil > Riparian zone | place: USA: East River... | reverse complement strand
TTCGCGATTGCTCAAACCCTCCGTCATCATTCGCAAGACCTCCGTTTCCCGCGGAGTCAATTCTTCATCACCAGGTTCAAGTTCAATCATATCCAGGGGAGGCCGCAACAATCCCTGCATGGTGTCGGGCTCAAGCACGATCAGCCCCGTGGACACCGCTTGTACCGCTGCTGCAAGCTGGCGCCCACTGCAATTGCGCCTCAACACAGCGCCGGGTCGCGAGCTGAGTAGCTGCGCGACCCATTGGATCTCCGGATTATCGGCCAGCAAGACCACTGCGGCTCCGCTCTCCGAAAGGGTTTCTGCTGAGGTCGCCAAGTCACCGTCCAGGTCTACAACCACAACCCCCGGGCGCGCCTGGCGCAGTGCGGCCTCTAAGTCTGGGGCTGAAACATCGATCAGCGAGATATCCGGCTGCTTGGACAGCATCGCTCCCAGCCCGAGCCTGCGCTCGGTCGAGCGCGCCACAATCAACACGCTCACGCGTCGGGCCGCCGCTGTTTTCAGAGTCATCGGCCGAAGCGGTCGCCCAGCGTGACCGAGGTTTCCTTTCGTTCCCCGCTGCGCACAATGGCAATGGGAACTTGCTCGCCTACTCGTTCGCTACCCAAAGCTATGCGGAGGTCGTGCGTGTGTGGGAGCGATTTGCCTCCGATCTCGATTACGATATCTCCCAACATCAAGCCGGCAGCGGCTGCAGGCCCGCTGCTCTCCACGTGCACCAGCAGCAAACCATAGCGGCTTGCGATCTTGAGCTTGGTCCTCAAGTCCTCCGGCAACGCAACTGGCTGTAGGGCAACTCCCAGGTAGGGGCGCGCGATGTGTCCTTTCGCCAACAGTTCGTCTACCACTCGGCTCACGGTGCTGGTCGGAATTGTGATGGGTGTACCTCGCCTCAGGCCGGTCGTGTTGATCCCCACCACTTCTCCTTTTGCATTTACCAGCGGCCCGCCGGAATACCCGCGATACAGCGTCAGGTCGGGTCTGACAAAGCGGTCGATTTGCCCTCCCTGCCAAGTGTGCCAGGTCTCCATGAGACCTGAGAGAATTCCCGAACTCGCCGTCAAATTGCCGCGCCGGGTTCGGGCCAAGGCCAGTACAAGGTGGCCGACTCTCAACTGGCCGGCATCGCCGCGTGCGACTGCAGTTCCTGCCCCATTCTCAATACTAAAGATGGCGAGGTCGGTGCTCGGGTCGCGTCCTTTTTCGCGCGCAACGGTTGACTTTCCACCAGGCAGCAGGACCGACAGTTCGTCGCCCGGGGTAGAGTGGTTTGCGGTAACAATGACTCCTTCCTGCCATAGTACCCCGCTGGCCGGGTGCGCTTGCTTCGGCTGAACCGCAACCACGGATTGGCCAACTGCGTCCGCGACTTGCGCTATGTCTTCGGAAATTTCCGCCCACGTGTTGGATGACGCCATCTGGATCCCCCTGATGAACCTGTGATTTCTAGGACGTCTTCCATGATGCTGCCGGTGCAGGGAGTCCGCATCAGTCAAATGGCTAGGGAGAGATGCCAAAGTCCCTCGGAGTGCCCGTCGGCGAAACCAAAGAACACGCACGTGCTCTTCGGGGGGATCGAGCTGGCGCGTGTTTGCCGGGTTGTCGCCCACGACGGTTCACCCGGTATGATCGAGAAACGAGAAACCCTGCCGGCAAGACATCCCCTTCGCCCTTCATGTAAAATCAATTCCGGCGAGTATGGATTCGACACCCCGGCAAGAACCTCCGGCTGCCGCGGCACCAGCCCCAGAAATTACTCCCAAATTCTTATGAGACTGCCGGGCCGCGGCCCGGCCGGAGATTACTGTCAGAAGAGCGTCAGGAGAGAGAAATGGCAAAAATCGCAAAAACGGCCGATCGCAAGAAAGAAATGGATACCACCAAGAGCACGGATTGTCCCAAGTGCGGCAAGCCGACCCGTATCGCCAAGCGCGTCAAGGATCGTGAACGGGGCGTGGCCGGCGGGATTTTTATCTCATGCTCGGCGTGCGAGTTTTACGAGAAGTTGTGACCACACCCCTTGGCCAAAGCCAGGGGCTTCTGGCGACGAGGCGCCCTGGGGATTGGCTCACGCAAAACTCCTGGGGAAGCTCAGGATGGCCTTCGTAGGAAGGTGAGAAATCCCACCGTGAGAAGTTCCCCGCCATCGATCAACTCTGCTTTCCCGACGCCAGCTTCTGCGCTTTGGTACGGATGAAGGCGTAATTCAGTTGCGGAAGGGAATTGAACTCCGCAGCCTGATTGTAGTAGTCATGCGCCTTCACGGCCTCGCCTTTACCCTGGTACGCCTGCCCCAGGCGATACAGGTTGCGCGGCTCTTGTTGATTGGCCTGCACCAGTTCGGCGATCGCTTTTTCGTAATCCTTTTGAGCCAGAGCAAGTCTGCCCGCCAGTTCATGGGATTGTTTCAGCTGCGCCGGATTCTTGGACGCCTGCGCGCCCCTCCGGAATTCATCGGCGTGAGATTTCGCGGCCGCGAAATCCTTCTTGGCGATGGATACCGCGCCCAGGTTGAAGTGGTGGAGGAGTTTGGCATTGTCCTTGATCTCTTGCGAAAGTCCAGAATCCTCAATCAGCTTCGTCGAACGGTCGAAGACCCTGGCCGCTTCGTCGAATTTCTGACCCTCAACAAGAATGAGGCCCTTGGCTTGAAGGTCGGCCGCCATTGCCGCCACGTCCGATTTCTTTTCGGCGATGGCGTATTCCTTGTCGATCTGTTGCAGCGCCCCGTCCAACTCTCCGCGATCCGCCGCCACCACACACAGACCAAACAATGCGGTCCTTCGTTCACCATCATTGCGGGATTGATCGGCCATTTTTTGCAGCTCGGCGGCCGCTTCGTCGGCTTTTCCCGAGTACATCAGATCCGCGGAAATTCCGAAGTGCGACGGGACAAAGTGGGGATCGAGCGACAGTGCTTTGCGGTATTGCGCGATGGAATCATCAAACCTTCCGGTCTTCAACAGCAATTCCGCGTACGAATCGTAGGGGTTGGGATCATTGGGGATCAGAGCAATATATTTCCTGAAGGCCTGTTCCGCATTCGCGTAGTCGCCCTGTTGCCGATAGGCATAGCCGAGGATGTTGTACGCAATCGAATAGCTCGGCGCCAGTTCGGTGGATTTTTTGTAGTTCTCAATGGCTCGAGTCAGGTCCTGCTGCCCGAAGTAATAGTTCCCCAGGTTGAAGTGCGCTCGTTCGTCGTTGGCATAGGCAGCCACCAGTTGGTCGAGATATTCCTGCTGCTTAGTTGCATCGCCGTTGGTTCCCGCTTGGTTGGCAAGAATCAGGAGCTTCTCCCCTTGCGAGGCTTTGTCGGCCAGGCTCACCGCTTTTTTTAGGTGCTCGAAAAATTCCTGCGCGGTCGGAGAATTGTTGGCCCGCGCCAGTTCCGCCGAGGCAAACTCAGGATCCAGAGCGATCGCCCGGTCAAAATGCTGAAGGGAGTCCTGGCCGAGTAATTTTTCCGCAAGGTCGCGTCCCTGCAGGAATTCCTTTCTCGCATCTTCCGAATGGGTCGTGACCGGGATCTTGCCGTCGGAGGCGGCAGCCGATCGGGCGGCGTCATTGGTTTTGTTGCAGGCAAGCAGCACGATTAGCGGCAGGATGAAACCTAAATGTTTGGGTCGGAGCACCGGGATACCTCCTTCGGAGATGGCACTGAAGCACGAGTTCGAAAGCCCAGCGCCTTGAGACCACGATCAGAGTCGGCGGACCGGACGCCTCGGAAGGTGTCCTCGGCGGGATTAGACCACAAGTGTCTTGTTTCGATAGCAGAGCAGGGACAAACGGTAGGCATTACGGGATCGGCTGTCTGTTAAAACGCAGCAACCACGCTTGATCATTTCGAGCGAAGCGAGAAATCTGCCTTTCCCTTCTTCTCCCAGCCCGGATTCGGCCAGTTGCCCGGTCGGCTGCGATGGCCGCTCGCGGGGAGTAGAGGGATGGCTCAGCGGGTGACCAGGCTCATCTGCTCGAGAATCGCCTTCGCTTCGGCGGCGGGATCGCTGGCCGCGGTGATGGGCCGGCCCACCACAATCTGAGTCGCACCCGAAGCAATCGCCTGTGCCGGCGTCACCACCCGTGCCTGATCGTCATGGCCGCTGCCGAGCGGCCGCACGCCCGGATTCACAATCAGGAAGTCGTGGCCCAACTCGCGGCGCAGATCCGGCGTCTCGTGCGCGGACGAGACCACGCCGTGGCATCCGTCGGAAATCGCGAGCGCAGCCAGCCGCAAGACCTGATCAAGGACACGTCCACGCACCCCGGTCGAATTCAGATCGTTGTCGTCCATACTGGTAAGTACGGTGACCGCGAGAATCTTCACCGCCGAATTTCCGTTGCGCGCAACTTCGGTGGCGGCCCGCACCATCTTTCCTCCACCGGCCGCATGGATGGTCAACAGGCTGACCCCCAGCGCCGAGGCTTCGCGCACGGCCGACGCCACGGTATTCGGAATGTCATGGTATTTGAGGTCGAGGAAGACTTGCCTTCCGCAGGCGACCAGGTCTCGTACCACCTTGGGGCCTTCTGCGGTGTAGAGTTGCATCCCCACTTTGTAGGTCAAAACGGAGTCGCCCACGGCCGCTACGATCTTCTGGGCCGCGGCCGCGGACGATACATCCAAAGCGACAATTAACCGCTCACGCGGATCAGACATCGCTTGTCAGTGTAAAGGAATTTACGGCTGGTACGCTATCGGTTCGAGAACCGCTACCGACTGCGGGTGGATGACATCGAGCCGCACGGGTTGGAGGCCCCGGCCGTAACTGAAGAGCCTGGGCTGCCCCGAAAGAGAGATCAATGATTCGACCCGGAACGACCGGTCCACGGTCATTGACTCGAACCACCACGACCTTGCGGTTGCGCAGATTCGTCACCTTGACCCAGCTGCCCAAAGGCAACGTCGGGTGGGCCGCGGTCAGGTCGTACATATCGAAGGGTTCGCCGCTGGCAGTGGCCTTGCCCTCAAAGTAGTCGCCGTACCAGGATGCTGTGCCCACTTGATAGGGCTTGGCGCGCGGCTTCTTGACTTGGCCGGTGGCGCCGGATTTCGTCTTTTGGCTTTGGCTGTTCACTGACACCGAGCTGTTTGGCCCCTGAGCCGCTCCCAAGCTGACCAGTAAAAAAACCGCCAGTCCCTGAGCTATACGTCGTCGCATTCAGTCACCTCTTCATCTCTAAAGTGGTCGTGTAAACCACAGCCCTCCTGAGCCGGCTCACCGAAGTTACTGTATGAAATCGTAGGGGCCTCGCTCGAGGCTGTCAATCAGTAATCCACCCTAGCAAGATGACCAGGCAGTTATAGATGTCTTACGTAACTTATTGTGTATCTTGACTATTACCACTGATATTGCTGTATTCGCATGTACTTAGATGTTTACTTAATAGTAAGTAACCAGGGAACCGAACCCATGCAATATTTGCTCAGCCAGTGTTTTCAAGTGCTTAGGTCCCGGTTGGGACTTTATCCCTTTGTAGATAATCACTTAGGGGGAGTTCGCCCCCGCTTTGCCCAAAAAATAGTTAGGGCATCCCCCGTGATTCTCCGTCGAATTGTGCAAGGAATCGGGTTTGGGTTAGATTGCCGCTATGCCTACAACACCTCCCGTCGTCCTGACGATCGCCGGCTTCGATCCCTCCTCAGGGGCGGGGGTAACCGCCGACATTAAGACCATCGCCGCCCATGGCTGCTATGGGGTGGCTGGCATCACGGCCTTGACCGTCCAATCGACCGCTGGGGTCCGGCGGATCGAGCCAGTCAGACCCCGGTTATTGACCGGGACCCTGCAGGAGCTGGCCTCCGACCTCGAAATCGCCGCCGTCCATATCGGGATGCTGGCTTCCGGGCAAGTGGTGGATGCGGTGGCGGCCTTCCTGGCGACACGGAAGCTGCCCAATGTCGTGCTGGATCCGATTCTCCGGTCGTCTTCCGGGGCTGCGCTGCTGAGCGGGAGCGGCATTCGGGCTCTGGTACGGAAGCTGCTGCCTCTGGCGACGGTCCCCATCGAATGCAACCGGTTTGCCGCCTTCCTGACCGAACTTCCCGTGGGCAATCTGGAACAAATGGGCGAGGCCGCAAACCGGTTGCATTCGATGGGGGCAGCCGCGGTCGTAGTCACGGGAGGCCATCTGAACAAAGCGATCGATGTGCTCAGCATTGCCGGCGCCAACGGGACGCAACAGCGGGTCTTCGAGGGCGAACACCAGCAATCCAACTCGACGCACGGAACCGGCTGCGCATTTGCCACCGCGATCGCAAGTCAGCTGGCGCGAGGAACCGATCTCGCCGAGGCGGTTCGGCTGGCCAAGGCATACGTCGCTGACGCGATCAGGAATGCATATTCCCTGGGGCGAGGAATCGGGCCGCTAAACCACTTGTATGGGATGCCGCCGTTCGGCCCTACCATCCGGCCGATTGGCGACAAGAGCTAGTCAGGTTTGGGAGGTTGCTCCGGAAGGGGACCGGGAGCGGCTCGGAGAGCTACTTTCTGCCGGTGCCGTGCTCTTGAGGAGAACTCCGGCGACAAAAGCGACAATCGCCGCCAGCAGCCACTCCATTCGCCAATACTGGACGACCTGGAAATCCTCAAAGTTGCGAATGGTCGAGACTGTTCCCACGAGGATCGCGCCCAGAAAACAGAAAATGCCGATGGTGAAGGCAATCAGCGATGCAGTGCCCAAGCCAAGCCAGTGTTTCAGATCCTGAAATTCGACGAGGTGCAGGAATTCAAGCAGGTGAGTCAAATATCCGTTCCGCAGTTGAGTGCCGCGGGCAACTCCGCAAACATGGCAAAAGTGCGATCCAACCATGAATTCACTGCCGCAACCGGCACATACGCCGACCGTGCCTGGAACAACCGCGGGGTCTCGCCGCATTGCGGGAGGGCGCCAAAACTCGTGTTGAGCTTCAGGAATCACTTCTGACATGGAACGTAGCCTTTGGTGTTTCGACACGCAAGCCGGTGACCAAAACAAAAAAAAGACAACCCCTTGAAAGCAAGCAGCTTGCGAATCGCGCGCTTCAAGATGATGCAGCGGGAACGAGCAAGATTTACCCGTGACCCGGCAAACTTATCTTGCTTGGCCTCATCGCCCTACGGGTTTTCTCCGTCGAGCGGGCGGTTGCGAAGGACGGTCCGGGCTCGACATAACTTGGATGTGCATTAAACTGAAGTCCACGACACCTTTGAGCAAAGTGATTCCAGTCTTATCCCGCTTACGAGTTCTGCCCGCCCTGCTGTTCAGCGTTGTGCTGTTGGCCGGGGGATCGACGCCGGCGGTGGGTCAGTCTTCTCGTCCGGCGGCCAGCATTCCCGCCGGCCGGCCCGCAGACAAGTTGTCTTTTCGGCCGGTCGACCCGTCAAATCCATCCGCCTTCGAACACTTCTACAATCTCGACTACGACCGGGCGGTTCAAGACTTCGATCAGGTGCTTCGCCGCCATCCGGACGACCCGTTTGCGGTCAACCACCTCCTGACTGCGGTGATGTTCCGGGAGCTCTACCGCATGGGGGTTTTGGACACCGGCGAATATGCCAATGACAGCTTCGTGGGAGCGCAGCACCGGTTGCCTGACCCGAAGGCGCAGCAGCAGATCAAGGACCTGGTGCAAAGAGCGCTCAGACTCGAAGAGGATCGGCTGAATGCCAAGCCCAACGATGTCGACGCCCTCTACGCCCGCGGCGTTACCCGAGCCCAATTCTCCACCTACACGGCTCTGGTCGAACATGCATGGTTCTCGGCATTGCGGAATGCCGTGGGCGCCCGGCACGATCATGAACGTGTGCTTGAGCTTTCTCCCGCGACGACCGAGGCGAAGTTGATTGTGGGGACGCACAATTATGTGGTGGGGAATCTGCCTTGGGGGGTAAAGGCCGCGGTCTCCATGGTCGGACTTGGAGGGAACACCGAGAAGGGGTTGAAGTATCTGCAAGAATGCGCGGCGGGCAATGGTGAAACCAGCATCGATGCCAGAATCCTGTTGGTATTGTTTCTGCGCCGCGAACGCCGCTATGCCGAGTCTCTCCAGCTGGTGCGGGGACTGGTGGAGAGTTATCCGCGAAATGTGCTGATGGCCGTCGAAGAAGGAAACCTGTTGCACGCTTCGGGACAGGACCCAGAGGCCGCAGCCGTTTATCGCAAGGTTTGGCAGGCGGGCCGGGAGGGCCGCTATGCCGGTTTGCACTATGAAATCGCCGCCCTAGGCCTGGGAGAGTTGCTCCGCGGTCAAAAAGACTTCACCGGGGCCGCAGCCGCCTATGAAATGGTCAATGAAGTCACCCAGTCCGATCCGGACCTGCTCCAAAAAGCGAACCTGGGAGCCGGGGAAATGTACGACTTGCTGCAGAAACGCGACCTCGCGCTGAAGAAATATCAGGCAGTCATCGCCGCCAAAGGAAGCACGCCGGCGGCGGAGAGCGCCAAGAAATTCTCAAAAGATCCATACAAGCGCGACTAGTGGGAACTTTTTCACCAACGCGCTAGTATCTACTTGCAGGAGAGCCACCATGTATTGCAACTATTGCGGAAAAGTGATTCAGGATGACGCGAACGTCTGCGCCTACTGCGGCAAGCGCGTGGGTGCGGTGCTTGCGCGTCACCGGCTGGTTCGTCCGCGCGCGGACCGGAAGATTGCTGGTGTTTGCGCCGGCTTCGCGGAATACTTTGACATTGACGTCATCGTGATCCGGCTGGTCTGGTTGCTGGTCGCGCTGATGGCCGGCACCGGATTTCTGGCCTACGCAATTGCCTGGATCGTGATGCCGGAGGAGCCACTCATGTTGTCGGCTCCGGCGGGCCAGCAAGTGCCGAGCTCGTAAGTAGTGATGGCCCAGATCAAGAGTAGCGACAGCGAAATCTTCTACCAGGTCCTGGGCGAGGGCGCGCCGGTTGTCTTGCTTCATCCTTTTCCCGTCCATCATGAATTTTGGCTGCCGGTGGCCCAGCTGCTGCGGGGGCGCTACCGCCTCATTCTGCCCGACCTGCGCGGACACGGTGCTTCCGGCATCGGCGAAGGTCCGGCGACCATGGAAAAGCACGCTTCGGATCTGGTGCGCATTCTGGAAGATGCCGGGGTAGGGCGTGCCGTGTTTGTTGGTGTATCGCTCGGCGGCTATCTCCTGTTTGAGTTTCTGCGCCGCCATCGCAATCGGGTTACCGGGTTGGCGCTCTGCCATACCAAGGCGCAAGCAGACACTCCCGAAGCCAGGGCGGTTCGTCTGCAAGCCGCCGCCGAGGTTGTGGAGCGAGGCACAGAACCCTTCTTCGAGCGTATGCTTCCCCAGCTGATGGGGAGATCCACTCACACCGCGCGACCGGATCTGGTACGCGCAGCCCTGCTCATGATGCGCCGTATGTCTGCCGAAGACGTTTCTGGGGTGCAGCGGGGAATGGCGGACCGTCCCGACTCGGTGGCGACCATGGCGGCGATCAAGGTGCCCACGCTCCTGGTCACCGGTGACGAGGATAGTCTCACCGGCGTCGCCGAGGCTGAGTTCATGCGGAAGAATATTCCCGGCAGCGACCTGAAAATCATTGCGCGAGCCGGACACTATTCACCTTGGGAACAGCCCGGAGAAGTGGGGAAGCTTCTGCGCCAGTTCTTGGATGGAGTGCACGGCGGATAAGTTGGGCGGAAACGCGGGGGCGAGATTTCACCGCGGCATGGCGAGCGGCAATCCGGGACTTTCCTTTATATTGGAAGCTCCATGAAGAAAGATCCTAGCGTCGTGGTGCGCCCCGCCCGCAATCTGTCCGGAGCCTTGCGCTTGCCCGGGGACAAGTCCATCTCCCACCGCTATGCCATGCTCGGCGCCATCGCGGAGGGCACGACCAAACTGGAAAATTTTTCCACCGGAGCCGATTGCGCCAGCACTCTGGGCTGCCTGAAAACTCTGGGCGTGGAATGGGAAAAAAAAGACGGCACCGTGGTCATCCAGGGGCGTGGGTCCAAACTGAAGGCTCCCGCTTCGCCGCTCGATTGTGGCAATTCCGGATCGACCATGCGCATGTTGAGCGGCATCCTGGCAGGGCAGGAATTCGGCAGCGAACTCATGGGGGATGCATCCCTCAGCCGGCGACCGATGGCGCGGATCATCCAGCCTCTGGAAATGATGGGTGCAAAAGTTTCCGCCAGCGAGGGCGGATGCCCTCCGCTGCGCATTGCCGGCGGAGGCCTGAAGGCTATCGACTACAAAATGCCCGTGCCCAGCGCCCAGGTGAAAACCTGCTTGTTGTTTGCCGGACTCTACGCCGCCGGAGAAACCTCGGTGGAAGAATCCGTGCGCACTCGCGATCATGGCGAGGTGGCGTTGCGCGCCTTCGGCGCTCAATTGAACCATGATGGACGTCAGGTGCGCATCGGCGGTCGACAGGTGCTGCACGGGATCGAAGCCCAGGTCCCGGGTGACCTTTCGAGCGCGCCTTCGGCGCTCAATTGAACCATGATGGACGTCAGGTGCGCATCGGCGGTCGACAGGTGCTGCACGGGATCGAAGCCCAGGTCCCGGGTGACCTTTCGAGCGCGGCTTTTTTTCTTTGTGCCGCGGCTTTGTTTCCCGGTTCGCAACTGGCGATCACCGCTCTGCTCATGAATCCCACGCGCGCGCGATTGCTCGACATCATGATCCTGCTGGGAGTGGGTATCAGCGTCGGCCAGCTCGAAGAAGTGCACGGAGAGCTGTCCGGCACCGTGCAGGTGGAAGGCCGGACGCTCAAGGGCGCGACCATTGCCGGCTCGGATAGCGCCGCGCTCATCGATGAAATCCCGGTACTGGCCGCAATCGCACCTTATACCAGCGACGGCATTGAAATCCGGGAGGCCCGGGAGTTGCGAGTCAAGGAGTCGGACCGCATCGCCGCGGTGGCTACAAACCTTCGTGCCATGGGCGCTGAAGTCGAAGAGCGAGACGATGGTCTAAGGATTCCCGGGAGGCAGAAACTTCACGGAGCAGACCTGGATTCATTCGGCGACCACCGCATCGCCATGGCATTTGCGGTCGCGGCTTTGCGGGCGGAGGGGGAGACGACGATCCGTCGGGCCGACGCCGCAGTCATCTCCTACCCGGCATTCTTCGAGACGCTCGAAAGCCTGGTTGAACGCTAGCGCGGGCTACAAACGCTCTGTTTTGTTTCCAAACTTTACCAGTCCGTTCGTGCCGTTGACCTGGGCCACGTCTTGATTGGTGTAGACCTTCGCCGCTTTCGCCGGATGAAAGCGCGACGCCAATTCGGCGGCTCCGTAGCTGGATTGAGATCTGGCGGCGCCGAAGTTGAAGCTCTCGGATGCGTGAGAGAAACCTGCCCCGCTGACCTCGCCGTCGTTCGCGGTCCCTTCCCCACTCTCGGCCGGTAAGGATGGAACTCCGAGGGTGAGCGAGGGTGTGTTGACCAGCGGCACCACCGGCATCGAATAAACACCCGCGCCGGCATATTCGGAAACTACGCTTGCCTGCCCATTCACCTGCGCGCTTGCCAATCCTGCCAGCAGAAGAAGTATGCCTGATACCACCATCGATCGATACATGTCGGTCTCCTGAAAATCTCCCCGTCTAGGATTCGCCAAACGCCGCGCCGGATGCTTGATTGGGACATTCTAGCTCCCCACGTACCGGGCGTACAGGCTGCGTGCGACGCTGGCATCGGTGGTTCCTTTGATGATGGCCCGGCCGTCTGCGAACAAGGTCATTTCATACGGTCCCGGCCAAAATTTCAAGACGAAATCGGTGTGGCGCACCGAACCATGAGGTTTTAGCCGCTGGCTCATCTCGGCCAGATCAATGGGGCGATGCCGCTCATGAATCTGCACCGAGTTTCGTCCGCAGAGCGTAATGTGGGGCCGCCCTTCGCCGGCGAGGTGGACGAATTCGCGGTCACCGCAAGTCCGGCATCCCAAGCGCGGCTGAGCGGCGGATATCTCGGTTCGCTCGTTCCTCCAAACATCGAATGAAAGCAGCGTGCGGCGCACGCGGTCATGAGCGCCAACCAGCAATTTCAGCGTTTCCGTGGCGGCGATGGAGGCTACCAGATCGACGGCTGAGTTCAGAATTCCAGAAGTTTCACAGGTCTCAAGCGCACCCTGTGGCGAGTGGGAAAGAAGGCACGCCAGGCAGGCCGTCTTGCCGGGCAGCACGTTCAGCGTGACGCCGTAGCTGCCCACGGCTGCGGTATAGATCCAGGGCAGGAAATTTTTTACCGCGAAATCGTTGAGCAGGTAACGGGTTTCGAAATTATCGGTGCCGTCCAGGATCAGTTGTACCCCGGCCAGCAAGGACTCGATGTTCGCCGGCGTCAGATCGGCGATCTGAGGCTCGACGATGATCTGCGAATTGAAATCGCCGATCTTGCGGGCCGCCGCAATCGCCTTGGGCAGGGATTCAGCGGCGTCGGCTTCATCGAAAAGTGATTGGCGCTGCAGATTGCTGGACTCGACGTAATCGCGATCGATAATCCGGATCCTGCCCACTCCTGCTCGTGCCAGCAGGGAAGCCAGTGCTGAGCCGGTCGCACCGCAACCAACGATGGCGATGCGGGACGCCGACAGCCTGCGCTGCCCTTCCGCACCGATCTCGCGAAACAGAACTTGCCGGGAGTATCGGTCTTCGGGTTCTCGATTGAATTTCGGGTCAAGTTCCAAAGAGATCACCAGTTCGGCGCCTGCTAACCATTATTATAGGTGGGTGTCTGGTTTGGCGAACCCAATGCAACAGTGCCAGCCGCGCATTCATCGAACCAATTAATTGTCTATCCACCGTTGAGGAGCCTTTTGGGATTCAAGGGACTACTGCTCTCGGCCCTGAGTTCGACCACGCTCGCCATGGCCATGGCCGTCGAGGGGTTTGCATTCGCCCCGCCGCGAAGCCCTTGGCCCGACCGGCCCGCCCAGGCGACCGCCGCCCAGCAACCGGCGCTGAGCGCTTCCCCCCAGGACAGCCTTTCCGCCTATGCCGGTCTCACGGTCAGGGAGGTGAGCTTTCCGGGGATTCCCGAGCAGAGCGAGCAGAACCGCTTCCGGCAGATGATTGCGCTGCAGGCAGGGCAGTCCCTTGATCGCGAGCGGCTTCGCCAGAGCCTTCAGACTCTGTACGCCACTGGCCGATTTGCCGACCTTCGCGCCGAAGCTGAGCGCACCGGCGACGGACAAGTTTCGATCTCCTTCATCACCAGCATCAATTTTTTTGTCGGCGTAATCACCGTGGAAGGCACGCCCGGCCACCCCACGACCAGCCAGGCGGCCAACGCCTGCAAGCTGCAATTGGGAGAATTGTTCACCGCCGAAAAGCTGGCGCGCTCGCTCGCCAACCTTCAGCAGCTGATGGAAGAAAACGGTTACTACCGCTCTTCCGTCACGGTCGACAAAGTCGAACGTCCCGAGATTCAGCAGGTGGCACTCACATTCCATATTCTCCCGGGAGGGCAGGCACAGGTTGGTGAAGTGAGCGTGACCGGGAATTCCGAGCGTACCCCGGCGCAGATCGAAGACACGGCCCACCTGCATCCCGGGGATTCGGTCTCCTCGCAGCGGGTATCGAGCGCATTGGACCGGCTGCGCAAAAAGTATCAGAAACAGAATCGATGGCTGGCGCAAGTGGCCATCGCCAAACGTTCCTACCGGGCCGAGACCAACGCCGTCGACTACACCTTCAACATCGAGCCCGGGCCCACGGTGAACATCACTGCGGAAGGATTCAAGATCAGCCGCTCCGTTTTCAAGCGGAGCGTTCCGGTGTACGAGGAGGATGCGCTGGATGACGATCTGCTTAACGAAGGCCGTCGTAACTTGCTGAACTATCTGCAGGGGCGCGGATATTTCGATGCCAAGGTCGAACTCAAGCGGCAATCCGAGCCCGACAAAAATCAGCTGCGGGTGGTCTACGCCATCGATCCAGGACAGCGTCACAGGTTGGCGAGTGTCGAAATCATCGGCAGCATGTCGGAGAATCAGGGTTTTCCTGCTGAGATCATCCGCACGCGCATGCAGGTACAGGCGGCGGGCAGATTCTTTTCGCATGGCCGCTACAGCCAGGGATTGCTCGCGGACGACATTCGCGGGCTCGAAGATCTCTATCGCTCCAACGGTTTTCTCGATGTCAGCATTACCAGCAGCGCCAAGGACGACTACCGGGGACGGAAGAACGCGCTCGGCATCGTGCTCAAGATCGAGCGAGGTCTGCAAACACGGGTGGGAGCGTTGCACATCGTGGGAAACAAGGCGCAACTGGACAAGCCGCTGCCCGAGTTGAACACCGCAGTCGGGCAGGCGTTCGCGCAGACCAAAATCGCCGAAGATCGCGAGATCATTCTCAACTACTACTTCAATCGCGGATTTCCCCACGCCACCTTTGAAGCCACCGCGGAACCGATTCCGGGTGCCGAACAACGCATGGACGTCACCTTCACCATCCACGAAGGGGACCAGCAGTTCGTGGACAAGATGCTGGTCTCCGGCCTGAACTACACCAAGATGTTCGTGGTGCAGCGCCAGATACAAGCCAAAGCCGGCGATCCATTGAGCCAGACGGACATGCTGCAGACCCAACAAGGCTTGTATGATCTGGGCATCTTCAGTCAAGTGGATACCGCCGTTCAGAAAAGCCTT
>Ga0193726_1001979_pt1 | contig 14606 bp, 11 predicted proteins | sample H2c1metaG_FD_144928 | JGI IMG/M metagenome (GOLD analysis project Ga0193726, IMG submission 144928) | Soil microbial communities from a riparian zone of the East river system, Colorado, United States - H2c1 | ecosystem: Environmental > Terrestrial > Soil > Riparian zone | place: USA: East River... | reverse complement strand
TTTCAAGGCGCTGGCCCACCATCCCGATGGCATCGCGAATGCCGTCTTGCGCGTCGACAATAAATTCGTGAGGCAAGACGTGCAGCACTTCGCGATCTTCCGGCAAGGTGATGTTTCTCGCGGCATCGACGGCCCGGCGCACATCGTCCCGTTCAATGTCCCGTGAACGAGTTCCCAGCGTAACGCCGCCCCGGCTGTTCACGCCGCGCACGTGGCTGCCCGCTACGCCCACCACCGCTTCTTCGACCGGAACATTGGCGACGCCTTCGGCTTCTTCCACGGCGCGACGAATCGAGCTGACGGTGGAATCGAGATTGACGATCAGCCCCTTGCGCAAGCCTTTTGACTCGGCAGCACCGAGCGCCAGGAATTTGACCTGCTCGCCGTCGACTTCCGCAATCAGCACACAGGTTTTTGTGCTGCCGACATCCAACCCGACGATGTATTTGTCTTTCTTTGCCAAGCCGCCGCCCTCGCTATAGTTCTATTTCTTCGCCGCTGTGTTGTCGGAATTCAGAACCACTTGCCGAGAATACTGCAAGTCAATGGATTGTAAATGGCCGTTTTGTGCCTGCCACTGTGGAAAATTCTCGACGACCCGCCGGTACTTGCCCGTGAAGTCGCCGCTGCCAAAATGAATGGTTACGGCCTGGTCGCCGGTAGCACTGGCCAGTCCGGTCATCACTACGCGCAGGTCCTTGGGGTTGGCTAGTTCCACTTCGCTGACGTCTTCAGACGATCCGGACTTCACGAGTTCGATGTCTTTCAGAAACTCCTGATACGTCTGCATGCGGTGTTCCCGTTGTTCGCGCGGCAAGTCTTCGGAGACACCGGAAACAATCGGGAAATGCAGGTCTTCGCCTTGCGGACGGTCCAAAATCACGCCGTGACCGTCGATCAGAGCGAGTTCGTTGCCGTTACGCACGAAGGCAATGGGCGTGCGCTCGGTCAATTCAATTCGAATCCGATTGGGCAGGATTCGTTGCACGCTGGCGGATTCGACCCATGGCAATTGCTCAAGTTCACTGCGGCGCAGGTCCAGGGGGACCTGCAGGACACTGTGGCCGCGATCGCGCAGGAATTGCTGCAGCACGGCTTCCCGAGAAACGATGCGGTTTCCTGACAGCTCCAACTGGTCCGGATTGCGCAAAAGCATTTGCGGCGCGTACAACAGGAAGCGCACGCCGAACACTGAAGCGCTCAACACCCCGATGCCCACGGCACTCCAGACAAATACTTTGCGATAGAACGGCCAGGTCTTCCCGCTGAATTTCTTGCGGCGGATCTCGACCGGCTTCTGACGACGCAGGTAGCGGGGCTCTTCGTCGGCAATCAGCTCCGGACGGTATGCTTCCGATTCTGCAGCCGCGGCGGCGTTCCGCTCGATGGCTTTTACGCGTGCCAAATGACCACCTCGTGCTCCAGTTCAACTCCAAATGCCGTGTGCACGCGCTTGCGCACATCGGCAATGAGCGAAAGCATGTCTTTCGCCGTTGCATTTGCTGCGTTTACAAAAAAATTGGCGTGGCGGTCGCTAACGCGAGCGTCGCCGACAGCTAGACTTTTGAGTCCTAGCTCATCAATCATGCGTCCCGCAGAGGCGCCGGGAGGATTTTTAAAGATGCAGCCCGCACTTTTTTGACCGACAGGTTGGCTGGCCCGGCGTTTCTCGTTGCAGATACGAATCCCTTGGAGTATTTCGCGGAACGGCTTGGAGGGAAGTTCCAGTTTCACCGAGAGCATCATATCATCGGGCGCAAAAGAAGTGTGCCGGTATTCGAAAGAAATTTGATCGCCACTAAGGATTTCTATCTTGCGGGCGGCGGCGCGGTAGAGTTTCACCTCGCGGACATAGGCCCCGATCTGCATGCCGTAGGCGCCGGCGTTCATGCGCAGGGCTCCGCCGACGGTGCCAGGGACGCCAATGAGGCCTTCCATGCCGCCCAGATCGTTTTTCGCGCAGAAGGTAACGGTGCGGCCGAGGTCTGCAGCGGCATCCACTTGGGCGAAATTCCCCTCAAGGACCACGTCGGGATCGGGACGAACGAGTTGCAGGACCACCCAAGGCAGCTCGCCGTCGCCGATGAGCAGATTGGAGCCTCCGCCGAGAAATTTGCGCGGGATCTGGTTGGCGTCCAGCAAATCGAGAATCGCGGGAAGGTGATCGTGATCCCTGACGCGCAGCAAGTCGGTGGTGCCGCCGATACCTAGAGACGTTTCCCTGGCCATCGACGTTCCCCGGCGCAACTCGACTTCGAGTTCCGGCAGCGCTGCCACGATTTGAGCGTTCTCAATGAGCATGGGGCGATGGGTACTCCGTTCCCAGCAAGACCATAAACTCGTTACTGGCGCGGCTCACGTTGCCGGCGCCAATCGTCAGAACCGCGTCTCCAGGGCGGGTCTGCTTCAGCAGAAATTCAATGCCTTCCTGCATGGAGCGGTAATAGTGGACATTTTTGTGGCCGGCCTCCTGAATGGCGTTGGCCAAAGCTTCGCTGGTCACCCCCGGAATGGGCGATTCGCTGGCGGCGTAGATGTCGGTTAGAACCAAAATGTCGGCTTGATTGAAGGCGCGGGAGAATTCGTCCCAAAGATGTTGGGTCCGGGAATAACGATGCGGCTGGAATAAAACCAGTAACCGGTTGAATTTGCAGCCGCGAGCCGCTTCAAGAGTGGCGCGAATTTCAACAGGGTGATGGCCATAGTCGTCAATAACCGTGACCTCGTTGACCACCCCCTTGATGTCGAAGCGGCGGCCTACGCCGGCAAATTTCGCGAGTCCTTCGCGGATTAGATCGGTCGGAACACTGAGATAAAGCGCAACGGCTGCGGCCGCGGCGGCATTTCGAACGTTATGAACTCCTGGAGGATGCGGCAGCCCGAACAAGCCGAGGTCTTCCCCCTTATAGGAGAGGCGAAACTCGCTGCCGAGGCCCTTCATCTCAATGTCGCTGATTACCAGGTCGGCTTGGTTCGAGACCCCATAGGTAATGATGGGACGCTTCACGCCCGGAATAATGGCCTGCACATTGGGTTCATCGAGGCACAGGATGGCCGCGCCGTAAAACGGCACGCGATTTACAAACTGGATGAAGGCGTCCTGAATATCTTCCAGCGAACTGTATTGATCGAGATGCTCGCGATCGATAGTGGTAATGACGGCAACGACCGGCGCCAGCATCAGGAAACTGCGGTCGCTCTCGTCGGCTTCAACAACGAAGTAATCGCCTTTACCGAGCCGGGCCGTGGTTCCCGCCTGGTTCACCTTGCCGCCAATGACAAACGTGGGATCGAGATGTCCGGCCGCCAGAATTGAAGCGACGATTGAGGTGGTAGTGGTTTTTCCGTGTGCACCCGCCACCGCGATGCCATATTTCAGGCGCATGAGTTCGGCGAGCATCTCTGCGCGCGGGATGACCGGGATTTTCTTTTTGTGCGCTTCAAGGACTTCCGGATTATCCGGCTTGACCGCAGAAGAGGTAACAATCACGTGCGCGCCATCGGCGTTTGACGCTTTGTGCCCCTCATATATTGTTGCGCCCAGATTCTGCAGACGCTCGGTAATTGTCGAAGGCTTCGTATCAGAACCCGAAACCGAATAGCCCAGCGTGAGCAGCACTTCGGCGATGCCGCTCATGCCAATGCCGCCAATGCCGATCAGATGAATGCGCTGAAAATTGCGAAAGGAGACCATCATGCGATTGCCCTCGACAATTTTCCCTGCACGCCTGCGGCCTCTTCAATGAGGTCGACAATTTCGCGCACGGCATGGGGGCGCGCCATGCTTCGCGCTGCTTTGGACATGTCCTCAATGAGCCGGGGCTGTTCTAGAAGCGAGAAAATTTCGCCGGTGAGTTTTTGCGGACTGAGCTGCGCTTCGGTGATCAGCCGCCCGGCGCCGGCATTTTGCATTTCCTGCGCGTTGCGCAACTGGTGGCTGTCGGTGGCGCGGCCGAACGGTATGAAGATGGCGGCGCGGCCCGCTGCGGCCATTTCCGCTGCGGTGATGGCTCCGGCTCGGCAAACGATTACATCCGCCCAGGCAAAGCGTTCCGCCATGTTCGAAAGGAAGGGTACGACCTCGGCAGAAATTTCGCGCCGCGCGTACGCAGTGCGTACCGCATTGTAGTCACGTTCGCCGGTTTGATGCACGATGCTCAGCTCATCTTTTCGCGCCGCCAGCAAATCCATGGCGTCAACGAAAGCGCGATTGATTGGCAACGCGCCTTGACTGCCGCCGGTAATCAGCAGGCGAAAGGGCTTTTCCGGAAGCCGTGGCGCAATGGAAAAAAATTCCGCGCGCACCGGGCATCCGGTGACCACGGCCTTCTTTCCCCAGGCCCGTGCAGAAATTTCATAGCCGGTCGCAATTCGTGTAGAAATTCTAGCCAGAAGTCTATTGGTCAGCCCGGGTTCGGCATTGGGCTCGAAGATAATATTGGGAATGCGGCTCAGCCAAGTCGCCAGCATCATGGGACCAGCGGCGTAGCCGCCCACACCGAACGCAGCGATGGGCTTGTGCTTCCGCAAGACGCGCTTGGCGTCGATCATCGCGGGTCCGAGCATGGACAAGTTCTTCAGCAACGTCGCTCCACCCTTCCCTTTTAGTCCAGCCACCCGCAGCGTCTCGAGCAGCAGGCCTGCCTGCGGCACCAGCTTCATTTCAATTCCGCGTTCCGTTCCCACCAGCACGACTTCTCGTTCCGCGCCGCGCGACAACCATTCCTTGGCAATGGCGATAGCTGGTATCACGTGCCCACCCGTGCCACCACCTGCAATCAGCAATTTCACGAGTCGCGTCGGCTCCTCATCCCTGCTCTGTCGCCTGTTGACTGATATTCAGCAACACTCCTGTTGCCAGCAGCATCACCAGCAGACTTGATCCGCCATAGCTGATGAAGGGCAGCGGAATGCCCTTCGTGGGCACCATTCCGAGTACCACGGCAAAATTGATCAGTGCCTGGCTTAGGACCAGAGCCGTAATGCCCATTGCCAGCAATCGCCCGAATCCATCCGGCGCAGAAAATGCCGCTCGCACTCCACGCCATCCGTACACGGCAAAAAGCGCAATCACCAGAACCGCGCCGATAAATCCCAGCTCTTCGCAAATTACGGCGTAGATAAAGTCGGTATGCGCCTCAGGCAGATAGAAGAGCTTTTGCTTGCTTTCCATCAAGCCCACGCCGGTGAATCCGCCGGAACCAACCGCTATCAAAGACTGCATCAACTGAAATCCCGCGCCTTGCGGATCGGAATCTGGATTGAGGAAGGCCATCATGCGCGCTTGCCGGTAAGAAACATGCGCAATCAGAAGATAAAGTGCCGGCAACGCGGCTCCCAGCCCGACCGCCAGCCATTTCCAGGAAAGGCCCGCGACAAAGAGTATGGCCGTGGCCACCAGCATGATGTCCACAGAGGTTCCCAGGTCCGGCTGCATCAAAATCAGGGCTACATAGAGAAGCACCGGTCCGAGGGCCGGCAGAATCGTTTGCAGAAAATCTTCCTTGTTAAATTCCATCGACGCGGCGCTGCGGCGTTTCTGGTCAAGGAACCACGCCAAATACAGGATGACGGCCAGCTTTGCCAGCTCCGACGGCTGGACCCCCACGGGCCCAAACTTGATCCAGCGATGCGTAGCATGGGATTTGTCCAGAAAAAATGTTCCGACAAGCATGAGCAGAACCACACAAACGACTGGATATACAACGGCCGGCTCGCGCAACTTGCGATAGTCCATGCGCATCAGCGCGAGCATGCCGACCAGCCCCACCACCAGCCAGACGGCTTGCCGTAACAGAAAAATGTAGGAACGCCCGTATTGATGCTCGGCGGTTACCGCTGAAGCACTCAAGATCATCACCGCACCCAGGAGGCACAGCGCCAGCGTCACGCCGAACAACCATCGATCACTTTCTATTCGTCTTGGCACAATCGCCCTCCAAAGGCTTCAGAAAATCACTTGCCGGAAGCCGCCCCCGCCGATTCTTGTTCCAGTTGATGAACCAGAGCTTTGAAAACCCGCCCGCGATGCTCGTAGCTTTGGAACTGATCAAAGCTCGCGCAAGCCGGGGCTAACAGGACAATGTCTCCAGTTTGCGCAGCGTGCGCTGCGACTTCGACGGCACGCTCCATCGTGTTCGCGCGTTCGATGGCCACGCTTCCGGCGATTTGTTTTTCAATTTTGTCCGCGGCCGTGCCAATGAGCAGCGCGAGAATCGCCTTGTCTCGCAACGACTGGCGCAGAACGGTGTAGTCGCTGCCCTTGTCCTTTCCGCCAAGTATGATGAGGATTCTTCCCGCAAAGGCATCGAGGGCTTTTAGCGTTGCATCAACGTTGGTGGCCTTGGAGTCGTTGTAGTAGCGAACGCCAGCGATTTCCGCCACAAATTCCAAGCGGTGCTCCACGCCGGAAAATGAGCGCACCCCTTTGGCGATGGCTGCACTGCCAGCGCCCGCCAGGCGGCAAGCGGCCACCGCCGCCAGAACGTTCTCCAGGTTGTGCGCACCAGCCAGCGGAATATCTTCCACGCGAAGAATATTTTCTTCCTGGCCGTCGTAACGAAACACAATTTCTCCATCGCGCACGTACGCTCCCTGGGCGACGCGCTGCTTGCGGCTGAACCAATACACACGCGGACGCGTCGGTGCAAGCTGGGTAGCGGCCGGATCATCCGCATTCAGAACCGCAAAATCCTGCTCGGTCTGATTCTCAAAGATCCTTGCTTTGGCGGCGCCGTAGGCCTCGAACGTGCGGTGACGATCGAGATGGTCCGGCGTAAGGTTCAGGAACAAGCTGATATTGGGACGAAATGTTTCAATCAACTCCAATTGAAAGCTGCTCAGTTCTGCAACCGTGGTCGTATCGTCACGGGTCTCATTCATCCGCGCAATCAACGGAGTCCCGATATTCCCCGCAAGAACCGTCGAGATTCCGGCGTTTCGCAGGATATGTTCGACCAGCGATGTCGTTGTGGTCTTTCCGTTAGAACCGGTAATACCAATTAATTTCCCGTTCAAGAAACGATCGGCAAGTTCAATTTCGCTCCAGACCGTTACTCCCGCTTTGCGCGCCGCCAGTAAACCCGGCAAATCCGCCGGTACTCCGGGGCTGGGAACAATCAAATCCTGGTCCGTAAAAAAATTTTCGCCGTACGCGCCGAATGCCACGGTAACTTCCAAATCCCGCAACCTGGTGACCACTTCGCCTATTTCAGCTTCGTTCCGCAGGTCGGTGGCGGTCACCAAGGCCTCGCGCTCAGCGCAAAACAAGGCGGCAGCAATACCGGTTCGCGCCAGGCCCACGACCAGCACGCGCTTCCCTCGCAACTCGAAGTCATTCGACATCTTCACTCACACAATCTCTCTGCGAAAAAAACTTACCGCAATTTCAGAGTCGTCAGCGCAAACAGCGCAAATACCAGCGCTGCGATCCAAAATCGCACAATTACCTTGGATTCACTCCAACCCATCAGCTCAAAGTGATGATGTATCGGTGCCATTCGGAAAACACGCTTCCCGCGCAACTTGAACGATCCGACCTGTAGAATGACCGAGAGCGCTTCCACAACAAAAACCCCGCCAACAAAGAAGAGCAAGATTTCCTGTTTGATAATGACGGCAACCACCCCGAGCGTTCCGCCAAGCGCGAGCGATCCCACGTCGCCCATGAAAACTTCCGCGGGATGCGCGTTGTACCAAAGAAATCCCAGCGACGCTCCCACCAACGCTCCACAAAAAACCGTGAGCTCGGCAACCCCCGGGATATATTGAATTTCCAGATAGGTCGCCCAGCGGTAGTTACTGCTGACGTAGGTCAGCACCGTAAGCGCGCCCGCCGCAATCACCGTGCAGCCAATCGCCAGCCCATCCAGCCCGTCGGTCAAGTTCACGGCGTTCGAGGATCCCACGATGACCAAGGTCACAAAAATCAAGAAAGGGAAAAAAGCAAACACCCAAAAATGCGGCACATTGATCAGGGAATGGATCACCAGATCGGGATGAAACTGCTTTATGAACGGGATAACCAGCTGCGTCGAGTACGCGCTCTTGGTTGTCAGAACCAGAAGAGCCACGCCAACGGCGACACTGACGAAGATCTGCAATGAGAACTTCTTCTTCGCCGTTAAACCCAGGTTCTGCTGCTTCGATACTTTCGCGTAATCGTCCACAAAACCAATCGCGGCAAATCCAATCAGAGCAAAAAGCGCCAGCCAGATGAACGGTTTTGTAAGGTCGGCCCACAGCAGCGTGGGCACGGCCGTCGACAGTACGATCAGGACTCCTCCCATGGTTGGAGTTCCCGCCTTTTTATGATGCGCCTGCGGCCCTTCTTCACGAATGAATTGCCCGATTTGTAGTTCACGCAGCCGCCGGATCAACCACGGGCCGAACACCAGCGCCAAGAACATGGCCGTCAAACTCGCGTATACCGTCCGCACGGTGATGTAGCGGAATACGTTGAGCGGACTGAAGTATTTTTGCAGCGTGTGGTACAGGAGGTAATACAGCATTTCAGTGCCGAACCTCCTCGCGCCGTGTTCCGGCAGGAGCGACCAGCCGCGCCAGAAGCGCATCGACAATTTGCTCCATCTTCACGCCACGCGAACCTTTCACCAGCAGCAAGTCGCCCGTTTCCACAAAATTTTCAAGAAAGGCGGCAGCTGCGTTCGAGCTGTCAAAAAATCTTGTGCGCGATTGCGGGAATCCCGCGGCGACAGCGCCTTCGGCAATCTGCCTTGCCTCGCCTGCCACTCCCACAATCCAATCTATTTTCCCGGTTTGCGCCGCGAACGCCCCCGCTTCGCGATGCAATTCCGCCGAAGACGTTCCTAACTCGCGCATCTCCCCCGCGGCCAGAATTCTTCGCTTGTAATTTGGAGTGGAAACCAGTAATTCCATCATCGCGCGCAACGCGGCGGGACTTGAATTGTAGCTGTCATTGATCAATGCCGCTCCATTGGAAAATTTAAGAAGCTCGCCGCGCATGGCGGGCGCGCGCAGCTCGCGAAACACGCTCTGCGCTTCCAGCACGCCAATTCCCCAGACACTGGCAGCGGCCAGCGCGCCTAGCGCATTGGCAATTACGTGCCGGCCAGCCAGCGCCAATTCCAGCCGGACACGCTTGTGATTGGCGACCAGCACAAAGGCAGAACCGAGTGCGCCACGATCTTCAATGGAAATGGCGCCAAAGTTCGCGTCGTTATTGATCCCGTATGTTAGAACACGCCCCGGAGCGTAAGGAGCAAATGCGGCTACCCGCTCATCGTCGGCATTGAGCACCGCAACGGACTCTTTTCCGTTCAGTCCCTCAATCAATTCACGCTTGGCCAGAGCAATTTCATCGAGTGAAGAAAAGAATTCCAGATGCGCCGCAGAAACGCGGGTCACCACGCCCACATCGGGACGCGCAATTTCTGCCAGCCGCGATAATTCACCGCGCCGCGACATCCCCATCTCCAAGACAGCCGCCTGATGGGACTCTTCCAAACGGAAAAGCGTCAACGGCAGTCCGTACTCGTTGTTAAAATTTCCTTCCGATTTCAGGACCCGCAGCTTCGCGCCCAGCAGTGCCGCCAGGATCTCTTTGGTAGTTGTTTTTCCAACCGATCCCGTGACGCCCGCAATTTTCCCGCCCCAGGCTTCGCGTACCGCGTGTCCCAGTTGCTTGAGCGCCGCGAAGGTGTCGTCCACGAGAATGCATTTCGCGCGGATGGCATCCGGGTAGCGGTCCACCTGCGTGTGCGCCACCACTGCCGCGACCGCTCCCTGCTCCAGAGCACCGGCCACGTGGTCGTGTCCGTCATGACGCGGACCGTGGATGGCGATGAACAGTTCTCCGGCACGTACTGTGCGAGAATCAATCGAGACACCGGCCACCCGGGCCACGGGGTTGAGCCCGCTCCCCGTCCCAGCACCCAACGCGCCAGCCACCTGTGCAATCGTCCACCGCATAAGTTCCTCAGAGGGTTCGCTTTAGCAAAATAACCAAACGTTCGGTTTGTTCGCACCGTTTTGAGGGCGCCTCCTTCGCGAGTTCAGCTTCTGGCTCGTGCGCCCTCTTTGCAACAGCTAGCAAAGCGCGTTACGTGCCAAACTCAGTGCCGCCGTCTTGCGGGCCGTTGTAACCCCGTTCGCGCAAAGCGCGCCGCGCCGTGTCGCGGTCGTCAAACTCCAGGGTTTTGTCGGCTAGAATTTGATAATTCTCATGGCCCTTTCCGGCCAGTAACACGATGTCTCCCGCCCGTGCTTCGTCCATGGCGAGGCCAATTGCTTTGTCGCGGTCCGGTTCAATCATGTATTTGCCGCTGGTTTTTTGCAGGCCAACGATAATATCGCTGATAATTTTCAGCGGATCTTCGCTGCGCGGATTGTCGCTGGAAAGAATCGTCAAATCGCTTAGCCGCCCTGTGACTTCTCCCATCACTGGACGCTTGGTGCGATCCTTGCCGCCGCCGCATCCGAAAAGCGTGAGCACGCGGCCCTTGGGATTCAGTTCGCGCGCGGTACGAATCAAATTTTCCAGTGCATCGTCGGTATGCGCGTAATCGACAATGACCAGAAACGGCTGCCCCATGTCGATGCGCTGAAAACGCCCGGAAACGCTGGCAAGATTCTTGACGCCGGTTTCGATGGCCTCGTTGGAAAGCCCCAGCGCCTGCGCTGCGCCAATCGCCGCCAAAATATTGTAAACGTTGATGCGCCCAACCAGACTGGACACGACCTGCACTTTGCCGTTCGGCGTTTGCGCCGTAAACGTCAACCCGTTCCCCGTAAGCTGGAACTTTTTGGTGGTAATGTCGGCGTTCGATTCAAGGCCGTACGTTACCGTGGACTTCGCCACTCCGACCAGCTGCTTTCCGAATTCATCATCGGTATTCAACACGGCAACTTCCGCAGCACCGGCCCCGGTTCCTGCAAACAAGCGCTTCTTCGCTGCAAAATAATCTTCAAACGTCTTGTGATAATCCATGTGTTCACGCGTCAAATTCGTGAACACCGCCGCCTGAAAATGGCAGCCCCACAAGCGATCCATCATCAAGGCGTGCGAACTGGCTTCGAGTACGGCGTATTTTCCGCCCGCATCGCGAATCTCCGCTAGAAATCCCTGCAAGTCCACCGATTCCGGGGTGGTATTCGCTGCCGGATAATTACCGAGCGGCGTATGGTAGGCAATCGTTCCAAACAGACCGGTTTTTGCTTTCGCCGCCTTCACGATCGCGTCGACCACCGACGACGTCGTAGTCTTCCCGTTGGTTCCGGTGACAGCGACAAGCTGCAACGCGTTTGCCGGGTGCCGGAAAAAATTCGCCGCAGTCGTCGCCAGTGATTTGCGCAGCTCCTGCGCCTGAATCCACACCACAGTTCCCGGCATGGCACTGGGCGCCGCCGTTTCGCTGACAATGGCCACGGCGCCGCGCGACACAGCTTCGCGCGCATATTCATTCCCATCCAGTTTCGCGCCGCGCAAAGCGAAAAATAGCGATTGCGGCTGCGCCTTCCGCGAGTCGCAAGCCACCTGTCGAATTTCCAAGTCCGCGGCGCCGGCCGGAATCACCGCAGCAACCCCTCGCAGTAATTCACTCAACCGTCCACTATAATTGGCGCGCGTCTTCCCGTCATCGTTCAAAGCGGCACTCTCGGAATCTTTCGTCGAAGCGCCCGGTGTTTCTTCCTGTGTCTGGCTCAAACTTGTGGTCATCCTGTTCCCGATCGCTGCTAGCGCTTTTTCGCAGACTTCTGCGTTTTTTGCGCAACAAATCCAAACTGCACGGTCACCCGTGCGCCCCGCCGCAGCTTCACTCCGGCCGCAGGCGTCTGACTCGTTGCAAGACTGCTGCCAACCAGCACCGGGTCCAGCCCCAACCGCAGGCACATTTGCGTCACCCGGCGCATCGTCTTGCCGGAGAAATCCGGCACCGCAATATCGCCACCTTCGTCAACCGTCATGGTCACCTCAGGAGCTCGCTCTTGAGGTTTCGCTTCGGCAGCGGCTGCTGGCAACTGATCCGGCTGCGCTGAAAAATCCGCTGGAGTAAAATCTTCCAGGCCCGGCGCATCGCTGGCCGCATCCTTCCTATAGGATGCCTCGATCAGCCGGGCACGGATAGGCACATCGCGTGGCACATCCAAATAAGGTAATACCTGCTCTGCAATCCTCTTGAAGACCGGAGCCGCCACCATTCCGCCTTCGTGCAATCCGACTGGAGAATCGAGGGAGACGAGAATCGTCACCGCCGGATTGTTGATTGGAGCAAATCCGCTGAACGAGGCAATCAATTGCGTCGGCGAATAGCGCCCCGTGTTCGGATCGATTTTTTGTGCAGAACCGGTCTTGCCGGCGGCGGTCCAGCCGTCCAGATGAGCCAGGACTCCGGTGCCGTTCAGAACCACGCCTTCCATGAGCCGCCTCATGGTCGCAGCAGTTTCCGGACGAATGACCCGCTTGGGTTCGGTCGGCGCAAGCGGCCCTAGGGCGGGAAGCACTTGGTCGCCCCGGCGCATTTGTGCCACCACATGCGGTTTGTAGAGCATCCCGCCATTGGCAATCGCGGACACTGCCGCGGTGAGCTGGATTGGCGTCACTCCCACCTCTTGTCCCATCGAAATCGAGCCAATCGAAACCGGCGTCCAGTTGTTCAACTTCCGTACCAACCCGCTGCTCTCCCCGGGCAGATCAATTCTGGTGGGCGCCCCAAATCCAAACGCTCGAATGTATTCATAAAATTTGGGCGGCCCCAAACGCAGAGCAATCTTGATAGCGCCCACATCGCTGGACTTCTCGAGAATCTGCGAAACATTGAGCAATCCAAATGGTTTGTGATCGCGAATACGATGACCTGCGATGTAAATCGCTCCATTTTCGCAGTTGAAGACCTCGTCCGGGCGCGTGAGGTTTTGGTCAAACGCCGCCGCCAGGGTAATCAGCTTGAACGTGGACCCGGGTTCGTACAGCGTGGACACGGCGCGATTTGTGCGCATATCTTCTGAAATTTTGGAAGCGGCGTTCGGATTGTATTTCGGCCAATTGGCCATGGCCAGAACTTCACCGTTGTTCGGATTCATCACCACAACCGTGCCGGCCAGCGCGTGCGTTTTTTCAATCGCCGCCGCCAACTCGCGTTCCGCCATGTATTGAATTTTGTCGTCGATCGTTAGGACCACATCCGCCGGCTTCTCGCGCTGCGCTTCGCCGCCATCAAACCAGCGTTGCCGGCCATCGGTCATCACCAGAATTCTTTCGTTTTTGCCGCGGATATCACTTTCGAACTCTTGTTCGATTCCGCCCAATCCCTTTTCATCCAGGTTCACATAGCCGATGACGTGCGAGGCGAGTTCCCGCTTCGGATAAAACCGCTGATTCTCCTTCTGGAAATAGACACCCTTGAGGTTCAATGCGGCGATGGCTTCTGCTTTATTGGGCGGCAGTTTGCGCGCAATCCAGGCAAACGTTCGCGAAGTGTCCAACTTGGCTTCCATCACATCGCGCGGGATTTCCAGGATATTGGAAAGCAATCTCGCGGCAAGTTGCTGATCCACAATTTCCGTAGGCACGGCATACGCTGAATCCACTTGAATGCTCATCGCCAGCGCGTGCATGTTGCGGTCGTAAATCACACCGCGCTTCGGCGTGATGTCAATGCTCCGTTGCTGCTGCTTTTGCGCGCGGGTCAGGTATTCGCGGTGCCGGAACAGTTGCAGGTAGGCCAGCCGTCCAAATACGGCGGTCATCCACACAAATGCCAGGGAAGCGATAAGCAGCAGGCGGAAATGAGCTTTTTTCGTCTGCATGGACTCGTCCGTCCGCTGGCACTCCCAGAGAGAATTTTCTACCTGCGATAACAAAATCGTTTACGAGCGGGAATGCGAAGTGAACGGCGGGGGACCGCGCGCGCGCCTGCTTGGGGCTACTGCGGGCGATTCGGGCGGATATATCGCACTGCGGCCACTTCCCCACCGCTAGGCGCGTCGTATTCCTGCATCTGTTCGGGTAACGGCTGCGTCAGGCCCAGCTGCCGCCGCGCAATCACATCAATGCGCCGCGGATCGCGGAGCCGCTCTTTTTCCAGCCGCAACTCGGAATTCAAGCCAACCGCTTCGACCTGTTTCCCTTTCAGATCTTCCAACTGGAAGCTCAAGTCGATGCAGCGAAAGTGTTGGTAAATGTAAAACATGAAAAAAGCAGCCACGATGCCGCTGAGCGCCATCGTCTTGTAATAATTCCGCAGTTTTACCGGCTCGACATGGCGCACCATGCGCGAATTGTCGATACGCTTCACGGTGTGAAATTCCGTCATCACTGCCGCTTTGCGTTTTCTCGTCTTCGTTGCCACTGCCTGCTTCTTGGTCATCACTGCCTGCACTTTCGGCAAACTACTCAGCGGCTCGCTCTGCGCACCGCAATTTCGCACTTCGTGACCGAGGATTGCGTCCCATCTCTGCTTCACTCGGCGTTATCACATGCTTGGTCAGCACACGGAGCATTCCTGCCCGCTCACCTTCTTGAAACGCGCGCTTTACCGGCCGATCCTCTAACGAGTGGTACGTCAGCACCACCCAGCGGCCTCCTGAATTCATTGTGGCGGGGGTCCGAGAAAGAAACTGCCCGA
>Ga0193726_1001978_pt1 | contig 14621 bp, 8 predicted proteins | sample H2c1metaG_FD_144928 | JGI IMG/M metagenome (GOLD analysis project Ga0193726, IMG submission 144928) | Soil microbial communities from a riparian zone of the East river system, Colorado, United States - H2c1 | ecosystem: Environmental > Terrestrial > Soil > Riparian zone | place: USA: East River... | reverse complement strand
GCCCATGCAGAATGGGTCACGCGGATTCAGCACCAGCTCCGCCTCCGCGTTCACAAACGCCGATCCTCGGATACTCGGATACACGTTCCCGTCTCGAACTCTGATGCTGCCTTCGAACAGGCTGCCCACAATACTTTCCTGCTTCCAGACTTGCCCCTCCCGCAGCTTGCCATCTTCGTAGAGGCATGCCAGCTTGGCGCTGGTCCCCGTACCGCAGGGCGATCGGTCATATGCCTTGCCGGGACACAGGACGAAATTCCTGCTATCGACACCCCGGACCGGGGAGGGAGCGAACAGTTCGATGTGGTCGATTTCCTCGCCGCTCGCACCCACAATGCCATCCGCTCGGAGCGTTTGCCGGACGGCCCAGCTGAACGCAGTCAATCGCTCGATGTTGTTGAGCGTGAGATCCAAACCGTGATCTTCGATGAGGAAGAACCAGTTTCCGCCCCAGGCGACGTCGCCGTGAACGGTTCCGTATCCCGGCACCGAGACCGGCAGCCGGGCAGCGCTGCGATAGCTTGCAACGTTGTTGACCGTGACCTCGCCATTTTCCTGCAGGATCGCCGTGATGGTGCCGACCGGCGTCTCCAACCGATGCTCGCCCGGCGTGATGCGCCCCATGTCTGCAAGGGTCACCATCACTCCCATGGTTCCGTGCCCGCACATTCCGAGATAGCCGACATTATTAAAAAAGACCACTCCGGCGGCACAACCAGGATCCACGGGTTCACATAGCAGGGCCCCGACAACCACATCCGACCCGCGCGGTTCGTTCACCACAGCGGAGCGGAACGAGTCGTGTTGGGAGCGAAAATTCTCCAGCCGCTCCGACAGCGGTCCGCTCCCCAGTTCTGGCCCACCCGCGATGACCAGACGCGTTGGTTCGCCTCCCGTATGAGAGTCAATCACCCGAATTCTTTTCAGCTGGGTGAGAATCATCGCCAGCGTTCATCCTCAATCTCTAATCTCTAATCTCTATTTCGGTCAGGGCCATCATACGATTCGCCCCAAGGCATATCCAATTCGACCATCCGTCACCGGTCGCCTGCTCGCTTCCGCGGATATCCGGGATAGAGGTTCCCGATCGAGTACGTGAATCCGACAAAGACGTGCCGGTGCGGCCCGCCGGAACTGAGCCCCGTCTCGAAACCTGAATCGAGGATCAGGCGTGGGGAAATGGCGTAGGTCAGGGCATACAGGGAAGAGATGAAGCTCGGATTGGCCGGGTTGAGCCGCGTGTTTCCATAGAATTCACCGGTGAACAGGAGCTTGCCGTGAACCGGATGCGAAAACGCCAGATTGAACTGATTGTTTTGATCCCAGCCGGATGCGTTCTCACGCCCGATCAGGAACCGCGTGGCGTTGAAATCAAAATGCACATGGGCAATGTCCTTGCTCGCCAGGAAAGTCAAAGAGTGATCCACCCGCCCCGTTCCCAACCCGTTCTCGGGGCTCGCCGAAGGTATTTTGGCGGCGTATCCGAGCGCCATCGAAGGCACCCGTTTCGTCTGCTTATAGAACCGCATTTGCGGCCCCAGCCAATTATCGCCGAAGCCGTGGCGGGTTCCGCCCGCGTCCGTCATTGCCAGGAACGAAGTCGTATTCCACCGCAGCTCAAGGTCACACAGCAGCCCGAATTTCAGAAGACCACCGAGCGAGGTCTGGCGCCCGCCATCTTCGGCCCACAGATGGTCCCAGCCGTACTCCAGCTCCAGCACTCCGTATTGCGTGATGTCCGCGGGATCGGCGACGGTTGGCCGGTTTGGATTGGCGGAGATGGAATCCGCATAGCAGCCAGTTTGCTTGCCGATCCATTGCCCCCAGAGCGGGCCAGATGCGACCCAGCACAAGATGCCGCCTGCGATAAGATTGCGAACCTTCTGCATCGCCGCCCGTCGTTTCCGAACGCTCTACTATCTCACCATTTTGACTAGAGATAACCAGCTTTCAAAGGTAGACTCTCTTCCATGTGCTCGCGCAGAAAACGAGGTTTGACATGCGGCATGCAGACTTTATGATGACGGTCGTTCTCGGAACCCTAGGCATGATGTCCATTTCTGGAGCACAGGCTGCTGCTCACGGCGTATTGCTCGTCGCCAATAAGGCGGCCAGCACCGTCGGGATTGTCGATCCGCAATCCGGCGAGCAAATCGCCACCATCCCGGAAGGCGGAATCACTGGCCATGAGCTGGTCGCTTCTCCCGACGGCAAGACCGTTTATGTTCCGATCTATGGAAATTCCGGGGTGGGCAAGCCGGGCACTGACGGCAGCAGCATCGTCGTGATGGACATCGCTTCTCGGAAGCGAACCGGCAATATTGATTTCGGCCACGGAGTCCGTCCGCACTGCGCCATGTTCGGTCCCAAGGATGGAATGCTGTACGTTTCCACCGAGATCGACAAGTCAATCAGCATCATCGATCCGCGTACCCTGAAGATCGTGGGATCCATTCCTACCGGGCAAGCTGAGTCGCATATGTTTGCAATCTCGCCTGATGGACGGCGGGGCTACACCGCCAACGTCGGCCCCGGCACGATTTCCGTCTTGGACATGGAGAAGCGAAAAACCCTCGAAGTGGTCCCCATTTCGTCCCAGATCCAGCGCATCTCGATTTCCCGGGACGGACGAGAAGTCTTTACGTCCGATCAAGTGAAACCCCGGCTCGCCGTCGTGGATACTTCCACGAATAAGGTAAAGACCTGGGTGCCCCTGCCGGGCGCGGGCTACGGATCTGCTCCTACGCTCGACGGCCATTGGCTCGTGATCGCGATACCATCGGCCAATCAGGTGGCGATCGTAGACCTCGACACCATGAAAGTCACGCACACCGTCGATGTGCCTGCCGCTCCTCAGGAGGTTCTTGTGCGTCCCGATGGCCGCGTCGCCTACGTGTCCTGCGATGCCAGTCACAAGCTTGCCGTGATTCGCATTGCGGATTGGACGGTTGAAAAGTTGATTGACGCCGGCCCCGGCAGCGATGGACTGGCCTGGGCCGCGGCGGAATAAGCCCCACATCTCCGGCATGCAGGCATCCTCCGAGTTCGTGGATGCACCGCCGGTTGCCTCTGCGCGCCCCGGATATTTCCAGCCGTCCGTGGTCGCCCGTCGAACGCCAGCTCGGGGGGCACCGGGAATCAGCAGCCCTGCGGCCAGCCGGGGGCGGCGGTCTCGGAGTGGCGCCTCCAGCTGCGCCTGATCACAATCTATTGATTGACGCCGCTTGCGAGGAAGCCGCCATCGACTGCCAGCACGTGCCCGGTCACAAAACTGGCGGCCTCAGAAGCCAGAAATACAGCCGCCCCACCGAGCTCATCGAGCTTGCCGAACCGCCGCATGGGCGTGCGCGTCAGGAATTCGCGGCCACGCTCGGTCCCATCGAGCAGGCCAGCGTTCAGGTCTGTGCGGAAGACGCCGGGAGCAATCGCGTTGACGCAGACCCCGGACGGCGCCCATTCGATCGCCAGAGATTTTGTCAGCGAAGCAACCGCCGTCTTGCTGGCGCCGTAGGCGGCAACTTCATAAAGCGCCACGAACGATGACAGCGAAGCGATATTAATGATGCGGCCGTAGCCTTGTTCGACCATGTGCCGCCCGAACACCTGACAGGCGCGCAAAGTGCCGGTTAGATTGGTCTCCAGGATCGAATTCCATTCGGCCTCGGTAACCTCCAGGGTGGGTGTTCGTTTCGTGCGACCGGCGGAGTTCACCAGAATTTGCACGCTTCCGAATTCCGCGCGCGCCGATTGCAGAAGCTGCACCAGACTGGCGCCGTCGGTGACATCGCAGGTCTGGGCAATCGATCGCCGGCCAAGCGCCCGGACCTCAGCAGAGGCCGCACTCACCTCCGCGGCACGACGACCCGAAGGAACCACGTTGGCTCCGGCTTGCGCCAGTGCCTTGCTGATGGCAAGACCGATGCCGCTGGTGCCGCCGATTACAACCGCCGTCTTGCCAGTGAGATCTAACCGAGGATGCCCCATAAAACCCCTTAGCGACGGCTCAAAACTTGAGCGAGCCTTTCAGCGGCAGACTCTGCGAAGATCCACCCACAAGAAATCCGTAATCTCCCGGCATGAGCACCCAGCCATCCCGTGCGACATCGAAGATGGAGAGGTAGAGTGGATCGATCTCGACCGACACCTCTTTACTCTCGCCCGCACCCAGTTTCACCTTGCTCCAGCCCACCAGCCGCTTCGGCGGTTCCCCGGCGCCGGCCGGGTGAGTGGCGTAGACCTGCGCAATCTCGGATCCGGCCCGACTGCCGGTATTGGCCACCGTGAAGCTGACATGAACATTCTGCTCTCGCCTGACCTTGAGATTCGAATAGCGGTAAGTGGTGTAGGAAAGACCGTAGCCGAATGGAAAAAGGACTTGCTTCTTTTCGGCGTCGTACCACTTGTAGCCCACTTTCAGGCCTTCGTCATACGTGGTCTGGAACGCGGGTAAGCCCGGCGCCTTCTCTTCCCATGAATTGAAGTGTTTATCTTCCGTGGGTTTTAGGATGGTGGCGTGCGGCAAATCTGCCTCACTCTTTGGAAAGGTAATGGGAAGCTTTGCCGCCGGATTGACATCGCCGAAGATCAGATTGGCGAGGGCTTCAGCGCCCCGGCTGCCCGCATACCACGCTTCCAGGATGCCGCTCACCTGATCGGCCCACGGCATGGTCACGGGACTTCCGGTTTCCAGCACCACAATGGTGTGCGGATTTGCCGCTGCCACCTTCGCGATCAGATCATCTTGATGTTCAGGAAGGGAGAGGTTGTCGAGGTCCATTCCCTCGCTCTCCCATTGGTATGCGAACACGATGGCCACATCCGCGCTCTTGGCCAACGCCGCGGCAGAGGAAAGATCCTTGCCTGCATCGAACTGAACATTGATGCCAGGAGCCTTCGCACGGATGGCTTTCAACGGCGAAGTGGGGAACCAAATCTGCGCTTGCCATGTGGTCCTGCCTTGACCTGGCGGCATGATCGCGTTTCCTCCGGCGGGATCCACTTGGGCCGAACCACCTCCTGAAATCATTCCCACGTCCGAGTGCGCGCCGATCACGGCCAAACTGTGGATCCTCGAAGCATCCAGCGGAAGCTGGGCCTTTTCGTTCTTGAGCAGCACGATGCTGCTTTCGGCAATCTTCTGCGCGACTTCAAAACCGCCCACCACGTCCACAACGCCTTTCTGTGGAGGATCGTCAATCACACCGGTCGCGAACATGGATCGCAACACTCGACGCACGTGATCATCGACCTCGGCCATCGGCACCTGGCCTGCCTCAACCGCCTTCTTCAGCAATGGCCCGAAGAAATAATCCGTCGGCTGTTCGTGATCAAGCCCCGCGGCGGACGACTTCGCCGTGCTGTGCGTACCTCCCCAGTCCGACACCACAAATCCTTTGAAGTTCCAGCCTTTCTTCAACACGTCGGTCAGCAGATATTTGTTTTCGCAGGCGTAGTCACCATTCACCCGGTTGTAGGAACACATCACTGCGGCGGCGTTGCATCCGCGCAGTCCAATCTCGAATGCCAGCAGATCGCTTTCTCGCATCGAGCGCTTGTCGATATTTACGTTGACCGAATCGCGCCCGCTCTCCTGATCGTTAAGCGCGTAGTGCTTGATGTCGCCCATCACGTGCTGGGCCTGCAGGCCGGTCATCACCTGCCCGACCATTCTCCCGGCGAGGATTGGATCTTCGCCCAGATACTCGAACGTCCGCCCGTTCCGCGGCTCGCGAGCCAGGTTCACGCCACCGCCCAGCGACATATTGTAGCCTTGCGCTCTCAACTCCCGCCCGATCAGCGCTCCATATTCATAAGCCGCATCCAGGTCCCAACTTGCCGCGCTGGCCAGGTTATTGGGCAACGCGGTGGAGTAACGCCCATTCTCCCCGCTGCTTCTTACGCCGTAAGCTGCATCCGACATCTGGATGCCGGGAATCCCCAAGCGCGGAATGCCCACCGTATATCCCGCGCCGCCATTCGATCCTACCGACAGCGGACTCATCGGCCCGAGTCCCTGCATGCCTGTGCCATGCAGCAGCGTGATCTTCTCGTCGAGCTTCATCTCCTTCACCACCATGCTTGCTCGCTCGTCGGGGGAAAGGCTGGTATTCATCCATGGTTCGGACTGCGCGAAAGCGGGGAGCAGGGCGGTTGTAAGAATTGCGACACGGAACATCATTAAGCTGGTTCGGCGGATACGTGCATGCAGATCCATGATTTTCCTTTGTGGGGGTTAAACTGCCCAAACGGGTTCCATGGTACTCGATTTGGCTGTCGCGTGGGTCTAGAAAAACCTTTTTCAAGAGGGGATCCCCTTCGGTGGCTTTTGCGCGATCCATGCAATGTTATCCCGCAATGCCGTGAAACCAGCCTGCCGGGCATGCGGCTCATCGCGCAATGCCAGAGGAGAATGTTCACTCCGCTGCTCGTCCCGGGTGCGATTTCGCACCGGCTGCGATGTCTCCCCATATCGCTGGCGGCCCGAATCCCTGCGGAAGCTTTCACCCCGTATTGGTTCCCCCATCGTCCGGCGCCCGGAGAGAAACGGCAGCAACGGTTGCCGCGTCACCCAGAAAGCCGGTGGAAGTCTCGACAAAACCTGCGCCGGGCAGTCACCAGCTCGAGCTAACCCCCATCGAACATCTGTGCTCCAAAACCAGCTCCAAAACCAAATTGCCGGGTCTCTGCGCCGAGTCGTATGATTTGATCGGGCGTGGCTAGGGGGCGCAGGTTGGGTGATCATCCAGCGGAGTTTACTAGGAAGCGCGGCGGCCGGCTTTTGAAGGTCTGGGCATGACAGAAAACGGAATCATTACCCAAAGCAGCCCGCATTCCGTGGCTAAAACACTGGAGCGATTGGAGGCAACTGTTCTGGCACGAGGGCTTGCCGTCCTGGCGCGCATAGATCACAGCGGCGATGCGGTCAAAGCCGGCTTGCAAATGCCGCCCACGGAATTGCTGATCTTCGGGAATCCGAAGGCGGGTACACCGCTGATGATCGTTTCGCCAACCCTGGCGATTGACCTGCCGCTCAAAGCACTGGTTTGGGAAGATGGCGAGGGAAAGGTTTGGGTCTCCTACAACAGCCCCGAATATCTGCAACAGCGGCACCATGTCCCCGACACGTTGCTCCCAAAGATTTCCGGGGTCGGCTCCATGGTTGCAAGCAGTGCGATAGTGCGTCTCCCCCCTAACTCCTTTTAATTGAGTCGTCCGGAACCGGCCACAACCATTGTTGACAAACCGGTTTTGAGGGCCTAGCCTTGTAGGCGAACAAAAGGCGAAAATAGATGGGCTCCGCTGCGGTACTCCGGCAACAGATTGAATCATCCCTGGCAACCCGGATTCCCGGAGCACTCTCCCCCCGCCTCCGCCATACCCTGGAGTTAATTTCCACAGGCATTGCTGAAGTGGACGCACTTTTGCAGGGAGGCTTGCCGCTTGGCAGCCTGGCGGAAATTACCGGTCCGGCTAGCTCCGGCCGTACCACGCTGGTGTCTTCCATTCTGGCTGGGGTTACACAGCAGGGGGCGTCGTGCGCCTATGTGGATGCCGCCGACGCCTTCGATCCGCTCTCGGCGGCTGCGATTGGGATCCATCTCGGTCGGCTTCTCTGGGTGCGGGCCGGCCGAACCCAGGGAAAAACCGTTTTTGAAAATGCACAGACTCCCGCCGATGTTCCTGGCAAAGCAACTCCGCCACCCTCGCGCCAGGAAGGCCACGATGGCGGTTCCATCCGGCATCCTCGCATGGAGTCCCATGGAATGGATGTCGCGGTCGAAAAATTGTTTCGCGGCAATGCCAGCCTGTTGCGCGACAAGCGCAGGGGAACTCCGGGAGCGGCAAATCGCAAATTTGCAGAGCCTGACGATTCCACGCCACGCGGTTCCGGATCGATTCGAGGAAGACGGGTTGAGCAGGTTTCGATCGATCGCCAGCCTGCGCCGCGCGGGGAGCATGTGCTGCACAAAAGGAGCGCGGCCACGATTTCATCTGCGCGTCCGTTATTGCATGTGGCATCCACGCCTAAAAGCCGCTCGTCAAAAGAAATATGGACGTGTCTCGATCGGGCGCTGCGGGCGACCGATTTGTTGCTGAACGCGGGAGGTTTTCGAATCATCGTGCTGGACATGGGTGACGTGCGCCCCGAACAAGTGCGGCGCTTTCCTTTGGCCTCCTGGTATCGCTATCGACTGCAGGCGGAAAAGACCCGGACACTTTTCCTGGTTCTGACGCAAACCGAGTGCGCGAACAGTTGCGCTTCCGTGGTGTTGCGTTGCCAAGGAGCACAGGAGCAATGGCAATGCGCGACGGAGGAGCAAAAAGCATGGCCATCGCTGGCTGGATTTCAATACAGCGTAACCGCAGAGCGCAAGCGTGCGGCATTGCAGGGGAAAGTTTATTCGTTCGGGAAAAAGCCAGTGTGTGCTACGCACGCTTTCTGGAATCGAACCAATTCATGGGCGAGATGAGTCATGCTTGTGCCGTTGTATCTGTGTCTCCACGTATGCGATTTTCCCGCGCAAACGTTGACGCGCCTTCGGCCGGAGTTGCGCAAATGTCCGGTAGCGATTCTGCATGGCGATTCTCCGCTTGAAACTGTGTTTGCGCTAAACCAGCCAGCCCGAAATCTTGGGATTGCACCAGGAATGAGCCGACTGCAAGCCGAATCCTTCGACGAGGCTTCGTTGTTCCCCAGAGTGAAGCAGCAGGAAGATTCGGCGTTCGCCATGCTGATGCATTGTGCAGAGCGGATCTCGCCCAAAGTTGAAGTGCTGGCATCTCCCCAAGAAAGTTCTTCCGGAGCGACGTTCATTCTGGATGTTTCCGCCTCAGAACGGCTCTTCGGCGCTCCCGAGCAGATCGCCAAGGTGCTACGTCGAGACCTGGACGCTGCCGGATTCGGAGGCAGCATGGCAACCTCTCAAAATGCTTATGCGGCTGTGCTGGCTGCGCGGGGATTTCCTGAACTCACGGTCATCCCCCCTGGAAAAGAAGCCAGCATTCTTGCGCCGCTTCCTCTCGATGTTCTTGAGCTCGAACCGGAGCAGCAGGAAACCTTTGCGTCATGGGGAATTAAAACATTGGGGGCAGTGGCGGCTCTGCCACAGAAGGCATTGATCTTAAGAATTGGGCAGCCCGGCTATCAGCTGCAAGCACTATCGCGCGGCGAGCATCCGCATTTACTGGTGCCGGCGGTCCCTCCCGCAGACGCCCTTCTCGGCGAAAGCATAGAACTGGAACATCCGGTCGATCTGCTGGAGCCGCTGCTATTTCTGCTGAGCAGAATGCTGGAACGAATCATCAGGCGGGCAGCGGAATACGCCTTTGCCATCGCCTGCGTGGAGACAAGGCTGGTGCTGGACACGGCATCGCGTACGGAACATCGGCGCGTGATTCGTCCGGCGCTGCCGGAGCGCAACCACCACACGCTGCTGAAGTTGATTCAGCTTGATCTGGAGATGCATCCGCCGGAAGCCAGCGTGATTGCTTTGTACATGCGGGCACAACCGGCGCGTCCGCAGACCGTTCAGCAAGGATTGTTCGTTCCGCAATCCCCTGAAACCGGACGATTGGAAGTCTTGCTGGCGCGGCTTCGTAAACTGCTTGGCGAAGACCGGGTTGGTGCACCGGAACTATTGGACAATCATCGTCCCGACGCGTTCCGCATGGCTCCATTCGTTCCCCAAACGAGCATGACTCCAAAGACCTCCTCCGATGGCATCCCCACATCCGCCCTGCGTATTTTGCGGCCACCCCGCACCGTACAAGTGGAAATAAATAATTCGCGAGTGGCCGCGCTTTTTCTGGAGGGCAAGAAACTCCCCGTGCATAAAGCTTCGGGGCCGTGGAAAAAGAGCGGCTCCTGGTGGACACATTCCGATTGGTGCCGCGAAGAATGGGATGTGGCTTTGGGAGAGCCAGAAAAATTCTGCTGCCGTGTCGCCTACGATCCTGGAGCACAGTGCTGGTATTTAACTGGAATCTACGACTGAGATCACGCCATGTACGTTGAACTCCATGCCCGCTCGGCGTTCAGTTTTTTGGAAGGAGCTTCGCTTCCGGAACTGTTGATGGCGCGATGTGCGCAATTAGAGATGCCGGCCATGGCGTTGCTCGACCGTAATGGTTTGTACGGTGCGCCACGCTTTCACGTCACGGCGGAAAAGCTGAAACTACGGGCCCACATCGGGGCGGAAATTGCCGTGGGTGATGCGGGAGAGCGGCTTCGTCCGCCGCAATGGGTGCCACATGGCGTCCCGGCGGAACCTGTGCGTTTTCCTCTGCTGGTGGAGTCTGTCACCGGATATCAGAATCTTTGCCGCCTGATCACCCGATTCAAGTTGCGTGAAGGCGTGAAAGGCGAGGGGGCCGCGACCCTGGCGGAGATTCAAGAGCACACGGAAGGTCTTGTCTGTCTCACCGGTGGCGACGAGGGCCCACTGGCGTCTGCTCTATCCCGTGGTGGATTGGACGAAGGATTGCGCGAAGTGGAGCGGCTCGTTCACTTATTCGGCCATCGCAATGTTTATGTCGAGATGCAGCGTCACTTCGACCGTAGCGAGGAACACCGCAACCAGGCAGCCGTTCGCATTGCACGAACCTTGGGACTCCCGCTTCTCGCAACCAATGGCGTGAATCATGCCATCGCTCCGGATCGCGAAATCATGGATGTACTCACCACCATCCGCAATCATTGCACGCTGGAGACTGCAGGACGCTTGCTTTCATCGAATGCCGAACGTTTTCTGCGTTCTGCACGCGAGATGCAGGAACTGTTCCGTGATCTTCCGGAAGCCATCTCAAACACCATGGAACTTTCCGCGCGGCTGTCCTACGAAATGCGCGATCTGGGATACCGCTTTCCGAGCTATCCCGTACCCGACGGCGACACCATGCAGTCATTTCTGGAGAAGCGCGTCGAAGAAGGAGTGCGCGAACGGTATTTGCCCAAGAACAAGCCCGAAGTTTTTGAGAAAGCCCGGCAGCAGGCCCGGAGGGAGTTGGCGCTGATCGGGCAATTGGAATTGGCGGGTTACTTCCTCATCGTGTGGGACATCGTGCAGTACTGCAAGCGCGCCAACATTCTGGTGCAAGGTAGAGGATCGGCAGCAAACAGCGTGGTGTGTTATGCACTCGGCATCACAGCCATCGATCCGGTTGGCATGGAAATGCTCTTCGAGCGTTTTCTCACCGCCGAACGTGGCGAATGGCCGGACATCGATCTCGATCTCCCCAGTGGAGACCGCCGTGAGAGCGCCATCCAATATGTGTATCAGCATTATGGGGAACTCGGCGCCGCCATGACCGCCAACGTCATCACCTATCGTGGAAAATCCGCGGCGCGTGAAGCCGGCAAGGCGCTCGGTTTCGATGAAGATACACTTGGCCGCCTCACCAAGCTAGTCAGCGCATGGGAATGGAAAGGCCCGACGGATACGCTGCATCACAGCTTCCAAATTGCCGGGTTCGACATTCAACATCGCCGCATTGCCAAGTATGTGGAGATCTGCGAACGCATGCAGGACATTCCACGTCACCTCGGGCAGCATTCCGGCGGCATGGTGATCTGCGCAGGACATCTGAACGAGGTTGTTCCCATCGAGCCGGCATCGATGCCAGGGCGCAACGTTATTCAGTGGGACAAAGAAGATTGCGCCGACATGAAGATTATCAAAGTCGATCTTCTAGGCCTGGGCATGATGGCCGTGCTCAAAGACTGCATCGATCTGGTCCCCCGGCATTACCATGAGCCGCTCGATCTGGGCCAGCTCCCGCAGGACGATCCGGAAGTTTATCGCACCCTGCAACGGGCCGACACCGTGGGAATGTTTCAAGTCGAAAGCCGCGCCCAAATGTCGGCCTTGCCGCGCAACCTCCCCACACATTTTTATGATCTGGTGGTGCAAGTCGCAATCATTCGTCCCGGCCCCATCGTCGGCAAGATGATGAATCCTTATATGAAGCGGCGGCAGAAGAAGGAAGATGTGACCTATGCACACCCGCTGTTGGAGCCTGTTCTGAAGCGCACCCTGGGGGTGCCACTTTTTCAGGAACAATTAATTCGAATGTCGATGATCGTGGCCAACTTCAGCGGCGGCGAGGCGGAGGAGTTGAGGAGAGCCATGGGCATGCGCCGCTCGCAGGCGCGAATGCGGGAACTGGAGGCAAAGCTGCGTCAGGGCATGACCGCCAATGGCATTTTGTTCGAAGCGCAGGAGCAGATCATTCAATCCATCGTGTCGTTTGCGCTGTACGGATTCCCCGAATCCCACGCCGCAAGCTTCGCACTGATCGCGTATGCCAGTGCCTATCTCAAATGCCATTATCTGGCGGCATTCACAGCGGCCATGCTGAATAACCAGCCGATGGGCTTTTACAGCTCTTCTACGTTGGTGAAAGACGCGCAGCTTCATGGACTGCGCGTCAAACCCATCGACGTGCTGCATTCCGATTGGTTCTGCACCCTCGAGCCCGACACCCATCAGGGAAGCAAAAGATTTGCCATGCGGCTGGGATTGCTCTACGCCAGAGGCTTGCGGCGAGAAGCGGGCGAGGCTTTGGTCCACGCGCGCACAAGTGGAGTTTTTGATTCCATCCACGATCTCGCACTGCGCGTGCCGGAATTGCGCCAGAGCGATCTCACCATGCTGGCAAAGATCGGCGCCCTCAATTCGCTGGGAGAAGGCATCCATCGCCGGGATGCCCTCTGGCAGGTGGAATATGCCGGCCGCGCCGCAGGGCCGTTGTTGCAGGAACTGCCAGAGCAAGGCGAAGAATCTTCACCGTTGCAACCGATGACTGTCGATGAGCGACTGGCCGCCGATTTTCACGGGACGGGCGTGACGGTGGGGCCACATCCCATGGCCTATCACCGCAGCGCTTTGTCAGAGATGGGCATCATCTGTGCGCGTGATCTGCAAAAGTTCCCCGATGGGCGAAAAACCCGCATCGCTGGCTGTGTGATCGCCCGTCAGCGGCCAGGAACCGCCAAGGGGTTTGTTTTCCTGAGCCTTGAAGACGAGACAGGAATTTCCAACGCCATCGTTACCCCGATTGTCTACGAGCGCTATCGCCGCCTGGTGACCTACGGAAAGTTCCTGCTGCTCGAAGGCAAGCTGCAGAACCAGGACAACGTGATCTCAGTCAAAGTCGATATCGTTCGCTCTCTCGAGGTCAGCGAGCTCGAGCTTCGCTCCCACGACTTCCACTGACCGCGCCGCGGGTGGTTCCCGGACGAGCGCCACGACAACTCCGGTCAGAAGCTCAGCCTCGCCTGGAATTCGATGACCCTCCCTGACAACCCGTCCGGGGCGCGTCCGAAACTGTTGGTGTTTACGATGTCGGTCGGGGAAGTTGCGGGAATCAGCGGCGACAGATTCAGAATGTTGAACACGTTGAAGAAGTTTGCACGAATTGCCAGGGTGGATCCCTCTCCGAGAAATGCCGCGCGTCGCAGGGAAAACTCCTTTCCGAGCGCCGTATCGACCGATGTGTATCCCGGCCCGGTGAAAATATTGCGGCACCCGCAGCCGGGTCCGCGCGTCGTGATGTCAAACTCGGTGGTGGGGCTGGGAAATATTCCGTTGATCCATTGCTGTTTGCTCGGCCCGTTGATGGCGCCGCCGGCGTAGGCAAAGGGCAGGTCGGGACAATAGCCGTCCCCGTTCCGGTCGTTGTTGGTGTCGCAGCTGCCAATGAGCGCGGAAAAAGGAAAGCCGGAGTGCCGGCTCAGGATTCCGCTGATCGTCCAGCCTCCGAGAATGGCTCCCAGAAAATTGTGGCCATCGCGAAATGCCGGACTCTTCCACAGTGCGGCCAGTACAAAGTTTTGCCGCACATCAAAGTCCGAGCTTCCCCGATTCAGAAGCGGATTGCTGGGATCGGCCTGCTGAAAGCCAACTTCAAATGACGCCGTGTCAATGGCATGGCTCCAAGTGTAGTTGGCGTCGATCTGGAATCCGTGGCGCAGCCTCCGGCTCGCTGTAAACACGGCGGCGTCATAACTCGCATTTACATCCGGCAGGGGAAAATAGAGATTGCTGAAGCTGGGATTGCCCGTCAGGTGGTCGGCCAAACAGGTCGGGTTGGTCGGACCGCAAGCCAGGCCGTTCGAGCCGCTGTGTTCGATCTTGTCCTGGGTGCCGTCAAAAGTGTCTCCCGGAGTAAGACGATTCAGATCGATCGTCCGTATCAGCTTCCGGCTTCTGCTTCCCTGATATCCCAGGGTGAGCACCAGGTCCCTCGCCGGCTCCAGTTGCACCTGATAAGAGAAGATGTAGACATAAGGATTGGGCTCGGAGGGGAGCGCCCCAAACAGGGAGACGGGAGCTGTCGCGGTGCACCCGGCATCGGCACAAAGCGCACCATTCGCAGCCACCCCGTTCGAAAATGCCGGGTTCAGTGGAAAACTGTTGGCTTGCGTGTTCGCGCCGAGACTGTAAAGGATGTTGGAATCGGGCGGAGGACCGACGATTGGCCCGGGATCGAAGTTGCACTGAGGAGGACAGTTGGCGGCTAAGGCCGAAAATGGCGTGTTCTGCCGGACGTTGTCAAAAATCACGTCGGAGTTCCGGTTGAACAACATGCCGAATCCGCCTCGAAAAACCACCTTTCCCTGG
>Ga0193726_1001977_pt1 | contig 14622 bp, 10 predicted proteins | sample H2c1metaG_FD_144928 | JGI IMG/M metagenome (GOLD analysis project Ga0193726, IMG submission 144928) | Soil microbial communities from a riparian zone of the East river system, Colorado, United States - H2c1 | ecosystem: Environmental > Terrestrial > Soil > Riparian zone | place: USA: East River... | reverse complement strand
GGAGATTAAGGTCTTGGCCGGATCGACGGCACGGCCGTCGACGGAAAGCTTCGCCTTGCCGAGCGGCACCAGCACCAGCCCGGTCGCCGTCACGATCAGGTCGGCCGCAAGCTCGACGCCGGATTTGAGCTTCAGCCCGGTCTCGGTGAAGCTTTCGATATGGTCGGTGACGAGCGAGACCTTGCCGCGGCGGATGGCGCGGAAGAAATCCGCGTCGGGCACGAGGCAGAGGCGCTGGTCCCACGGATTGTAGCGCGGCGTGAAATGCGTATCGACGTCGTAGTCCGGTCCCAGCATCTGGCGCACGCCGCCCAGCAACAGGCTTTTCACCTTGTCCGGCTTGCGCTTGCACATCTGGTAGAAATACATGCCTAAAAGGACGTTCCGCCAGCGCGTCGCCCAGTAGGCGAGCTTGAGCGGCAGGCGACGGCGCAGTTTGTTGGCGAGCTGATCCTGGCTCGGTCGCGCCACCATGTAGGTGGGCGAGCGTTGCAGCATCGTGACGTGCTCGGCCGTAGTCGCCATGGCGGGCACCAGGGTCACCGCCGTGGCGCCGCTGCCGATCACGACCACGCGCTTGCCGGCATAGTCGATGTCGTCGGTCCATTTCTGCGGATGGACGATGCGGCCCTTGAAACGGTCCATGCCGGCGAACTCCGGCAGGTAGCCCGCCTCATAATCGTAGTAGCCGCTGCACATCCACAGGAAGCTGCAGGTCAACCGTCGCGGCACGCGGTCGGGACCGGTTTCGACCTCGACGGTCCAGCGGGCGTCCGGCGTCGACCACCGGGCGGCAACGACCTTGTGGCCGTAGCGGATCCTGTTGTCGATGCCGTGGTCGCTCGCGACCTCGCGGATGTAGGTCAGGATCGAGGGGCCGTCGGCGATCGCCTTGGCCTCCTTCCACGGCCGGAAGGAGTAGCCCAGCGTGTACATGTCCGAGTCGGAGCGCACGCCGGGATAGCGAAACAGGTCCCAGGTGCCGCCGCTCGCTTCGCGTGCCTCGAGGATGGCGTAGCTTTTACCCGGACACTTGTCTTGCAGATGCCAGGCGGCGCCGATGCCGGAGAGGCCGGCGCCGACGATCAAAACGTCGAAATATTCAGTATCGGTGCGGGCAAAATCGGCAAGCGTATCCATAGAGACACAATCGTCCACACGACCTGGGCGCGCAACCCTGGGCGCTCTCGCGCAAGGAACGAAGGGGCGCTATCGTGCCGCCCAACAGATGGAAAACCAACGCACCGAACGCAAGCTAGCCGCGATCCTGGCGGCCGACGTGGTCGGTTACAGCCGGCTGATGAGCCACGACGAGGAGGGCACGCTGCGGCTCCTCAAGGCGCATCTCGGCGAGATCATCGAACCGCACATCGCCGCCCATCGCGGCCGCATCGTCAAGCGCACCGGCGACGGTCTCCTGGTGGATTTCGCCAGCGCCGTCGAGGCCGTGCGCTGCGCCGTCGCCATCCAGGCCGGCATGGCCGACCGCAACCGCGCCACGCTGGACGACAGCCGCATCGAATTCCGCATCGGCATCAACATGGGCGACGTGATCATCGAAGGCGACGACATCTACGGCGACGGCGTCAACATCGCCGCGCGCCTCGAGGCGCTGGCCGATCCGGGCGGCATCTTCGTGTCGCGCGCGGTGCGCGATTCGGTGCGCGACAAGCTCGGGATCGTGTTGGAGGACCTGGGCGAAAAGCCGGTGAAGAACATCGCCCGCCCGGTGCGGGTCTTTCGCATCGGCCGGGCGAACGGTGGCGAACCCGCCTCGCCGCCCGCCGTGCCGGACAAGCCGTCGATCGCCGTCCTACCGTTCGCCAACATGAGCGGCGACGCCGAACAGGAATATTTCAGCGACGGCATCTCCGAGGATCTCATCACCGACCTGTCGAAGGTCTCGGCCCTGTTCGTGATCGCCCGCAACTCCTCGTTCACCTACAAGGGGCGGGCGGTCAAGGTGCAGGAGGTCGGCCGCGAGCTCGGCGTGCGTTTCGTCCTGGAGGGCAGTATCCGCAAGGCCGGCAACCGTGTGCGCATCACCGCCCAGCTCGTCGACGCCCAGAGCGGCGGGCACCTGTGGGCCGACCGGTTCGACCGCGAGCTGACCGACATCTTCGCCACCCAGGACGAGGTGGTACAGAAGATCGTCGAGGCATTGGCGGTCAAGCTCAGCAAGGTCGAGCAGCAGGACCTGCGCCGCGGCGAGACCAAGAACCTCGAAGCCTACGAAAGCTGGCTGCGCGCGCGCCAGCTGCTGGGCCGCGGCACGCGCGAGACCATCGCGCAGGCCCGTGCCCTGCACCGCTGGGCCATCGAGCTCGATCCGAACTTCTGCGCGCCTCATGTCGGCCTGGCGTTTGCGGCGGTGTCCGACTACGTCAACGCCTGGATACCCGACTCAGGCTCCGCGCTGGACGAAGGCGAACGCTGGGCGCGACGGGCGATCGAGCTCGACGAGCGCCAGCCGGGTGGCCATGTCGCACTGGGTAACGTGCTGGTCTGGCGCCGCCGGTATGACGAGGCGCTGGCGCACATACATCGCGCGGTCGAGCTCGATACCAACTATGCCCAGGGTCACGCCTTGCTCGGCATGGCGCTGATGTATTCGGGCCACGCGGCGGAGGCGCTGGATGCCCTGGCGGCCTCGATACGGCTCGATCCCCACTATCCCAACATCGTCCTGCATCTGATGGCGCAGGCGCATTTCAGCCTGGGCCATGACGAGATCGCCGCCTCTCATCTGCTCGAGCGCATTGCGCGCAACCCCAACACCGATGCCAGCCGCATGTTGCTGGCCGCCGCTTTCGGCCATCTCGGCCGCATGGACGAGGCGCGCGCGGCCTGGGCAGGGCTGCGCGAGGTCAATCCAGGCTTCTCGCTGGCGCAGCGCAAAGGCGTGCTGCCGTACAAGAACGACGCCGATTTCCAGCGCATCGTCGATGGGCTGGCGAAAGCAGGTCTGCCCTAGGATCGTCAAGCGGGCCGGGAGACCCGCGATCCGATGAACAGGCTGAAGCCGCCGAGCGCGGTCACCAGCGACGCGATCATCAGGCCGGGTCCGTAGCCGCCGAAGGAGTCGCGCAGCAAGCCGAACAGCGCCGGCCCGAACGCCGAGGTGAGCTGGATCGCCGTGGCGGCGGCGCCGTAGGTGGCGCCGAAAGCCGCCGCGCCGAACTCCCGCCGCACCACCACCGGCCCCAAGGTGGTGACGTGGCCGATGCCGTAGCCATAGACCAGGCTGGCCGCGATCAGCACCGGCGCGGTGGGCCACAGCGCGATGGCGAGCAGGGCCATCGTCTGCAGCGCCATGATCAGGCAGGCGAGACGCCGCACGTTCACCCGGTCGACGATGCGCGCCAGAACCAGGCGGCCGGCGAACGCCGTCGCGCCGGTGGCGCTGACCAGCAGGCCCGCCCCCGCCGTGCCCAGCAGCGGCCCGGCCAGGGTCACGTGATGGGTGATGAAGCCGATCTGCACCGTCAGCCCCAGCGCGAAACCCAGGGCGGCACTCCACAGCAGCACACGGCGATTGCCCTGTGCCGCCACCGGCCGAACGGACCGCGAGATCGCGCTATCGACCGGGGCGGTATCGCCGTCACGCTGCTGGCCGATGTCGGCGGGGCTGCGGAAGCGCAGCGCGAGGGCGATCAGCGGCAGCAGCACGAGGGCCGCCCCTGTCGCTGTCACGATCAGGCCGCTTGCCAGACCGAACCGGGCAACCGCGAGCAGCAGCAGCGGCACGCCGGCGATGGCGCCCAGACTCGCGCCCATGATGGCGAGCGTCATCGAGCGGCCCTGGTGGCGCTCGAACCACGGCGCCACGGTCGCGGCGATGCCGGTGGTCGAGAGCGTCGACCAGCCGACGCCGATCAGCACGAAGCAGGGATAGAGCTGCCACGGCGCCGAGACCTGGCCGATCAGCGCCACGCCCAGGCACATCGAGACCGCGCCCAGCGACAGCACCGGCCGCGGGCCCCAGCGGTCGATGCTGCGGCCGACCGTGCGCTGGACCAGCGCGCTCACCAGAAAGAACAGGGTGATGGCCGAGGCCACCTCGGCGATCGGCCAGCCGTGCGCGGCGGTCACGGCCTGCAGGTAGACGCTGGAGCCAAACAGGCCGAGCGCCCAGGCGAAGGCGGCGATGACGAAACAGGCCGCGACGACCCGCCAACCGTGAAACACCTGAATCAGCTCGGCTTGATGTTGCCCTTCACGATCACGTCGGCCCAGCGCTTCATCTCGGCCGGCATTTTGGCTTGCACCTCGGCCTGCGAGCCGCCGGCGGGCACGATGCCGAGCTTCAGCATGCGCTCGCGGAAGTCGGGGTCGCGGATCGCCTCGTTGCCGGCCTCGTTGAGCTTCTTCGTGATGTCGGCGTCGACCGCCTTGGGCGCGAACAGCGTGTAGTTGGTGGCGGATTCGAAGCCGGGCACGCCGGCCTCTTCCATGGTCGGCCTGTCGGGCAGCAGCGGCGACCGCGTCTTGCTGGTGACGGCGAGGCAGCGCACCTTGCCCGAGGCGATGTGCGGCAGGTGGGCCAGCACGTTGTCGATCGAGACCTGCACCCGGCCTTCGTAGAGGTCGGCCTGGAACTGCGTCGTGCCCTTGTAGGGCACGTGGGTCATCTCCGCGCCCGTCATCTGCCGGAGCATCTCGTAGTTGAGATGGATCAGGCCGCCGAAGCCCGATGAGGCATAGGAGAGCTGGCCCGGCTTCGACTTGGCGAGCGCAATCAGCTCCAGAACATTGGTGACGGGCAGGCTGGGCGTCACCAGCATGCCCACCGTGCCGTTGGAGATCTCGACGATGGGCACGAAATCCTTGGCCATGTCGAAGGCGAGACCCTGGTGGAAATAGGGCGCGATCGAATAGTCGATCATGCTGCCCACCATCAGGGTGTAGCCGTCGGTCGGACTGCGCGCGAGGGCCGCGCCGCCGATCACGCCGCCGGCGCCGGGCTGGTTGTCGACCACGATGGTCTGGCCGATCTTGGGCACGATCTTTTCCGAAAAGGCGCGCGTCACCGTGTCGACGCCGCCGCCCGGCGGATAGGGCGCGATCATGCGGATCTGCCGGGCAGGCCAGGCACCTGTTTGCGATTGCGCGCGCGACGCGGCAGGCGTCGCCCCGATCGCGGCGGACGCCGCCAGCAGGCGGCGACGCGACAGCGAGGCCATCGGCCTACTCTTTCATGAAGGCGTTGAGGTCCGGCGTCGGGATCGAACGGTCGAGGTAGGTGAAGGTGCCCTTCTCCTTGACCTCCTGCGCCGCGTCCAAAAGGCCGGTCATGGCGGCGCGGTAGAGCGAGGTGGCGAGGCTGATGCGCTTTACGCCGGCGGCCTCGAGGTTGGCCTTGGTGAACGAGCGGCCCTTGATGCCGACCATGAAGTTGAACGGCTTGTTGAGCGAGCCGCACACTTTCTTCACCGCCGCAAGATCGGGCAGGCCAGGCGCCATCAGCACATCGGCCCCCACCGCCTCGAAGGCCTGCAGGCGCCGGATGACGTCATCGAGATCGGGTTGCCCGCGCAGAAAACCTTCGGCGCGTGCGGTGAGCGTGAACGGAAAAGACAGAGCGCGCGCGGCCTTCACGGCGGCGGAAACACGCTGAGCCGCGACCTCGATGTCGAAGAGCGGCTTGTCCTTGTTGCCGGTCGCATCCTCGATCGAACCGCCGACCAGGCCGATGCCGGCTGCCTGTCGAATGGTCTCGGCGGCGGCATCGGGTCCATCGCCAAAGCCCTTCTCGAGATCGGCGGACACGGGCAGGTCGCAGGCCTCGACGATCATCCTGGCGTTGGCCAGCGCTTCCTCGCGCGTGACCTTGCCGTCGCGCTTGCCCAAAACGCCGGCCTTGGCGCCGCTCGAGGTCGCCAGCGCCTGGAATCCCAGCCCGGCCAGCATGCGTGCGGAGCCGGCGTCCCAGGGATTGGCGATCACAAAGGCACCCGGCGCCTCGTGCAGGGCGCGGAACTTCTTGGCCTTGTCGGCCTGGCTGACGCTCATGGACGTTTCCCCTATTGGCTGCGCCCGTCCCACGGGCGCGGGCTCAGTTTGTCGACATCGATGCCCTCGATGCAACGAAGATTGATGCCCACCGTCGGCGAGCCGTCAGGGGCTGTGCCTTCAGCATAGCTCTCGATGCCGCATTCGCTGCAGAAGTGGTGATGCAGCTTCATCTTGTTGAACTGGTAGTCGCCTTGCTCAAACTCGCCCGATTTCAGCGCAAACTTGGACTTGGGCGCGAAAGCCCATACAGCGCCGAGCTTGGTGCAGATCGAGCAGTTGCACTTCAACGCCGTCGACGGGTCGATCTCCACGGTGAAGGCAACGGCGCCACAGTGACAGCTTCCGGAGTAGGTCTGTGCACTGGCCATGATGTCCTCCTGAATTGGTTTACCGGATGGTTAACTCGGCAGCCAATCCAAAGCAATCGGCGGGAGGACACCATATTTTTACGAGGGTCGGCGATTACCCCGGCCAGGGCAGCGACCAGGTCTTCACGTTGGTGAAGCTCTTCATCGCTTCCAGCACGCCCTCCTTGTAGCCCAGGCCCGAATCCTTGATACCGCCAAACGGCGACATTTCTATGCGATAGCCTGGCACCTCCCACACATTGACCGTGCCGACCTGCAGCTCGTCGACGAAGCGCGTGATGTAGTCCAGGCGATCGGTGCAGACGCCCGAGGACAGACCATAGGCCGTGCCGTTGGACACCTCTATCGCGTGGGTGATGTCCTTGACGCGGATGATCGGGATCGCCGGTCCGAACGTCTCCTCGCGCACCAGCTCGCAGGTGGGATCGACATGGTCGACCACGGTGGGCGGGAAGAGTGCGCCGCGCCGGTCATTGCCGTGCAGCAGCTTGGCGCCGTGCTTGGCCACCGCCTCGCTCACCCTGTTCTGGAACAAGGTGGCGGCGCGTTCGTGGATCACGGTGCCGACGTCGGTCTCGGGATCGAGCGGGTCGCCGGCCTTGAGCTTCCTGGCCTTGGCCAGCACGCGCTCGACGAAGGCGTCGGCTACGCTTTCGACCACGATGATGCGCTTCACCGCGGTGCAGCGCTGGCCCGAATTCTTGGTGGCGCCGGCGACGGCGAGTTCGGCCGCGCGGTCGAGGTCGGCATCTTCCATGACGATCAGCGGATCGTTGCCGCCCAGCTCGAGCACCAGGCGCTTGTAGCCCGCCGTGTTGGCGATGTGCTTGCCGACCCGCACCGAGCCGGTAAAAGTGACGAGGTCGGCATGCGGATCGGTGATCATCGCATCGCCGATGTCGCTGGGATTGCCGGTGATGACCGACAGCATCTCGGGCGGCAGGCCCGCTTCGTAGAGCGTATCGGCGAGGAACAGCGCGGTGAGCGGCGTCAGCTCGGTGGGCTTCAGCACCACGCAGTTGTTGGTGGCGAGGGCCGGCGCCAGCTTGTGCGCCACCATGTTGAGCGGGTGGTTGAAGGGCGTGATCGCCGAGATGGCGTTGAGCGGCTGGCGGAGCGTGAAGATCTTGCGCGGCTTGCCGTGTGGGGTGAGGTCGCAGGAGAAGGTCTGGCCGTCGTCCAGCAGGCAGAGCTGGCCGGCAAAGGTGAAGACATCGAAGGCGCGGCCGACTTCGTAAAGCGAGTCTTTCAGGCAGAGCCCCGATTCGAGCGTGATCAGGCGGCTCAGCTCTTCCTTGCGGGCAACCAGAAGCTCGGCCGTCTTGAGCAGGATCTGCTGGCGCTGGTAGCGCGTGAGCTTGGGCTTGTAGTCGTGGGCGATCCTGAACGCCTCGGCGACCAGCTCGGGCGTGGCGCGCGGCACGCTGCCGACCAGGCGGTTGTCCCAGGGAAAGCGGACTTCGAGGCGAGCCTTGGTCTCGACCTTCTTGCCGGCGATGCGCAGCATCTCGTGCCGCACATCGCTGCGGAGCATCGTGTCCATGGGCGTTCTCTCAGGCGACGAGGTTGAGGGCGAGGTCGAAGGCGTCGAAGTTGCGCCACTGGCGCCGCGCTACATCGGCGGCGAGTTTGCGGTTGCAGAGCAGCGGCACCTTCTGCTCGGAGACGCCGCCGTGGCTGCGCAAGGGTTCGGTGAGGCCCGAGAGATCATGCCGCGCTGCCGAGGTGCCCAGCACCTTGTGTTTTGTCGAGACGATAACGAGATCGCCCAGGCGGTCAGCCGGCAACTCGAAACGTTGCGCCGCCTCCTCCTTGGAGAGCGCGGCCTCGATGCCGGGCATGGATTTGAGCTTCGCAGCCATCTCGGCGGCCGTCGTCGCGGCCGGCAGGTAGACCACGGCGAAGGAGCCGAGCGCGCCGTGATGCACGACGTAGGGATCGGTGATGGGCAGGATGACGCGGGCCTTGTCGGTCCCCAACCAGCCGTCGAAGAGGTCCTGCAGGTAGATGACATCGGGTTTTCCGTCGGCGCCGAACTTGGCGTTCATGCCGTGGTCGGCCGTCAGCACGATCGTGCAGCCCAGCGCGTCGAGCTTGGCCATGTAGCCGTCCATCATGGCGTAGAAGTCGTTGGCGACCGGCGTGCCCGGCGCGTGCTTGTGCTGGATGTAGTCTGTGGTCGAGAGATACATGATCTGCGGCCGGTCGCGCTCCATGAGCTTGACGCCGGCGGCGAAGACGAACTCCGACAGGCCCGCGCTGTAAACGTCCGGCACGTCCATGCCGACCACGGCGTTCACCTTGTCGATGCCGTTTTCGCCAAGGCTCGCCTTGTCGGATTTCTCCGAGGAGAAGCTGCAGGCCTTGCCGGCGCCCAGCGTCAGGCCCTTGCCCAAGAGCCCGCGCAGCTTGTCCTTGGCGGTGATGACGGCGATGCGGCAGCCGGCGCGCTGGAAGGCCGGGAACAGCGTCTCGACCCGCAGGAACTTCGGATCGTTCATCATCACCTCCTTGCCCGTGTCGGGATCGAGGAAGTAGTTGCCGCAAATGCCGTGCACGGCGGGCGGCTGGCCGGTGACGATGGAGAGGTTGTTGGGATTGGTGAAGCTCGGCACGACGCAGTCCGCCAGCAGGCTGGTGCCCTGCGTCAGGACCTTGCCGAACCAGGGGGCGCGGCCCGCCTCGACGGCGCGCTCGATGTAGCCGGGTTCCGAGCCGTCGATGCAGACCACGACGACGGGCTGCTGCGGCAGGCGATAGCGGCGGCCGTTGACGGCGATGTCGCCACCGGTGGTGTTGATGCTGTCGGGTGCCATGGTCGCCTCCTACTCTGCCGCCAATGCCGGGCCGCCATTGCTTACCCTAAGCTCGTCCAGCACCTCGCGCACGGCCTCCAGGGCGCCCTTCATGTGCTCAGGGTACAGCCGCCCGATGCAGCCCATGCGGAAGGAATCGGCGACCGTGAGCTTGCCGGGATAGATCACATAGCCGCGGTCCTTCAGCCCGTCATAGAAGCGCTGGAAGACGAACTTGGGATCGGTCGGCATGTGGAAGGTGACGATGATCGGCGCCTGCAGGCGGTCGGGCAGCAGGGTGCGGAAGCCCATGGCGCGCATGCCGTCGATCAGGACCCTGGCGTTGTCGCGGTAGCGCTTGCCGCGGCCGGCCACGCCGCCCTCGGCCGCATGTTCCTCGATCGCCTTGCCCAGCGCCACGATGACATGGATCGGCGGCGTGAAGCGGTACTGGCCGGTACGGGCGAAGGCTTCGGCCTGGTCGAACAGGTCGAGCACCAGGGTGGTGGCGTTGCCCTTGCACTCGGCCAGCGCCTCGTTGCGGCAGACCACGAAGCCCAGGCCAGGCACGCCCTCGAGGCATTTGTTGGAGGAGGCCGCCAGCGCGTCGTAGCGGATCTGGCGGGCGTCGATTTCCAGCGCCCCGAAGGCGCTCATGGAATCGACCAACAGGCGGCGGCCGTGCCTGGCCACGATGGCCGCGATCTCGGCGATGGGATTGAGGATGCCCGAGGTGGTTTCGCAATGGATGGCGAAGACATGAGTGATGGCCTTGTCCTTAGCCAGCATCCCGTCGAGCAGCGCTAGATCGGGCGGCATGTCCTCCGGCGTCTCAAACGACGCCGTAGCGAGGCCGGCAATCCGGGCGATTTTCAGCGCGCGCTGGCCGTAGGCGCCGTTGATCAGCACCAAAAGCTTGCCGGCCCTGGGCACGAACGACGTGATCATCGCCTCGACGGCGAAGGTGCCCGAGCCCTGTACCGGCACGGTGACGTGCGTGCCCTGCCCACCCGCCAGCTCGACGATCTTCTCAAGCACCATCTTGTTGACGCCGAGGAAGCCCGCGTCGCGCGAGCCCCAGTCGTGGACCATGGCCTGCTTGACGCTGGCCGAGGTGGTGAGCGGGCCCGGCGTCAGCAGCAGCGGATCGCCGGTTTCAGAGGCGGCAGGCTTGATGATCGTCATGCGGTGAATCGTGGCCTCGCGCTTTATATCCGTCTAGTATATAATCCATATGTTAACTATTGGTTTTCTATATATGACGCCCAGCCAGCTCCGGGCTTTCCATCTCGTCGCCGAATCGGGCTCTTTCTCGGCGGCAGCCCGCGCCTCGGACCTGAGTCAGCCCAACCTGTCGGGTCAGGTCACGGCGCTGGAGAAGGCCTATGGCGTGCGCCTGTTCGACCGCGGTCGCCGCAACGTCACGCCAACCGAGACCGGCCGTCAGCTCCACGGCGTCACCACGCGGCTGTTCGCCTTACAGGACGAGGCGCGTGCCCTCTTAGCCGGCGAACAGGCCTTGACGCGCGGGCATCTTCGGATCGCGGCCGATTCGGCGCATCACGTCGTGCCGATCATGGCCGCTCTCCGGAAACGCGCCGAAGGCCTCACCTTCGCGCTATCGATCGACAATTCCGCCGTCGTGCTGGAGCGGCTGCTGCGCCACGAGGCCGACGTCGCGGTGATGGCCAAGAGCGTGTCGGACCCTCGGCTGCATGCCGTCCGCCTGCGCACCGACCGGTTGGTGCTTTTCGCGCCGGTGCGCCATCCCCTCGCCAAGCGCGGTCGCGCGCCGCTGGCTGCGCTGGCCGGCCAGGAGTTGGTGCTGCGCGAGCGCGGCTCGATCACGCGCGAAGTGCTTGAACAGGCGATGGCCGCTGCCGACATACAGCCTGGCGCCATCGTCGAGGTGCAGACCCGCGAGGGCGTGCGCGAGGCGGTGGCGGCAGGCTTCGGCGTCGGTGCGGTGTTCGCGAGCGAGCTCGGCGAGGACCGGCGCTTTCGTCGCATCCTGGTCACGGATACCGATCTCAACGTCGCCGAATATGCCGTCAGCCTGCAAGAGCGTCGTCGCGTGGCGCTGGTGCGGGCCTTCATGGACGAGGCGGCGCGACTGGCCTTCTAGCAGGCGACGTCACAAAACCGTCAAAAAACTTTCATCACTGGCAGGCGAGGCGTAGGATTCGACGATTATGCATGGCGTAGAAACCGTCCTGAACGTGCTGGGCAGCGTGACCTTGCTGCTGTGGGGCGTGCGCATGGTCCGCACGGGGCTGACGCGCGCCTTCGGGGCGGCGCTGCGGCGCGGCATCGCCGCCTGCTCGCGCAACCGTTTCACCGCCTTCGCCGGCGGCCTCGGCATCACCGGCCTGCTGCAATCGAGCACCGCCACCGCCTTGCTGGTCGCCTCCTTCGCCGGCCGCGGCCTGATCGCGCTTTCCATCGCCCTGTCGGTGATGCTGGGCGCCAATGTCGGCACGACGCTCACCTCGCAGGTCCTGTCGTTCGACCTCGGCTGGCTGTCGCCGCTGATGATCGCGGCCGGCGTCATCGCCTTCCTGTCGAGCGAGCAGGACAAGGCGCACCATCTCGGCCGCGTCGCCATCGGCCTCGGCCTGATGCTGCTGTCGCTCAGGCTGCTGTCGCTTGCGACCGATCCGCTGCGCACCTCGCCCGCTTTCATCGCCACCCTGGAAAGCATGCAGGACGAGTATGTGATCGCGGCCATCCTGGGCACGCTGGCCACCTGGTTCGTCCATTCCAGCCTGTCGACCGTGTTGCTGGTGATGTCGTTTGCCGCGAGCGGCATCGTCAGCCCGCCTCTCGCGCTTGCCCTGGTCATCGGCGCCAATGTCGGCGGCGCGCTGGCGCCCTACATGGCGCAGTCGGGATCCGACGTGGCGGCGCGACGGGTTCCGCTCGGCAACCTGATCACCCGGCTCGTCATCGGCGTGGCGCTGCTGGCCGTCATCGGACCCGCTGTGCACTGGCTGTCGTTCATCGACGCCTCGCCGGCACGGCTCACGGTCAACTTCCACACCGCCTTCAGCGTGATCGCCGCCATCGTCTTCCTGCCGCTGACGGAGCCGCTCGCCAGCCTGTGCCGCCGCCTGCTGCCCGACAAGCCGATGGTCGACGACCCCGGCAAGCCCCGCCATCTCGACCCCAACGTGCTCGACTCGCCGGCCGAGGCTCTGGGCTGCGCGCTGCGCGAGACGCTGAACCTGGGCGACCGCGTGGCCGACATGCTGCGCGGCACCATCGACGTCTTCGAACGCAACGATCCAAAAGCAGTGAAGGCCATCGAAGCCGCCGACGACGCGGTCGACCGGCTCTACGAGGCGATCAAGCTCTATCTCATCCAGACCTCACGCACCGAGCTCGGCGAGGAGGATGGCAAGCGCTACATCGAGATCCTGACCTTCACCACCAACCTCGAGCATATCGGCGACATCGTCGACAAGAACCTGATGGAGCTCGCCGCCAAGAAGATCCGGAACCGCTATGCCTTTTCGCCCGAGGGAATGGCCGAGCTGCGCGCCTTCCATGCCCGCGTGCTGGACAATTTGCGGCTGGCGCTGAACGTCTTCACCACGCGCGACATCACCCTGGCGCGCCGGCTGGTCGCAGAAAAGACCGCCATGCGCGAGGCCGAGGCCAAGGCCGCCGACAGCCACTACGCCCGGCTGCGCGAGGGCCGGATGGAATCGATCGAGACCAGCTCCATCCACATGGACGTGATCCGCGATCTCAAGCGCATCAACGGCCACCTGGCCTCGGTGGCCTATCCGATCCTCGAGGCGGCCGGCGAGCTTGCCGATACACGCCTCAAGGACGCTCAGCCCTTGATCCGCGCTCCGGCGGGATCGTAGGGGCAGCGCAGCGAGAGCTTCGCCTTGAGCCGCGTGCCGGCAAGGTCGACCTCGAATTTGCCCGACTGCAGCCAGGCCGCATCGATCGCCGCGCCATCGCCGCGTTTTACGTAGCCCAGGCCCACGGAGGCCCCCACGGTATGGCCGTAGCCGGCGGAGCTGAGGTCGCCGACCGGCTTGCCGTCGCGCAGCAGCGTCTCGCCGCCCCACAGCAGCGGCTCGCCATCCTCCAGCACCACCGAGGCCAGGCGGCGCGCCAGCGGCTTGCCCTTGGCCTCGACCAGTGCCTTCTGGCCGATGAAGCCGCCCGGCTTGTCGAGCTTCACCGCCCAGCCGAGGCCTGCCTGGAAAGGCGTGTCGTCCGGCGTGAGCTCGCGGCCCCAGGCGCGGTAACCCTTCTCCAGGCGCAGGCTCTCGACGGCGTAGTAGCCGGCATCGCGCAGGCCGAACGCCGCGCCTGCCCCGTGCAGGGTCTCGAACACGGTGACGGCGAACTCGACCGGCACGTAGAGCTCCCAGCCGAGCTCGCCCATGTAGGTGCGGCGCGAGGCCAGCACCGTGGCGTGGCCGATGCCGATCTCGCGAATGGTGGCGAAGGGAAAGCCCTCGTTGGAGAAATCGGCACGGCTCACCTTTTGCAGCAGTTCGCGGCTCCGGGGGCCCATCACCGACAGCACGGTCCAGCCCGAGGTGACGTCCGTCAGCGTCACATGTGCATCCTCGGCTAGGTGCTTGCCGATCCAGTCCATGTCGCGCACCGGCTGCGCCGAGCCGGTGATGATCAGGAATTTGTCGCGCGCCAGACGCGCGATGGTGAGATCGCTTTCGAAGGTGCCGCGATCGTTCAGGATGCCCGTGTATACCGTGCGGCCGACGGGGACGGCGACATCGTTGGCCGCAAGTCGTTGCAGCGCCGTTTCGGCGTCGCGGCCCTGCACCAGCAGTTTGCCGAACGAGGTCTCGTCCGTGACCGTCACGGCTTCGCGCGTGGCGCGGTGCTCGGCGGCGACGGCGTCGAACCAGGCGCCGCGGCCCCAGCCATATTGCATGTCCGGCGTCTTGCCTACGCCGGCGAACCAGTTGGGCCGTTCCCAGCCCATCTTGTTGCCGAACCAGGCGCCGCGGGCCTTCAGCCGGTCATAGAGCGGCGAGCGGCGGAACGGCCGGCCGCTCTCCTGCTCGCGTTGCGGCCACACCATCTTGTAGTGCAGGCCGAGCGTTTCCGAGACCCGGTCGCGCAGCCAGGCATCGTTGCCATGGAAGCCCGCGAAGCGGCGGATATCGACCGGCCAAAGGTCGAGCGTCGGCTCGCCGGCGACGATCCATTCGGCCAGCGCCATGCCGGCGCCGCCCGAGCTGGCGATGCCCATGGAGTTGAAACCGGCGCCGACGAAGAAGCCTTTTAGCTGCGGCGCCTCGCCCAAAATGTAATTCAAGTCCGGCGTGAAGCTCTCCGGGCCGTTCATGAACGTCTTGATGCCGGTCTTCTCCAGCGCCGGCACGCGGATCAGCGCGTTGTCCATCAGGATCTGGAACTGGTCCCAGTCGTCGGGCAGCATGCCGAACTCGAAA
>Ga0193726_1001976_pt1 | contig 14623 bp, 17 predicted proteins | sample H2c1metaG_FD_144928 | JGI IMG/M metagenome (GOLD analysis project Ga0193726, IMG submission 144928) | Soil microbial communities from a riparian zone of the East river system, Colorado, United States - H2c1 | ecosystem: Environmental > Terrestrial > Soil > Riparian zone | place: USA: East River... | reverse complement strand
AAGGCGCGGGGCCACGCAAGCCGACGCTGGACGAGATGGGTCCGGGAACGGAGAGCCGCATCTACCAGCCAAAGAGCATGACCGAGTCGATGCCCAACGCGATGCCGCCGCGCTCACCCGGCAAGCGCAGCGGCGCGTCAACGCCCCCGGGCAGCGGAAGCAAGATCATCCAGCCAACCAACTCGCGGGAGTCGGGGCCGGAGTTCGGGCCGGCACCAAGGTCGAGCGGGGGCGCGCCGGGGCATCGGGGCGGGTGGAAGAAGAGGTAGGGAAGCACCATATTGTTGTATGCGTCTAATGACCGTACTAACTTTGGTCACTTGGGGGCCCCAGCTAAGCCGCCGAGATTTGTATCACATCAAAGAGAACAGCATCGCCAGCCTTCAGATTATGTTTCGGAGAATCGAGCCCTTTGTAACTGCCTACTTTATATTGAGAGATAAACGTGAATTCGAACTTTATATTCAGATCAATAAGGGTATTTATAACAACGGGCCAAAAGCTGTTATACTGATTTGGAGTCACTCTTGGAATAAGTCTTGAATCCGGTGTCTCGGAAACAACGAGCGAGTTGACGAGCAATGATGAAAAAATGGTTAGGCCGTCAAAACTAAGATCAGCTAAGTCAAAATAGAAGTCACCTGTGAATTCTTGGTCTGGAATTGGTAATTGCAGCATTACGCCAGAAAATTGCATGTGCGAGGAAGCCAACCTGTATGAAAAGACCGGAATCGTTAGCCGACCCATATCCCTGATGGCTGCAATCAAGGTATCTAAATTCATTCCGCCTTCACTTGTTATCACGTAAAAGATGGGTCTAACATCATTTATAAGCCGACCCAGATTTGACGCGGCATACTCTCGCTGCTGATCAGTCAGCTTTCTGGAAAGAACAAGTCCTATTTGCTCTTTTACCCAGAAGTGCATTACGTCATCGGGTACCGCAAGCCTACTGGGTGTACGGCTCGCAGCCGACACCGCGTATTCTGCGATCCCCACGATCGGATCCGAACCGCTGTGACGCTGCCTTATAACAATGCCGCCTACCGATTTATGAGCCGGGGCATAATATCGCCCCAGATTAAGGCCGCAAAATCCATAATACTGGTCAGGACCAAACCCTAGCGGACACAACATATCTCGTTGACGCAAATCAACCGCCTCGTTATCCGGCCACACCACACTGGAAATCGCGTTCAGACCTTTTTGATAAATAAGAGGCTCATTCAATTGAAACGATCGACCGTTAAGGATGAGTCGGACTTTTACATCAAGAGCACAAACTAATTCTGTCAGACGCGAAACTATGCTCTTGGTTAGCAGCTCGTCATCTTTGTCGTCCTCTAACTGAACCCAACTCAGTTCTGCTAGAGATCGTAGAAATTCCTCAGTCACCTGTACTTTGATTCGTGTACTGGTATTTGAGAGCACGACTTCTTGGGGCGTGGATTCTATCGAAAGATCGCCGCGTCCCCTTACACCGTGCTGAAATGAAACTCGGTTCCAAGTATCTAAGCCGCCTCTGAACTCTTTTGAAATTACAACAACAACCTCTGAGTACATGAATACTGAGAAGAAGCCGATCCCAAATCTTCCGACGGGTTTGAATTTTTTCTCGCTTGGTAACCCGGGATAGAGTTGTGCGGCCGCTGCGCTTGACCAAAATGACGTACCGAAGTCGAGTAGCGATCGAGTGATCGTTTTCTCGGACATCCCGACTCCATTGTCTTCCACGATTATCCAATAACTTTTGGTTTCCGGGATTCTCTCAAATGCAACTAGAATTTGTCCTGGATATTGTTCGTCTTCTTTAGTGAAGTGCGAATCTACAAAGCGTCGCGCTCGAACGGCATCTACCGAATTCTGTATCAGCTCACGAATGGGAACGAGAGGGTTATCTCCATAGAGCTGTTTTCCGCCTAACCGCTCAATGATGCCGCCTGGATCAGAAATTTTTGGAAGAGTATTTACGGGTCTCCAGCCAGAAACCTTGACCGATTTCGCCAAGATTTCCGGATCGCCAGCCCCTGCAGCCCGTCTGACAATTAATGGCCGTCGTTTGCGGTCGGTGAGAAGCGCATCTGATCCCCTCAGTTCTCGATCGGCAAGTTCTATCGCGTCGAAACAGAGCCACCAATCATCGGACTCGTGTGGGGGAAAGTTAGATTTACTTTCGAATACCAAGCTGTCATCTCGGCGTTTTGCAGGATAGATTTTGTTTTGAAAATTCCAATGCCGCTTGGAGAGACCTTTTGGTTTGCGGATGGCAAAAAGAAAGCTAGGTGCTCGCGTTTCGTCAATGGCACATGCATCAGCGCAGCGGAGAATGCAGGCGAGCAACAAACCATCTACATCCCAATCTCGCGGCCATGCTGCTGATGCTGGTGTTGAGTCTCCGAAATATCGCGCGATTTCTGGCAAGGGCCAATGATGACTGGCAGAAATGTTGCCGATGAGTAGGCCATATGATTCCAACAGATCGTCATTTTGCACAAGCGCCAACGGCCGACCGGTTGATGGAAGAGTCCAAAGAGCCGTTGCCAACGTTAGGGCTTGCGATGCATGACGTGCCCGCAAAACTTGGAATGTGGCTTCGTCGCTAATATCCGTTTCCGGATTGTTGCGCTGGGCATCGCTCGGCTCTTCGACTCCTCTCTTTTTCCAAGCTGACACAAGAGCATCCCGCCATTCCAACGAACTCTTAAGCTCTGTTATCCCGTTGGGATATGCGGCTAAAGCCATACCTGCGTCGTGGAGCAAAAAACTGGCGCCTAAGACAAACCCTTCAAGCGGGTTTAATCGAAAATTCGGGCCACATATCTCTGAAGCTACGTCCCAAAGTGTATCAGCGTGAGTCAAATCATGCACTGTGAGTTGAGGTAGCGCGGTATGAATTTCGCCAACCAACACTCCCGCCCGATCGCGAAGCTGACGATAAGCTTCAGCCAAAGCCTCCCTATCACGCTCATCAGGATCATTTCGCCGTTTGGCGAATGCGCTGCGCCAAAGCGTCGATCGTTCGTATGGCCTAACCTTCATGAAACCCTCTCCGTAATTTCAATACTGATATCACAGGTTGCGTTAAACCGCATACCTCCGGTACGTTAATCCCATGAAACTCGGCTTCGAAGAATCCCAATCCCCCTACACCAGCGGCTCGCAAAACGCCCGCACTTGGACGGAAGCGTGGGTACGCGCATGGGCGTATTGCCCGCACTGCGGCAATGCGAAGATTTCGTCGTTCCCGAATAACAGCCCGCTGGCGGATTTCTTCTGCGGGTCCTGCAGCGAGGAATTCGAACTCAAGAGCCAGAAAGGCAAATTCGGCGCGAAGGTTCTCGACGGGGAGTTCAACACGAAATGCCGGCGGCTTGCGGCGAATAACAATCCAAATCTGCTTCTAATGAATTACGACCTCAAGTCGCTTGCGGTCGTCAATCTGTTCATCGTGCCGAAGCATTTTTTCGTTCTTGATATCATCGAGGAACGAAAGCCGTTGGCCGCGACCGCACGGCGCGCCGGCTGGGTTGGCTCAAAAATCCTGCTCAGCCAAGTACCGGAGTCGGGCAAGATTCATATCGTGCAGAACGGCCTCGTTCGCGCGAAGGAGACAGTCCTCGCAGAATGGCAGAAAACACTTTTTCTCAGGGATGAATCACTGGAATCGCGAGGCTGGCTGCTCGACGTCATGAAATGCGTGGAGTCGCTCGGCAAGCGTGAGTTCACGATCGAAGAGGTCTACGCCTTCGAGCGGCATCTCGGCGAGCTCTATCCCGGCAATCAAAACGTCAGGCCAAAGATACGCCAGCAGCTTCAGTTCCTGCGCAACCGCGGGTTTCTGGATTTCGTCTCGCGCGGCAGCTATCGTTTGCGATCTTGAGGCGGTTCGCATGGCCTGGTTTCTTAACTTCTACAAATGTGCGCGCTGCAAGCGCATTTGGACCGATCAGTGGTCGGCGACGTGCGACGACGATTGCCCGCACTGCGGCGCGCGGCATATGTCGCCCTTCGACAGCGAGACGCTCACCACGCTGATCGAGGAGGACGGCATGGAATTTGTCGTGTTCTGGTCGCCGGACACCGCCGAGCATGAGCCGGATTATCGCGAGCTTGGACGCTTTCCGACGCGGAAGCAGGCCGAGGAATTTCTGGCCGCGGACGGTTATTGACGCGTTCGCAAGCGCGCCTCGTGTCCCGGACGCGGTGCGGCATTCTTCATTCCGCTCCGCAGAGTCGGGACCCCGGTTAGCAAAGCAAGCTAGACCCCGGCTCACCAGCGCATCACGCCTCGAAGTGCGGCGCGCTGCGCAGCAGCCGGGGAACGCGAAAGCATCATGCGCGGGCTTGACCCGCGCATCCATCCATTTTCGCAAGAAGCGTCGTTTTGAAGAGGGATGGATTGCCGGATCAAGTCCGGCAATGACGGAGCGGTATTGGCGCGCCCTCACCCGCTCCTTCGATTGCTGGTGTTCTGCACCATATTCCCGTGGTCGCCCTGTTCGCGGATGTTGTGTTTTTCGTCGTCGCGGTGGCCCTTGGTGGTGTCGAGCGGGATTTTGGGTTCGCTGCCGGGGCCCTTGTGGCTCTTGTTGCCGTCCGGGACGGGCTGGATGGTTTTGGTCATGCGCGGCCTCCTGCTTGCTGCGGGATAACGCGGGCCGCGGCGCGCGCGTTCCGGTTTGCGCGTCGCCGTTCATCAACATTAAATTTTTTGAATCTTGAGGGATACTTATCCCCGTCTCCAAAACCCCGCTTATCCTGCGCGCGTCCTGTCCAGTGAGGGGCGCTTCATGAGGCGTTCGGAAGTGGGGCAGAGCGAGAGCTGGCCGGAGGGGCAACCCGAAGGCTGATGCGGCGCCTGAGGCTGTGCTTCGCAAGCACAGACACGGGAGGCCCTGGGTTTCCGTCCGGCCCCACTACAGGGGTCTGCCACTGAAGCTGGCTGGACGGGGACAGGCGAGCGGCGCGAAATCGCCAGGAGCCAAGTCCCCGGAAGCGCGGACCAGGGTCTTAAGACGCCGCGGCGGGACGTCGAGAGGCGTTGCCGTGTGCCTCTGTTTCCCGGCGATCCGGGAAACAAGCCGCGGCTGTTACCAAGGTGCGCCTTTCGGCGTCCCGTCTCCCCTCATCTTCGAGAGGGGAGAGAACTAAAATCCCAACTCGCGCGGCGGCGCGAGAACGAAGATGTGTGGCTGTTTGAAATTTGAATCGGAAAATTTTGCAAGGTGGCGACGCAATCTCCGCCGTCGTGCCGGCGAACGCCGGGACCCATACCCTCCGTCGCAGTTATACGGAAGGTGTCAGCGACTTGCTGCAACAACTCGCCCAACCATGACTACGGTGGTTATGGGTCCCGGCGTTCGCCGGGACGACGAGGAGAGCTACAGCTTTTCCCCGGCGGGCGCCTGGCGCTGGCCCTGCTGGCGGTCCTGCTCGTTGGCGCGGTGGCGGCCGTAGGCGCAGCCGGCGATGGCGCCGAGCACGGTGTGATGGCCCGCGTAATGACCGGCGACGCCGCCGACCACGGCGCCTTTCAGGCAGCCTTTGGCGGAGGCCGGGGTTGCGGCGAGTGCGGCGAGGACGAGGACGGCGGCGAGGGTTTTCATGATGGCGGGCTCCGGAAGGATGTTGCGGGCATAACGGCGGATGAGGCCTTCAAGTTCCCTTGCAAGCAACCACACACAACTGTCATCGCCCGGCTTGACCGGGCGACCCAGTATTCTCAGGCGCTGGTGATAGATCGCAACGCCGCGGCGTACTGGGTCCTCCGCTTTCGCGGAGGATGACGACTGAGGTTGAGGCCGCGTCGTGCATCCTCTAATCCAGCTTCTTGCCGCCGGTCACCGCATCGAGAAACGCGCCCGCCTCGCGATTGAGAAACTCCACGTCCGCCGCGCCCGCCCCGCCGGCCGATGCATGGCCCGTCACCGTGCCGGGGCTGATGGTCATCATCTTCACGTTCACGATATTCTTGCCGGCTTCGGTCGGCTCGAATTCCGGATTGAGCAGGTCCTTGGTGCCGGTGAGGATCAGCGTCTTCGCTTTGATCGAGGCCAGCGCCTTGGCGGTGTCGCCGTTGAAGCCCGGCGTAGTGCCGACATCGTGGGCCTGATAGGCCCAGGTCTGGTAGATCCAGTCGTTGGCGTCGAACGCCTTCATCAGCGCGGTTTCCTGCGCCTCCATCCAGGGCAGCGCATCCATGCCGTTCTTGAACTGCGCCGAGTACATGTCCGGCGTGCGCGCCGCCAGCAGCGAGAGAATGTCGCGCCACAGCCGCACGCCCTTCTCCGGCGGGGCTTCGTAATTGCCGCCGTTCCACGCCGCATCGGTCATGATCGCCTTGCGCGAGGCTTCCAGCACCGCGACGGTCCAGCCCGGCGTCTTCGCCAGCGGCACCATCGCCACCAGCGCGTCCATATAGTCGGGATGGCTGACGCCCCATTGCAGCACCTGCATGCCGCCCATCGAGGGGCCGATCACGGCCACCACATGGTCGATGCCGAACTTCTCCTTCACCAGCCGGTATTGCGATTCCACCATGTCGCGGATGGTGAATTTCGGGAATTGCATGCGCGGCTGCGCCTTGGAATTGCTCGGCGAGGTGGTGAAGCCGTTGGCGATCGCGTCGGTGCAGATGATGAAATATTTGTCCGGGTCGAGCGCCTTGCCGGGGCCGATCATGAAGTCGATGCGGTGATGGTTGCCGGAGATCGCGGTGACCATCAGGATGGCGTTGGATTTTTTGGCGTTCAGCGTGCCGTGGGTGACATAGGAGATCGAAAAATCCTTGATCGCCTCGCCGCTTTCGAGCTTGAGGTCGCCTTCGGCGTAAAGCTGGTGCGGCGGCTGCTGCGGCGTATGCGCCGCGGCGGGCAGCGCCAGCAGCAGGCCGGCGGCGACGAGCATTGCGATGCGGTTCATTGGTGCCTCCCTGTGAGAGGGACGTTTCGCTTGCCCTCCTGCGCGGACGATACGGGCGGCTTTGGCCGCTGTGAAGCTGCGCGCGAGGCAGCTTCGCGAAAGATTGCTGAGGAATAAATCGCCGCGGCTGCGGTTTCGGCGGTCCCGCCGCGTGCAAATGCTAGGCGATTTGGTATCATCGCGCCGCGCCACTTCGTTCAACCGGGCGCTACAGGGAGGTCGTCATGGCCAAGGGTCAGATGCGCAGCAACAAGGAAAAGAAGAAACCGAAGGCCGACAAGAACCTGAAGAAGGGCGGCGCAGCGCCCTCGCCGTTCGCGTCCGGCAAGCCGGCGGCGGGCCAGAATCCCGGCAAGAAGGGCTGACGGCAAAAGCGGCCGTAAGGCGGCTTGATTTCAAGCCGCGGGCAGATTATCAACCTTCGGTTGTTATCCCGCTTGATCCAGCGGCGATTCCGTATCAGTCGAAGCGGAAATGCGAGTCGGGACCAACACCGGCGGAGAAAAAATGCCCGACGATCTCAACCGGCAGCGCGTGCTGAATTTTCTCGATGTGTTCTATTCCGGCGACATCGAGGGCGCGCTGGCCCGCTGCGGCGACGACGTTGATTTCATCGCCTATGCGCCGGTCGATATCCTGCCGCATCTCGGCCGCCGCCGCGGCAAGGCGGAAGTGCGCGAAATGTGGAAGACCGTCCACGGCCGCTATTCCGGCATGCGCTACGAGGTGCCGATCATCGTCGCCGAAGGCGACAAGGTGGCGGTGAACATTCGCGTATACTTCCGCAAAAGCAGCAACGACCGCATCGTGCAGTTCGACATCGCGGTTTTTTATACGCTGCGCGACGGCCGCATTGTGCAGATCCGCGAATTCCTGGATTCCTTCGACCTGGTGCAGCAGGTGCTGGAGCGCGACCTCGCCTCCGAACTCGCTGCCGGAAAATCCGGCAAGAAGTAATCCGCATCCCCAATCGCAATGTGGTGCCCGGCGTTGAACCGGCAGCGCAGGTCGCGCGACCAATCCGGAGGTTTGGGGGGAAAACACACCGATGAAGATCGCGCTGCTCGTCCTGCTGGGGCTGGTGCTGGGAGCGCTCGGAGGTGCTGCGCTCGGCATCGGCGCCGGCATCGCCTGGGTCGAATGGTTCAAGACCACCAGCTTCGAGGGCTACAGCGGCATGCTGGTGTTTTTCACCTTCATGCCGATCGGCGCGGCGCTCGGCGCCCTGGGCGGCGCCATCCTGTTCGGGGTGATCGCGGCCCGCGACGTGGAAATCGCCGTCGAACGTGAACCCGCCGGCCGCCGCGAGCCCTAAGCATCGGAAATTGTTGACAAACCGGAAACGGCGCGCCGGCATTTGTGCGTTGCAGAAATATTAGTTGCGTTTTGGTCAAATCCGATTATTTGAAGCTTCAATCAGTTGGGAATGCAGCATTCGAAGGCACGGCGTCGCCAATGACGCCCCCGCTTGCTGATTTGCAAATCCAGTTTTCAGGTGAGAGCCCATGACAGAGCACAGCCTCTGGCGTTTTTCGCGCGCTTTGCATCGCGCCATCAACGAGCGCCAGCAAGACGAACTCGCAGCCGTGATCGATGACGACGTCGAGTGGGCGATCTACGGGCCGATCGACATGTTTCCGTTTCTGGGCGCGCGGCGCGGCCGGGACGCCGTGCTCGAGGTCTGCCGCCAGATCGCCGACAATATCAGGGTCCATCGCTTCGACCGCGAATCGATCATGCTGGGCGTGGATTCGGCGGCCTCGATGCTGCGCTATTCCCTCACCGCGCTGGACTCCAACAAGCCGATCAGCCTGCGGCTCGCCCATTTCGCGCAGTTCAAGGCGGGACGGCTGCTGAACATCCGCGTCCTGATCGACACCTTCGACCTGGTCGAACAGGCGCTCGGCCGTCCGATCAACCTGCCGAAGATCGCGAGCTAGGTCGTCGTCCCCGCGCAGGCGGGGACCCATAGCCACCGATGGTCATTGCCTGGTGAGTTGCTTCCGCAAACTGCTGATACCTTCCGCATCATTGCCGACGGAGGGTATGGGTCCCCGCCTGCGCGGGGACGACTCGTGGAGAAGTCGGCGCGCCATCCGCCATAATTTCGGAGCAATGTTGCGTCGAAATGGTTGCCGTTGATGCGTGGCAGGCTGGCATCGTTCGGGCTGGGATCATGACATTCGGAATCGATCGGTTGCCGGGCGCGTTAGCGGTCGCGCTGCTGCTTGGCGCAAGTGCTGCGCCCGCATTCGCCGAGGAGCCGCCTTCGGTTTGGCCCAAGGACATCTACTCCGCCGATGAAAACGCCGCGCCTGCGGCCGAGACTCCTGAAAACGAGGCCGACGGCCCGCCGGCTCAAATCGTCGACCTGAGCAATCCCGAAATCGACTGGAGCCAGCTCGATCCGGCGGCGGCCGGCAGTGCCAAGGCGCCGTCCGATCCGAAAGCCAGGCGCGCGCTTCAGGACGGCGCGGCGTCATCCTGGTCGTCGCGCGACACCGCGAGCGGTTCGGCGCTGTCGGTGAAACAATCCGTGTCGCCGTTCTGGGATACGCGGGTCGGCGCCGACATGAACGTGGTCCGGCAGCAGACGCTGACGGCGTCCGACCTGCTGGCCGAAAAACTCGCAAACGGCGGCGCGGCGCAATCGTCCGGCGCGGCATGGGCGGCAATGACCGCGCCCGGCGTCGGCTCGATCTGGGACCAGACCGCGATCGAGGCGCGGGTCGATCCATCGCAGGACCGAAGCAGGCTCGGCACCTCGCTCAGCAAGTCGGTGCCATTAAGCGAGCAGACTTCGCTCACGCTGCAGAACGGCACCAATGTGATCCAGCAGGGCATCGCGCCGATCCCCGGCATTCCCGGACATCCAATCCACAATGTCGAGGTGGACCAGTCGGCCAAGCTCGGCATCGCGGACACCGGCACCAGCTTCATCGCCGGCCAGACGCTGTCCACCACCGACGACAAATGGCTGCGCAAGATCGGCGCCGAGCAAAAACTGTTCGGCGGCGTCAGCCTCAGCGGCTCAATCGGCGAGACGGCACAGGGCGCGCCGAACAAGAGCATCTCCGCGGGTTTCAAGCGGAGCTGGTGATTCCTGTCGTGTCCGCACCATCCACGTCGTCCCCGCGAACACTCAGTCCCTCATTGCCGGGCTTGATGTTCAGTCCGGGGACATGGCCGACACCTGTTCGGGGACATGACCGACACTTTTTCCGCTCGTCAAGTCGATGGTGGAGACTTGGTGGGCGGCGAAGAAAACTCCGTATTTGTCGTCGTCCGATGTAGGCCGGACGGCGAGACGCTCTCCACAGAATGCCTGCGGGACCTTCCAGAGCCGGCCTTTGAAACTGATGTAGGCCTTGGTCGCAGGCACAGTGCGAACGATCTCGTGGCTGTCGTATTCGGGCGCCGGCAAGCGGTCGGGCATGGGGCGTGGGCTCGGCCGGTAGCGGCTGGCCGGCACCTGCTGGCCGAGCGCTTCATGCGGCCGCTCGAAATTGTAGACTTCGCGCCAGGCATCGAAGGCGCGTTGCGTCTCGGCGAGATCGCGAAAGCGGCGCAGCGCGAACACCTCGGCGGCGAGCGTGCGATGGAAGCGTTCGTTCTTGCCCCGGCTCTGCGGATGATACGGCCGGCTGTGAATGACCTTGATGCCGAGCTTGAGAAGCCATACCGCAAACCGTGTCCAGCGTTCACCCGAGGGGTCTCCCCACGGGGTGCCATTGTCGACGAAGAAAGCTTGCGGCAGGCCGTAGCGCCGGAAGGTCAGTTCCAGCCGGTCACGCACGGTATCGCCGCGCTGATCGGCGCAAGCCTGCAGGCACAGGTCATAACGCGAATGATCGTCCACCACCGTCAGTGGATGGCATTGCGCATCGTTGCCAAGCCGCACCCAGCCCTTGAAGTCCATCTGCCATAACAAGTTCGGCGCCGGCATCTCGAAGCGCTGGCTTGCCACCGGGCCTCCCAACGGGGCCTGGATACGGCCCGACCGGCACAGGATCTGATGCACTGTCGATACCGCCGGCGAGCTCATGCCCTCGCGTTCCAGGCATCGCGCAATCTTGCGTGCTCCCCACGCCGGATGGGCATCACGCACCGCAAGAACGCGCGCTTCGATCGCGTCATCTGTCCGATGCGGGCTCGAATGCGGACGGCGCGATCGGTCCGCGGCTTCCCGATCGGCCTGCCATCGGCGAAGCCATTTGTAGCCCGTGTCCGGGTGGATGCCGAACCGGCGGCAAAGCTCGCGCCGGTTCGCTCCTTCCTGCGTCGTAAGCCGTACAAACTCTCGCCGTTGATCCATAACCGACACCTCGCGCCACGGCATGGTTGGCCTCCCGAATCGCCAAATCCATGCACTATGATGTGTCGGCTATGTCCCCGAACACCTGTCGGTGATGTCCCCGGTCTAAACATCAAGCCCGGCAATCCATCTGCTTTGAAAAGCGTTTTACGAAGAAAGATGGATACGCGGGTCAAGCCCGCGTATGACGGCTGGAGCGGAACCCTCACCCCGTCAGCGTCTTGAAACGCTCGCGCGTCAGGGCGGTGTTGACGTGGGGGAAATCGGCGCCGCGGGGTTTTGAGAACAGCGTCGAGGCGCCGTCGCGCACGAAGCCGGCTTTTTCCTGAACGCGGAGCGAGGCGGTGTTTTCCGCGAACGCGCCGCTATAGATGGTGTCGCTATTGACGGTGTTGAAAAGGAAGCGGACGAACGCGGCGACGGCTTCCGACATAAAGCCTTGCCCCCAGAATTTCTCGCCGAGCCAGTAGCCGACATTGGGGCCGGGGCCGCGCTGCAGCGCATTGGCCTGCCGCATCCGCACGCCGATGGCGCCGATGAAGATGCTGTCGCGCGTGATCGCCAGCAATTCCTCGTCGAAACCGGGCGCATGCTCGACCGAACCGCGGACGAATCCCTCCGCGTCCGTCAGACGGTAGGGCCAGGGCGGCGACGACAGCAGGCTGATCACGTTCCAGTTGTTGAACAGCGCAAACAGCGGCGCGGTATCGTCGAGCCGCAAGCCGCGCAACACCAGCCGCGCGGTGTGGATTTGGCCGATGTCGTCGAGCGCGGGTTTCATGACGGCAGAGGTATCGCAGGGGTGCTGTGACGGCAACTGCCGTGTGTGGGATTCGTCATGCCCGGCCTTGTGCCGGGCATCCACGTCTTTACAACAGCGCAACATAAAAGACGTGGATGGCCGGGACATCTGGCGCGAAGACGCGCTTCGCGCTTTTGCCCGGCCATGACGAGAGAAAACGGTTCGGTCTAGGTGGTCTTTGTGAATCTCCTCTCCAAAATCTCCATCGCCACCGACGAACGCTCCGCGCGGCTGGCCGGCATCGGGCTGATGCTGGCGGGGGTGTGCATGTTTTCGTCCGGCGATGCGCTGGGCAAGGTGCTGGTCGCGACCTATCCGGTCAGCGAATTGCTGCTGCTGCGCGCGAGCGTGCCGCTGGCGATCCTGCTGACGCTGATCTGGCGGCAGCGCGCGACATTGCCGCGGCTGGAGCGGCCGTGGCTGCAGTTGTTGCGAATGGTGCTCTCGACCGCGGAAGTCGCCGCGTTCTTCGTCGCGGTGGTCTATCTGCCGCTCGCAGACGTCATTACCTATTACCTGGCCGGCCCGATTTTCGTCACCGCGTTGTCGGCGATCATCCTGCGCGAGCATGTCGGCTGGCGGCGCTGGAGCGCGGTGGGGGTGGGCTTCTGCGGCGTCTTGATCGCGCTGCAGCCCTCGGCGCAGACCGTGACATGGCCGGCGTTGATCGCGCTCGGCGGCAGTCTTTCATTCGCGGTGCTGATGATCGTCACGCGCTCGCTGCGCGCCACGCCGGATATCGTGCTGGCCGCGACGCAGTTCGCCGGCACCTTTAGCGTCGGCCTCGTGCTGGCGCCGTTTGCGTGGCTGACGCCGAGCTTGCCGGACTTGAGCCTGTTCGTGCTGGCGGGATGTATCTCGATCGTCGCACTGCTGTGCACCAACCGCGCGCTGAAGCTGGCGCCCGCCAGCGTCGTGGTGCCGTATCAGTATTCGATGATCGTGTGGGCGGTGATGTTCGGATATCTGGTGTTCAACGACGTGCCGTCGGCGGCGACGATCGTGGGTGCGGCGATCATCATCGGCGCCGGGCTTTATATTTTCTTGCGTGAGCAGCGGCTGGGGCGAGGGGAGACGGTGGTTAGTCCTCCGGTGTGAGGTGCGCGGAGCAAGCACCAAACACCATCGTCGTCCCGGCGAACGCCGGGACCCATACGCCGTGACGTTGCGATCAAGCGCAGACGTTGCCACGCTTGTTTCAACAACAAGCGACGGAGGTTAAGGGTCCCCGCTTTCGCGGGGACGACAACTGTCACCGTTCCCGCTTGGTCGAACTGCCCCAGTTCTTCAGCGACGACCACACGCCGCGGCTGAGCTTGAAGCGATCCACCGGCGTCGATGATCCCAGCGCCGCGAAGCGGTGCAGCTCGACGCCGCTCCACTGGAAGCCGCACTTCTCCAGGATGTTGCGCGACGAGGGATTGGTCACCCGCGCGCCGGAGCAGAGGTGCTCGACCTCGAATTCCTCGAAGGTGAAATCGATCACCGCGCGCGCCGCCTCGGTGGCAAAGCCCTTGCCCCAGTGATCGACGCCGAGCCAGTAGCCGAGCTCAGGCGAATCCGGCTCGCTCCAGTCGATGCCGACAATCCCGATCGGAGAGGACTCGCATTCGATCAGAAAGCTCGTATTGCGCGGCTCATCCGCCGTGGCGCGCACGAAGGCGACGGCGTGCTCCTCGAAGTAAGGATGCGGCAGCCGGCGCAAATTGATGGCAACGCGCTGGTCGTTGGCGAGATGTGCAATCGCTTTTACGTCCGCGAGCGTCGGCCTGCGCAGCAGCAGCCGTTCGGTCTCGAGGACGAAAGGTCTTGCTTCGTGCAAGCCTAAAGTTGGCGTCGGGATGTCCTGCAACATGTCGGGCTCCTTGGCGTGATATTTTTTTAGCGCAAAGAAAAAGGGGAGGCCGGTTTCCCGTCTCCCCTTAGAGCCCTCTGGGACTCCGCCGGTTCAACAGGACCCGGCGGACTCAATTTGTCCACCGTTTACTCGGCCGCGGCTTCCGTCATCGGGAGTACCGACACGAAAGTGCGGCCGTTGGCTTTTGCACGAAACTCGACATGACCTTCGACCTTGGCGAACAGGGTATGATCCGTGCCCATGCCGACATTAAGGCCGGGATGCCACGTGGTGCCGCGCTGGCGCGCAATGATGTTACCGGGAATCACGTGTTCGCCGCCGTACGCCTTGATCCCGAGCCGTTTGCCCGCCGAATCACGACCGTTACGCGATGAACCGCCTGCTTTTTTGTGAGCCATGGCCCGTCTCCAACTTCCACATTCTCTTAGATCAATTCCTTGACGGAATCATTTCACTTTTTATCACGCTTACTTTTTATCCTTGGCGGCGGGCTTTTTTGCCGCAGCCTTCTTGGCATCGGGCTTGGCGCGCGGCTTTGCCGCGGGCTTCGCCAAAGCCTTGGCAGCCGGCTTCTTGGCCGGCGCCTTTTTCTTCGCAGGCGCCGGCGCGTCGTCGTCGCCATCAACCGGCGCGGCCACCACCGGCTTCTCGCGCTTCGGACGCGGGCCGATGGTCGGCTTGTTGTCGTTGGTCAGGATCTCGGTGATGCGCAGCACCGTGATCTCGT
>Ga0193726_1001975_pt1 | contig 14628 bp, 12 predicted proteins | sample H2c1metaG_FD_144928 | JGI IMG/M metagenome (GOLD analysis project Ga0193726, IMG submission 144928) | Soil microbial communities from a riparian zone of the East river system, Colorado, United States - H2c1 | ecosystem: Environmental > Terrestrial > Soil > Riparian zone | place: USA: East River... | reverse complement strand
TGGAAGCCCACGCTCCGGAAGGCCCCACCGGCCTGTGCATCACTCCCCACCTGATTGGTACTTGCAATCCCGAGTTCAATCCTCACGCGCGCGCAGTGATCGCTGGTCTGAGTCCCGGCACCGGTCGCAGCCAGCTTTACAAGGGCATCCTGGAAGGGTTGGCCTGCGAGCTAGCGCTGGTAGCTGAGGCGTTGGCGAAAAGCGCCGGAGAGTTTCAGGACATTTACGTGACCGGAGGAGGTTCGCGTTCGCCGCTGGGGCTGCGCCTGCGCGCCGCGCTTAGCGGTCGGCGCCTGCACGTGATGGGATCGACAGAAGCGGTTTGCCTGGGCACCGCGATCGTGGCCGGGGTCGCCGCCGGGGTATATAAGGACGTGGGGGAAGCGGTCGCGCAGGTAACCCACGAAGTCGCCACCGTTGCCCCGAGCCGGGATGTTGCCAGCGGCTACGCTGAACAGGTAAAGCAGTACCGCGCGTTTCGTGCACACATGATCACACATTTCGATTTTGTTACCCACAAGGAGAAGCCTTGATCCAGCCCACAATCGGATTCATCGTCTATGGTGTTCACAAAAATGGCCTCAAAGACCCGATGGGAGTGCCTTTCATCGACGATGCGATCGTCAAAGGTTCGAAAGCAGCGCTCGCGCAAGCAGGTCTGAAGGTGGTGGAGCACGCCGTTGTCGTGGCCACGAAAGAAGAAGCCCGCTCCGCCATGAAGGAAATGAAGTCAAACGAGAAGATTGACATGATCGTGCTCTTCTCCGGAACCTGGGTCTGGGCTGCGCACCTGGTAGGCGCAATTCGCGAGTACGCCGCCAGCGGTAAAGCCGTACTGCTGTGGACCCATCCCGGTTCCCAGGGCTGGCGGCCCGTGGGCGGTTTCGTCATGCACGGTGGTCTGCTCGAAATTGGAGTTCCCCACAGATTCGTCTATGGCGAAGCCGAAGACTCGGCGACGGTCGCAAAGATAGTCAGTTACGCGCGCGCCGCTCATCTCAAGAGTCTGCTGAACATGTCCACGCTGGGAACCTTTGGCGGCCGGGGTATGGGCCAAACCTGCGGTGTGGCAGATCCTTCGCAGTGGATGCGAATGTTTGGCGTGGACATTGATTCCCGCGACACAACTGAGCTGATCGGTGCCGCAGCAGAGGTTTCCCCGAAGGAAATCTCCGATCTTCAGCCCCGGTTGCAAAAGCTCTTCGGAACTGCGCCTGAAAAGAACGTCGTCAACGAACGGTCGATCCGTCTTTATATCGCTCTCCGGAAGATCGTCGAGAGGGAGAAATTCGATTTCTACACGATTCAATCTTTTCCCGGCCTGGGCGACGACTATTCCGCTACTTGCTTTGCTCAAAGCATGATGCTCGAAGATGGCTATGGAACCTCAACCTTGGGCGACTTTAATACCGCGCTCACTGTCTGGTTGCTAACCAGGCTGAGCAAGGAACCGGTGTACTACGGCGACTTACAGCACGTCGACAAGAAGAGGAAGGAAATCAAGATCATCGGCGATGGCGCCTGTCCCCCCTCGCTCGCCAGTAAGCTAGGACCCGCGGGTTTCTCCGAACATGGCATTCCGACCGAAGGCGAAGCGGGCGGTCTTTCGGTTCGACTGATCTGCAAAGTGGGCGAGGGTGTGCTGGCCCGCGTCGGCCGAATCAACGGGGAATTCCAAATGGTGATCACCCGCGGCAGTATCTTCGAGCCCCCTCAAGAACAAGTAGAAGCACGGCTCAGCGAGTGCGGCATCCCCTTCTGGCCGCATGGCTTCGTGACTGTTCACTGCGACATTGAGAAGATGCTCGACAGTTGGACCAACGAATACGCGTGCCTGGGGTATGGTAGTGATTTGTATCCTGCATTGGTCGATTTTTGCGAATTAACCGGAATCAAGCCGGTTCTACCCTAAATTTGCCGGCATGCCGAGTCCTTCGAATCGGTCCTTCGAATCGGCACCCGGGCAGGGCCTCGATCCCCACGCGACGCCAGCCAGACTGGACTCCTCCAGGGTATCCGGCGCACACACGCGCGACTGTTTGCTCTAGTTGCGGGGCGCGCTTCCAAGTTGCCGTAAAACCGGGCTTCTTGGACACAGGGACGCTGTCTGTAGTTAGGAAAGGGGCGGCTATATCCTCGCTTGCTGCAGAATCGCCTTTTCGCTGGCGGGACCGTCCCCCCCACTTGGGGGGCGGAACCGCGGCTCCTCATGGCGGTGTGGCTGGCGGACCCTATCACCCAGAACATCACTCAGAACCGGTCCACGAGCGACCTTCGGTAGGTCGAGTCTCGCCCTGCGCGGACAACGATGGAGGGGGACGACGATAGGGCTCTATCCAGAGTCCCGTCGACTGACGTAGACTGCCGATCCGAGAATCATTGTTCCGCCAAGGACCGCCGTCAGATTCAGCATCTCATGTAGAAAAAAATAAACCAAGAAGGGTGCCAACTACCGGTTCGAGATTGAGAAACACCGCGGAACGCGAAGCAGTCATCCTCGCCAGTCCCCAGTTCCAACAGAGACAAGCGCCCGCGGTCGCGAACACGCCTTGGGCACCGACCGCCATCCAGGTCTTTGCCGAGAATTGAAATCGCAGTGGCTGCCAGATTTCGGCCCAGACCAGCAAGACCACGGTGCCGGCGACAATCATGCTCGCGGTGATCTGCAGGGGATCGTGGGTATGTTTGGTAATAAGAATCATTCCGACGGCTGCGAGCATGGACACCCACACGAGTAGATCGCCCTTGGTTGTGGCCTGCAGGCCGGCTCTCAAGGACAGACCCGACAGAGCAATCAAGAGTGCGCCCAAAGCCGACAGCACAAGTATTCCCCATTCCACGTTATTGAGACGCTCGTGCAGGAATACCGCTGAGCCCAGAGCCAGCATCATAGGCAACGTACCTACAATGATGGAAGCGTGGGAGACGGTGGTCAGCTGCAGTCCTTTGAACTGAATCAGGAATTGGATCGGAATCCCGACGATACTCGCCGCCAGCAACAGCGCTAGCTGTCGCTGGCCGAAGGGCTTCCACTTTCTCCACAGAAAAGGGAGCAGCACCACGGTGCCACAAATAAACCGGAAAGATACCTTCTCGGTCACCGACATTTCTCGAAAGGCGATTTTCCCAAAGAAGAATCCGGTGCCCCAAAGGCATCCGGCGAAAGCAAGAGCGAGGCTTGCCAGGCGAGATCGCGATCCAGCCTCTTTTGCTTCCCCGCCGCCCGGGTGCCTCTCATCTTCGCGAAACGTCATTGCGTCCTCACACCTCGCACGCTGCTATTCTCGGACGCGTCTTTTTTCCAAATTAGCACGGATCGACCGGTGGACTGATCATCGCCGGACGCAAATTCTGCCGGTCTCAACAAGGAGGCATCGAGTTCGACCGAATGCCACTCCGACGTTCTCTTCCGCTGCGGGTGCGGCTTGAACGTCGCATCGCCGACAGGATTCATCTGCTCAGGGAGAGGTTCAATTGAACGTGGAGAACCAAGCGTGACCAGGGCCGCCGGGGTTCGTTCCGGCCCCGAACCAGGGCCTGTCGATACCCGGCCATCGCAACCGGAAACCTAGGTCGTTAAAGTGGAATGATTGTTTTGCGACAGCGCCCGATCTGCTATTCCGCCCGGAGCACGTTCACGGGATCGACCTGCACCGCGCGGACCACTGCTGGCACTGCGGCAAACAACCCCGCTGCTACAATCATTACAAAGGGCAGTGTAATCATGCCCCAATCGGTAGGGCTAACCTCGTATAGCAAGGTTTTTACGTAGTGTATGGAGATCAGACTCAGCACAACACCCGCAATCGCACCTGTAAACATGAAGAAAAATGTCCTCGTTATAACGAGCCGGATGATTGTGCGCCCTTGTGCCCCGATGGCCATGCGAATGGCGATCTCGCGGCGCCGCTGGAACACCGAGTCATCCAGCACGCCGTAGAGGCCAACCGCGGCGAGTAGTAGCGCCACACCAGCAAAGAACAACGCTAGCGTCGCAAGCAGGCGCTCGCGCACGGTTTGCGCATCGAGCATAGCCTGTTGGGTGCGCATACGCGTGACACTGAATCCTGGGCCCCCGCGTGACACCTCCTGCCGCAGGAGAGGCGCAACCGCCATCGGATTCGCTGCAATATTCGATGAAATTCGGACGATCAGTCTCTCTTGATGCGATGGCAAGAGAAATGGGACATAGGCGATTGGTAGAATTGGGTCGCGCACTTTCCGGTAACGCGTATCACCAACCACTGCTGTCACGAGAAAACGCCGCCCCCATTGCCCACCTGGCTGAGCCTCAAACCATTTGCCAACCGGATCGTCGCCTTGGAAGTACTCCCGCACGAACTCTTGATTCACGAGTGCAACCTGTGCTTCGTCGGGGCGAAAATCTCTGCCTGTTATGAGCGGAATCTTCATCGTCTCGATCCATTCTGGCGAAACTATCAGGAACCTGGAAGGTGTGTCAGAGGCGGTGCGACCGTTGATAGAAACATCGTTTTGGCGATAACTGGTGCCGTCAAGCAATGGCCACTCTGCAATTGCGGCTCTTTCGACCCCCGGCAACGACTGCAGCCGCGTGGCAACCTGGGCCCAAGCGGAGGGCGCCACGTCCTGCGGTGTGACCGCATCGAGAGCAAGAAGTCCATCGGCAAAAAAGCCGTCGGCTGATGAGTTAGCCGGTCGAAAGTCGCAGCAAACAGTCCAGACACGAAGAGGACTACGAAGCAGAAGGCAGCTTGCACCCCGATAAGCACGTACATCAATCGCCCGCGGGAGCGCGGATTGTCTCCACCCCGCAGAGCGCTGGCCGGACGAATACCGGAAGCCTGGATTGCCGGCGCGAGCCCTAACAAGAGCGTAACAATCAACGTCAAGGCCAAGCCTACTCCGAGCACGCGCCAGTCACCCGACAAAGATAACCGAGCAGGATCGTCGAGCGGATTGATTCGGGCAACTACAAACGGCGCGGCCTGCCACGCGATGAGCGCCCCGATCGCGGTGGCGGCAACGGCAAGCAAAGTGCTTTCAACCATCACCAACTGCATCAGGCGCGTCTGTCGTGCGCCGATCGAAACCCGCAAAGCCATCTCTCTGGCGCGCGCCGCACTTCGGGCTGAGAGCAGATTCGCCACGTCGGAGCAGGTAATCAGCAGCACGAGCGTCACCAAGACGCCAAGTGCGGTTAGCGCCTGGCCGTAGTTCTTCTGCATTTCCGAAACCCCTGTCGCGCCGCTCTCTATTGACAGAATCTGATCCCGGCGATAAGGAAACTGATTGGGATCCTGCTGGTCCAAGGCATGCAGGATCGCATCCAGATGATCATGAACCGGCCCGGGCGTACTGCCTTCCGGCAAAAGCACAAAAACGCGGAACAGTGACGCCATCCGCACGCTAACCAGCGGGTGCATCATTGCCGGGACAAACAGATCGGTTGCTGTGCCGACCTCTGTTCCATTGAATCCGCTATTCGCGACACCGACGATCTCGAAAATGTCGCCTCCCACGCCGTACTTGCGAGTGATCCTGACGGTGCTTCCGACAACCTTTGGATTGCGCCCAAAGCGCCGCGTCCAGTAATCGTATGACAGGACGGCGACCGGATGCGCTCCAGGCTCGCGATCATCATCATCATTCAACAAGCGCCCCAATGCGGGCCGGAGTCCGAAGGATCGAAACATCCATGCCGAAACGTATTGCACATAGGCATTCTCTGTTTCCGAAGACGCATAAGCCAAATCAGTTTGTTCCGGGAACGAGACCGCTATCAGGTCGGCTTCTCCCTTCATCGCCGCGCGCATATTGAGAAAGCGAATATATTCCCAACCGTCTCCGAATCCACCTTCAGACCTGGAGATCGTATATAGACGCTTCGAATCCGAGATGGGCAGCGGCTTCAGGAATAACGCGTCAAATAGCCGGAACGCCGCCGTACAGGCTCCAATGGCCAAGCCGAGCGAGAGAATCGCGGCCGCCGAAGTCGTTTTGTGCTTATTGAGTTGCCGCCAGCCGAAAATGGCATCTGCTCGAACAGAGTCTAGCCACGCAATCACTTTGCTTCACCAATCCTTTCATCCGGGATCTCCTTTTTGACCCCAAAAGACGGCTGCGATTGCCCCCCCATCTCTGTTCGCGTCAATGGGAAACATCTTTCACCCGGATCGCCGCCACCCGGTCCGAAATCCCAAGCCAGCACAGCCGAAATTGCGCCATTCGTACTCCACTCTTGCCACACGTCCCCTCACTCCAACGTTGTAAACCCGATTCCCCTGTGGCTCGCCCTGCCCGTTGGATGCCGGGGGTTCAATTCCGCATGGAACAAAGCTACGCCATCGCGTCGAGCACGCGTCGCATCGTGATCGGTGCCGTCGAGATCCTGCCCGGAGGCAGGGGAGGAGCAATTGCGCACGCAAGACCATGGTCTTCAAACCAGGCGAGAAAACGCGACTGCTCCGCGTCAGCGAGCCGCGATTGATTGATCCAGGTATAGTAGGCGCCCATGTCCGCGTCGATCAGAGATCCGGCCTTGTCCTGCGGCTGCACGAGGGGATCGCGCGCAAGCAGCTGCTCCATCGGCGCGTCGGATTGGCGCGTGGCAAATCTTGCCAAGAGCGTAAGGGGCTGGGCGCGATGCAGGCATTCACGCGAAGCCCATTGGACGAACGTTGTGCTGTAGATCTGGCATCCGGCTCCCTGAGTGAGTATGTTCACCTCAAAATTGCGCAAGGCCGCGTCGGCGGGAGTTCCCTTGAGATTCAGGTCCTCCGGGCCCAGGCCCGCGATATAGGAACTTACCGCTTCTACCCCGACAGTTCCGCCCGGGCTCGCCCGCTTGGTGAACCGATTCAGCAAAGCGAACTCCTGCTTGGCGGCGGATGCGAGTCTGTTGTACGACATCATGGTCAGCCCCGGGACAGCAGCGGCCTCGGGATGGGGTTCGCCGCCCTCGATATACCAGTGGCCGTATTCCAAGGGGTGTTGCTGGGCACGCAGGCGCACTGCGTCCAGCAGCAGCTCGAGCCCTCCAGCGGGATCAATCTGGGTGAAGAGCGTGCCTCGCGGCAGCAAACGACGGAACAGGGGCCGCTCGCTTGGCTGCGAGCCTCGCCCGACGACAACGATCGTCCAGCGTGGTACGACGGGCGGCCTTGGAGGGAATGCCTTTTGCAGACGCTGTTGATACTCCTGCGCTGTCTGGTGATAGTTGTCGATCTGATTCTGCGACCACAGGTACGCGGTCAGCTGTTCGCTGAATCGTTGCGGGTGATCGACCCAATCGGTCGAGGTCAGTTCATCCGGCAACGGAATCGCGGAAAACGCGGACATCAAGGCATCGAACGAACCCGCGTCCAGGTGGTCCAAGAATTCGAACTGAAGCAAGAGCTGTTCGCGCTCCGCGGGGAAACTCCAGTCGTACCGAATTACCTGGCGGAGCACGAGGGACAGCAAGATCAGCGGCATGCGTTTTAGCACGCGCAGGTTCGCCTCCGCCAGCGACCGCGCTTGCGGAGGATACTTGGCAAAGGTTTCGACGCGCAGATCGCGCGGATGCATTAAAGCACCTCGACAATAGGCTTGCCCTTGGCCGATGGGGTTGCGAAGTTCATCATTGCCCCCAGGGTCGCCACCAGATCCAGGGAATCGAGAGGCCTGTCTACGGTCCGGCTCTGGCGGATGTGTGGGCCCAAGGCCATCATCCAGGTGGTTCGTGAAAGCGGATCTCCAGTCCGATGGTGTTGAAACCCATTGCCCGAGGCGCTGAAGTCCGAGTCGCGGCCAAAATCAGGAAGGATCAAAATCGTTGTGCGGCCCTTGTACTCGGGATCGGTCTCGATCATCTGCCATATCTCCGCGCACAGACGGTCGGTCCGCCGGATCCCCTCAAGGTAAAGGGAATATGCACCGGAATGGGCGATATCCATATCGTGCAACGTGATCCAGAGCAGGCTGGGCGCGAACTGACGCATCAACTGCCTCATCACGTAGACCGAAAGCTCGTCCGCGCTCGATAACGTCTTGGCATGATGGGTGAAGTCGTCTAGCGAGAGATGCAACATCTCAATCAGTCCGGAAAGCTGCACATTGCTCTGCACTGCAGGCGGCGTAAACAGCGGGTCCTCGTAGTTGTCCTGCAACAGGAAATCGAGACCGGCGGAACTTGTTGAGGTCTTGCTCAGTGCCGATGCCAGCAGGTGTTTCGGTAGAATGACCTGCGCCCCGAAACCCGGCGCGAACTGCGTCCCGTCACTCTGCCCGATACGGTTGAATCCGTTGCTGGGTGCAATCACCCAGGTGTCTGTCGCCGGGCGGCCAAGCCCTTTGCGGAAATATTCGAACACGGTGGGGTTTTTCGGCGCGACATCGGCAAAGTTGTCGAACCGCTCATAGACGCCGGTTGCCAGAGTTGCCGTCGCCACATAGTGACCGAGAATTCCGTGATTCACGACCTGGGTGCAGAACGTCGCCTGTGGAATCAGTTCATTCATCAGATGCGGAATATTTTCCTGACCCTCGGGAGCAAAGGTCTCTTCATCGCGGGCTCCACCGCCAAAGGTGACCACGACTGTCTTTTGCTCTTTCGGCAGGGCGGCCGCCCTCAGCGGAGCAAACCCGAAGAGTCGGCTGGCGGTTCCGACCGCCGCGGCCGAACGCAGGAAGCTGCGCCGGGTCATGGCCCGCTGCTGCGCGATTTGTTGCAGGCACTCCGTGCGAGTGGAAACCGAATAGGAACCGATCATTCCTCTCCTTCCGCGACAACCACACCCGACCACACCCGCAGTTGTACCTTATGGAGATCGATTCACTTCGGCCGAAGCACACAGCTCCCCGTGTTCGATCTGGCTCTTGCCCTGAACTGGCGTCGGCACACCCCCAAGCTGCGCACCTATGTATACGTTTGCACAAGGCGATTGTGCAATTCAAGAGTTAAAATGCAGGGTTCACAATGGGTGAGTCCCAGCCGGGGGTGCGCCGAAGAATCGCATGAGGCCGGCGCCGAATTCCAGGCGGTGTTGGACCATCGCGGCGTGGCCCCCCTGGAAACCATGTTGGCAACGTCGCGCGCTGGGCCTGGCCCGTTCCTACGCCATGCCGGGCGACGCCACCCAAGCCCGGGCTTCGTAGCAGGAGTTCCTTACGTTATGGAAGAACGCGGATCCCGACATCCCGCTGCTCAAGCAAGCCAAGGGAGTACGCAGAATTGCAGTAGTCCAACTTCTTTTGCAGCCTATTCCGGAGTGTCCGCAGGCAACCCCGGCGCCTGGTCGCCCCGAAAAATTCGAGGAAAGGCTAAGAACCCCCAAATCTGTGAGAGAGGCTTGACGCATGCCACTGAAAACCACGCTGACGCCCCAGGCCATTGACCAGACAATCCGAAGGAATTTGCAGCGACTTCGCAAGCCCGGTGTGTTGACGGTGCGGCCGGGGTTTGAAATCGCCAGCCACCAACTAACCGGGGAGTCTGCCATCGTCGTCACGGTCCACACCAAGAAAACCGGCCTGTCGAAAAATGAATTGCTGCCGGACGTCATTGGGAAGATCCCGGTTGACGTGCGCGAAGCGACGGGGTATCAGCGTCTATGCGGGCATGATCCGGCCGCAGCTGAACTGGCGCAGACCTACGGCCGCCCCGAGGACAAGCAGCCCACCTGGCCGCTGGAGCGAGAGATGCCGAGCGGCAAGTTGCTCGATGATCCGCGAAGCGCGATGCAACGGGCTTTGGCGCGATCCACAGCCGTGCAGCCGGCGACGGCACGTGCCCTCGCGGTCCGCCAAAAAAAGCTTCCCCTCAACTACGTGCCGGCTGCCAACACGTCGCTTGATCCAATCTCGGATGACCACCACGATCACAGCCCATGTGAGTCCCGATGCAGGACTCGTCACCCTGCAAGATTTCCTCGGCCACACCCAGAAATCCCTGGTCATCGGGATGTACGATTTCACTTCGGGCCGAATCCTCAACACATTCGAAAAAGTTGTCTCCGGAACAAAAACGCTGCAAATGGTGCTCGACAACCCAGCGCCAAACCCGACGCGCGATCAGACGGACACGCAAACCGTGGAAGAACTCGACAAAACCATCGGCCAGCGCGCCCAGATCGTGCGGGCTCTGGTCCGCTCCGATGCGCTGGTTTCGGCGTGGATGTTTCCGTTCGCCTACCATATTAAGGTCATCGTCCGTGATAACGGCGCAATCTGGCTGTCGAGTGGAAACTTAAACAACAGCAACCAGCCGGATCTGGCGGCGCCGCCACACACGGAAGACCGCGACTGGCACGTCATTATTGAAAACAATCAACTCGCCGAGCTGTTCGCCGCCTTCCTCAATCAAGACTTCGCCTCTGCTGCCGAGCACCAGCTTACCCAGCCGGCGGAGATAGCGGCGACGGTCTCCGACGCCAGGGCCAAGCTGGCGGCCGAGACCAACCCGCCTCCCCCACCCCCGCTCAAAGCCACGACGGCAAGCCTCGTTCCCGCCAAGGTCTTTCGCAATATCGGTGTCAGGATCACTCCCCTACTCACGCCGGACAAATCGCAGAGTGATCCGACCCAAGGGCAGTATCTGAACCATATGCTGCAGCTCATCGGGAGCGCTCAACAAACGCTATACATCCAACTGCAGTACATGGAGTCCTCGAACGGAACGGGGGATGACTACGATACGCTGCTCAAGGCCATCGCCGCGCGGATCGCTGCGGGAGTGGACGTGAGGCTGATCGAGAGCCTTGAATTCGGCGAGAAATGGGCCGAGAAGATGAAGGCCTCGGGCGTCGATCTCACCGCCAATATTTCCCTGCAGTCCAACGTCCACAACAAGGGCTTCATCGTCGATTCAAGAACCGTGGTGGTCAGCAGCCAGAACTTCTCCCCCGCAGGTGTCCGAGAAAATCGCGACGCCGGCGTCATCATCGAAAGTACGGAGATCGCCAACTACTTCACCCCGATTTTCCTCTCGGACTGGAATCAAAGGGCCAAAGCGTTCGCTCCAAAAGCGGCGGCTGCGTTGCCGAAGCGGACCTCGCGGGCGAGGAACGCTACTCGGAAGCGACCGGCGAGAGCTTCCGCAAGACGGACGAAAAATGGACCGGCACGACGGAGGAACTGCACCGGTCAAGGCCGGGAAGTCCACTGTCCCTTGACCGGGAGGAAGGCCTGCCATTGCTCGAATGAAATGTCCCGAAGACGGCATTTGTGGGAGGCATGAAGGGTCGGCCGGCATCCATCCTTGTCCAGACTCGTCGCGACAAAGATGTGGCCACCTGGCTCGGTTCAAAAGGTACTCTTTGCCGTGGTTCTTTCTCAACGTCTGGTCAGGTTCCCAACAGATTGATTTGCAGCTTCACATATCCGTGCTCGCGTGCCCACAGGTCCAGGGGGATTGTCGCCAGCTCATCTACGACTGGAACCGCCAGGCCGGTCTTGGTCAAGTCAACGCTCTTCAGGTAGGTATGGCATGTGTCGCAGACATCCACGCGGACGTGCGCGATTTCCGGGGCGGAATAGAACGCCATCTGCGGCTCCCGTTCTTCTCCGCACGCCGGACAATAGATTCTTCGAAAAGTCCATTCATGCGCGCAGAGCATGCAGACCAGCGACTTCTTCGCCCCGTCACCTTCGCTCCGCAATACACCGACCACGGGCTTGCCTCCGCAAAGCGGGCAGGTGGATGGAGTCCCATCCCCACTCGCGATTTCGCGGTGATCGGCAAGATATTCGGCGTACGGCTGAAGAAAAACCCACGCGAGCAACCGATCGGGATAAGTCGCCCCGAGGAAATCGGCGCCCTGGGCCTGCTCGGCGTCGTCCACGATCGCGGGCAATTCGGATTCCCCGTGCCAGAACTCTTCGATCGCGCCCTGCCATCCCGCCGGCCCCTTCTGCGCAAGGCTTTCAGCGGCCTGCGCCAGCGGCAGCGGTGCAATCCGCTGGATGACCGACAAGAATCCAGCAAAATGAGGCAGGAGGAGGAACAGATCCAATTCATCCCGCAGCGGTCGATCCGAGGAAATCTTCGACGAGTCCGCCAGTGCTCTCTGGATTTCCGCGTATAAGCTCTTCTGAAATGTTGCAACGCGGGCGTAGTAGTTCAGTCCTTCCGCGGAGTACGGATAAGACGAGGCCAGTTCGCTGGCGCGACGGACGCGGCGGTCCCACTTCGTGTCGATCATCGCCTGGGCTGGGACCTACCGGTGACCTCGTAGTACCAGGTGCGATGGAACGTCCACGCCCATGCACGGGTGACGCACCCGTGAACCATGGATCCAAAGCTGCCTTCTTCGAGGATCGCGCTCATGTACACGTGAATCAGGAATAGTCCAATGGTGATGAGCGCGACACTCGCGTGTATCAGAACTGCAGTGTAGCGCAGAAAGCGCAGGCTCCACGGCAGCGCCTCTGTGTACCACAGGGCGACGCCCGAGACTAGCAACAGGATCACGCCGTAGACAATCCCCCAGAAGAAGAGCTTTTGTCCGTAGTTGAACCGCCCGACGGGAGGCAGTTTGTCGTCCTCGTTTTGTACGTAATCGGGGATGGCTTTCGCCCAGGCGCGATCGGCATCGTCAATGCGCATGTCGCGGCGCCACTGTTTAAACGTAACCAACAGCGAGGCTGTAAAGATCAGCCCGAACCACGGATGCCAGAATCTTGCGGCGGCACCGCCTCCAACGACCGCAGCCAGCCAGTACAGAGAGGGCGACCAAAAGGCGAGGCCGGTCACGAGCAGATAGGTATAAGAGAGAGCACCAATCCAGTGATTCACCCGCTCCCCCAACGTGTACCGGACGATCAGCCCCTCGTTCTGTTTGGCGGCGCTTGGGCGCGAGACGGCGTCGGTCGTCATACCCGCCTCTCTTCTTCATTATTATTATTAAGATCACTATGATTCGCCGGAATCGGTTCTTCTTTCTTCGGCCCAAATCGCATGTAATGCAATGCCATGCCGACGATGCCGCCGACCATCGCCAGATTCCCCAGCCACTTTAGCGGCCCTTTCCACAGCCGCACCGACAAAGGGATCTGCGGATCCTTGGGCAACCCGCCGTACAACTCCGGATTCTTCGCGTCGTGCAGCACGTAGATCACGTGCGTCCCGCCCACTCCCGCCGGATCGTAAACTCCGGCATCGACATATCCCGAAACCGCACGAAGCTGTTCCGCGCGTGTTTCCGCCAGTTCCTTCATCTCCGCCTTGGTCCCGAAGTGCAGGCAGCCCGTGGGGCACGCCTTGATGCATGCCGGCTCAAGCCCAACCGATACCCGGTCGTTGCACAGTGTGCACTTGAAAACCTTGCGCGCGGCCGGGCTGAACTTCGGAATGTTGAACGGGCAACCCGTAATGCAATACCCGCAACCGATGCAATTCGCTTCCTGGAAATCCACGATGCCGTTGGCGTACTGAACGATGGCGGCATCCGCCGGGCAGGCCGCCAGACAGCCCGGATCGGCGCAGTGCATGCACTGGTCTTTGCGCATCAGCAGCATCATGCTGCCGTCGGCGCGCTCGTGTTCGTCGAACTTGATAAGGTTCCAGTAATTCCAAGCCGTCTCCGGCATCGTCTGGTAGGTGTTATTAAAGGTGGTTTCGCTGAACGTGTAACCGTTCCATTCCAGACAGGCCACTTCGCAAGCTTTGCAGCCGATGCAGGTGGTGGTGTCTACCAGCTTGCAGACCTCGAACTCCCGGTTCAACCCCGCTCCTGGGACGGTCCCGGCGTGGCCTGAAATCCGGACGATTTCTGTTGAGGCCTGGCTCATCGCGGCTTCTTCTCCTTCTCCTTATCCTTAGGCCTTCTCGACCTTCATCCTTACGCCTTCTCGACCTTCACTAAAAAGCCCTTGGATTCGGGGGTATGGGCGTTGGGATCGGCGACTGCGGGCGTCAGCAGATTCGCCGGGGTCCGGGCATTTCGTCCCTCATCCTCGCCGATACCGCGGAAGCCCTGGTGAATCGGCAGCCCGATCTGATAGACCTTCTTGCCGTCGATCATCATCGGTCGAAGCCGGCGAGTGACGAAGGCTTTCGCGACGTAGGTTCCCCGCGCGCTGATGACTCTGATCTTGTCGGTTCCGCGAATTCCCTTTTCGTCCGCCAACTCCACTGGAATTTCCACGAACGGCTCCGGAATCAACTGCACGTTCATCGGATTATTCTTCGTCCAGTAGTGATATTGCTCGGTCAGCCGGTAAGTGGTGCAGACGATGCTATATTCCTCCGGCGATCCAAACTTATCGAACGGAGTTTTGAACTTCTTCACCAGCGGATTACTCGACTGACCAGGGTGCAGCGGGTTCTTAATTGGACTCTCGATCGGTTCGTAGTGCTCGGGGAAGGGGCCGTCCGCGAGCACCCCGATCGGAGCGAACAATCGTCCGATGCCTTCCGGGTTCATGATGAACGGTCCCATGTGATCTTTCGGATGGGAGTCGGGTTTGAAGTCCGGCACGTCGTTCCCCACCCACTTTCCCGCCGCCTCGTTCCACCAGATCTGCTTGCGATCCGGGTCCCACGGCTTTCCAGCGGTGTTGCAAGAGGCGCGATTGTAAAGCACGCGGCGGTTCGCCGGCCAAGACCAGGCCCAGTTGGGATAAACGCCCATGCCCGAAGGATCCTCCGTGCCCCGCCGCTGCACCTGC
>Ga0193726_1001974_pt1 | contig 14634 bp, 16 predicted proteins | sample H2c1metaG_FD_144928 | JGI IMG/M metagenome (GOLD analysis project Ga0193726, IMG submission 144928) | Soil microbial communities from a riparian zone of the East river system, Colorado, United States - H2c1 | ecosystem: Environmental > Terrestrial > Soil > Riparian zone | place: USA: East River... | reverse complement strand
AGGTACGACAGAGCTGATTGCGGAGGTCCGATGCAGACGGTCTCGTCCGCGAGCAGCACATGCTTGGTATTGAAATCGGCCGTGGAATGCACGGCTACGGTCTTGATGCCGAGTTCACGGCAGGCACGCAATATGCGAAGTGCGATCTCGCCGCGATTCGCGATGACGACTTTTTCGATCATCTTGAGCTATTCGATGATGAACAGCGGTTGACCGAACTCGACCGGCTCGCCGTTCTTTGCAAGCATCGCCGTCACCCGTCCCGCCTTGTCGGATTCGATTTGGTTCATCATCTTCATGGCTTCAATGATGCAAAGTATCTGACCGACTTCGATTTCGCTGCCGATCTCGACGAAGGGCTTCGCGCCGGGAGAGGCGGAGGCGTAATAGGTGCCGACCATGGGGGAGGTGACGGTGTGCTCGTCGTTGCGCGGTGCGCGTTCGCCGGCCGACGTGGCCGGCATCGGCATCGCTGCGCCGACCGGCGCGGCATGCATGACAGGGGCCTGTTGGGTGGCAGCGACCTGCATGCCCATCCGCGGGTGACGGCTGATGCGTACCGATTCCTCTCCCTCCGAAATCTCGAGTTCCGAAATGCCCGACTCTTCGAGCAACTCGATCAACTTCTTTACCTTGCGAATATCCATCCGCGAACCCCTTAAGAATCGATCGTTTTAAGTTTTGGCCAGGCGCGCGATGGCGGCTTGGAGCGCGAGCTCGTAGCCAATCGGGCCTAATCCGTAGATGCAGCCGACCGCGATGTCGGACAAATATGAGTGATGCCGAAAGGCCTCGCGCGCGAATACATTGCTCAAGTGAATTTCGATGAACGGCACACCCACCGACAGGAAGGCGTCGCGCAATGCGATGCTGGTGTGCGTGAAGGCGCCTGGATTGATGATTACGAAGCCTATCCCTTCACGCTTCGTTGCCTGAATTTTGCCGATCAACTCATGCTCGGCATTGCTCTGCGCGGCGATGAGCTCGTGGCCTTGGGCAACGCTCAAGCCCTTGAGCTTCGTCTCGATGTCTTGCAGAGTGGCTGTGCCATATACGGCCGGCTCGCGAGTGCCGAGCAGGTTCAAATTCGGGCCATTTAGCAATAAAATTCGCGCCATCTCGGCATCCGTTTCCGCGCAGCCGCGTTACAAAGGTCCGCGATAATAACCAGAATTTGATGTGAAAAGGCAAGCTTCGGCGGCGAACGTCGCCGCAACGCGTTTATCCTGCTCGTTTCTCAGTCAGTGCCTGCAAGCCTTCGGCAATCGCACGCCTTGCCTCGGGAAGCTGAATGCGGTCCTGGTTGAGATCTTGGACCTCCGATAGGATGAAATCGACCTGCGGCCGGTGCAGTTCGCCCACAAACAGGGCGACGACCTCACCGCGCCGATCGGTGAATACGGTGAAGGGGAAAGCCGGCGAACTCATGCCGAACTTTGCGGCGACGTCCAAAGCATCCTGATCGCCAATGAGCACTGGGTAGTCGATTTTGAACCGGTCGGCAAAATCTTGGACTTTGTCGCGATAATCCACGGCGATACCGACCACCTCGAGGTCCCGTCCGGCCCATTCGGCCGCCAGCGTCTTGAGCAGTGGTATTTCCCGCCGGCACGGCGCGCACCAGGTGGCCCAAAAGTTGATCACCAGTGATTTGCCGCTCCACGCCGAGATCTTGATGGGTTTGCCCGTCAGATCCTTCAGCGAAAACTCGGGCAATCTGGCCGGAATGACGGGATGCGGCACGGCCGCTTCAGACGCCAGGCTATCCAGCGCCGGGCTGTCCGACGGATTGGGAGCGCTGGCCGTGCCGGCAGGCACCGCAACGCCATAGGCGTGATGGGCGCTACGGACCGAGTAGGCCTTCAATCCGGCCCAAATCCCGAGCAGCGCAATTAACGCGGCACCCAAAAGGCGCAGCCCTGGCTTGTTCATGCAGGAACATCGAGCTTGCGTCCCTTGCGCAGCACCAGCCCTGCCAGCAGAAATGCGCATGCACCTGCGATGATCGCGATGCTTTCCCACGGATACGGCGGAATGTTGGCCGCGAGCGCAGCGTGGCTGGCGTTCGGGAAAACCACTTTGGTGATGGGCGGGTAACACAGGCCTGCTTCCGCGCAACCCTGATAGGTCACTTTGATCTGGATCGGATGGGCGCCTGCATCCAACCGGGTGTAGGGGACGACCGCTTCAATCTGTTGCGTATAGATTTCCTGGGTACCGAAGTAGGGGTCGGTTTTCATCACGCCGAGAGGCAGTTGCGGGGCCGAGACCACCAGGTCCGGACTCTCCGCTTTGACGTCGATCTTTTGTTTATAGAGATAGTAGCCATCGGCGATGATCCAGCGGACTTTCAGCACATTGCCGTCGATGCGCGCGGCAACTCGGAATGCGACATCGGGCGGCAGGAAGTCTGTTTCGTTGGATTCGATACCCCGCATCCACCAGGGCTTGGCATGGGCTGTTCCGGCCGCGCCCAGCACGGACAAGAAGAGTAACGAGACGAGGACCTTGACTGGGGTGCGTAGCATGAGGCGCACTTTAGTGGCCGGGCGTCGAGCGCGCCAGCTCCGTATATTGCTGCGATACAGCAAAAAATTAAGCGCTCAGGCCTTGAATCGTAATATTTCGCCGCTATGATTAGCAGCCTCGATGGGAGAGTGCTAACAACACCTATCCTTTGTTAACCCAAACTCAAGCATTAGGAGTCCTGTCTTATGAAGATTCGTCCCCTTCATGACCGCGTGATCGTGAAAAGAGAAGAAGAGGAGCGTAAGTCTCCAGGTGGCATCGTGATCCCGGATACCGCGACTGAAAAGCCGATCTTCGGGAAGGTAATTGCCGTTGGTAAGGGCAAGATATTGGAGAACGGCGAGATTCGCCCGCTCGACGTCAAAGTCGGCGACAAGATTCTCTTCGGCAAGTACAGCGGTACCGAAGTGAAGATGGATGGCGACGAGCTGGTCGTGATGCGCGAAGAAGACATCATGGCCATCGTGGAAGGCAAGTAAGCCTGCAAGCGAAAGCCGCGCACTTCGTAGTCCCGCAAAATCAAAATTAATTAGAGGTATCAGCAAATGGCAGCTAAAGACGTACGCTTCAGCGACGACGCTCGGGCACGCATGTTCAAGGGTGTGAATATTCTGGCGAATGCCGTCAAGGTCACACTGGGTCCGAAAGGCCGCAATGCGGTGCTCGACAAGAGCTTCGGCGCTCCCACCGTCACCAAGGACGGTGTGTCCGTGGCGAAGGAAATCGAACTCAAAGATAAATTTGAAAACATGGGCGCGCAGATGGTGAAGGAAGTCGCTTCCAACACGTCTGACGAAGCCGGCGACGGCACCACCACGGCAACCGTGCTGGCCCAAGCCATCATCCGCGAAGGTCTGAAGTCGGTCGCCGCCGGCGCCAATCCGATGGATTTGAAGCGCGGCATCGACCAAGCGGTCCTTGCGGCCACTGAAGAACTCAAGAAGCTCTCCAAGCCCTGCAAAGATCCGAAGGCGATCGCACAGGTCGGCACGATCTCGGCCAACTCCGACGAGAGCATTGGCAAGACGATTGCCGATGCAATGGCAAAGGTCGGCAAAGAGGGCGTGATCACCGTTGAAGAAGGTTCGGGTCTCGATAACGAGCTCGAAGTGGTCGAAGGCATGCAGTTCGACCGCGGCTACCTCTCGCCGTACTTCATCAACAATCAGCAGGGCCAGAGCGCCGAGCTCGACAAGCCGCTGGTTTTGTTGGTCGACAAGAAGATCTCCAACATTCGCGAATTGCTCCCCTTGCTGGAAGCCATTGCGAAGGGCGGCCGTCAGTTGCTGATCGTTGCCGAAGACGTCGAAGGCGAGGCGCTTGCCACGCTGGTGGTCAACACCATCCGCGGCATCGTCAAAGTCGCCGCTGTCAAGGCGCCGGGCTTCGGCGATCGTCGTAAAGCCATGCTGCAGGACATTGCGATCCTCACGGGCGGAACTGTCATCTCCGATGAAGTCGGTCTGTCCTTGGAAAAGGCCACGCTGAACGATTTGGGCGAAGCGAAGAAGATTCTGGTGGAGAAAGAGAACACCACCATTATCGACGGACACGGCAAGGCCGCTGACATCAAGGGCCGCGTCGAGAGCATTCGCGCGCAGATCGAAGAAGCGACCTCTGACTATGACAAGGAAAAACTCCAGGAGCGCGTTGCCAAGCTCTCCGGCGGTGTTGCCGTGATCAAAGTCGGTGCCGCGACCGAAATCGAAATGAAGGAAAAGAAGGCCCGTGTCGAAGACGCTCTGCACGCAACCCGTGCGGCCGTCGAAGAAGGCGTGGTCCCGGGCGGCGGTGTCGCGCTGGTCCGTGCATTGAAGGCGATCGAGAAGCTCGTCGGCAAGAACGAAGATCAGACCACCGGCATCAAGATCCTGGCCCGCTCGATCGAAGAGCCGCTGCGTCAAATCGTCACCAATGCCGGTGAAGATGCCGCGGTTGTTCTGAACCGAGTCCGTGAGGGCAAGGGCACGTTCGGCTACAACGCCGCGACGAGCGAGTATGGCGACATGATCGAACTTGGCATTCTGGACCCGACCAAGGTTACGCGTCTGGCTCTGCAGAACGCGGCATCGGTGGCGGGACTGTTGCTCACCACGGAAGTCATGATTGCCGAGTCGCCCAAGGAAGAAGAGCATGCACATGCCGGCGGCGGCGGCGGCATGGGCGGAATGGGCGGTATGGACATGTAATACCCCTCACAGGGTTACAGTCGAAAAAAGCGGGCTTCTGGCCCGCTTTTTTTTTAGGATGGCGTGTTGGAAACGCGGTTTGATGTTCGTCAGATGGTTGTTCGGCGCTGGTTGCATTAAAATTGAATCAATGGGCATTGAGCGGGTCATGGATAGTAGAGCGCTGTTGTGTGAGGGTAAGTCAGCTGTTGTGCGAGGGTAAGTCATGAGCGAAGCAGCGAGCCGCCGTTTTTTTATCGCGGGGTTGACTGCACTTTCGGCCATTTCTTTCATCGACAAAGTGCCGGCAGCAACCTTGTCCGGGCCAATGCAAAGTAGCGACGTGTCGATCGAAAATTTCTCGCCGGCCGGCAAAAGCCAGGGCGTCGTGCGGGTTGCAAAGATTGTGAAGACCGAGGCTGAATGGCGTGCGCAGCTCTCGCCGCTCGCGTACCGCGTTGCGCGCCAGGCGGACACCGAAGTCCCCTTTAGCGGTGAATATGACCACAATAATGCCGATGGCCTTTACCACTGTGTCTGTTGCGACACGGTGTTATACGACTCGAGGACTAAATTCGATTCGCGCACCGGATGGCCGAGCTTCTGGGAACCGATAGCAAAGATGAATATCGTCAAGAGCAGCGACAAGAGTCAGGGGATGCAGCGCGAGGCGATCTCCTGCCGTCGCTGCGATGCTCATTTGGGCCATGTATTCGATGATGGCCCGAAGCCCACGGGTTTGCGTTATTGCATGAATTCGGTGGCGTTGCACTTTGCTGCCCGCGCGTAAGGGCCACGGAACAGATATGTCATTTTGGAAACTGGGAACTCCGCGACTCACGGCGCTGCTGGGTGTGGCGGTCATGGGGGTTCTTCTGTGGCATTCACCGTTGTTCGGAGCCGAGGCGCCGGTGATCATCGCACCGCCTGCCGTTGACAATCCAAGGGCAGCGGGTCCCATGCAGACCGCGGTATTGGCGGGCGGTTGTTTTTGGGGCGTGCAAGGGGTGTTCGAGCACGTGCGGGGTGTGCGCAAGGTAATTGCCGGTTATGCGGGCGGTGAAAGATCAACGGCGGAGTATAAGAGGGTCGGCACCGGGAGCACCGGTCACGCCGAATCGGTCAAGATAATCTTCGACCCGGCAAAGATTTCCTACGGCCAGATATTACAAATCGCATTTTCGGTGGTGCACGATCCCACTCAGCTGAATCGACAGGGTCCCGATGTCGGCACCCAATATCGTTCCGTGATTTTCTACGCCGACGATGATCAGAAGCGCATAGCCCAGGCGTACATCGCTCAATTAGATCAGGCCCATGTATTTGCGAGATCGATAGTTACCCAGGTAGATCCGCTCAAAGGGTTCTATGAAGCGGAGGGCTATCATCAGGACTATTTGATACACAATCCAACTGACCCCTACATCGCCACGTATGACGTACCCAAGGTCGAAAATTTCAAGCGTACGTTTCCGGAGCTGTATAGCGGCCAACCGGTGTTGGCGCACAATTAGCGCTAGCTGGGGCCCGTTGCGGTTCGCCTGAGCGCTGCGCCGATGACTTTCCCGTAACGGGATTCCTGCACGAAGCCGATCACGCGTAGATTGCCAGGGTCCACACCGGCTTTCACGGGCACTCGAAAATCTTGGCTGAACTTACCGCCCGGTGTCAGCTCACCCAACTTGACGAGTTCGACCAGGACGGCCACATGCGTGAGTGTCTGGCCGCGATTTTCCCCGCGCAGCACCTTTGATTCGAAATGATCCAGGGCCAGTCCAAGAAAGACGTCGCTCTTATGGCCTTGTGCATTGCCGTCGGCCGTTACTTTGCCGCTCAGGAAGGCCGGTGTGCCGGGTTCTATCTTGAGCGAGTCGATACTCACCGGAATCTTCGGGGCGGCCGCCGCATCTTTCAGCAGTTGCGCGATTTTTGGCCGCTCGCTCAAGCGCATCTCTGAAGTGCCATCGACGATGAACTGAGGCGTGTAGGGCTCGGCGCGCCCAAGGGCGCGCTCGTAACCGCGCTGACGGTCGGTGAGCGGCGCTGAGGAGAACGGGTCGCGCCAACCCTGGTTATCCCAGTAGTCGACATGCTCGCCAAGCATGATCAGCTGGGCTCCCGGAACCGGTTGAGACTCGTCCAATATCCGAAGGAAGGCATCGGCGGGAGGACAAGAGGAACATCCCTCCGCCGTGAATAGCTCGATGAGTATGGGCGATGCGGACTGTTGCGCATCGGTCGCTGAGGCAATTCCACCGCTCACCGCCGAGAGCGTCGTGAGGAGAATCATCATGGCTTTTATCGTTCTAGTGGGCATCTTGAACACCTTAAGTTTCGAATTGATGTTCCGCATGACGGCACGAGCGTACTCCGTAACCCAGGTCTGTAGCAAAGGGAAAAAGCTGATCGCAACTGGTCTCCTCAAATAGCGTTGCACTGGCCTCCTCGGCGTTTAATGCTGGCTGCCATCCGCGGCGGTCAAGCTGCTGCTGACGATGCTGGTTTTTTCGGACTCGGCAAGCGCGTGATTCGGCGCCGCCGCGCCGTCCGACCAATAAGAATAGCGCCGCACGTCGCGGCGATAGGCCACCAAGGTGATGGGGTCCACGATAAGCCGCATATGCGTGATGGCCTGCAATTGCGGCAACTGCCCGCGCGGCAGGTGCGCACTGAATGCAAGTACCTTGCTCATATCCTCGAGGACGGCCGGATCCGGCTTTGCATGCAGCACGATCTCAATGCAGGCGGTTTCCTTGGAATCGTCGAGGCAGGGAACCGGGCGCGTGTAGGCGAACTCAATTTCGCTCCACACAAAGACCTGCGGTTCCAAGGGTAAGGACAGCGATGCCATCATGTTGTACCAGACACCTTGTTCCAGCGTCGCGCCGATCCAAGTTCCGGTATCAAAGTTGTAGTTCTCGGCCACACGCGACGCGATCACGTTGGGCGATTGCTGCGCGCTAAGAGCTTTGGATACGCTGCGCACGAGCTGTGCGGTGGGCGTGCCCCGAGAGGCGAGATCGCGAGTCAGCTCGCCCATATCGGTGCGGACCCGAGATCCGAACTTGAACGCTCCCTTGCTGTCGCCGAAGTCGCCGTTGCGCGCGAGTTCGAAGTCGTGGAATTGAAGCAGCGTGCCGGCGAGCGAAGTCGCGAGCCCTTGAAGCGCCGGGTCTTTGGTCGGCGGGTTTGCAAGGTCGAAATGAGCCGGAGCGGCTTGGAAAGAGACGCTCCAACTGATCAGACCCTTGCGCACACGGCGTTGCGCACTTCGGGTGCTGTGGACACTCGAGACCTCGCCGTCCGCTACCTGGGTGTAGTCGGATTCGACATTTACCGCGGTAACGCTCGGGAACCAGTCGAACGCCAGTGTGGCCGAGCGCTCCGGGAAGTCCTGCATGCGCGCGGCAACCTGGTCGGGGGAAGCATCCTCGTTTTTCCACTGCAGCAGCAGGGCGTAATTGTCGTCGGCATCCTCGGCGTAACCGTACTCGCGGTCCATGTCGATGGCCTCTTGCAAAGCCGAGACGGCAGCAGCCGCGTCGCCGAGATCGTGATACGCCACGCTGCAGTTGAATTGCATGGTGGCCATGGATACCGCGTCGAAAGCGCCTCGATAGAGCTCGACAGCGCGTTGCGCCGATTCGAGCGCGGCTCGCAGTTCCGCATTGCGCACCTCCGCCGCGCCGCACGCAGCCCGCGCCGAATGAATTTGATAGTCGACGTCAGTTGCGCGCGCTTGTCCCGAGGGCAGCACGGCGTCCAGCGCCGGATTTGCTCTGACGAAGTCCAGCTGACTTTGTGCGCTGCTCAATCGGGTGCGGCAGTCGCCGGTCTCACCCCGCGCGAGAAAAGCAGCGTAGGCCAGGCGGGCGTTCAGCGCGTCCGGTGATTGCGGGTCGCTCGCATTGAAGCGCTCAATCGCGGTCGCGAACTGCTTCGCGCTGCTCGCATCGTGCTCCTTGAGAGCGTCAGCGGAATCGGCTGCGTATAGCGGCAGAGTTGCGCCGCTCATCGCGGCGAACAGACCGACGGCCGCCGCAAAGGTCATGCTCGGCAAAGCTCATGCTCAATTTTACGAGCGGCGATGGGCCCCGTTGCCCGGGTTCGTCTTGACTGGACCGACGCAGTTGTACCACGGACTGGCGGGATCATCGAAACGGAAGCAGGTGTGATCGTATGGATTTTTTTCGAAGTAGGGTTCGCGTCTATCGTGCACAAGATGGCGATGATGATGATGATGATCCGTACCGGCCATCATGGACGTCGAATGGTGGAATTCGACATGTTGGCCAGGGGATGGTCTTGCAGCGCGCGATGCGTCCGCGCGCGAGCTTGCGTGCGCATCCCCGTGATTGGCCGCAGCGGCGCCGAAGGATCCGCCATGCGCAAAGGAACCGCCATGCGCAAAGGAACCGCCATGCGCACTGGCCGCAGCGCCGCGTCCTCCCAATCCTGCGCCACCGTAATGGCCGCCTCCGCCACCATGACCGCCGCCACCTCCACCACCGCCGTGACCGCCGCCACCGCCACTACCGGCGCTCGCGGGCGCCGACGATCCGCCCCCCGAACTTCCGGCAGTCGAGGCGAAGACAGGACCGACGACAATCAGTGCGGCGGCGAATATAACGAGTTTGGTAAACATGGGATTCCACCGAATCGGCCTATGTTCATCTCGTTTTACTCTCCCCGGATTTGAGGGTCAAACACCAACGTGAGGGTTGCCCTTAGAATGAACCAAAGATACGAAAATAGCAGGGTTTAATGTTTCGCCCACGGTGAGTTAATGTGACTCGCTTATCTCGCCAAAACTACAACGACCACCGTCAATAAAGCCATCGCTGTCAGAAGCAAATTGTGGCCCCAGCGGGCAACTAGTCCAAGCATGTTCAATTTCCTGTAATGACCGTGAATTCATTGCGCGCATTATGGACGCGAGGCGTTACGGTTATATGTTGGCGCGTCCGAGAATAGGATGCAGAATGCGATATGGATCACAATTAGAGAAATTGCGTAGACACTTGATTCCTTTGAAGGAGATATGAATGGTGGCAAAAATACCGCCGGGCGTCGGGCCGCAGTTCCCCCAAGTCGTGGTTCTGGTGGGCGCGACCGGCGATCTTGCTCGACGCAAACTGTTGCCCGGGCTATTCCATCTGTCGAGTTCAGGGTTCATCCCGGGCTGCCGGATCATTGGCGTCTCACTCGAGAATATGGACGCTGAGGGTTTTCGGCAGTTGGCGCGGGACGCGCTCACCGAATTCTCCACTCGCAAAGTCGCACAGGCCGACTGGGATACATTCTCGAACAGCCTTCAATACGTACCGTTGAGTGCCGGTGCCGCCGTGCTGAAGGCGGCTGTGCTGGAAGCGGAACGCAGTTTCAACGTTGAGTGCCGCCGGCTGCACTACCTGAGCGTGCCGCCAAACGCCGCATTGTCCGCGGTGCGCCTGTTGGGGGAGGCCGATCTGGTCGACCGCTCACGAGTGATTATGGAGAAGCCGTTTGGCACGGACCTCGCGAGCGCGGTTTTGTTGAACAACAAACTGCACGAGGTATTCGATGAGGATCGGATCTTCCGCATCGATCACTTTCTCGGCAAGGAGGCCGCGCAAAACATTCTCGCCTTCCGCTTTGCCAATGGCTTGTTTGAACCGATCTGGAACCGCAACTTCATCAACCACGTGCAAATCGATGTACCCGAGAAGCTGGGCCTCGGCAAGCGCTCCGGTTTTTACGAGCAGACCGGCGCCTACAAAGATATGGTGGTCACTCACCTGTTTCAGATTCTTGGCTTCATGGCGATGGAGGCCCCGACGTCTCTGGAGCCGAAACCCATCAGCGAAGAAAAAAACAAAGTCTTCCGCAGCATGCTGCCGATCAAACCAGCCGATGTCGTCCGCGGACAATACACGGGATACCGGTTGGAAGAAGGCGTCTCCCCCGACTCGGATACGGAAACCTTCATTGCATTGAGATGCCACATCGACAATTGGCGCTGGGCCGGCGTGCCTTTCTATCTGCGCACGGGCAAGCGCCTCGCGGAAGGTCAACGAATCATTTCGATTGCCTTTCGCGAGCCGCCCAAGAGCATGTTTCCGACCGGGTCCGGAATCGGCGAGCAAGGCCCGGACCATTTGACTTTCGACCTGGCGGATGCCGCGAAAATGTCGCTGTCATTCTATGGCAAGCGCCCCGGTCCCGGCATGCGTCTGGACAAGCTCAGCATGCAGTTCGCCATGCACGACACGGGGCACATTGGCGATGTGCTCGAAGCGTATGAGCGCTTGATTCTGGATGCGATGCGCGGCGATCACACGCTGTTCACGACTGCCGACGGCATCGAACGGCTTTGGGAGGTTTCCACCAACCTGCTGGAGGCGCCGCTGCCGGTTCGTTTCTATGAGCCCGGATCGTGGGGACCGAACGCCATCCACCAGCTCATCGCCCCCAGCGCCTGGCGGCTGCCCTTCGAACGAGCTTGGCGACAGCCGGACAACGCCGCCGGCTGAGCTCGCCGATAGCTGAGCTCGCCGGCCCTTCAATACACTTCCGGCACGAGCATTTCCGCCGGTACAGCTTGCCGAGAGTAGTGCTCGTGATGCTCGCGTTGCGGCAGTACGATCGGCGTCTTCGGCGTCTCCTGGTAGTTAAATTGCTTGAGCAGATGATCGACGCAGTTGAGGCGCGCTCGTTTCTTGTCGACGGCCTGCACCACCCACCAGCGCGCCTCGGGAATGTGCGAGCGCTCGAGCATCACGTCCTTCGCCTTCGTGTAGTCCTCCCATCTGCGGCGCGATTCCAGATCCATCGGACTGAGTTTCCACTGCTTTAGGGGGTCGTGAATGCGGCCGAGAAACCGCAGGTATTGCTCCTCGTCCGTGATCGAGAACCAATATTTCAGCAATTTGATGCCTGAACGCACCAGCATGCGCTCGAACTCCGGCACAGAGCGGAAGAATTCCTCGTACTCGTCGGGCGTGCAGAAGCCCATCACTTTCTCGACGCCCGCGCGATTGTACCAACTGCGGTCAAAGAGAACGATCTCGCCGGCTGCGGGCAGGTGCGATACATAGCGCTGGAAGTACCACTGCGTCCGTTCGCGGTCATTGGGCGCGGGCAGTGCCACGACCCGAGCTACGCGAGGATTGAGCCTTTGAGTAATACGCTTGATCATGCCTCCCTTGCCGGCGGCATCGCGGCCTTCGAACAGGATCAGGACCTTTTCGCCTGACGCGACCACCCAGTCCTGTAGTTTGACGAGTTCGGCTTGGAGCCGAAACAAGTGGCGGAAATAATCCTGCCGATAGTCCCTTTCCGTGTCGGTTTGCGCGCCTGACGGCACGCCCGGCAAGGGATGGCGGTCTTCAACCTCCATCTCCAGTTCTTCATCATAGCCATCGGCGAGGTCGAGGCTGATGCGACGTATGAGTTCATCGTGATCAAGCAGCGCTGGTGTGGTCATGGGCGGCTCTTGGGTGGAGAAACGGGCCTTTGTCGGTATACCGGCGAATCTTCTCGCAGAAATGTTGCAGTTACATATAGCCTCAGCGTCATATGTTGTCCAAGCCCCTATATCACCTCCACGAAATGGCGATCCGCGCGCTTTACGCGGAAGTCAAAGGGCGGGCCAACGCCACCGGCGGCCCGCTTCTCGCCGGCGGGCACTGCATCCCGATCATGCTGCCCGACGTCGCTTGCATGATCTGGCACAAGCTCTACTCGAGCACACGCGGGAGGAAGGATCCGGCCAAGGCGGAAAAAGATCTCGTGCAGGCGGCGACGCTGGCGGCCATCCTGGTCGAGCAGGAGAGCGTATTGCTTCGCGAGTCTTACCGCGAGGCGCCGCGAGAATTGCGCAACGCCGCTCATTCCCGGCTGCCGCGGCTCGAGAGGCTCCTCGCTGAACATCCGCAGGCGCGCGATGAATTTCGGAAGCTACGATAACGGTTCCGTCGTGAAACTAGGTCTCCGACGTTTCCGCGGAAACGCTCTTTGCGCGAGCCAAGCTCGAGAAAAGTCCAAATATGGCCAAATCGTAGTCCATGCGTTCGCCCGCCCAGCGTGTTGCAGCGGTCCTGGCGTCGATGTAAATTCCCTGGGCGTCATGCACCTCATGAAGCGCATGCCACTCCCAGGACGGCCTGTATTCGCGATAGGCCCCCCGGTACGCGCGGCCATCCGCGCTTAAGAACTGCCATCCGCCTGTCTCGCAGGCTTTTATAACTATTTCGCCCCTGTGCACCATTCGATGATGAGCGCGACACAGCGTAACCAGGTTGGACAGCTTGGTTTCACCTCCGTCGGCCCAGTGTTCTATGTGGTGTGCGTCGACGTAGCGATGAAACGTACATCCGGGAAACCTGCAGCCCGCATCACGCGCACTCAATGCGCGGCGCAAAGCGGGTGGAATGCTTCGGGTCTTGCGTCCGACGTCGAGCGGTTCGCCGTCTTCGTTCTCGATGAGACGCACGAGACTTGAGTCGCAGGTCATCTGACGCGCCGTGTCCACGGTAATCGAAGGACCGTGTTCGATCTCGCAGCGACCGGCCTCGTAATTCTTCAGTGTTGCTGCGTCGACATGCACGACGACTTGATAACGGTCAGCGGTGCTCTGTGCTGGGCCGTGCTGTAAGAAAGACTCAGCCATTAAGGTAAGCGCATCTGCGCGGCGCGCGCCGTACGTCCGCAACGCGACATGGGTTTCCTCAGGATCATGCCAATCAAGCGGGTACTTTTTTGCAGATATTGGCTCAGTGGCAGGTACGGCTTCCATTGCGGCTTCCAAGGCTTTCTCGAATATGGCGCCTTTCAACGCGGGAATCCGGCCCTGAACGATCAGGCTGCCATCTGAGTCGTACCAGTAGTTCAGTTTGTATTTTTCTTCTTGGCGCGCTTCGCGGGCCAGCTCCTCTGCGTGTTCGGCCTGCCGGTAGTGCCGCACCAATCTTTCGACATGATGAGCCGTTCCATGCAGGGCAATCATGAGCAGACTATCCTCGGTGGTGTCACAAGCAATGCGCGTCAATGCTCTGACCTTGGAATAGCTGAGCTCGCCTCGCGCCATGGATGCCGCGATCTTCGGCAAACCCTCCAGCGCATGCGCCACTCGAATTTTTTCTCGAGCGGCGCCCAGGTTGAGGCCGACCTTGAAGTTGAGCCAATGAGCGCAGGAATGAAGCTTTCCATCGCACCAACCGTTGCGGCGGTCGAACTCCGCGATGAGGGTCAGCCAACGATAGTTCGCAGCGTTTAAATGTCCGGCGAGTTCCGTGATCTGGTCTTCGAGTTCATCGAGACGGAGACGCTTTAGATCCGCTGGTTGCTTCTTGCTCACGGGTAACTCCATTACTGGTTATAAACACAGTATACAATTCAGTGCGCCGGAGCGCACGCAAAAAGAACTGCGCTCTAGTGAAATTATTTCGTTAAAATACAGTAACTTAGATCGCATCAGAAGACTGCCATAATTGGCGCCGACTCTAGCGAGAACGATCAAGAAACAACGGAGAATTCATGGAAGATTCGGGACGTGATTCAGGCCGTTCCTCGCCGGACAGCACGGCGTTGCCGCTCATATTGCTCGCGGCCGTCATCCAGGGATGGGTCCTCTATTGGCTGCATCATTCCATCAAATTTCATCATTGGCCTGCGACCGATCAGGCATGGCTGGTCCCGCTGTATGCGCTGGCGCTCTTCATCCCGGTGACGACGCAGTTGTTGTCGCGGTATGCGCAGGCCGCGATCCTCTGGCGCTTCATGCCGGCCCTGGCCGCCGCTTTCTTTTATTTCGGATGGCATTTTGGCGCGCATGTATCGAGCGGCTTGTCACGCTATCCCGGGGACCCGGAATGGCCGCTGTCGCTTGCCTTATTGCTCGGGGTCCTCTGGCTTCTGGTTCTTCCATTCGCACAGAGCCGGTTGGCGACCGGTCAGT
>Ga0193726_1001973_pt1 | contig 14644 bp, 11 predicted proteins | sample H2c1metaG_FD_144928 | JGI IMG/M metagenome (GOLD analysis project Ga0193726, IMG submission 144928) | Soil microbial communities from a riparian zone of the East river system, Colorado, United States - H2c1 | ecosystem: Environmental > Terrestrial > Soil > Riparian zone | place: USA: East River... | reverse complement strand
ACGCGGCGACATGAAGGAAGCGCTCGTGTTCACGCGCACCAAGCACCGCGCAAATCGTATTGCCGAATACCTCGTCAAGCACGGGATCAAGGCGGAGCGGATCCACGGCAATCGCTCGCAGTCGGCGCGCACGGCCGCACTCGCCGGATTCAAGGACGGCACGTATCGCGTCCTCGTCGCGACTGACATCGCGGCGCGCGGCATCGACGTGGAGGCTCTCGGCCATGTGGTGAACCTCGATGTGCCCGCAGCGCCGGAGGATTACATCCATCGCGTTGGCCGCACCGCACGCGCCGAGCTCAAAGGCGATGCGTTCACCTTTGTGGCGCCCGACGAAGAGGCAGACCTGCGCAACATCGAGCGCGCGATCGGTCGGCGGCTTCCGCGCGTGACTGTACCCGATTTCAACTACAGCGCGAAGCCCGAGGGCAAGCTGGAGATTCCGCTCGCGGAGCGGCTCGCGAAACACCGCGCAATGAAATCCGGCGACCGGATGCGTGCCGCCGAAAATGCGAAACGCCGTGGTGGCAATGCGCCGCCGCAGGGTGGCGGCCGTGGGCAGGGCGGGTCCGGTGCGGGGCGTGGCGGCCGCGGAGGCGGGAGAGCACGCTGAGCGGACACACCTTGGGCGCGAGGCCATCGCCTATGCCGGGGCGCATGCATCGTCACGTTGCGAGGCTCGCGCTGCTGCTCGCGTGCGCATCGCTCGCGGCGCGCGCGCAGGGGACGTTGCCGCCGGTGCCGAAAGACCTTTCATCACTGATCGGCGTGGTGGACGACAGCATTCGCGGTGGCCGGCTCGTCGGCGCTGTCGTGACGGTTGTCGGCACCGAACGCCGTGGAGTGACCGACCCCCAAGGCATCTTTCAGATTGACAGTGTTCCGCCGGGCTCGCACGAGATCGTCGTGACGCATCCGCTGCTCGACACGCTGGGACTCGAGATCCACTCGGCGCCGTTCATGCTTGCGGCGGGTCAGCGACAACAGGTTGGAGCGCGCACGCCGACGTTCGAGGAAGTGCGCGCGAAGGCCTGTACGCGCGGCGGCGTCGCCAGCGGATCAGCGATCATCGTCGGCCGGGTACTGCAGGCCGATACACAGGAGCCGGCCGCCGGCGCGAGCGTGTCGCTCGTGTTCAAGGACAAGACGCAAAAGGACGCCGTGGAGAAAGTGCGCACCGGACGCGTCGGCCCGTCCGGCGCGTTCGCGATTTGCGGGCTGCCGTCCACGATCACGGGGAATTTGCAGGCGACTTTCGCCGGCGTGACAACCGCCGATCTACCGGTCACGACCAACGACGAGTCGCTCGCGACCGCAATCCTTGCAGTGGGTGGCAACGGGCCGGGGAAGGCCATGCTCAGCGGAACCGTGAAGGCGCGCGGCGGTGGTCCCATAGCAGGCGCGCAGGTGACTGTCGTTGGCACGACGACCATCGTCGAAACCTCGGCGGGCGGCGCGTTCACTCTCGCCGGCCTTCCGTCCGGCACGCAGGAGGCCGTCGTTCGCAAGCTCGGGTTCGCGAAGGTTTCGCAGATCGTCCATCTCGCCGCAGCGGCGCCGGCGACACTGCAGGTCGAGCTGGAACCCGCGACGGTACTCGGCACCGTCCGGGTCGTCGGCCAGATGGAAACGGGACTCAACAAGATCGGGTTCATGTCGCGCTGACATCGACGTCGTCCATCGGCTCGACGACGAACGGCTGCATCAATGTGTTCATCGACCACGCGCGCTTTGACCAGTTCCAGCCCGGCGACGTCGACGATGCACTCCCGACGGCGGATCTCGGCGCGATCGAGTACTACCAGCGCCCGTCGGACGTCCCCACGGAGTTCAGCGTACCCGGGAAGTCGTGCGCGACGCTCATCGTGTGGACGAAGACGCTGCTCACCACGCTCAAGGCGCCCTGACTCTTGCGGCGCTGCCGTTTGCGTGCAGCGCGAGCAGCGCCGCCGTGAACAGGAGCACCGCGCCGGCCTGATGCGCGACGCCGAGCCCGACGGGCACGGCCAGCAGCAGCGTCGAGATGCCGAGCGCCACCTGAAGCAACGCAGTACCAAGCACCAACCGCGACGCGCTCAGCAGGCGCCAGTTTTCCGTGCGCCGCGCGCGATACCAGACCCACACGGCGAGCGCGAACGTCGTGGTGGCGATCAACCGGTGATTGAACTGCACGGCGGCGGGATTCTCGAACAGGTTGCGCCACCAGGGCGTGAGCACACCGTATTCAGTCGGAACGAGCCTGCGCCCCATCAACGGAAACGTGTTGTAGATCTTTCCGGCGCGCAGTCCCGCAACGAACGCGCCGCTCGCGGCGGTGAAGGGGACGAGCAGTGCGAGTGCGGCCAATCCGGCGCTCAGCGCCGGATCCGCGTTCGCGGCACGCGCGCCGCGCGGCTCGATCAACTCCGCCGCGGTCCAGATGGTGAATGCGTAGAGCGCGAGCGCGGTCACGAGGTGCGCCGCCAGCCGGTATTGGCTCACGCTCGTGCGAACGCTGAGTCCGCTCTCTACCATCCACCAGCCGAGCGCGCCCTGCAGTCCGAGCAGCACGAGCAGGCCCACCAGGCGCGGCCAGATCTCACGCGGCAGTCGCCCGCGCACGGCGAACCAGAGGAGCGGGAGCGCCAGCGCCACTCCGAGCAGCCGCGCCCAGAGGCGGTGCACGTACTCCCACAAAAAAATGCCCTTGAACTCGGCGAGCGACATTCCGTGGTTCAACAGCTTGTACTGCGGGATCTCACGGTATTTCGCGAACTCGGCGGTCCAAGCGCTGTCGCCGAGCGGAGGAATCACGCCGGACACCGGCTGCCATTCCGTGATCGAGAGTCCGCTCTCGGTGAGGCGCGTGGCGCCGCCGATCAGCACGAGGAGCGCGATCATCACGGCCCAGAGCGCCAGCCAGCGGCCGATCGCCCGTGAGCCTTCGTTCGTCATCATGGAATGTCGCCGGACAGGATAGTCGCGAGTTTTTTCGTGTCTATGTTGCCGCCGGAAACTACACAGACGATACGGCGCGCGCCGGTATCGTGTGCGAGCGCCGCGGCAACCGGCGTGGCGCCGGCGCCTTCGGCCACAACGCGTGCGCGTTCGACGAGGAGCCGCACGGCGTCGGCCACGTGTCGCAGCGAGGCGGTGAGGGACCCGGCGAGAACGCCCGATGCGAGCGGCCACATATCGTCGAGCACGCTCTTGCCGCCGATGCCGTCCACGAAGCTCGCCGTGTAGTCGATGCTCACCGGGTGCCCCGCCGCGAGCGACGCGGCGAACGGCGCGCGCCCCTCGAGCTCGGCGGCGTAAACCGGGATTCCAGGCCGCACCGCGTGGGCCGCGCAGGCGACGCCGCACGCAAAGCCTCCACTGCCGTACGGAACGACGATCGCGTCGGCGTCCGGAAGGTCTTCGAGAATCTCGAGCCCCACGGTGCCGTTGCCGGCGATGACCATCCGATCGGCGCCGGGATGGATGAACGCGCCGCGCTCGCCGGGCACGTTGTGCTCGAGAATGGCGCGCCACCAGTCGGCAAACGGAATGAGCCGCACGGTCGCGCCGAGCCGCTCGATCGCATCGATTTTTGTGCGCGGTGCGTGATCGGGGGCGACGACGCGGCACGGCACGCCGAGTTCGCGGGCGGCCCACGCGACACCCTGAGCCATGTTGCCCGCGCTCGGTGTATACACGCCATCGGCAAGCTGATCGGGCCGGAGCGCGCGCATCGCGTTCAGCGCGCCGCGCAGTTTGAACGAACCGATGGGCTGGAGTGTCTCCAGTTTCAGGTAGATCTCGCCGGGCGCGTCGACATTGAGGCGGATGAGCGGAGTGCGCACCGCGGTTCCCGCGATGCGCGTGCGCGCGGCCTCAAACTCGGCGAGGGTGATGGGGGCGATCGGTGCGCGCACGGGACCCTGCGGCTGTCAAGAGTTGGAAAACCGAAATGATTCGCGGAGGGACTCAACAAACAGCCTCCCGCGAGTGTTAATAGATGATGGGGCGGGGGCCGTGCACCACCCCCGTCGCTCCCCAAATTTCATCCAACCTGATGTCGAACCCGCTCGGCGCGCTGTTCGAGTTCTTCTTCAAGTACCGGCCGGCGGTCTTCCAGCAGGGAGATTTCGCGTTCGGCGCGCCCGCGCCGATGGCAATTCTCCTCCTCGTCGGCGCCGCGATCGCGGTGCCGGCGGTGCTCAGCTACCGGCGCGTGCGCGCGAAGAGCTCACCGCGCGACCGCACGGTGCTGCGGGCGCTGCGAATCGCCGCGCTCGTGGTGCTGATCGTGTGCCTGCTGCGGCCGATGCTGCTGCTCAATGCGGCTGTGCCGCAGCGGAATTTCGTCGGCGTGCTGATTGACGACTCGCGCAGCATGCAGATTGCGGACCGCGCCGGCCGCCAGCGCGCCGACTGGATCCGCGATTCCGTCATTGCGCAGAGGAGTGCGCTGCTCACGTCGCTGCGCGCGCGCTTCCAGGTGAAGCTGTTCCATTTCGGCGCGACCGCCGAACGTCTCGACGACACGACGGCGCTTCACTTCGATGCGAATGAGACCAGGCTTGGCGACGCCCTCGAGGCCGCACGTCGCGAGCTGGAGATGGTGCCGCTCTCGGGACTGGTCGTCCTTACGGACGGCGCCGACAACTCGCGCTCGCCGATTGCAGATGAACTGCTTTCGCTGCGGTCCAGGCAGATCCCGGTGTTCGCCGTGGGCGTCGGCTCCGAACGGTTCAGCCGCGACATCGAGGTGCGCCGCGTGGAGACGGCGAACAGCGTTTTGAAAGGAAGCACACTCGTCGCAGACGTTCTCGTGCGGCAGCGCGGCTTCGGCGGCGCGAAGGTTCCGCTGATGGTCGAAGACGACGGCCAGCTGATCGGGCAATCCGAGGTCACGCTCCCGCCCGACGGCGATGTCGCGCCGGTGCGCGTCGAAGTGAAGATGGCCAGCGCCGGCGCGCGCGTGCTCACTTTCCGCATTCCGTTGCAGAGCGGTGAGCAGGTAACGCAGAACAACGGGCAGCAGGCACTGGTGCGCGTGCGCGGCGCCCGCGAGAAAATTCTTTATGTCGAGGGCGAGCCGCGCTACGAGATGCGCTTCGTGCGCGCGGCGGTCGAGGCGGACTCGAATCTCCAGCTGGTGGCGCTCCAGCGCACCGCCGACCGGAAATTCCTTCGTCTCAATGTGGACGGCCCGGAGGAGCTCGCGAACGGGTTTCCCTCCACGCGCGGCGAGCTCTATTCGTACCGCGCAATCATCCTCGGCAGCATCGAGGCGAGCTTCTTCACTCACGCGCAGCTCGCGATGCTCGCCGACTTTGTGAACGTGCGTGGCGGAGGGCTGCTGCTCCTCGGCGGGCGGCGATCGTTTTCCGAGGGGGGATACGCCGGCACGCCGCTGGCCGACGTCATGCCGGTCGTGGTTCAGGGTAGCGCGACAGGCGACAGTGTTGCGTTCATCGCCGACCTCACCGCCTCGCTGACACCCGGCGGCGCGTCGCATGCGGTGACACAGGTGGGCGCGAGCGAGGCAAAGTCCGCGGCGCGCTGGAACACGCTGCCCGCGGTGACCTCGGTGAACCGGATGCGCGGCGTGAAGCCTGGTGCCGTGACGCTGATCGAAGGGCGCGTGCCGAAGGGCGGCCGCGCAGGGATTCCGGGCGGAGAGCAGCTCCGCGGCTACGAGCAGCCGCTCCTCGTCTATCAACGATACGGTCGTGGCGTATCGGTCGCGATGCCGATCCAGGATTCGTGGACGTGGGAGTTTGGCGCCGAAATCCCGGTCGGCGACCCGACCTTCCCGACATTCTGGAGACAGCTCCTCCGGTTTCTCACATCGGATGTTCCAGGGCGCGTCGTGGTGCGCGCGCAGCCCGATCAGGTGAATCCGCACACCGCGGTCGCATTGCAAGCCGAGGTGGTGGACAGCGCGTTCCTGAGCGTGAACGACGCGCAGGTGGTGGCGCACGTCGCCGGCCCGGCCGGGCCCGCCCGCGATGTTCCGCTCGAGTGGGCCGTTGATCGCGACGGCGAATACCACGGCTCGTTCACGCCGGACCAGCCCGGGATTTACTCGGTGCGGGTGGAGGCAAAGTCGCGCGACGGTTCAGTGACCGGCGACTCCACGTTCGTGCGCGTCGCCGACCTCAACGCGGAGTATGTCGACGCCGAGATGCGCGCGGCGCTCCTGCAGCGGCTCGCGCGCGAAACCGGCGGCCGCTTCTACACGCCGGCCACTGTCTCGACGCTCGCGGAGGACGTCACGGTGGCGAATGAGATGGACTTGTGGGACATGCCGGTGAACTTCCTGCTGCTCGTCGCACTGCTTTCCGCTGAGTGGGGCTATCGCAAATTGCGGGGGCTGGCGTGAGGACGATCCGCGCCCTGGCCGGTGCGCTGTTGCTGCTGCCGCCCGCGCTCTGCGGACTGCACGCGCAGACGCGCGTCGTCATCGTGAGCGGCCTTGGCGGAGAGGCGAAATACAGCACCGAGTTCGGTGTGGAGGCTATCGGGCTCGCGACTGCGCTTCACGACCGGTTCAGCGTTCCCGATTCGAACATCTTTTGGTTCGGCGAGGACAGCGTGAGTCGAGCGCCCCGCTTTCGCGGCCAGTCCACCAAGGCGAATGTCGAGAGGGCGATCATGGCGATCGCCGCGAAAGCGGAGCCGTCGTCGGAATTCGTGCTCGTGCTGATCGGACATGGCGCGGGCGACGGAGCGGAGACGCGCCTCAGCATTCCCGGGCCCGACCTAGACGCTGCAGATTTCGCACGCCTGCTCGCCGCGTTTCCGACGCAGCGCGTTGCGTTCATCAATCTGACAAGCGCGAGCGGCGACATGATTCCGGTGGTTGCCGGTGCAAACCGCGTCGTTGTTACCGCGACCAAGACGGCGTTCGAGCGAAACGAATCGCATTTCGGCGAGTACTTCGTCCAGGCGTTCACGAAAGACGGCGCCGACGTGGACAAGGACGGCCGCGTTTCGCTCCTCGAAGCGTTCCGTTACGCGGCGCTCGAGACAAAGCGCTTCTACGACAACGCCACCTTGATGCAGACCGAACACGCCCAGCTCGCGGACGGCGGTGCGACGCAGGGAACCGCCGAGCCAACAGGGCGGGCAGGCGACGGGGCGCTCGCGCGCCGCTTCTTTCTCGATGGCGGCAAGCTCGCGACGCTCGCCGCGGGGAGTGATCCGAAGCTCACCGCGCTCTACGGCGAGGAATACGCGCTGCAGGAGCAGATCGACCAGGTCCGCTCCCGGCAAGGGCAAATGACTGCCGACGCGTACGATGCGGCACTCGAACCGCTGCTGATTTCGCTCGCGCGCAAGGCGCGCGAGATTCGCGTCGCAGAGGGACGGCAGTGAACGCGCGCATGAGGGCGGCGGCGTGCGCGGCGCTGCTCGGCGCCCCCGCGCTCGGGGCGCAGACCGTCGAGTCGGTGCGCGCGCTCGAGCGCGTCGGCAGCTACGAGCAGGCCGAAGCAGCCGCGCGAAAGGCGGTTGCCGCAGGCGGCTTCGCCATGCTCAACACGCTCGGCGAAGTGCTCCGTGATCGCGGGAAGATTGCTGCGGCCGAGAGCGCGTTCGTGGCCGGTGCCGCGTCACACGCTCCCGACAGCCTGATGGCGCTCGCGAATCTCGGGCGGCTCCATTTCGATCGCGGCGAACGCGCGCGGGCGATGAAGGAGTTCGACCGCTTCATCGACATTTACAACGGCAGCGGCGGCGCGCTCACGAGTACCGAAATGACCGCGGTCGGGATTGCGTGTCAGTACCTCGGGCTCGACAATCCAGATCTGTTCAAAGACGCGCTCAAGTCGTTCGACCGCGCCATCGCCATAGACGCCACGAACGCCGGCGCAAAGGTCGCTGAGGGCGAGCTGTTTCTCGACAAGTACAACAGTGCCGACGCACAGACCGCGTTTGAGGAAGTGCTGGCGGTCGACTCGACGGACCCGCGTGCGCTGCTCGGCGAAGCGAAGCGGCGCGTCTTCGATTCACAGCCGGGCGTCGACTCGCTGCTGACCCGCGCGCTCGCGATCAATCCGAACTACGTCGAGGCGCATGCGCAGCGCGCGCAACTGCTGCTCGAGATCGAGGAGTATGCGCTGGCGGAGAAAGAGGCGTCGCGCGCGCTCGCGGTGAACTCGTCATCGTCCGAAGCGCTCGCGGTCCTCGCGGCCATCCGCTACGTCACGGGCGACATGAAGGGGTACGAGGAAACGCGGCAGCGCGCGCTCGCGCTCAACCCGGCGAACGCGGAGTTTTATGTAACGATGTCGTCGGCGGCCAGCCGGATTCGATTGTACGCCGTTGCCGATTCCTTCGCGCTGATGGGCGTCGCGGCCGACCCAAAAAGCTGGGACGCGTACGGGCTCGCCGGCATGAACCAGCTGCGGCTCGGACAAATCAAGGAGGGAAAGCAGAGCCTCGACGTATCGTTCAAGGGCGACCCGTACAATATCTGGGTCAAGAATACGCTCGACCTGCTCGACACGTTCGGCAACTACGACGACACCACGGCAGGGAAGTTCAATACGATGATCGAGAAGGCGGAATCCCCGATTCTCTCGATCTACCTGCGCGACCTCGCCGAGCGCGCGTACGCGACGTTCCAGCAGCACTACCAGTTCTCACCCGCGCCGCCGATTCGCATTGAAGTGTACCGGAGCCACGCGGACTTTTCCGTGCGCACGGTCGGCCTCGCGGGACTCGGCGCGCTCGGTGTGAGCTTTGGGCGGACGCTTGCCTTCGATTCTCCCGCGGCGAAGGACGCCGGCCCGTTCAACTGGGGCTCGACCGTCTGGCACGAGCTGGCGCACACGTTCACGCTTGGCCTCACCGACCAGCACGTGCCGCGCTGGCTGTCGGAAGGACTCTCGGTTTACGAAGAGCACCACGCGCGTCCCGGCTGGGGATCCAACGTGTCGGTGGAGTTCCTCGACGCTTTTACGGCCGGAAAGCTCGTGCCTGTGAGCCGGATGAACGATGGCTTCATGCGCCCCGCGTACCCGGAGCAGGTGATCCTCTCGTACCATCAGGCCTCCGTCGTCTGCGATCTCATCGCGCGCGATTACGGCGAGAAGGCAATCCTGCAGATGCTGCTCGAGTACAAGGCCGGGCGCACGACCGCCGAGGTATTCCAGAAGGTGCTCGGCATGGACCTGAAGGCGTTCGACAAGAAGTTCGATGCATACATGCGCGAACGGTACGCGGGTCCGCTTGCGGCGCTGAAGGATTCGCTCACTGCGGGAACTGAAACGCCTCCGGCCGAACTGCTCGCGGCGGCAAACACTTCACCGCGCAGCTATCGCATCCAGATGCTCGCGGCGATCACGCTCGCAAAGTCAGGGGACAATGACGCGGCGATCCCGCTGCTGGAGCGGGCGCGCGATCTCTTTCCTGAGTACGGCGGCGGAGACAGTCCGTACGCGGGACTTGCGCAGCTGTACGCGGCGAGGGGCGACAACAAAAGGGCGGCAGACGCGCTCTCGCAGTACGTGCTGCACAACGAGACCGATTATGCGGCGCACCTCGAGCTAGCGCGGCTCCGCACGGCATCGGGTGACAGTGCGGGCGCGGCCGACGCGCTGGACCGGGCGATCTACATCAATCCGTTCGACATCGCCGTACATCAGGAGCTCGCGGGTCTTTACCACGGGCTGGGCGACAAGGTGAAGTCGGTGCGCGAACGGCAGGCCGTGGTCGCGCTCGGGCCGGCGGACAAGTCGGAGGCGTTCTATCAGCTCGCGCTGGCGTATCACGAGGCGGGCGACGAAGGGAGCGCGCGGAAGGCCGTGCTTCACTCGCTGGAAGAAGCGCCGAGCTATGTGAAGGCGCAGGAACTGCTGCTGCAGATTATCGACGGAAGACCCTAAGACCGAAGACCGAAGACCGAGGACCGAAGACCGAAATGACCAGGCGTTCAACACACTTCAACCGGTAAATCACGTGGCCGCGACTGTTACGAGCCCAGCTCTCGAGTCCTCCGACGACATTGCGCACGCCGACCGTCTCAAGGCCGGTTGCGACCAGATTCGCGCGGAACTGCGCAAACTGATCGTCGGGCAGGACGCCGTGGTCGAGCTGATCCTGCTCTCGATTCTCACCGGCGGCAACAGCCTCGTGATCGGCGTGCCCGGGCTCGCGAAGACGCTGCTCATCAACACCTTCGCCAAGGCGCTCGATCTGAAATTCTCGCGCATCCAGTTCACGCCGGATCTCATGCCGAGCGACATCACGGGAACCGAGATCATCCAGGACGATCCGGAGACGGGGCGCCGGCACATGGTGTTTGTGCCCGGGCCGATCTTTGCGAACATCGTACTGGCTGACGAAATCAACAGAACCCCGCCCAAGACGCAGGCCGCTCTGCTCGAGGCCATGCAGGAACACCGCGTGACCGTGCAGGGGCAGACGTACACGCTGAAGGAGCCGTTCTTCGTGTTCGCGACACAAAACCCGATCGAGCTCGAAGGAACGTATCCGCTTCCAGAAGCGCAGCTCGACCGTTTCATGTTCGAGATCGTGATTGATTACCTCACCGAAGATCAGGAAGTGGATGTCGTGCTCTCAACCACGTCGGTGAAGAAGCACGACTTCAAGCATGCGGTGACGGGCGCGGACATCGCCGGGTTCCAGCAGCTCGTCCGGTGGCCGACGCCGTCGCGCGCTACGCGGTGAACATTGCGCGCACGAGCCGGCCCGGACCGAACGCGCCGGATTTCGTGAAGCAGTGGGTGTCATATGGTGCGAGCGTGCGCGCCCCGCAGCACTTGATTCTCGGCGGCAAGGCGCGCGCGCTCATGCAAGGCCGCTACCATGTGAGCTTCGACGACATCCGCGCCCTTGCGAAGCCAGTGCTGCGCCACCGCGTGCTGCTCAACTTCCACGCGGAATCCGAGCGCGTGACGTCGGATCAGGTGATCGACAAGCTGCTCGAAGCCGTTCCCATGCCGCGGTCGGGGATGTGACAAGGGAGACCGCAACAGGGGCGCTGCTCGACCCGACCGTCCTCGCCAGGATCGGCAACCTGGAGTTGCTGGCGCGCACGGTCGTCGAGGGATTCGTGAACGGTCTGCACCGGTCGCCGCATCTCGGGTCGTCGACCGATTTTGCGGAGCACCGGTCGTACATGCCGGGCGACGACATCCGCGGCATCGACTGGCGCCTGTACGCGCGGAGCGATCGCTACTACGTGAAGCAGTTCGAAGCGGACACGAACGCGAACTTCATCGTCCTGCTCGACGTCTCGCCGTCGATGCGCTATCGCGGCGCGACGGAAGGGACGGGGAGCGTGAGCAAGCTCGACTACGCCTGCTACCTCGCGGCGGCGCTCACCTATTTCTCCAGCACGCAGCGCGATCGCGTGGGGCTGGCGACGTTCGATGGCGACATCGTCGAGTACGTGCCGCCGTCGGCGAAACATCTGCGGCTTGTGCTGCACGCGCTGGAGCGAACCGCAAACGCAGCAGCGGCGGCGCCCGAGCCGGTTTCCGGCGTGGTGCCGCGCGCGTCCACGCTCGACGCGCCGCTGCGCAAACTCACGGAGTCGCTCCGCCGCCGTTCCATTGTGTTGCTGATCTCTGACTTGTACGAAGAACCCGACGCCGTGCTCTCCGCGCTCGCAAACGTGCGCGGGCGCGGCAACGACCTGATCGTGTTCCACCTGCTCGACCGCACCGAGCTCGAGTTTCCCTTTGCCGACGCCACGAACTTCGTGGATATCGAAACCGGCGACCGGATGCCCGTGATTCCGGATTACCTGCGCGCGCAGTATCGCGAGGTGGTCGCCGAACATACGGCCACACTCGGCCGCCGCATGCGTGAACAGCGCACCGACTACGCACTGTTCGATACCTCCAAGCCGCTCGACAAGGCGCTCTTCACCTACCTGCTGGCGCGCGAGCGTTTCAGCACCGCGCGCTGATGGGACTGCTCGCGCCCGCCTTTCTCGCCGGATTGCTCGCGATCGGAATCCCAATCGCGATCCATCTGATCAATCGCGAGCGCCGCGAGGTCGTGCGCTTTCCGTCGTTGATGTTCCTGCGCAAGGTGCCGTACCGCTCCGTGCGACGGCAGAAGCTGCGGCACCTGCTGCTCCTCGCGATGCGCTGCCTCGCGCTGATCCTGCTCGTTGCGGCTTTCTCGCGCCCCTTCCTCCAGCGGCACCATGCGGCGCCGTCGCTCCTCGGCGCGCGCGAGCGCGTCGTGCTCGTGGACCGCTCATACAGCATGGGGTACGCGGATCATTGGAAGCGCGCCCTCGATGCGGCGCGCACCGCGACGCGCGATATCGCCGGAAACGACCGCGCGACGATTGTGTTCTTTGCGAACGATCCTGCGGCCGCAACAGAGCCCACCGGAAATCAGGGACGCCTCGAGCACGCGATCGCGGCCGCGAGGCTCAGCTCGGAGGGCACGCGCTACGAGCCCGCGCTCAAGTTCGCCGCGCAGATTCTCTCGGCGTCCAACCTGCCGCGCAAGGAAGTCGTGATGATCAGCGATTTCCAGAACGTCGCGTGGGGCCGCCGCGATGACGTGCATCTCCCGACGGGCACGGCGATGACGACGGTGGATGTCGGCGGCGGGCAGGACACCGACCTCGCAATCACGCAGGTCTCAACCGATCGCGATGCCGCCGGCGATCGCGATCGCGTGACCGTCACAGCGCGCGTCACGAACGTCGGTGCGGCTGCGCGCATAGTCGACGCGACGCTTGACCTCGGCGGCCGCGCCGTCGAAACGAAGAAACTCACGGTGCCGGCAAAGGGCGTTGCGCAGGCGCGCTTTTCGCCGAACGCAGTTCCCGCGGCGGCAACACGCGGGACGGTGCGCATCACGCACGATTCACTGCCACAGAATGACGAATTCAATTTCACGCTTGCGCCGGGCGAGGCCGTTTCTGTGCTGGTCGTGCAGCCGTCAAAGCCGCGCGCGAATCAGAGCCTCTATCTGCGGCGCGCGCTGGAGATCGGTGACCGGCCGGCGTTCCATGTCGACGTGAGGACGATCGACGCGCTGCGCAGCATCGATCTCGCGTCGCGCTCGCTCGTCGTGCTCGATGAAGTCGCGCCGCCCGACGGCGCGGTCGGCGCGCGCTTGCGCGAAGCCGTCCTGGCCGGCGCGGGCCTGCTCGTTGTGCCCGGCGATGTGCCGGCTGCCCGCTGGAGCGCTGATTGGCGGGCGCTGATGCCGGCGCGACTCGGCGCCGTGGTCGACCGAACGCGCGATGCCGGCGGCACGATCGCGTCGGTGGATTACGGCCACCCGGTGTTCGAACTCTTCTCCGCACCCCGCAGCGGCGATTTCTCCACCGCGCATCTGTTCCGCTACCGGCAGCTCGTGGCGCCCGGCGACAGCGGCGTGATCGCAAGGCTCGACGACGGCTCTCCAGCGCTCGTTGAGAAAGCGGCGGGCGGCGGCAAGATCGTGATGTGGGCGTCGTCGCTCGACGAATACTGGACTGACCTCCCGCTGCAACCCGTCTTCCTGCCGTTCATCCACGAACTCGCGAAGTATGCCGGCCGATACGGCGACACGCGGTCGTGGTTCCAGGCCGGCGACGTGCTCGATCTTTCGCGTCACGGCGAGCTGACGGCGCCCTTTGTGGCGGGTACCGGCGAATCCGCGGTCGAGGCTTCGATGATTCTCGAGTCGCCGTCGGGGCATCGCACCCCGCTGACCGCGTCGGGCGCCGAGCATCTTGCCACGCTCTCCGAGCAGGGCTTTTACGAATTGCGCGGCCCGGCCACCGCGGCCGGGAGCGGGCGGCCGATCGCCGTGAACGTGGATCCGAAAGAGTCGGATCTCACGCACTTCGATCCCAAGGAACTCGTGGCGGCGGTGACGGCCACTCCCGCGCCTGGGTCGGCGGACGCCGCGGCCGCCTCCGCGCCGAAGGATTTGGAACGCACACAGGCTATATGGTGGTATCTTTTGGCAGTAGCGCTCGTGCTGATGGCCGCGGAGACGGTGCTGTCGAACCGGCTGTCGAAATTGGAGGCGTAAGCGATGGGCAGCGTGCACGGCTTCTCGGCCGATCAAGGACAGCTCGCCGGCGTGGTTACCGGCGTGCGCAACCGCTGGCGCCTCAAACGCGCGCTGCACGGCGCGACCATCACAGTTGCAGCGGGTTTTGTCGCGCTCGCGCTGTCCGCCTATGCGACGCGTGCGCTGCACTATGGCGACGCCTCGCTCTGGATCTTCCGGCTTCTTTCGATCGCGGCCATTGTCACCTGCGCCGTCCGGTTCATTGTCGCGCCGCTGCGCGCCACGCCGCGTGATGCGCAGGTCGCGCTGTACATTGAGGAATTCGTCACTCGATGGCGCGGTAGTCACAGCGGTGGATGTTCACGCCTCGAGCGGTGGTGTCGCCCGCTCGCCGGCGCTCGTCGAGCGCCTCCTCCGCTCCGCGCTCGATCGCATGCGCCGCGTGGATGGCGGCCGCAGCGTGGACGCGAACGATCTTCAGCGCACGTCGATCACGTTCGCAGTGGTCACTGCCGCCGCCATCGGCATGGCGCTCTTCGGGCCCGCGGTGTTGAGGCATGGTTTCGGGCTGATGCTCGCGCCGTGGGGTGATCCGAATCCGGCGAGTGTGTTCGCGATCGCGGTGAAGCCAGGCAATGCGACGATTGCGAAAGGCGGCGACCAGCTGGTG
>Ga0193726_1001972_pt1 | contig 14648 bp, 16 predicted proteins | sample H2c1metaG_FD_144928 | JGI IMG/M metagenome (GOLD analysis project Ga0193726, IMG submission 144928) | Soil microbial communities from a riparian zone of the East river system, Colorado, United States - H2c1 | ecosystem: Environmental > Terrestrial > Soil > Riparian zone | place: USA: East River... | reverse complement strand
GTGGACGTGTCGCGCGGCGAGCGTGTTGGCCGCGTCTCGTCGGAATGGTTTGCCCGCCCCGATGACAAGCGCTATCTGAGCCTGACCGATCTTTATGATGCGGTTCGCCGCCGCGCCGAATGCGCACAGGTCCGCACCGTGGAAAGCCGCGCCGTAAAGGTGGAGGCTGCCCGCGATAATGCCGAGCGGTTGGCTTTGTTGGTGCCGGGACGTGACGAAGCGGTGGCACCCACACATTGGAGCTTTGGGCAATTGTGCGGGCTTGTCGGAGCGCCATCATCCTATATGCGGCAGCTTCCCGCACCGTTGGCCGGGATCAATCTGCAACATGGCTTGCTCTCACACCGCGCTGAGTTGCTGAAAACATTGGAAACCGATGACGGTCGCGTCGAGCTTCGCGCCGTCACCGGTCCGGATTATGGCCGCATCTGGGATCACGAGCTTGTCGCCGCCGTGATCGACATCGCGGGCAACGGCACCGGCGACACCATGTGGAAGGTGCCGGGTGTGCTGGATTGGGCGACCATGACGCATAATCCGTTCGTGGACATCACCAAGGATACCACGACGCTTTACGCTAGTGATCGCGATGTGTTCCTGTTTCTGGTGGATGATACCCATCCTATCGAGGCGGGACGCTTGGCGGACGGATCGCCGGATTGGTATTTCCGGGGCTTTTATTGCTGGAACTCGGAAGTTGGATCGAAGACCCTCGGCATCGCTTCGTTTTATCTCCGGGCGGTGTGCATGAACCGCAATCTCTGGGGCGTCGAGAATTTTGAGGAGATCACGATCCGGCATTCCAAATTTGCCGCACAGCGTTTTGCTCACGAGGCGGCACCGGCGCTGACGAGTTTCGCCAATTCCTCGCCCGCCCCGTTCATCGCCGGGATCAAGGCGGCACGGGAGCGGATCGTCGCCCGCAGTGACGAAGACCGCGAGAGCTTCCTGCGAAAGCGCGGTTTCTCCAAATCGGAGACGGCGAAGATCATCGAGACCGTGTTGAGCGAGGAAGATACGAAACCGCAAAGCATCTTCGATTTCGTGCAGGGAATCACGGCGCTCGCCCGCAGCAAGACCCATCAGGACACCCGCCTCGAATTGGAGGGCAAGGCCAGGGAAGCTGTTGGAGCGCGCCGCCTGACACCAATGAGCCGCGCGGCAATTACATGCTGCGCGGCTCACCGTCTGCTCAGAGTTCCAACAGCATTGAATCGTCAATTTCCGCCGATCCGAAAATTCGGACCGGCGGTGGCCGCGCGTCCCCCGCGGTCGCGCTCGCCGCGCTGCGCGCGGCTCGCGAAGTCACGCAAATAATGTTAAAAGTATGATTGCCGAATTTGATCGTGAATCACGATCAACGTATTCGACAATTCCGTCTTCAAACAAACCGTCGCTCAACCAAAACTCTCCACTTGGACGCAGTGCTACGCACGGTCGCAAGATGAGAGGGGGACGGCATGCTCGACATCGATTGGCGCTCCGCGGCGGCTTATCAACATGCGATAGTTATCCCCGCCTCAGGCTTCGCCTGGGAGTATCTTCGTCGCGATGACGACTATCATCGCGATTTCGAACGAGTGAACCGCCGCAAGCCTCCAGCCGCAACAACCCTGGAAGCCTTCTCACAGCGCTGGGGGTTACGATTTCCCACGCAATCCGTTGGAGCCGGCCGATCGAGAGTCGATATTCTGGATTCCGAGCTTGCAGCCGGAAGCCGTGCTGTTGTCCACCGCGTCGCCCGCGAGCGGGTCCGCAGCTATGCTGGTCGACCTGACACATCTTCCCGCTCTCGATCTGCGGCGTGCCGACGATGGCTGGCATGGAGTGTGGCGCGCGGGCGGAATCGTCCATCAATTCTGGCTTACCGAGAAGCCGCCGGACGCCGCTGCTGCCTATACCCTGACTTTGCCGCTCGACGCCTTGTTCGAATTGCGCGCGCATGCGGCGAGGCGATTGTGGCGCGCTCTTAGCGGCCGGTCCCCGGGCCGCCCCTTTCGGGCGATGCCAGCTCAACTCAGGGAATTGCATATTCTGACATTGCGCGCGCTCGACGCGCGCCAGTGCGGCGAGAGCTATCGGACCATCGCCGAAGCTCTCCTTGGCTTTCGTGGCACCAAGACCGATTGGGAAGGCGATCCGCGCAAAAACAAAGCGCGCCGTCTCGTGGCATCCGGCCAGCACATGATGCGGGGCGGTTACCGAACGCTGCTGCACTACCCGATCAAGCTGCCCCGCCGTTAGCACCCTCGCTAATCCGTTAGAGCCGGGTTGGCAAAGCTCCACCCTTCGGTTCAGACACTTGGGCTCCGGGGTGCCGTCAGCACATGTACTCAAATACGGCACGCTCCAAGCCACCGTTTCTCCGCCACGGTTAGCCATGACGCGCTGTCGCCGCCGACAGCACGCGATCCGAGAAACCGAAGGTGATGTTGATGCCCGACCCGATGGCAGGTCTGCCGCCACGACTGCTGCGCACGCCCGACGCCGCGCGCTTTCTCGGAATCTCCAACCGTACCCTGGAGAAGCATCGGACCTATGGCACCGGGCCGGTCTATCGCAAGATGGGCGGTCGTGTCGTCTATGCGGTCGAGGACCTGCAGGCATGGTCCGCGATCGGCGCGCGCAAGTCGACAACGGACCAGACGGCGCAGCGCGTTTTCCCAGCCCGCCGATTGACCGCGGCCGAACGCGGGGCGCGCTGAATGACGCTCAGCGTCGAGCAGGAACGGCGGCGTGCGCCGCGCCAGAGCGAGCGGACCCGGCTCGACCCCTTCGTGGTGATCGGCGGCGACGCCAGCCCGCGCGACCAGCGCGACCTGATGGAGCGGCCGTTCTTCTCGCTGTCGAAATCGCCACGGACGAAACCGATCCTCTACCGTGCCAAGGACGTCGAGGTTCAGGTGTTCGGGATGCCCGAGCATGGCATGGCGACGATCTGGGACGCCGATGTGCTGATCTGGGCCGCGAGCCAGATTGTCCGGGCCGAGAATCTGAGCCTTGCCACCTCACGCTTCTTTCGCTTCACGCCGTATCAGCTGCTGCGCGGTGTCGGCCGCCCGACCGGCAATCAGCAATATCTGCTCTTGAAGGCGGCGCTGGCTCGCCTGCAATCGACTGTCATCGCCACCACCATCCGCAACGGCGAGCATTGGCGGCGCCGCCAATTCTCCTGGATCAACGAATGGGAGGAAATGTCGACGCGGGCCGGCCGCGTCGAGGGCATGGAATTCGTGCTGCCCGATTGGTTCTACAGTGGCGTGGTCGACCGCTCGCTGGTGCTGACGATCGATCCGGCCTACTTCCGGCTGACGGGCGGCATCGAGCGCTGGCTCTACCGGGTTGCGCGCAAGCACGCCGGCCGTCAGCGACATGGCTGGGTGTTCGAGTTCGCGCATCTCCACGCCAAGTCGGGCAGCCTCGCGCGTGTCTCGGATTTCGCGCTCGACATCAGGCGCATCGCGGCACGTCAGCGAGTGCCCGGCTATCGCCTGCTGATCGAGCGCAAGGGCAGCACCGAACTGCTGCGCATCCTGCCGGCCGATCCATCCACAGTGCCTGTGAACAACCCTGTGAACAGGCTCGGCAGATCGGGCGCAAAGAGTATCGGCAGATCAGGCGCAGCCCTATCGGCAGAACAGGCGCGCCCACCGCAGTTGAACCCGCGGGCGAAGCGGCAAAGTCTGACTGCTAACCTAGAGTCTAACAGAGAATCTAACTCTTCTGCTTTGACGCACGCGTATGAGAGCCGCGGTGCCGGTGCCGAATTTCGCGGACCGGTGCGCAATACCGTGAGCTCGAGTCCAATATCGACAACCAGCTCGGCAGAGGAGGAATCGGCTCAACACACCTGCGATGTCGATCGCCGGGAAAATAGCAAGAGGAGCAAGCGATGATCCGCGCTCCTCAATTGGAACGGCGGAGACGGCAAGACGACGCTTGTGTGACGCGTTGCTGGAGCGTGGGCACGGCAGGTCACGTGCAGGGCCGCATCAAGCTCGATGCCTTCCAGCGCGGCGTCACGGGCGCCGACATGCGCGAGATACCGGAGCACGCCTCTCCCAATGCTGGAGCGGCATCATGATTACCGTCACGGCCGACACGCACACTTACGTCGATCTGATCTGGATCGAGAAGCGTCTCCAACGCTGGATACGCTTCGGCAGGGTCGCCTCCGAGCAGATCATCGACCGGCAGCGCAGTATCGTTGCCTTCGCGCGGGACGACGTCTTCGCTTTCGTCCGCTGGGCGTCCAACGATTTTGGCACCGTCGTCTCGCGTATCGACATCCTGCGCGCCGTTCGTCCTGGCGAACCCTGTTCGACGGTCGGCTTTGTCCGCCCCGGCGGCGAGAGTCTGTTGCGGATATACGGCTGGGCGAAGGTCGAACGCGTGTTGCAGGCGATTGATGCCATCGAGGCGTTGGGCGTCGATCCGGCCGAGGTCGCGCCGGACCACTGGCGGCACATCCACAACCGGCTGACGGCGGGCGCGGTCCCTCACGCCTACACACGTGAACGCCACGCGGCCTGGCTCAAGCGACAGAGGATCGCGCCATGACACGCCTCGCTTATGTCATGTCAACGTCCTTCGTCGTATTGGCCATCGCTGGCCGGTCGTCCGTCTCGATCACACCGAAGCTGATCTGGAATGCATCGGCAAGTGCCCCGATCGGCCTCTACACGGTGCGGACGGCGGCGGATCTCGGCGTCACTGATCTCGTCGCTGTTGACGCGCCCGAACCATTGGCGAGTTTTTTTAAGGAACGCGAATACCTGCCGCGTGGCGTGCCGCTGATGAAGCGCATCGCAGCGCTTCCCGGACAAACCGTGTGCCGCAACGGAAGCAATGTCAGCGTCGACACGATCGCGATGGGGGAGGCGCTGGCGCGCGATCGGCGCGGCAGGGCTGTCGGACGCTTCGCGCGAGCGAGATCTTCCTCATGAACTGGGACGTCCGGGACAGCCTCGACGGCCGCTACTTCGGACCGATCCCCAAGAACTCCATCGTCGGCCGCGCGCTTCCGCTGTGGACCGATGAGGGAGGTGACGGCCGCTACCTGTGGCGTGCGCCGACACACTGAACCCGCCTACCAACCATCAGCAGAAAGGGATTCCCATGGCGCAGATCGGCACATTCAAGCGGACAAAGACAGGTTTTTCCGGGCAAATTCGCACGCTCGCGCTCGACGCGAAGCTCATTCTCGTTCCGGTCGCCAAGTCGGACGTGGAGAACGCGCCGGACTATCGCATTCATCTCGGGGATGACGATGGCTTAGCGATCGGCCCAGAAGTTGGCGCAGGCTGGAAACGCAACGGCGAGAAGGCCGGTGACTACGTTTCGCTGCACCTTGACGGCCCCACCTTAAGACAACCGATCCGCGCCAATCTGTTCCAGGCCGACGATCAGGGAACGGCATTCAATCTGCTGTGGAATCGCCCGCCACGCCGCAATGAGACGGCGTGATGCCATGAGTGTCCGGCCTGCAAGTCCAATCCCTTTGTTCGATCGAAAGCCGGTCAATCCCTTCGCCCCGATCGGCATCTCGGCGGCCGTCGCGCGCAGCGTCGGTCAAGAGCCTGCCCCGGACTTGATCCGGGGGCGGCCGCAGGCCGGCGCACACGCCTTGCCCTTGACGGAGGCGAGCACGGTGGCACGTTCCCGTTCGGTCAGGGGCGGCGCGCGCGCGCGAGGCTTGATCATAACAGCGATCGTGCTGGCGATGACGGGCGGTTCGATCAGCGCGGTTTCCGCTGCGTCCGTGAAGACGCAATCTACGCCGATGGTGACGACCAATCCCGTCAATCCTTATAGCGGGTATATTGCCGAGGCGTCGCGGCGGTTTGGCATTCCGGAAAGCTGGATACGAGCGGTGATGCGTGTCGAAAGTCGCGGCCAGGTGAAAGCCGTGTCGCCAAAGGGCGCGATCGGGCTGATGCAGATCATGCCCGATACCTGGGCTGGATTGCGGCTGCGCTACCGGCTCGGGCGCGATCCCCGTGATCCGCACGACAACATTCTGGCGGGTGCGGCTTACTTGCGCGAGATGCACGATCGCTACGGCGCGGCGGGCTTTCTCGCCGCCTACAACGCCGGCCCCGGCCGCTATCAAGATTATGTTTCGACCGGCCGCCCGCTGCCTGCGGAAACGCTCGCCTATGTCGCAGCGCTTGCGGCATTGATTGGTGGCGGTCAGATCGACCGCGGCGTGGCGATCGCCGCCGGTCGCAACGCATGGATAGGTGCGTCGCTCTTCGCTGCGGTTGCCGACAGCACCTCGCCCGCATATCGGCCGCAATCCGCCGGTCGATTGCGCACACGTCCGGTTACCGATCTCTCCGGGCTCGAACCGCCACATGATTGGCATTCGCGCGACATGCCGCGCGGTGCATCGCTGTTCGTCGCGCGGACTTCCAGCGGTCACCCGCACTGAGCGTCGGGACCGATCCGGTGTGCAGATTTTAGAGCGATGATTCCGAGACAGCGATAGATGGGAGGGCGCAGAAGGTGGGAGTGGCGGAGGGCAAGATTAAAGCGGATGGCACCATCCCTGGCCATCGCGCGCAAATACCGTGGTTTGCACACTGGTTGGGAGACGGCGCGCGGCACCGTCCAGAAGGCGGCGCAGTGCCGCTCTCATGCGAAACGTCAATGTTCGCGCGGCTTTTCGCGGCACTAAGGAAAAGTTTGTTGTGTTTTTGCATTGGCCACCTAGATCGATGCCGATGAGCCAGGATGACGAAGATCGTTTCCGTCCGCGGCTTGGCCCCATCCGCTCCGACGCCCGCGGCGGTGCGGCCACCAAGAGCTTTTTCACCCGGGTCCGCAAGATCGCCCGCCAGCATGGCGCAGGGCCGCCTGGCGCATCCGCGCATAGAACGAGTGGCGGGTCGGGCGGCCGAGCGCGCGGCAAGGTCGGCGTGCGACGTGGGCGCGGCGCTGCCTTCGTTCGCGCCCGCACCTTGGGCGAACGCGGATGGAGCCACCGCCAACCGGGCGCCCGGCGCGTCATGGTCAAATCGCGCTCCGTTCGTGCCGCCGGGAAGAACGGCCGCGCTGCCGCTCATCTGCGTTATATTCACCGCGACGGCACCTCGCGCGATGGCGAGCGCGGCCGGCTGTATTCGGCGACGCAGGACCGGACCGACGGCGATGCCTTCCTCGATCGTGGCAAGGACGATCGCCACCAGTTCCGCGTCATCGTCTCGCCTGAGGACGGTATGGGCCTCGGTGATCTCTCGGGCTTCACCCGCGACCTCATGAGCAAACTCGAAGGTGACTTGGGAACGAAGCTCGATTGGGTCGCGGTGAACCATTTTAATACCGGCCATCCCCATGTTCACGTCATCATCAACGGTCGGGATGAGCTGGGCGAGGATCTGGTCATCAATGGCGACTACATCGCCCATGGCATTCGCGAGCGGGCAAGCGAACTGGTGACGCTCGAACTGGGTCCTGTCACCGCGATCGAGCAGCAGCGCAAGCTTGCGGCCGAGATCGATCAGGACCGCTTCACCCGCATCGATCGGGCGTTGATCGCCGAGGCCGGCGAGGGTCTCTTGGATCTCCGGCACGCGCCGGCCGATCCGCGAGGCATCTCCGACCGCGCGTTGCGGCTGGCGCGACTTGGCAAGTTGGAAGGAATGGGGCTTGCCAGCGAGCCCGCGCCCGGCCGCTGGCAATTAAGCGCAAAGCTGGAGCCGACCTTGCGCGAGATGGGCGAGCGCGTCGATATCATCAAGACCATGCACAAGGCACTGGGGGTAGAAGGCCTTCAGCGCGATCCGGCGAGCTTCTGGATTCACGACGGCGCGCCCTCGACGCCGATCGTCGGCCGCGTCATCGACAAGCATCTCTCCGACGAGTTGGGCGAAAACTTAACCCTCATCATCGATGGCATCGATGGCCGCACCCACCACGTTCCCGGCTTCGATCCGGCCGGTGTCGAGGTCATCAGCCTCCGCAGCATCGTCGAGGTCGGATCGGCCGAAGTAGGTCGCCGTCCCGCCGATCGCGCCATTGCCAGCGTGGCGGAGGAGGGCGTCTATCGGCCGAGCCGCCATCTGGAGCAGGCGCGGTTCGACGGCCGCGTTGCCGGCGGCGACTATGACGGCTTCATCGACGCCCATGTCCGCCGGCTCGAGGCGCTGCGTCGGGCTGGGATCGTCGAGCGGATCGACGCCGACCATTGGCGTCTACCGCAAGATTTTGAGAGCCGGGCCGCCGCCCATGATGCCGGACGAAATCGCCAGATCAACATTCGCGTGCTTTCGGCCTTCGATCTCGAAAGCCAGATCGAGGCTCAGGGAGCGACCTGGCTCGATCGCCGGCTGGTCGGGCGCGGTCCCGCCGACCTGGTCGCGGCCGGCTTCGGGCAGGACGTGCAGCAGGCCATGGATCGTCGCCGCGAGCATCTGATCGGGCAGGGCGACGTCACCCGTCATGCCGATGGCCGCATCTTCTACCGCCGCAACCTGCTCGCCACACTCGAACAACGCGATGTCGAGAGCGCCGGCTCCGCACTCGCTGCCTCGCGGTCCCTGCCGTTTCGGGCTGCTGGCGATGGCGAGACGGTGCAGGGCGTCTTCAAGCAGACCGTTCAGCTATCGAGCGGCAAGTTCGCGCTGGTCGAGAATGCCCGCGAATTTACGCTGGTGCCCTGGCGGCCCGTGATCGAAAACCAGCTCGGCCGCGAGGTGATGGGCTTCGTCCGAGGTGGATCAGTCTCATGGCAGCTCGGGCGCAAATTGGGGTTGGGGCTTTGACCAGGAAAATGCGCCAGACAATGTCATGACAAGGGAGGCCAGGCATGCTATATAGGGCACGAGGAGATGTCATCATGGCCAATGCGACCAGATCCGAGAAACTCGATTTGCGCCTGACGCCGGAGGCGAAGCGGGTGCTGAACGCCGCGGCGCAAGCTTCGCGGCGCTCGGTCAGCGAGTTCGTGCTGGAGAGCGCGCTCGACCGCGCCCAGGAAGCTTTGCCCGATCGCCAGCATTTTGGGCTCGACGCGGCGCGCTGGAAGGCGTTTCTGGCGGCGCTCGATGCACCGCCCCGGCCGCTGCCGCGGCTCCAGCGACTTTTGACCGAACCCAGCGTGTTCGAGCAAACGCCGATCGAATAGATGACGTTCCGCATCGAGAAGCTGCGGCGCGATCATCGCGTCGAGGGGTTCGATTGCGGCAAGGAACCGTTGAACCGCTTCCTGATCCGCTTCGCTCTGCAAAGCCAGCTTTCCAACAGCTCGCAGACTTATCTGGCATTCTCGCAGGACGAGGTTGTCGGCTTCTACACGTTGGCGTTCGGGGACGTGAACTATGAGGATGCGCCGGAGCGGTTGCGCAAGGGCGTCGCCCGGCATCCGATTCCCCTGATGGTCCTTGCGCGCCTCGCGGTCGCCCGCGCTTGGGCGGGAAAACGGATCGGGTCCGGTCTTTTGAAGGACGCGCTCGCCCGGACGCTCGCGGCGGCCGAGATCGCCGGCCTTCGGGCCTTCGCCGTCCACGCCAAGGATGATGAGGCGCGGGCTTTCTACGAACGCTTCGATTTCATCGCTTCGCCCAGCGATCCCATGCATCTGTTCGTGCTGCTGAAGGACATCCGCGCGTTGATCGGCCCTTAACGCGGCGGCTCAGCCTTTTCGGGAGGATCGCCGCAGCAGATTGCCCGGGTTCGACCCTCAGCACTTCCGCAATCTGTCCGAGCACGGTGACACTCGCCGACACTTCGCCGCGCTCGATCGGGCCGACCTAGCGCGCGCTCAAGCCGGTGCGTCGGCTGCCACGCCGTCGTTGCTGGCATATTTTCGGTGACATAAAACGTAAGAATCTCAATTTGAAAATAGTTCGAGCGCGTTGATATCCAAAGCTTTCGCGATTTGCTCAAGCGCATCCACCGTTGGGGCATTCTCTTCCCGCTCGATCATGCCGACGTAGTTACGATTGAGGCCAGCGCGGTCCGCGAGCTCTTCCTGTGAGAGACCATGCTTCTGCCGAAGCCGTCTGAGATTTCGAGCCACGGTTCGCCGCAGTTTCATGCGGCTAGACGGCCCGATAGCCTAGTCAAGCTCTACCTAGTATACTAGGTAATGTGCGGTGCTGTAGGCTACATCGTCTTGCTGGAGGGGGGTTCCGGCCGCCTCCGGCAACACTAGGGATACAGGCGCAATCTATGGATGGTTGATGTCATCGAAGGCCAAAAGCTATCTTTTGCTAAACTTTCGAGCCGGCCGCTTTGCGACACGGTCCAGCCGGCCCGACCTGCGCCCACTATTCCCGGTGTCCAGAAGTCATAGTGGAAAGGGAAACGCCTCATGCGGGTGAGGCCCGAACTTGATCCCGATGTCGATGACCAAGCGCCTGATGGCCCCGACATCACCATTTATGACGAGGCGCATTTCGTGACCTATCTGCGCCTGCTCGACGCCGAGAGGGATGGCGCTGATTGGACCGAGGTAGCCCGGATCGTCCTGCATCGCGATCCCGCTTGCGAGGAGCTAAGAACGCGTCGCTGCTTCGACAGTCACATGGCGCGCGCACAATGGATGACAAAGCGCGGCTACCGCCGGCTGCTGGAGCAGTCCGTCGAACAAGCGCGCCGCTCCCGATCCTGATCGGCGAATTTCGAAAACCCCGCCGATTTACGCGCCATGCTATCCGGCGGCGCGATCTCGATAGTTTTGGGTTGCCTTTCGCCAACGGGCTCATCCTCTGATCGGCTCCCATCACCAGCTGATCGGAGTTGCTATGTCGGGAAACCGTATTCTCTGGGGTCAGATCACCCTCGTCTTGGCTGTCGTGCTGGCGACGACCTGGACCGCAACGCAATGGACGGCCTGGCGGCTCGGTTTTCAGCCGCAGCTCGGGCAGCCCTGGTTCGAACTGGCGCAAGGCGCACCGGTCTATTACCCGCCGGCGTTCTTTTGGTGGTGGTATGCCTACGATGCCTATGCGCCGCCGATATTCGTCGAGGGCGCCTTTATCGCAGCGTCCGGCGGATTCATCGCCATTGCGGTCGCCATCACCATGTCTATCCTGCGGGCGCGCGAGGCAAAGAACGTCGAGACCTATGGTTCGGCGCGCTGGGCCTCCAATGAGGAAATTCGCGCGGCCTGCTTGCTCGGCCCGGACGGTGTCATCCTAGGCTGCCATGCCGGGCACTATCTGCGCCATGACGGACCGGAACACGTTTTATGCTTTGCACCGACAAGATCGGGTAAAGGCGTCGGGCTAGTGGTCCCGACGCTGCTGACTTGGCCCGGAAGCTGCATCGTTCACGACATCAAGGGAGAGAACTGGACGCTGACGGCTGGTTTCCGTTTCCGATTTGGTCGCGTCCTCAAATTCGATCCGACCGACGCGCTATCAGCCGCTTACAATCCGCTGCTGGAGGTGCGGCGCGGCGACAAGGAAGTGCGCGACGTCCAGAACATCGCCGACATCCTGGTTGATCCGGAAGGGGCGCTCGACCGCCGCAATCATTGGGAGAAGACCAGCCACAGCCTCCTCGTCGGCGCGATCCTGCATGTCCTCTATGCCGAGCCGGACAAGACGCTCGCCGGCGTCGCCAACTTCCTGTCCGACCCAAAGCGCCCGGTCGAAACAACGCTGCGCGCCATGATGTCCGCACCGCACCTAGGCGAGGGCGGCGTTCACCCTGTCGTCGCGTCCGCCGCCCGCGAACTCATGAACAAATCGGACAACGAACGTTCGGGCGTCCTTTCCACCGCGATGTCGTTTCTCGGTCTTTACCGCGACCCTGTGGTCGCGAAAGTGACAGATCGCTGCGACTGGCGCATCGCCGATCTGATCAAAGAGCGGGCGCCGGTCAGCCTCTACCTCGTCGTGCCGCCCTCCGACATCAATCGCACCAAGCCGCTGATCCGGTTGATCCTCAACCAGATCGGCCGTCGGCTCACCGAGGAATTGAACGCCAAAGACCGCCGGCATCGTCTGCTGCTGATGCTTGATGAGTTTCCGGCGCTCGGGCGGTTGGATTTTTTCGAGTCCGCACTCGCCTTCATGGCCGGTTACGGCATCAAGAGCTTTTTGATCGCCCAATCGCTCAACCAGATCGAGAAGGCCTACGGCGCCAACAATTCCGTGTTGGACAATTGTCACGTGCGCGTCGCCTTCGCCACCAACGACGAACGGACCGCCAAGCGTGTTTCGGATGCGCTGGGCACGGCGACCGAATTGCGCGATTCCACCAACTATGCCGGCCACCGGCTGTCGCCCTGGTTGGGGCATCTGATGGTGTCGCGGCAGGAGACGGCGCGGCCGCTATTGACGCCGGGCGAAGTGATGCAGCTTCCGCCCGCCGACGAATTGCTGCTGGTTTCAGGTCAGCATCCGATCCGCGCCAGGAAAGCGCGCTATTACGAGGATCCCCGCTTGTCTGAGCGCATCCTGCCGCCGCCGGTCCTCGGCAAGCATGTTCGGAAGGCGAGGGAGGTGATGGCTGACGATTGGCGCGCTCTGCCGCATCTCACGCCAGCCGCCGCGCGCCAGACACAAGGCGGTCAACTCGTCGACGCCGATCCCGCCAATGCCGGCATAAGGCGCGAGCCGGAATTGCCCGAGCATGAGGAGGTCGTGCGGAGCAAACGTCCAGCCGACCGCGAATTCGACGTGCTGGAGGACGAGTCCGACCTCGACGCGGCGAAGGCGAGGGCGTTGCGGCAAAGCTTGCGCATCGTGGCGCGCCAGGCGGCGATGGACCCCGACGACGGCATCGGATTGTGAGGCTTCGTCATGCAAACCAAGACTCGCATGAACGTCTATTTCGAGCCGAGACTGCTCAAACAGGTCGAGGCGCTGGCGCTGCGGCGCAATGTCTCCAAATCCGCCGTGATCGAAGCCGCGGTGGCATCCTTCCTGTCGGAAGATTCCGCAGAGCGGTTAGAAGCTGTCTTTGCGCGGCGCATGGACCGGCTCGGCCGCCAGATCGACTGTATGGACCAGGATCTCGCCATCCTCGGCGAAACAGTCTCCCTGTTCATCCGGTTCTGGCTGACGATCACGCCGCCATTACCCGACAATGCGCAAGCTTCCGCGCGCGCCAATGGCCTGGAGCGATTCGAGGGGTTCGTGCAGGCGCTCGGCCGCCGGCTTGCGCGGGGCGACCGGTTCATCAAGGAGGTGTCGCGCGACATCCCGGGCGCGCGTGCAACTGAAGCCGACTTAAACGTTGGCGACAACAACGACGACCCCGTTTGAGCCTCGCGTTGAGTCTTGCGCGATTCCGCCGATCACCGCCATTTCTTCGCCAGGGTACGTTGACCCCATCAGGGTTGTTGCAAACCAAGCATTGCTGCCTCTTCTAATCATCCCCGTCCGGGGACCGCTCGTAGCGGTCTCGCGGACCGGGGGCGAGATGGCGGTTCTTCACCAGAAATCCGAAGCGATCATTCGCGGCGCGCGCATGCTGCGCACGGCGCTGGGTCCCGCCATCGCCGGCTACCTGGAAGACCCTTCCATCGTCGAGGTGATGCTCAACCCCGACGGACGGCTCTGGATCGACCGGCTTTCGGGAGGACTCTCCGATACTGGTGAGCGCCTAAATGCCGCCGATGGTGAGCGGATCGTGCGCCTGGTCGCGCACCATGTTGGGTCAGAGGTTCATGCCGGAAGCCCGCGCGTCTCGGCCGAATTGCCCGAGACAGGGGAACGGTTCGAGGGATTGCTGCCGCCCGTGGTCGCCGCTCCGACCTTCGCGATCCGCAAACCCGCCGTCGCCGTGTTCACGCTGGATGACTACGTTGCCGCCGGCATCATGACATCAGGCCAGGCCGAGGCGCTGCGCGCAGCCGTCGCCGCGCGCAAGAACATCCTGGTCGCCGGCGGCACCTCGACCGGCAAGACCACGCTCACCAACGCGCTGCTTGCCGAGGTCGCCAAAACAACCGATCGCGTGGTGCTGATCGAGGATACCCGCGAGCTGCAATGTCTGGCGCCGAATCTCGTGGCGCTCCGAACCAAAGACGGGGTGGTGTCGCTGTCCGATCTCGTGCGCTCCTCGCTTCGGCTGCGCCCCGACCGCATCCCGATCGGTGAGGTCCGCGGCGCCGAGGCGCTTGACTTGTTGAAGGCCTGGGGCACCGGCCACCCCGGCGGCGTCGGCACCATCCACGCCGGCAGTGCGCTTGGCGCGTTGCGTCGTCTCGAGCAGCTGATCCAGGAAGCCGTCGTCACCGTTCCGCGTGCGCTGATCGCCGAAACCATCGATGTCGTCGCGGTGCTTTCCGGCCGCGGCAGGGAACGCCGGCTCACTGAGCTGATGTGCGTCACCGGGCTCGGGCCGGCCGGCGACTACGTCCTTTCACCTGCAGGAGACCAGCCGTGATCCACCTGTTCCGCATTCGCCGAGCCATCGCGACGGCAGCCGCCTTCACAACCCTAGCCACACTGTCAAGCGCACCCGCTTGGGCCGCCGGCTCGAACATGCCGTGGGAGCAGCCACTCAACCAGATCCTGCAATCGGTCGAAGGTCCGGTCGCGAAGATCATCGCGGTCATCATCATCATCGTCACAGGGCTATCGCTGGCGTTCGGCGATACCTCGGGCGGATTCCGCAGGCTCATCCAGATCGTGTTCGGCCTATCGATCGCGTTCGCAGCGTCGAGCTTCTTTTTGTCGTTCTTCTCG
>Ga0193726_1001971_pt1 | contig 14648 bp, 11 predicted proteins | sample H2c1metaG_FD_144928 | JGI IMG/M metagenome (GOLD analysis project Ga0193726, IMG submission 144928) | Soil microbial communities from a riparian zone of the East river system, Colorado, United States - H2c1 | ecosystem: Environmental > Terrestrial > Soil > Riparian zone | place: USA: East River... | reverse complement strand
AATCACCATGGCCTTCGACCGTCTGCCGGAATCCATCGAAGCCGAACTCGCTGCCCTCCATCCCATCCGCACCACCATCGAAGCCAACACCATCGATGTCACGCTCAAAACCGAAGAAGGCCGCGTGATGGAAATCGTCACCGGACTCTCGCGCAATCGCCGCGTCCTCCGGGTAGAAGTTCGCGGTGCCAGCCTCGAGGATATTTTCGTCGAGCTGACTTCGCCGCATGCGGAGTCGCCGGAAAAGGCCGCCATATGAGCTCTCTTTCCGCCGTGGTCTACCGCGAAGCCAAAATCCGCGCTACCAATTTCACGTTTATCTTCTGGGATTTATTTTTCCCGCTGCTGTACATGCTGGTTTTTGGCGTCGGCATTAATTCCGCCCTCGGGGCCCCCGCCGGGCTCAACGGTGTCAACTACAACGCCTTTTTTCTGGCCGGAGTTTTAGCCATGGCTAGCTTTGCCATCGCTTCCAATACTTCCTGGTCCTTCTTTATGGACCGTGACAACGGCATCTTCTACGAAATGCTCACCTATCCCATGAGCCGCAGCGAATATCTTCTCGGCAAAGTCATCTTCAACGTCTTCATCGCCACCGTGCAAGCCGCACTGACGCTGGTTGTCGGCCGCTTTCTGCTGGGCATTCCCGTAATTTGGGCGAAATTGCCGCTCCTGCTTTTAGGCATGGCGGTTGGCACGGCCGGATGGTTTTTCTTTTATGCCATCTTCGCGCTGCGCATCAAGCAAAACGACGTCTTCAACAGCATCACCAGCATCTTCTACTTTGTCTTCATGTTCGCCAGCTCGATGTTCTATCCGCTGGACCATCTCCCCGCCTGGTTCCGCGTCGCCGCCTTGGCCAATCCCATCACCTGGCAAATCGATTTTCTCCGCTACACCTCCATCGGCGTCGGGAATCTGCACACGCTGCTGATCGAGTCCGCGGGCTTCATAATTTTCGCGTTGTTAAGTTTTGCCTACGCTGTCCGCTGTTTACAAAGGCAGGAATAGTCTTATTCAGAATAATCGCGCTGAAATTCTTTCAACGCTTCCAGCTTGTCCATCGCCGCGCCCGAAGAAATCGCATCCGCCGCAAGGCCCGTTCCTTCTCGAAAATCCTTTGCCACCCGCGCCGCGACCAGTGCTGCCGCCGCATTCATTACCACAATGTCTTTCGGCGGACCCGCTTGCCCGGAAAAAATTTTCAAAAGTATGTCGGCATTTTCTGTCGCATCCTTGCCGCGCAAGCTTTCCAGCGGTGCGCGCGTCATCCCAAAATCTTCCGGCGTCAAGATATACCGCTGGACGTCGCCATCCCTCACTTCCGCAATCTGGGTTTCGCCCGAAAGCGAAATTTCATCCAGTCCGCCGTCTCCGTGCACCACAAATGCGTGCCGCACTCCCAGCGCCACCAGCGTCGCCGCCACCAAATCAATCACTCCCGCAGAGAATACTCCGAGGACTTGGGCATGCGCCCCGGCCGGATTGGTCAGTGGTCCCAATAAGTTAAAAACAGTCCGCGCGTCAATTTCCTTGCGCGCCTGGGCCGCATGCCGGGCAGCGGAATGTGCAGTGGGGGCAAAAAAAAATCCAATCCCCACTTCGCGAATTGACTTCCCCGAGCACTCGAGCGATTGATCAATCCGCACTCCCAGCGCCTCCAACACATCCGCCGACCCATTCCGCGCGCGCGAGCCGCGATTGCCGTGCTTCGCCACGCGCGCTCCTGCGGCCGCCGCCACAAACGCCGCGGCCGTCGAAATATTGAAGGTGTTGCAGTTGTCGCCCCCCGTGCCACAGGTATCCACCATATGCTCCGGCCGCGCTTCCCCCGCTGCAAACACCGGAGCCGCCAGCCGCCGCATCACCGCCGCAAACCCCGCCAATTCCCCCGGCGACACCTCCCGTCGGTTCAACGCCGTGAGCAGTCGCACAATCTCCGCCGTCTCCACCCGCCCCGACAGCAACTCCTCCATCAAAGCTTCGGCATCGGTCCGCGCCAGGATCGTCCCCGATTCGACTTGTTCAATGAGTGCAATGGACATCAGTCAGTCATTTCTCAAACTGGAAGGAAAAGCATCTGTTTTCTGGCCGGGCCAACGAATATTTCCTGTCCGCGATTCCGCCCAGCCTTGCCCCACAGCACCCTTCACGTTAAACTTCTATGTTTCGTACACTGTAAAAATACTAACACTAACTGACTGCTCCACAGTCACACGGACATGGATACCAGATGAAGATTCACGAATATCAAGCTAAAGCGATCCTCGCTCGCTACGGCGTCACTACACCGCGTGGCGAAGTTGCCTTTACCAAAGAAGAAGCCCGCGAAGCCGCCCAGCGCCTGAAGTCCAATATCAGCGTCGTCAAAGCGCAGATTCACGCTGGGGGACGCGGCAAAGCCGGCGGCGTAAAACTCGCTCGCTCGGCTGACGAAGCCGCCGACCTTGCCAGCCACATTCTCGGCATGAAGCTCGTCACGCCGCAAACCGGACCGCAAGGCCGCGTCGTCAAGCGCTTGCTCATCGAAGAAGGTCTCGATATCAAGCGCGAACTCTACCTCGGCCTGCTCGTCGATCGCGGCACGGGCAAAGTCGTGTTCATGGCCAGCGCCGCAGGCGGCATGGAAATTGAAGAAGTCGCCAAGGATAATCCCGAGGCCATCCTCCGTGAGATTATCCACCCGGCCGTCGGCCTGCAGCCCTATCAAGCGCGCAAATTGGCGTTCGGCTTGGGGCTTTCTATCGAAGCGGTCAACACCGCCGTCCCCTTCCTGCAATCTCTCCACCGCGCGTTCGTCGACACCGACGCTTCCATGCTTGAAATCAATCCCTGCGTCCTCACCGGCGACGGCAAGCTCGTCGCACTCGACGCTAAAATGACTTTCGATGACAACGCGCTGTTTCGCCACAAGGAGCTTCGCGAACTCCGCGATCTCGACGAAGAAGATCCCCTTGAAGTCGAAGCCTCCAAGTATGGCCTCAACTACATCAAGCTTGATGGCAGCGTAGCCTGCATGGTCAACGGCGCCGGCTTGGCGATGGCCACCATGGACATCATTAAATATGCCGGCGGCTCCCCGGCAAACTTTCTTGACGTTGGCGGCGGCGCATCCGCCGATCAAGTGAAAAACGCTTTCGGCATTCTCATGACGGACCCGGCGGTTAAAGCGGTCTTCATCAATATTTTTGGCGGCATCCTCCGCTGCGACGTTCTGGCCAGCGGCGTAGTCGCCGCTGCAAAAGAACTGCAGCTCAAAGTGCCGGTAGTTGTTCGCATGGAAGGAACCAACGTGGAGCTGGGCCAAAAAATCATTCGCGAAAGCGGATTGAACTTTACCATCGCCGACGGCATGAAAGACGGCGCGCAAAAAGTTGTCGCACTGGCAGCAGGAGGTGCGCGATGAGTGTTTTAGTTGACGAAAAAACACGTCTCATTGTCCAGGGCTTCACCGGACGCGAAGGAACGTTCCACGCGCAACAGATGATCGAATACGGAACGAGCGTCGTTGGCGGTGTTACGCCGGGCAAGGGTGGTACGAAACATCTGGAACGCCCGGTCTTTAACACAGTAGCCGATGCGGTGAAGGGAACTGGCGCCAACGCCACCGTCATTTTCGTCCCGCCGCCGTACGCAGCTGACGCCATTCTTGAAGCCGCCGAGTCCGCGCTGCCGCTCATCATCTGCATCACCGAAGGCATTCCAGTTTTGGACATGGTCCGTGTCACAACGGCTATCGACTTGAAAACCTCGCGCCTGGTAGGCCCGAACTGCCCCGGGGTCATCTCTCCCGGCAAATGCAAAATCGGCATCATGCCCGGCCGCATCCACAAGCAAGGACACGTCGGAGTAGTCAGCCGCAGCGGCACTCTCACCTATGAAGCCGTCGATCAACTCACGCGCCTCGGCATCGGCCAATCCACCTGCATCGGCATCGGCGGCGATCCGATCATCGGTACGAATCACTTGGAAGCCATCCGTCTGCTCAGCGCGGATCCCGACACGCATGCCATCATTCTGATTGGCGAAATCGGGGGCAATGCGGAAGAGACTGCCGCCGCCTTCGTCAAAGCCAACGTGAAAAAGCCGGTTGTCGGCTTTATCGCCGGACAAACCGCCCCTGCCGGCCGCCGCATGGGCCATGCCGGAGCCATCATCAGCGGTGGCCAGGGCACGGCGAAAGACAAATACGCCGCCATGTCCGCCGCCGGCATCCATTGTGTAGAAACCCCTGCCGACCTAGGCTCAACTGTAGCGAAAGTTTTGAAGCAATAGTCTTGCAGTTGTGGAAATCGCAGCGCGAATTCTGCAGGGGAGGAGCTTGCCTCTCCCGCTGCAGCGGCAGGCACAACGCCAACTGGATTTTACCGAATTAATCTCTGGAGGAATTTCAACGTGGCAATCGAACGCACATTCGCAATCGTCAAGCCGGACGCAGTTAAAGTCGGCCAGCAAGGTGATATTCTCTCGCGCATCCACAAAGCCGGGTTTAAGGTCGTCGCCGTAAAATCCATGCGCCTCACGAAAGAAGAAGCTGGCGGCTTCTACGCCGTCCACAAAGAGCGCCCCTTCTTCGGCGAGCTCACCGACTTCATGAGCTCCGGCAAGATCATCGCGCTAGTCCTTGAAGCCGAAGGCGCCATCCTGAAATGGCGCGACACCATGGGCGCTACCGATCCCAAAAAAGCGGTCCCCGGCACCATCCGCCATGACCTCGGCACCAGCATCGGAAACAACTGCACCCACGGCTCCGACGCCCCTGAAACCGCCGCCTTCGAAATCGGATATTTTTTCTCCGGCCTCGAACTCATCTAACCAATATTTTCTGTCAGCGTATAGGGGCACGATGCGTCGTGCCCCGTTTTTGCGTCGAGCTCCACATCCGTCTCTAATTCCTACGGCCGCCGGGACTCTCCACTTCAGGGCCTCCGCTCCTGCCCCAATCGCAATCACCGTAATTTTTACTTGTTCCTCCGCGCCGCGCTCATTACACTCACCGTTGAAATCTAGGGGTGTTAGGCGCATGAAGGTTGTCGCCGTATTTCTAGTCTGCATTCTCACAACGTCGGCGCTCGGCGCCGATGACTCCCGCATTCTTGCAGCCGAAGCAATCGAGAAATCTCTCCGGAAATCGCAACTAACATGGCCCGGCAGCAAACCTTTTCATCTTGTCGCCAGTGTCATGGAAACTGCGGTCCCCGGTTCCGCGCCTCGCGCCAAAATCGAAGAATATTGGGTTTCGCCCACGAAATGGAAAAGGGTCATCGAGTCGCCGGATTTTTCGCAGGTACGCATTGTCAACGGCGACGCCATCTCTGAAAAAAACACCGGAGATTATTTCCCCGCATGGCTCAACGACATGGTTACCGCCACCTTCGATCCCGTTCCCATGCTGGCTGACTTAAGAAAAGCCAACTCTTTAATGTTGCCACCGCGGGGCGGGGCAAATTCCAATACCTGTGTCGACTTTCCCATGAGAATCGACCGTTGGGTCATCTGTTTCGAAGGCTCGCAGCAGTTGCTGTCCTCGGTTTTTACGAAAGCCTATTTCGCTGAGTTCAAAGATTACAAAAAGTTCGAAGGCAAATGGGTCTCGCGCAAAATCGACAGGCAATTGGATCGGGTATCGAAACTCGAGACTCAGATCAATACTCTGGAACTCTTGCCATCTCCAGACGAAGCCATGTTCGCTATTCGGCAACCCACTCCGCTCGCACAACAAATCACCCGCGTGCGAGTCAGCGATGACATGGTCAGAAAGCTGGCTCTTGATAGCACGGAAATTTCCTGGCCCAAGGTCGGGCAGGGAATCCTCAAAGGCGGCTGCGGAATTTTTATCTCCGCCGACAGAACAGGCCATATTCGCGAAGCCTATTCGGCAGGTTGTGACAACGCCGCCATGGAAGCACCGCTTCACGATACTTTAATGAAATGGCGTCTTAAGCCGCCAACCCTTGGCGGAATTCCCGTTCAGATTGAATCGTTGATGGGTTTCAGCTTTCAAACGGAAATCGATGGAGCGCAGGCGCCTCCTTTGCTGAACGACAGAGAAGCCCGAAAACTCGCTGGCAACATTCACGAACCGCGTTTTCCGCCGGATACTGACATGCCCGGTACCGAATATGTTGCTCGCATCTCCATTGACGATGACGGGAGATTTCTCGGAATTGAAAACACCCACAATCTCTCCGCTCCAGTTCTTGGTGCGATCGACAAAGCCATCATGCAGTGGAAATTCAAGCCCTATGTAAAGGACGGTAAACCCCAGCCATTCAAGGCCGATCTCGTGTTTCACATGCCATTCGGATCGCCGTAGCAGAATTGAATTTGCGGCGATCTTTGACTTGCGCTTCTGCAGGCTCGTAGAATCGGCTCAGTGGACCCCTCCCGCGAACTCGGCCGCACGCTGCTAGTGGTCGGCGCAGTTCTCCTTGTGACCGGCGCCCTTCTCTTTTTCAGCGGCAAACTTCCCCTCCGCCTTGGCAAACTGCCCGGTGACATCGTCCACAAAGGCGAGCACCACACAATTTATTTCCCGATCATCACCTGCCTGCTTATCAGCGCCGCGCTAAGTCTGATCTTCTGGCTCATCTCTCAACTCCGCCGCTGAACGGTTCCGGGCTCGCGCACCTGTCTGCTACAGCATCTACCCTACTCCGCAAACCAGCGGGCTTGGATATAATCCCTGCAAATTTCGCCATGACTAAAGCTTCCGCAAAATCCAAATCCATCGTCGACGATCCTGAAAGCCCAATCACCACCCGCGCGGAAGAACGCCAGGTCGAACAGCGCGCGGCCATCGGCGCTGCCGTCGTTTACGAGACCGTCCGCCTTGAGGGCGAAGATGAACTCGTCCGCCCCTCGTCCGCGCTAGCATGGTCCGGCCTGGCCGCGGGACTTTCCATCGGATTTTCCCTATTGGCCGAAGCGTTTCTCACGGCGCACCTGCCTGACGCTCCTTGGCGTCCCCTCATTGCGCGTTCCGGTTACTGTCTCGGATTCCTAATTGTGATTTTGGGCCGCCAGCAACTCTTCACAGAAAACACTCTCACCGTAATCCTGCCGCTTTTGCTTCACAAAGACGCCAAAACTCTTCTCCACGTCGCGCGCCTCTGGACCATCGTCCTGTCCGCAAATCTTCTGGGCACAGCGATTTTTGGCTTTGTCATCGCTCGCGTTCCCATTTTTGATCCGGCCATCGAGAAAAGTATCGCTGACATTGCAGCAGCGCACTGGGGATTCGGCTTCGGCACTATCCTCCTGCGAGCTATTTTCGCCGGCTGGCTGATCGCTCTGATGGTTTGGATGCTTCCTGGGGCCGACTCCTCGCGCGTTGCCATCATTATCATCGTGACCTACATCATCGGCATCGGAAGCCTGAGCCACATCATCGCCGGTTCTACCAACATTTTTTATCTAGTCGCGTCCGGCCACGTTTCTCTCCTCCGTTATTTCACCAATTTCTTCGCGCCCGCACTTCTCGGCAATATCATCGGTGGAGTCTCCCTGGTGGCCGCACTGGCACACGGCCAGGTAATCGGCGGAAAAAAATAGCGACGCGAATTCACCACATTTCTGTTTCACGAAAATTATTGCGCTATCGGTGCCCGCTCCGCCCGCCCCGGAAAAACTCCCTCAACAAGTTGCCCGTCCTTCAGCACCGCCACTCCATTCACAAGCACAAACTGTATCCCTGCTGAATACTGCAACGGCTCGTCAAACGTCGCCTTATCAATCACTCGCGTCGGATCAAACACCGTGATATCCGCGTCTGCTCCCAGGCGGATCCTGCCTTTTTCCTTAAATACCGGCGCCCGGGTCTCGAGCCGCTGCGCCGGCAGCAAAGTCATTTTCCGCAGCGCCGTCATCAAATCCAAGATGTTTTCCTCGCGCACATAATGTCCCAGCACTCGCGCAAACGTCCCTTGTCCCCGCGGATGAATCTTCGGCCCGGTATGTGGAATCCCGTCACTCGCAATCATGATCAACGGATTCGCCACCGCCGCGCGCACTGCGGCCTCCGGAATAGAGTGAATCACTACCAGCCCTCCCTCTTTCCGATATTTCTCAAACGTCTCCGCCGTCAATCGCTCGCCCGTCTGTGCCCACTGCAAGTCCTTGAAACTGATCCCTTGCCGCTCCTGCCAGCCCGGATCAAATATTGCGGACTCCAGTTGCGTGCTCCCGGCCGTGTACGGATAGCACTCCGTTGTAATATCCATTCCGTTCCGCTTGGCACCCTCAAACATGGCAATCAACTGCGGGGTGTCGCGCAATCCCATGCTGGTAATATGCACCACGTGCAGCGACGCTCCGGTCGACTCTGCCGCCGCAATCACTTCTTCGAGCGCCGCCAATCCGGTTGTCGGCTCCTTGATTCCTCCAAACCGCAAATGAACATGCACAGACGCGCCATTTTTCTTTGCCACCTTGAACACATCCACTATTTCCTGATGCGAAGCCCCCTCCGTGTAATTCACGCCCATTCCCACGGCTAGCGCCCCGCGCCGCAACCCGCGATCAATCTCGCTCTGAATCGCCGCACTCTCTTCCGGTGTCGCACTCCGATGTGCCGCTTCTCCGGTCGGCAAGAATTTCCCCGGGTCGTGCATCAGCTTCATGCGCACCGGAATATGACCCGCGCTTACGCCAAAATTGATCAGCGCCTTGCCTTCGCGCGCGGCATACCATTCGTCCACGTCCGCCGTCCCTACTTCCAGCTCGAGCGAGGAGGTCACGCCGTCATGCGCTTGAAACAAATAATCCGCCGGTTGCTGCGCATGTTCATGCAAATCGATAAATCCCGGCGCCACTACCAGCCCTTTGGCCTCAACCGTCTGCTTCCCCGTCAGTGCCTTCTCTGAAATTGCCGCAATCTTCCCGCCGCGAATCCCTAGATTCCGCACCGCGTCGAGTCCCGACTCCGGATCCATGACCCGCCCGCCCAATATCACCAAATCATAATTTTCAGCAGCCGCAATGCCGCGCTGGTGCGCAATCCAAATCGATAAAACTGCCATCAGCGCACCCAGCGCAAGCAGGTCGCCGATCTGAAACCGTTTCATCTTTGTGAAATCCATGGGGATCCTTTTAAAAGTGTAATAAAGATTGTCGTCCGCGCGCCTCATGTTAAATCAAATTCACCCTGCGCCAAGATCTTTCTCCTGCTCTTTCTGGATCTGCCGCTCTTGTCCGCCGCCGCGCAGACCCCCGGCAGGCCTTCCTTTGAGCCGGCTGATCCAGAGATCGCTTCTCCCCCCGTTTTCAAGGCGCTCTTTGCCTCTATGCTGGTTTTCACTCTCTTCGGTTTCCCAATTCCGTTTGAAACTGGTGCCATGTTGCGCCCAATGTTAAAATACTCTTTCCTCATGAACCAACTCACCTTCAACCTCATGCCGGACAAGAAGATCTTTTCGGTCAGCGAACTCACGGCAAAAATCCGCGATCTGTTCTCGCGCAATTTCACCGACATCCTGGTCCAGGGTGAAATCTCCAACTGCCGTGAAGCGCAGTCCGGCCACCTCTACTGCACCCTCAAGGATGAACGGGCCCAAATCCGCTGCGTCTGTTTCAAAACTCAGCTCCGTGCCATGAAATTCAAGCCCGCAGACGGCCTGCAAGTCACCATGCGCGGCTCCATCAGCGTCTACGAATCGCGCGGCGAATATCAGATTTACGTGGAAAGTATGGAGCCCGTGGGGCGCGGCGCTCTGCAACTCGCGTTCGAGCAGCTGAAAAAACGTCTCGAGGCCGAGGGGCTTTTCGATGCCGCGCGAAAACGTTCACTCCCGCTTCTCCCGAATCGCATCGGGGTCATCACTTCTCCGCGCGGGGCCGCCGTGCGCGACGTCGTGCGCATTCTCACCCGTCGCTTTCACAACGTGCACATCACCGTCTATCCCGTTCGCGTTCAGGGGGAAGGCTCGGCCGCCGAAATTGTCGCCGCTCTAAGGCATTTCAACAGCAGAAAACTCGTCGATGTGATCATCCTGGCGCGTGGTGGCGGCTCGATGGAGGACTTGTGGGCCTTCAACGAAGAGATTCTGGTCCGCGCTGTCTGCGCTTCAGAAATCCCCACAATTTCAGGCGTCGGCCACGAAACGGATTTTACGATCTGCGATTTTGTTGCCGACATGCGCGCCTCCACGCCGTCTGCTGCCGCCGAACTCGTCGTGCAAACGCGGCGCGAATTCGACAAGCACATCGCCGACATTCGCGAGACGCTCAGCAGTTTGATTCGCTACCGCCTGCTGGAATCCTCGCGCCGAGTCCACGCACTCAGTGCGCGTCGCGGTTTCCGCCGCCCCCTCGATCTTCTCCGCCAGCAACGCCAGCGCGCCGATGAAATGACTTCGCGCCTGGCTGCCGGCTTGCGCGCCCGTCTCCAACAGTCCCGCAAACGCTACACCGCCGCTCGCCTGCGCATCGCTTCATTCGACTTCAGGGTAAAAATCTCCGCGTTCCGCCTGCGCCTCGACAAACGCGCCGCCGAGCTGGGCGTCCGCGCCGAACGCGCCCTGCTCCACAAACGCGACCGGCTGGAAAAACTAACTCTCCAGCTGCAGGAACGCAGCCCGCTCAAAGTGCTGGAACGCGGCTACGCCATAGCCACCGACGCCGCAGGCAACCTCCTGCGCTCCACCGACCAGGTGAATCTGGGCGCACAGGTCACCATTCAACTCCATCGCGGAAAATTAAGAACAGAAGTAAAAGGAAAAGAAGAATAAATCAGTTCTGATCGTTGCTGGCTGCTGACTCGTCAGCAGAGAACTATTCGTCGTCGGAAGAGGAGGCGACTTTTAGGACGGCCAGGAAGGCTTCTTGGGGGATGTCGACCTGCCCTACGCGCTTCATGCGCTTTTTGCCTTCTTTTTGCTTTTCGAGGAGTTTTCGTTTGCGGGAAATGTCGCCGCCGTAGCACTTGGCGATTACGTTTTTACGAATCGCGGAAACGGTTTCACGGGCGATGACGCGGCTTCCGATTGCGGCTTGAATCGGCACATCAAACATTTGCCGCGGAATCAATTTTCGCAAACGGGAAACCAGCTCGCGACCGCGTTCGGCAGCAAAATCGCGGTGAATGATCAGCGCGAGGGCGTCGACCGGCTCGCCCGCGACCAGCACGTCGAGTTTGATGAGATCGGATTCGTGGTAGCCGGCCAGATGATAGTCGAGCGAAGCGTAACCGCGCGAAACGCTCTTCAGCCGGTCATAAAAATCGAGAACGATTTCGTTGAGGGGCAATTCGTAGGTGAGCATGACGCGCGTCGGGGAGAGAAATTCAAAGTTTTTCTGGACGCCGCGTTTGTCCTGACAAAGCTGAAGGATTCCGCCGACAGATTCTTCGCTGGTGATGATCATTGCCTTGATAATCGGTTCTTCGATCTTTTCGATGTCACTGGGATTGGGGAATTTCGCGGGGCTGTCGACTTCGATGACGTCGCCGCTGGTGCGCGTGATGCGGTAACGAACGCTCGGCGCGGTAGTAATCAGATTGATGCCGAATTCGCGTTCCAAACGTTCCTGCACAATTTCCATGTGCAGCAATCCCAGGAAGCCGCAGCGAAATCCGAATCCGAGAGCGACGGAATTTTCCGGCTCGTAGAAGAACGCGGCGTCATTCAGCTGCAATTTGCCGAGAGCGTCGCGCAGCGGTTCGTAGTCATCGGCCAGCACGGGAAACAATCCGGCAAAGACCATCGGCTTGATGGCTTCAAACCCGGGAAGCGCCGGAGCCGGGCGGTTCGCTTCGGTAACGGTGTCGCCCATGCGCGCATCGGCCACCCGCTTGATATTTGCGACGATGAAGCCGACGTCTCCGGCTTCCAGTTCCTGCAGCGCGACCGGTTTGGGAGTCAGGGTGCCGAGCTGTTCGACTTCGTAGACCTCGTTGTTGTAAACAAGGCGAATCTTTTCGTGATTGCGCAGGCGGCCTTCCATGACGCGCACCAGAACAACGGCGCCGCGATAGATGTCGAACCAGGAATCAAAAACCAGCGCCTGCAGCGGATTTTCTGCATCACCTTTCGGCGGCGGTACGCGTTGCACGATCGCTTCGAGAACCTCAGCGACACCCAGCCCGCTTTTTGCGCTGATCAAGAGCGCATCGTCAGCAGGAATCGCGAGCACGCTTTCGATTTGTTCTTTTACGAAATCGGTTTGTGCCGCCGGCAAATCAATTTTGTTGATGACCGGAACGATTGTAAGATTGTGGCCCGCAGCCAGAAACGTATTCGCAACAGTTTGTGCTTCAACGCCCTGCGAAGCGTCAACGACCAGCAATGCTCCTTCGCACGCGGAAAGAGCACGCGAAACTTCGTAAGAAAAGTCGACATGCCCCGGTGTATCGATCAAATTCAGGCGATACGTATTTCCGTCTTTCGCCGTGTAGTGCAGACGAATGCTTTTTGCCTTGATGGTGATGCCCCGCTCGCGCTCGAGATCCATCGAGTCGAGGACCTGCTCCTGCATTTCGCGCGAAGTGAGCGCCCCGGTCATTTCGAGCAGGCGGTCCGCCAGCGTGGACTTGCCATGGTCAATGTGCGCTATGATGCAGAAATTCCGTATGAACTTTGGATCCATTTTTTGTTTGTTGCCGGCATTTGTCAGCAGCAACGGCTGAATCTGCTTGCTCGGTTTTTCCCGTGAACTCGTTCGCTGCCGGTCCACGCCTCAGCAGCGCAAAAACCACGCTGTGTAAACATTCAGTTTGCCATACTTTACGCGCGACGTCAGCCTCGCGCCGGCAGATGTAAAAATTCTGTTGCTCGGGAAGTATTGATTGCTATTTTGCAGCCGTGAGGGACAATTCGGTTTATGGAGAAAAAGTGCCCACGTTGTCATGCGGCGTTCCAATGCAATTTGGAACAGCATTGCTGGTGTTCTGACCTGCCGCATATTCCCATGCCGGCGGAGTCGAACGGATGCCTATGCCCGGAATGCCTTCGCAAGGAGATTGCCGCCAGACCGGGGGTCCTGACGAAGCAAAGCGAAACTCCTGGCTAGAATCTGCAGGAATGAGTAAGTCCCGTAGCGCATTCTACATCACGGGTGCGCGCGACTTTTGCCCGGTATCCTGCCGCGGTATATAGTTGGGATGGGCAACGCGCACCCCAGCCAGCCCAAGTCCAGCAGTGGGGGAACACCGCAGAAACGCGCAAAGGTAACCCGGACGGATGGCCGTAGACGTCAGCAAACAATTGGATCGCGCCAAGCGATTCCTCGAAAAGAACCGGGTCGAGGACGCCATAGAGGCGTATCTGGCAGTCTTGGAAGAGGCTCCGCAGCACCAGGAGGCCACCCAGGCGCTGGGAGATCTGTATTCGCGGACCGAAAAACCGGATCTCGCTGCAAATTACTACGGCATGCTTTTTGATCTGATGGTGGATCCGCGCGAAGAGACCAGAGCGCTGGCCATCTACAATCGATTCCTGCGCACCGGCCCCGTGCCGCAACCACCGGAACGCATTGCCCGCTACGCGTTTTTGATGCAGCGGCAGAATCGCGCCGACGAAGCCATCGAGCAATATACCAAGGCAGCGGAACTTTTCAGCGCGGCCAATCGCGAAGAGGATGCGCTGTTTTGCTGGGAGCGGGTTGCGCAGCTTGATCCGGAAAATCTGGGGCGGCAACTGCGTCTGGCCGAAGCCGCCGAAAAGATTGGGAAAAATGCTCTGGCGGCGCGGAGTTATTTGCGCGCAGGACAACTTGCCGCAGCGAGCAAGGCAGAAGCCGATGCGCTGAGACTGCTGGGCCGTGCACACAAACTTGCGCCCAATGAACGCAGCGTGGGACTGCTCTACGCCGCCGCAAAATTGCGTTCGGGAGAACCGCAAGAGGCAGCGGCCTTGCTGGAGCCATTTGCCGCAACCGAAAGCGATCCGCTTTTTCTGGACACCTTGGGCGATGCACTGATGCGCGCGGGGCAACTCGACCGGGCGCGTGAAATTCTTGAAAAACTCTTGCGCGAAAAAAATGAAGGTGCGCCACGCTTGTTTGAACTTGCCGATTACTATGCCGCGGCCGGACAAGAGGCGAACGCCGTGGAAGTGCTTGCGACGCTAAAGCGGCGGATGTTTGCCGACAAGCGGCAAAATGAATTTGCCGGACAGATGGATGTGGTGGGAGCAAAGCATCTCAATTCACAAGGCATTCTGGAATTCTGGGCGTCTCTGCACAACGAACTGAACCGCGAGTCGCAATATTTTGACGTCCTCGTAAAACTTTTTGATGTTTATGCGAAGTCGGGAAACTTTCAAAAGGCGTGCGAATCTCTCGACAAACTAGTGGATATCGACGCCTACGACTATCGAAGCCAGGAGCGCCTCGAAAAACTGCGCGGGCATATCGATGATGGACATTTAAAGAGATTGTCCGGACGATTGGCGCGCTCGGCTTCTTCCTCGGCAGCAACGGCCATGCAGGGGCAGTCGCCATCGGCGCAAGGTGATGCACACCGGCAGCCGATCAGCGAAGAAAGCCGGCAAATGCAGGCGCTGGAAGACTTGATCGTGCAGACGGAGATTTTTCTGCAGTACTCTTTGCAGAGCAAGGCTCTGGAACGCCTGCAAAAGATTGCAGCGATGTTTCCGGGAGAAGAAAAGAAAAACCAGAGACTGGCGAATCTTTATCAGCTGGCGAATTGGTGG
>Ga0193726_1001970_pt1 | contig 14651 bp, 13 predicted proteins | sample H2c1metaG_FD_144928 | JGI IMG/M metagenome (GOLD analysis project Ga0193726, IMG submission 144928) | Soil microbial communities from a riparian zone of the East river system, Colorado, United States - H2c1 | ecosystem: Environmental > Terrestrial > Soil > Riparian zone | place: USA: East River... | reverse complement strand
AAACTGGCACTGGTTTCCTCGACACTGTCGGTTCCTGCAAACGTCGTCACCGAGCCGGGGCCAGGGACACCGAACCCGAACAGGCTGATGGCAGCGTCCTGGCGGAAGCGATGCACCGCGCGCGGCAGCGTGACGGCATCGCCGTACTTCGCGTCGAGCTGGCGGAAGATCGCGTCGGCTTCCTGATGCTGCTCCGGCGTCAGGCTGGCGTAAGCCGCTTGCAATGCCGCATCGGCAAGACTCTCGTGCGACTCGGCGGCGATGCCAAGCCACGCGGCACCGCGCGTCCTGTCGGTCGGGATGCCGACACCGTTGTAATACATGATGCCGACGTTGTACTGCGCCACCTTGTCGGCCCAGTAACCCGACAGCTCGAACAGGCGCAGTGCTTCTGCGTAATCCTTCTTTCTCAGGTAGAACTGCGCCTTCCATTCGAAATACTTGCCCGGGAAATTGCGGGCCGGCGGATCGTTGTTGTTCATGACGAAGCCGCGCTCGCCGAAACTTGCGCCGTGCGCGCAGAGCGCAGTCCCCACCAGCAGCGCCGCTGCGCAAACGCGGACGAACTTGCCGAGTGGCGGAAATGTCACGACTGCACGCCAAGCGTTCATCGCAATGCCTCCTGCAGTGCTTCTTCTCAAGAATACTCCGCCGCGGCCGTCCAGTCGGGTTGCAAAACTTTACCTCGCGCCGGAGAAAGTCAGGCCGGCGACAGCGGTCGCCGCGGCATGCCGCGCAGCGTGATGACGAATTCGACGCCGCTGCCGTCGGCGAGATTGCGCGCGTGTGCCTCGCCACGATGCAGCTCGGCAATCATGCGCACGACATAGAGGCCGAGGCCGAGGTGTGGCGCGTCGGCGCGCAACGCCGCCGGGTCGGTGCTGCGGCTCGCCGACGACGGCCGCACGCTGACCAGCGAATCGAACAGCCGTTCCTGCATCGCCGGCGGCAGCAGTGGCCCACTGTTGGCGACGCGTACTTCCGCCGCTTCGCCTTCACTGCGCAGCGACAGCCGGATCCAGCCGACCTCCGGCGTGAAGCTGCGTGCGTTGTCGAACAACTTGTCGAGCGCCTGCGCGATCAGCTCCGGCGCGCCATGCAGGATCATCGGCGCCGGCGGCAATTCACCTTCGACGCAGCGCGGTGCTGCGAGCGGCGCATAAGCCTCGATGCAGCCGCGCAGCACGGCGACGAGGTCGAAGTCCTCGCCTTCGACGCCGGCGATGGCACGCTCCAATCGGCTCGCCTCGCTCATCGCGCGCACGATCGCACCGAGCCGCTCGGCGCCATCGCGCGCCCGTGCAAGATAGGTGATCGCGCCGGGCGGCATGGCCTGGTGATCGAGGTTGTCGAGCGAGGACTTGACGATCGCCAGCGGCGTCTGCAACTCGTGCGACAACTTGCTCGCCAGCGTACGCAGGTAGTCGGTGTAGGCGTTCACCTCATCGAGCAGGCGCGCGAAACTGCGTGCCAGATCGCCGATCTCGTCGCGTGCACCGAGCAGCGGCAGCACGCCGGCATCCAGCTGTCCGCCGGAGCGGATCGCGCGCTCGGCCGCGTTGCGCAGGCGGCGGATGCGCAGGCCCAGCGCGCTGGCGAATGCAAACAGGACCGTGCCGGCCAGCAGCAGCGTGAACAGGCTCGCGCCGATCAGCAGCAGCAAAGCGCGATTGGTCAGCAACGGCAGCGCATCGCCGGCCTGTTCGAGCAGCAACGCACCGCGTACTTCACCGTTCACCTGCAGCGGCACCGCCGCGGCCAGCACGACCTGCTCCTCGCTTGCCGCCGGATGCCAGGCCGTCGCGGCGATGCCGGACAGGGCCTGCCAGATCTCCGGTGCGGCGACACGCGGCAAGGTCGTGTCGAATGCCTGTGCCTGGGTCAGTCCCGGTGCGATCAGGCTGCGGTAGACCAGATTTTCCAGCCAACGCCGCCACGAGTTGGCTGCTGCGTCACCGGCCCTGGACGCGGCGAGCTTCCCGGCGTCAGCCACCACCCAACCCTCGCCGCTGAGCAGGCGCACGCGCATGTCTTCCGGCGCGAATTGCGCAAGTTGCGCGGATAGCGCATCGGAATGTTTCAGCAAACGCCGCGGCTCGGCAAATTCGGGCGCGGGGGCAGCACTGTCGTATGCAGTGAGTGCGAGGCGGTCCGGCATCTGTGCGACCGGCAGACGCAGCTCGACGCGGTAGCCGGCACTGTCTTCCTGCCAAGCGCCCGCCAGCACGGCCGGCAGCGTGTCGTCATCGCTGCCGGTCAGCGTGCGTCCGTCGAAGCTGCCGGGCGCGGCGCTGGCAAGCAGGTAGCTGCGCACGACGCCGCCGCGCTCGAGGGTCAGCGTCAGATGGTCGCGCAGGACCGCGTTCGGATCGCGCGCGTCGACGCGATCGCGCGAGGCGTCGTGGACCTGCGCCAGCAGGTACAGCCAGTCACGGTCTGTACAAAGCAGCAATTTCAACTTTTGCGCATCGCTCGGCACGCCGACGCTCTGCACGTACGGCAGCAGGCCGGTCCAGTCGTCGCCGAACCCATCGAGGGCGATGCGACCCGGCGCCGGATGCACGTACAAGGCCGCGCCGGGCGGCGGCAGGTCCGACTCGATTGCACTGAGGCTGCGCGCGATCGCCCGCGCCGACGCGATCAGTGTCTGCTCCTGGCCGTGACGCAGCAATTCCTCCATCTGCCGCACGAACAGCCAGCCGACGAGCGGCAGCGCCAGCGTCGACAGGGCGATGAGGAGGAGTTTGGAGCGGAGAGACATCGCTAGAGCGCGGGACTGGGGACTGGGGACTGGGGACTGGGGAATCCGCGCAAGATTGAGTGCGACGCTGCAGCGACCCTTAACAGAGCTGGGAACACTTGCGCTCTTCCCCAGTCCCTAGTCCCGAGTCCGGAGTCCCGAAATCACGGTTTCCACCGATAGCCCACCCCATGGACCGTCTCGATCGCGTCGAACTGCGCATCGAGCGCGATGAATTTCTTGCGGATGCGCTTGATGTGCGAGGTGATCGTGGCGTCGTCGACGACGACCTGCGCCTCGCGCATCAGCTGGTCGCGATTCTTGACGTGGCCGGGAAAGCGCACGAGCACGTGCACCATCCAGAACTCGGTCACGGTCAGCGGCACTTCGGCGCCGTTCCACGTGACGCGCATGCGTTCGGCCTCGAGTTTCAGCGACCCGTGTTCGACCACGGTCTCCTTCGACACCGGCCGGCTCAACGCATCCAGACGCCGGAACAACGCGCTGATGCGCGCGGCCAGATGATGCAGGCTGACGTCCTTGGTCAGGTAATCGTCGGCGCCGAGGCGCAGGCCGGAAATCACGTCGAAGTCCGAGTCGCGTGCGGTCAGGAAAATGATCGGCAGTGTTGCCGATTTCGCGCGCAGTTCGCGGCACAACTCGAAGCCGCCTTCGGGTTCGTCGCCGAGGCCGACGTCGATGATGACCAATTCCGGCAGTCGCTGGGCGAATGCGCGGCTGGCTTCCGGACGCGACGCGTAGCCTTGTGTCGCGTAGCCGACGCGGTTCAAGGCCTCGACGTAGTTGGCGCGGATCGCGGGTTCGTCTTCGACGATGGCAACGCTGCGGCCCATGAGGATTCCCGAAAGGATGACTGATGGCGCAGCTTACGGTTCGCACGCCCGGGCGGCAACGGCGCCGGCGACATTGCCACAACTTCGCCACAAACCATCGTTCGCGCGCCGCATTTGCGGCCGCGGCGGCGCCGACTGCAGGCCGAATCTAATCCTGCCGCCAGACACGCTTGTAACCCAGCAAGCGTCCATTCAGTAGGAAAGCGTTAAAAGAACGTTGAAGCGAGAGACCCAAAATGAATATCGACCGCCCCGAAGCCAACGCCGAACTGCACGAATCCTTCGAACCGCTGCGCACGACGTTCGCCGTGCTCGCGCTGCTGCTCGGCCTGATTACCGCGATGCACTTCTGATCCCGTGAGGCAACGATCATGGACATCTATCTGCCTGCCGACTTCCACGAACTGCATGACGCGGTTGCCGAGGACTGGCGCGATCTTTCGACCTCGAGCACGCTCGACGGCGAGCGCAAGGCGGCACGCGACCTTGTGCGCGGCGATCGACCATCCGATGCATTCAACGGCTGCGCCGATCCGTTCTGGCGCGTGTTCTAGCCGACCTGACCGGTTACCTCCCCGCGCCGCGAGAACCCGCCATCTCCCTCCCCCAGATGGTTCTCCGGCGCGGTCTTTATTCGATCGCCGCGCGCATTGCCGCGATCACCGCGCGATAGTCCTTGTGACCGAAGATCGCCGAACCGGCAACGAACGTGTCGGCTCCGGCGCGCGCGACCTCTGCTGCATTCTCCACTTTTACACCGCCGTCGACCTCGAGCCGGATCGGCCTGCCGCTGCGATCGATGATCTCGCGCGCACGGCGCAGCTTATCCAGCGCGGCGGGGATGAAGCTCTGCCCGCCGAAACCGGGATTGACCGACATGATCAAGACCAGATCGACTTTGTCGAGCACGTAGTCGAGCCAGCTCAGCGGCGTGGCCGGGTTGAATACCAGGCCGGCCTTGCAACCGCTCTCGCGGATCAGGCCGAGCGTGCGGTCGACGTGCTCGCTTGCTTCCGGATGAAAACTGATCAAGCTGGCGCCGGCCTTGGCGAAATCCGGAACGATGCGATCGACCGGCTTGACCATCAGGTGCACGTCGATCGGCGCGCTGACGCCGTGCTTGCGCAGCGCCTCGCAGACCAGCGGTCCGATCGTCAGATTCGGTACGTAATGATTGTCCATGACGTCGAAATGGATCCAGTCGGCGCCCGCAGACAAGACGTTGTCGACCTCTTCACCGAGTCTGGCGAAGTTCGCGGAAAGGATCGAGGGCGCGATGACACTGGCTTGCTTCATTGGCTGTACCCGGTGCTGAATCAACTGAGCGAAGGGAAAACCCCCTTCCGCCCCACCTCTATGCGCCCCATGTGACAGCGCAATCACAAGCTGCCTGGCAGCGCATGGAGGTGGGGCACCTTCCCCCGCACGCGGGGGAAGGGAAAGAATAGCTTCGTCTCTCGCCTCGCGACTGGCGTCTCACGTCTCACGTCTCACGCCTGGCGCTCACTCCTCACTTCCTCACTTCCTCACTTCCTCACTTCCTCACTTCCTCACTTCCTCACCAGCATATTATTTTATTCCCCGCTCCACGCGTAGCCTTTCGTAGGCGGCGTTGATCTCGCGTGCGCGTTCTTCGGCGCGGCGCTTGAGTTCGTCGGGCACGTCGCCGAGCTTGTCTGGATGGTGCTGGCTGATCAGCTTGCGGTAGGCACGCTTGATCTCGCGCTCGTTGGCGTTGGCTTCCAGGCCGAGCACTGCATAAGGATCTTTCCCCGCCGGCCGGCGCGGCGTTTCGCGCGATGCCTGCTCGTAGGGGCCGCCACCCGGACGGCTGCTGCCATAGCGTGGCCCGGCATAGCCGCTGGCGCCCGCACCGGCTCCGTGCGCGGCATACGCGTAGCCGCGCATGGCGGCGAGCGCGGCCAGTTCGCGCTCGTGCACGCCGAGCGACCAGCACAGCTTGCGTACCAGCACGAACTTGTTCGGCGCCAGCGGGCCTTCGGCATAGACGATGTCGAGCAGCATGTCGAGCAGCAGGAAGGCCAGGTCGCGGCGCCCACCGGCCCAAGCCTTCAGGTCGGCGATCGTCAGGTGTACGGCGAAGCCGGGCTGCTTGCCGGCGGCGAAGCGTTCGATCGCGCTGGCACGCTGACCGGGGCTCAGCTGCATGCGAACCATCAGGTTCTCGGTCGCGGCAATTTCCTGCTCGGACACGCGGCCGTCGGATTTTGCGATTGCTCCGGCCAACGCGAACAACGGCAGAATGAACGAGTTCGACGCACCGCGCTCCGGCTGCGGGCGCAGTGCGCCGATATCCCACAGGTGTCCAAAGAAGCCGCCCAGCACGATGCCGAACGGGTGCCGGAACAGGACCAGGCCGAGCAAGGCGCCAATCAGTTTGCCAATGATGTTCATCGCGCGCCGCCGGCATCGATCGCTACAGTGCGCCGAAGCATGCAGAGGAAATGGAAGCAGGGACAGGCCGGACTCATGGGCGCGAATTCTAGCAGCGCGTGCGAAAACCGCGCCGGAACGCGCAGCAGGAACCGTTACAATCGGCGTACCAGCAGTGGGAAACCAAAGCCCGTGCCTTCCGTCCTGCATCAGTCGAATCTGCCCGGCCTGAACCTGATCCACCGTGGCAAGGTGCGCGATGTCTATGCGCTGTCCGAGCGCGAACTGCTGATCGTCGCCAGCGACCGGCTCAGCGCCTTCGACGTGGTGCTGCCCGATCCGATACCCGGCAAGGGCGAGATGTTGTGCCAGATCTCGAATTTCTGGTTTGGCCGCACCGCGCACCTGATGCCGAATCACCTGACCGGCAAGTCCGTCGCCGACGTGCTGCCGGCCGGCACCGATGCCGCGCTCTACGTCAAGCGTAGCGTGATCGCGCGGCGCCTCAAAGCCGTGCCGGTCGAGGCGATTGCACGCGGCTACCTGATTGGCTCGGGCTGGAAGGATTACAAGGCGAGCGGTGCGCTGTGCGGAATCCGGCTGCCGCCGGGACTGAGCCAGGCGGAAAAACTGCCGCAGCCGATCTTCACGCCGTCGACCAAGGCTGCCGCCGGCGCGCACGACGAAAACATCGGCTTCGACCGCGTGGTCGCACTGGTGGGCGGCGACCTGGGCGAGCAGGTGCGCGCGGCGACCCTGCAAATATACTCATTCGCGTCGGCCTATGCGGCCGAGCGCGGCATCATCATCGCCGACACGAAATTCGAATTCGGTACCGACGAAAACGGCAAGCTCTACGTCATGGACGAGATGCTGACGCCGGATTCGTCGCGCTTCTGGCCAGCCGACCTGTATCGCCCGGGCAGCAGCCCTCCGAGCTACGACAAGCAGTATGTGCGCGACTACCTCGAGACGCTCGACTGGAACAAGCAGGCGCCCGGGCCGAAACTGCCGAGCGCGGTAATCGAAGGCACCGCGGCGAAGTATGCCGAGGCGCTGAAGCGGCTGGCCGGGATTACGATCGATTGATGCGCTGGCGAGGTACAGATCGACCGATCAATAGCAACGAACGATCATGGTTCGACGAAATCAATCTCCGACGAAAATGATCGATCGGTGCGATGCAAAGCCCTCTCCCCCATCGCAAGATAGGGGAGATGGTTGGGTGAGGGGCAACGCTGCGCACTTCGGAATCGTTGCGAGTGTGGGGCGCGCTTCCCCCTCACCCCAGCCCTCTCCCCCGACGCTGTCGGGGGAGAGGGAGTCGACGACCGGCGCCCGAATCAAGCAACATAGGCACTCGCATGAACACGACTCCTGAAAATGCCGATTCTGCTGTTACACGCCGCGACGTCGACCGCTGGCTCGGCCACTACAGCGAAGACCACCGCAACGCGACCAACGTGCTGATCCACTGGATCTGCGTGCCGTTGATCGTCTGGACCGGAATCGCACTGCTCTGGGTCGTGCCGGTGCCGGCGATCCTCGGGCGTCCCGGCTTCTGGGCCGGCATGGCGATGTTCGCCGCGCTGGTGTTCTACCTGCGGCTGTCGCGTCCGCTGTGCCTGGGCATGTTCGTGCTGTTCGTCATTCTCGGCCTGATCACCGAGGGCCTGTATCGCACGCTCGGACCGACCACACTGATGTGGCTGGCGATCGCCGTGTTCGTGCTGGCGTGGATCGCGCAATTCGTTGGCCATCACATCGAAGGACGCCGACCGGCATTCTTCACCGATCTAGCCTATCTGCTGATCGGACCGGCGTGGCTCGTCGCCAAGATCATGCGGCGACTGGGCATCGCATATTAGTGTGCAGCCGTGCGCTGCGGCGCCCCCTCTCCCCTCCCCCTTCCCGTCCCGTCTCTGCCCGCAAAGAAAAGGCGCCGTGAGGCGCCTTTTCTCGTCACACGTTCTCGTCGTGGCTAGTGCACGGCGCCCATCATGCCGACCAATGCCGCGCCGAACACGAAGAACAGCACGACCGCCAGCACGATGTAGATGATGTACTGCACGAGGCTGACCAGACAGGCTTTGCCGAAGCCCATCTGTCCGCCGCCCGGCGACTTGATCATCATGTTGATGATGAACGCGTTGACGAGGAATGCGACCACCAGGCCGACCAGCGATCCGGTCGATCCCATCAGCATCTGCAACACATAGTTGATGATGCCGCCGAGGATGATGCCGACCAGCACCGTGGCCACGGCGTTGCCGAGGCTAGGCTTGAAACCCGCCGCCATCTTCGTGGCCAATTGCACGATCAGCGCGCCGACGAGAACGCAGACAACAAGAAAAACCAAAACGCCAAGCAGTCCGGTAAGCATGATGTTGTTTCCCCGAGAAGTGAGTGTAAGGTATGGGCGCAATGCAACGTTGGCATCCGTTCCGCGATCAGGCGCGCCCCGCACCCGATTCATTTTTTGCCGCTCCCGCCTCCTGGCCTTTGAACATCAAACGCGCTTGTCTGCGCGTACCGAACGCGCCCCCACGCTGACCGGTCAGTTTTTCTCGGTCGGCCGCAGCAGCCAGCGGCACAACGCCGGCAGGAACACGATCGCCGCGATCATGTTGACCAAGAACATGAAGGTCAGCATCACGCCCATGTCGGCCTGGAATTTCAAGTCGGAAAATACCCACGTGCCGACGCCGACAGCGAGCGTCAGTGCGGTGTAGAAGATCGCGATGCCGGTCGTCTTCAGCGCAATGAAATAGCTCTCCGACAACGAGCGTCCGCCGCCATGTCCGCTGACATACTCGTGCCGGCTGACGCGATCATCCTTGTTCGTGTCGAGGTCGGCAAAGGCTGGCGCAGGCGCGTCGGACCTGGCCGCTCCGCCGTCGACACCGAGGGCACTTCCGGCCTTCGAATCAAGGTCCATGTCCTTTTCGAATTGCACCAGTTCCTCGGCAGTGAGTTCGAAGTCGCGATTGACGTCGGCGGCGGCGAATTCCACGCTGTAGGTCATTGCCTCGCGCATGCGCGCGAAGATATAGATGGCGTAGTCGACGCCGATGCCGACACCCAGCGCGAGTACGGTCAGCGTGTTGACCTTCTTGCCGATGTCGAGCCAGACCATCAGCGAGTGGCCGAGTTCAGTCACCAGCACCAGCGGCAGGACGATGCACAGCGCGGCGCGCGGGCTGCGGAAGCTCAGCAGGCACATGCCGAAAACGGCAGCGTAGAGCAGGTACAGCATCGTGCGGTCGACGGCGCGCACTTCGTCGTTGGTCGCGGCCATGACGCCGACATTGCCGGTGGCCAGGCGCAGGTTGAGCTGGTCCTTGCCCGCTTCGCCGCCCTGCTTGGCGAGTTTGTCGCGCAGGTTGACGTCGGGACCGGCAAAGACGTGGTTGTCGTCGCGGAATTTCTTCACCGCCGCGACGACACGGTCGATCGTGGTGGCGCGATGATCGGTCAGGAACAGCATCACCGGCATTGCGCTGCAGTCGCCATTGAGCAAGCCGGAATCGGTCTCGAAGCCCTGCGTGTCCTGGCGCAGCGTATCGTTGTCGCGAGGCAAGACGCGCCAGCGGATGTTGCCCTCGTTCCAGCCGCCGTTGACGATCTTGGCCGCCATCGGCAGCGTGATGACCTGCGCCACACCTTCGACATTGCGCATGTCCCAGGCGAAGCGGTCGAGTGTCTCCATGACCGGATAGCTCGTCGTGCACGCGTTCGCTGCGCCCTCGGCAATGACGTTGAGGATGTCGACGCCGAGCGCGAACTTGTCGCTGATCAGAACGGCATCGCGGTTGTAACGTGCTTCGGGCCGCAGTTCGGCAACGCCTTTCTGTGCGTCGCCGACCAGCACGCGGCTGCCGTAGTGCGCAGCCGCCGCCCAGGCGATCAGGCCGAGGATGATCACGATCGCCGCCGGCAGCGGGCGGCTCAGGTGCGTGAGCAGTGACCAGAGCTTGTCGAACTGCGTCAGCTGGCGCAAGCGGTATTCGCGCTTGCGTTCGAGATTGCGCAACTTGCAGTACGACAGCAGCACCGGCAGCAGGATCAGGTCGGTGAGCATGGTCAGCGCGACGCCGACGGTCGCGGTCACGGCCAGCTCGAAGATGATCCGTACCGGGATGATCAGGATCGTGGCAAAGCCCAGGCAGCCGGCCACGAGCGCGACCGAGCCGGGCACCAGCAACGCGGCAAAGCTGCGCTTGGCGGCAACCAGCGCCGGCACCGCGAAGCGCTCGCGTGCACGCAGCTGCTCGACCGTGCCCTGCTCCAGTCCGCCGAAGAAGATCTCGCCGCGGAAGCGGTTGATCATCTGCTCGCCGTGGCTGACCGCGATCGCGAAGATCAGGAACGGCGTCAGCATGTTCATCGGGTCGATGCCGAAACCGAGCAGATGCAGCGCGCCGAGCATCCACACCACGGCGACCAGCGCGCAAGCGACCGTGAGCGAAGCCAGTTTCCACGACAGCGAGTAGGCGAACAGCAGCAGCCAGGTGAACAGGATCGTGACGAAGAAGAACACGATGACCGACCTGGCGCCATCGCTGATGTCGCCGACCATCTTGGCGAAGCCGATGATCGCGACGGTCGTGTGTTCGTTCTCGTACTTGCGACGGATGTCTTCGAGCTGGCCGGCGATCCTGTTGTAGTCGACCTTGACGCCGCGTGCCGGATCCTCCGGCACCAGGTCGACCCAGACCATCGCACCGGAGAAATCCTTGGCGACGAGGCGGCCGACGATGCTGGCTTTTTCGATGTTCGCCTTGATCGTGGCGAACTGGTCGGGCATCGCGTGGAAACCGTCGACGTTCGGCGTGAAAGTCTGCGGGATCACGTTGCCGCCGGCGAAGCCGTCCTCGACCACTTCGACGAAACGCACGTTCGGCGTAAAGATCGAGCTGACGCGGGCCGCATCGACGCTGTCGATCGTCTTGGCGTCGCGCGTGATCCTTTCCATGGTCTGGAAGAACGGCTGGTTGAACATGTCGCCGTTCTTGTCCATGACCGCGATCAGGATGCGGTTGGCGCCGCCGAACTCCTTCTCGTAGTCGAGAAACGTGCGCATGTATTCATGCTGCAGCGGGATCATCTTCTTGAAGCCGGCGTCGACGCGCAGCTGCACGGCGCAGTACGCCATGACGGCAGTGATCACGGCGAAGATGATCAGCACCAGCGTGCGATTGCCGAAGATCAGGCGCTCGGCGAAGCGTTCGAAGGCATTTGGCGCGCTGGGCTGGGCGGAACCGGCCATGGTCTACTTCGCCTCGAAGCGGCTGATTCCGTTTTCACCCGCCAGCAGCACGGCGGGACTCTTTTCCAGCGGCAGCACGGTGGCGATGATGCCGGCCGACTGATCGACGAAACTGCGCAAGGACTCGCCCGCTTTGCTGCGTACCAGCACGACGCCATTGGCACCGACGATCACGGCGCCGCCGTCGGCTTCTGCCGCGCCGCCCATCAGGCTGAGCTCGGTGCCGGTCGTCACGAGCGTCCAGTGATCGCCGAGGTCGTTCGATTCGAATGCGTGGCCGCGCAGGCCGAAGGCCAGCACGTGGTCGCCGTCATAGCCGAGTACACCGAACATCGAACCATCGTAAGGCAGCTGCAACCGCGACCAGGTCGAGCCCTGGTCACGTGAGCGGAACGCGCTGCCGCGCTCGCCGACGATGAACAGTGCCCCGCTGCCGGTGCGGGCGATCGCGTTCAAGTGCGGCGTGGCTTCCTGACCGACCTTGAGCTCCGCGGCACTGAAGGTCTGCCGGGTGTCGTCGGCGCGCTTCGCGCCGCCGCTGTCGCCAACCTCGTCGTCGCCGCCCGTGTCAGCCGTCTTCGCCGCGACGGTCATCGGTTTCCAGGTTTCGCCGCCATCCGCCGTCTGCAGCGCCAGGCTGTAGGCACCGACCGCGAAACCGCGCCTGGCATCGACGAACAGCACGTCGAGCAGCGGCGCCCCCTTGGTCGGATCGCCGCCGGCATCCGTGGGCTGCCATGGATCCTTGCGCTGCACCTGCCAGTGTTCGCCGGCATCGGCGCTGTGCAGGATCATGCCGTCGTGCCCGACCGCCCAGACCTGCGCATCGATCGCGGTGACCGCCGTCAGCGTGGCGCGAGTCGGCACTTCGACCTGGTGCCAGGCGTTGCCGTCGTTCGACAGGAGGACATCACCACGCGCACCGACGGCGATGTAGTGGCCACCGCTGCGGACGATGTCGAGCACCAGGGATCTGTCGGCGAGCGGCCGTATTTCGGCCGGCGCCGTCGCCGGATCGGCCCACACGGATGCCTTCGCGTCCGGCAGGTCGGCCGATGCCGCAAGCGCCGGCACTGCCAGCGCGACGAACAACCCGCATTTGCGCAAGACCTGAGGTCTCATCGCCGGCAGCCCTCTCCTACCGCCAGAACAGGCACAGCATAGCGGCGCCTGCCCGATTTGGCACCATCCGCCGCAAAGCGGATGGCGCAGGCAAATCACGCACGAGAAGAATTACTGGATACCGCGCTGGCGCAGCGACTGCGGCGAGAACATGTCCGGTGTGGTCTGGAACGAGAAGTCGTACATCTCGTCCTGGTTGTCCAGACCCTGGGCCAGATAGCGGCCGGACTTCAGGTCGTAGTGCATTTCCAAGGTCGACCAGAACACCGGCACTTCGTAGTAGTTGACCGACGGCGCCTCGGAGTAGCGCCACAGCTTGCCCTGCTCGTCGTAATGGTCGATCTCGAGGATCTGCCAGCTGTCCTCGTCGAAGTAGAACGTGCGCCGCGCGTTGATATGGCGCGCACCGGGTTTGAGCGTCGCGTCGACGACCCAGATGCGGTGCAGTTCATAGCGCAGCAGGTCGGGATTGACGAAGCTCGGCTTGATCAGATCCTCGACCTTCGTGGCGTCGCTGTGCGCCTTGTAGGAATTGTACGGCACGTACATTTCGCGCTTGCCGAGCAGCTTCCAGTCGTAGCGGTCGAGCGCGCCGTTGAACATGTCGGTCATGTCGTTCGTGCGCAAACCGTCCGATGCCGTGCCGGGATTGTCGTAGGCGACGTTCGGCGCGCGGCGCACGCGGCGCTGACCGGGGTTGTAGACCCAGGCCTGACGCGGCTCCTTCTTCGAATCCAGCGTTTCGTGCACGAGCAGGACCTGACCGGCCAGGCGCGGCGGCGAGACGACATCTTCGAAGAAGTACAGCAGGATATTGTTGATGTCCTTGAGCGTGTTGCCGGGCTTGTAATACAGACCCAGACCTTCCTCGCGGAAACGCTCGAGCACGTACTGGCCGCCGGCGGTCGGCGTCACCTGGTTGTTCCAGCGCGCGAACGACACGCCCTTGTACTTGAGCTTGTGGTTCCAGATCGCTTCCATGCCGGCCTTGGCCGGATCGGCGTCGAGGATCGGGAACGGGAAGCCCTCGGCCACCTGGTCCACGCCTTCGCCATCGTCGACCAGTTCGCCGGTCGCGGCATTCTTGATCGTCATGTCGTAGATGCGCTGCGGAAACGAGGCGCTGCGCCGGGTCGGATAGACCACCATCTTCCAGGTCGGATACTTTTCAAACATGGCGATCTGGCCTGCAGACAGCTTGTCGCCCTGTTCCTTGTAGTTCTTGGCCGTGATTTCGAGCTGCGGTTTGTCGCTCGCGAACGGATCGGGGTGATGCATGCCGACCTTGTAGCCCGGCGGCGGCGTGGTGATGCCGCCCTTCCATTCCGGAATCGTGCCGTCCTTGTTGCCGGCGCGCTCGGCGCCGACCGGAGTCAGTGGCGTTCCGGTCATGCCGAGCTTGGCCACGTCCGCGGCGCTGCCCTTGGCTTGCGCTCCGCTGCAAAACACCGCACCTGCGATCAGCAGCGCGAGCACTGTTCGATTATGCCGAGCCATTACACCCCTCCCGTTAGCCGAATTGCCGTCGCGCAAGACTTCCGCGACTGTTGCCGATATATGCCATCGCCTGCGTATTTTCAGAACGAGTACTTGACGACGAACGCCACGAAGTCGCGATCGTTGATCTCGTTCAGATCGCCCGCACCGAAATAATTCGTGTAGCTCAAATCCACGATCCACTTGTTGAGGTAGTTGCCTTCCATGCCGACCGTGACCTGCTTGCGCCCTTCGATGAAAGCACCGCCCGGACCGGGCGAGATGCCGTTGACGTCGTGATAGAACGCGATGCGCGGCGACAGCGTCCAGGCGCTGTTGAACGCACTGTTGTAATCGGCGCGCGCGGCGATGCGGTAGCCCCACGAGAACGGGGTCGGGAAACCCTTCACCTGCGTCTGCGGGTTGGTCAGGATGCCCTGCAACGCGTCCGCACCACCACCGGTATCGGTGCCGTCGCCGTTGTAACGCAGCGTGTCCTGCGACGGAATGTCTGCATCGGTCGCGCCGACCTCACCGACCAGTGCGATCTGGTCCGCCTTGAAAACATTGTTTGGCCCGAACACCTTGGTCGCGGTGAACTGCAGCTGCGTGACGTGATTGCGCGTATAGCCCTGGATCGGCACGCCGGACGCGAAGTTGCCGAGCTGGCTGTAGAAACGATTGGCCGGCGCCGGAATCAGTTCGTTGAGCGGCGACAGGCCGGCATACAGCAGTTCGACGTCGTCGATCTGCAACGGCTGGTTCGGGCGATAGCTCAACTCGCCTTGCAGCGCGA
>Ga0193726_1001969_pt1 | contig 14652 bp, 11 predicted proteins | sample H2c1metaG_FD_144928 | JGI IMG/M metagenome (GOLD analysis project Ga0193726, IMG submission 144928) | Soil microbial communities from a riparian zone of the East river system, Colorado, United States - H2c1 | ecosystem: Environmental > Terrestrial > Soil > Riparian zone | place: USA: East River... | reverse complement strand
CAGGATGCTCCTGGCTCTTCGATCGAGTGGGTCAGGCGGTATCGTCGGTTCATGGGACCTGACTGGCGGTGATGGTCGAGGCCGCTCGGTTGAGTGTCAGGGACGGCTTGTATCCGCTTACCGCGAAATAAAAAATATATGCGTGACAGATCAGCGGGACGATGAACGCCCACTGGATGTTCGATGCGTCCGAGATCCTTCCCATGATGACTGGAACGACGGCACCTCCGATGATCGACATCACCAGCAGAGACGATCCAAGTTTGGTGTACCGACCCAGGTCCTTCAGGCTCAGGGCAAAAATGGTTGGGAACATGATGGAATGGAAGAATCCGACCAGCACAATGGACCACACCGGCGCCTGACCCGATGCGAGCAGAACCACAAGCAGGCAAAGCAGCGATCCGCCGGCAAAAAGGCCGAGCAATTTCGGCGGAGCGATTTTCTGCATCAGGGCTGACCCGGCAAAACGTCCGATCATGAAACCTGCAAGGTGAGCCTGCAGGTAGTGGGCCGCCATTTTTTCGTGAGTGCCCGGCAATGTGTATTCCGCAAAGCGAATGATGAAGCTCGCCACCCCGACCTGGGCGCCCACATAGAAAAACTGTGCGATTACCCCTTTGATCAAATGCCCGAATGCCAGGGTCCCCCTCAACTTCACCGAGGTGCCGGACTCTTCGACACCTCTGGCTTCCTTGATTTCGGGCAATTTCGTCAGAAAAATAAGCAGCGCCACGAACAGGAATATTCCCGAAATAAAGAGGTAGGGCGTCTTCACCATGTTGGCTTCCGACATGCGGTAGCGCAGCAACTGCTCCTGAGTCATGGCCGCCAGCTCCGCCGGAGTGTGCTCAATTCCCGAGAGAATGAACCTCGAACCAATCAATGCGATCATGACGGCGCCCATTGCGTTGAAAGACTGGGCTAGATTCAACCGCCTCTCGGAGCTCTCCGCCGGGCCCAGCGTAGTCACATAGGGATTGGCGGCCACTTCGAGAAACGACTGGCCGCAAGCCACCAGGAACAAGGCGAACAGGAAGAATCCGTACACCCGAATCGAAGCGGCGGGAATGAACAGAAATGCGCCGGTTGCGCAGATGAGCAGTCCGGTCAGGATGCCTCGTTTGTAGCCGAGCCGCTGCATAAGCCAGCCCGCGGGCAAGGCAGCGAGAAAATATCCGCCAAAGAATGCGGACTGAATCAGCGAAGACTGGAAATCCGAGAGGCCGAAAGCCTTCTTCAGGTGCTGGATCAGGATGTCGTTGATGTTGACTCCGATTGCCCACAGGAAAAATAGGCTTGTCACCAGAGCCAGTGGGACGACGTATCGCCGTTCGGTAATTGGCGCGGACGCAGCCATGCGGCCTCCTAGGTCAAAGCGCGATCCAGATGCACGTAACCGCCGTCGACAAACAAATGCTGTCCGGTAATGTGAGCGGCGTTCGGCGAGATGAGAAACATCGCCATGGCAGCGATTTCTTCGGGATGCGTCATTCGCTTTTCCAGAGGAATCCTGGCGAGAACCGTCCTGAGTTTTTCTTCGGGATCGGGAAATGTATCGAGCCACTGGCGGTAAAGCGGGGTCATGACCTCAGCCGGCACAATTGCATTCACCCGGATACCATAGCCCAGCAATTCAGCCGCCCACTCGCGGGTCAGCGCCAGAATTGCACCTTTCGATGACGCATAGCCTGACGTCCCACCCTGACCTGTCAGCGCGGTTTTTGAACTGATGTTCACAATAGGGCCGCGCGAGTGCTTCAAGTGCGGCAGCGCGTAGTGTGCCATGTTGTAGTAGTGCAGTAGATTGCGTCCCAGCGAGGCGACGAACTGGTCGGGGCTGCCATGCTCGAGACCGATCTTGTCATTCACCCCGGCGTTGTTCACGAGCGCATCCACGCGCCCCAACGCTTTTACGGTCCGGTCAACCGCCTGCGCGCAACCCTCGGAGGTCAACAGATCGACGGAAATCAGCTCGCTGGCTGTATTCTGTTTACGCAGCAGGGCCTGCAATTGTGCGCCCGCTTCGGCGTCGCGGTCGACAATTACCGGAATCGCGCCTTCGCCTGCGCAAGCCTGAACGATGGCAGCGCCAATACCCTTTGCGCCTCCGGTGACAAGCACAACTTTATCTTTCAATTGCAGATTCATTTCTGGTCAGCCACGCAGGTTGAACAAGCCTCCGTCCCATGGATCGTCCGCGCGCGTAGTGAATGAGTCCTCATCGGAACAGAGGAAAAGAGCCAGCGAGGCCACTTCCTCCGGCTCCGTCAGCCTTCCAAGGGGCTGCGCTCTTGCCAATGTATCGAACATTTCCTTCTCCTGGCCGGGAAGGTTCTCCGCCCTTGCCTTCCGGTGGCCGACGCAAGCTTGCATGCAGCGATAAAATCCCTTCCCATTGACCCGGGAAATGCATTCCCCCCGGCATCGCGAACCTGCTGGCAAACGAACTCCCCATCTTCCTGGCTGAGATCCAGAACACGGACTGCAGTCTCATAGGCTGCGAGCTTCAGGGCGATGGCGCGCCCGATACCTCTCGCGCCCACCGGGGAGGATGGCGGCCTTTCCGCCCATCCTGAAGTCCCTGCTCAAGTCGCTTTTCATAGCGAGACGCCTCTTTTCCAGGGAATGAAATCGTCTTGCCCTTTTTCCTCCGCCTTGGTCCGCACCTGGCCGCTGGCAACTTTGACAACCAGCTCCAGAATTTCTTCTCCCATCGTTTCAACCGTCCTCTCGCCTGCGACGATGCTGCCCGTATCCACATCGATGATGTCGTGCATGCGTTCGGCCAGGCTGGTATTCGTAGATAGCTTCACTACAGGTGCGATGGGATTCCCGGTGGGAGTGCCAAGCCCGGTGGTGAACAGAACCACACTCGCTCCCGCTCCCACCTGCGCGGTGACGCACTCCACGTCGTTACCCGGCGTGCACTGGAGATTCAGTCCCGGCTCGCTCGAGTATTCCGGATAGTCGAGGACTGCCGTGACCGGAGACGTGCCGCCTTTTTTGGCGGCTCCCGCCGACTTCATGGCGTCGGTCAATAGTCCGTCGCGCATGTTTCCAGGCGACGGATTCATGTCGAAGCCGGAGTGCACCGCCTGCGCCCGCGCGGCATAATCCTGCATGAGCTCGATAAACCGGTCTCCCACTTCTTTTCGCGTGCCGCGATTGATCAATTCCTGTTCGACCCCGCAAAGCTCGGGAAACTCGGAAAGGATGGTTCTTCCGCCGAGGGCCGCCAGAAGGTCGGAGGTGTGTCCGATCGCCGGGTTCGCCGTCAGACCCGAGAATCCATCGGAGCCGCCGCACTTAAGGCCCACGCACAGTTTTGCCAGCGGGGCCGGGACGCGCCGGCATTGATTCGCTTCGACCAGCCCGAGGAAGGTTTGCCGGATCGCGTCCGACAGCATGGCCACTTCCGAACCACTCCGTTGCTGCTCGAGCAGGACCAGTGGTTTCTCGAAAGCGGGATTGCGCTGCTTGATCTTTTGCCGCAAAATCCCCGCCTGAGCATGTTGGCAGCCAAGGCTCAATACCGTGGCTCCGGCGACATTCGGATGATGGATGTAGCCTGCGATCAGTCCGCAAAGATTGTCGGAATCTTCCCGCGTTCCCCCGCAACCTCCTTCGTGCAGCAGGAACTTGATGCCATCAATGTTTTCGAAAACTCGGGGCGCCTGCGGGGTGACAACAGGTTCTTCGAATCCCCGGGTTTTGATCTCTTCGCTCCTGCCTTCACGGTACAGTTTGGCCAGTTCGGCGACTCGATGGCGATACACCTGGGGGCTGGCAAAGCCCAGCTCATCTTCGAATGCCTGCTTGAGAACGTTGATGTTCTTGTTCTCGCAAAATACCAGCGGGACAACCAGCCAGTAGTTACGCGTGCCGACTTGACCGTCGCTGCGGTGGTAGCCCAAAAAAGTCGACTGCTTCCATCGCGAAACATCCGGTGGAGTCCAACGAAATTCGCTTGACCTCTGGTGAAAGGGTGTTGTCTCATGGTGAATATCGTTGATGCTCAGAAGACCCCCTCGCGATATCGGCTTCACCGCCCTGCCCACCAGGACGCCGTACATGACAACGTCCATGCCGGGCGCGAGATCTTCCATGGCAAATTTGTGTTTGGCGGGTACGTTGGAAGACAGCAGGTAGCCCTGCCCGCAAAAGTCAACCTGCTCGCCCCTGTTCAAATCAGTCAGGGCGATCAGGACGTTATCTCTCGAATCGAGTTGTAGGACCTTTTTCTGCATCACTCTGGGATTGCGTCAAAACCATCGGCCAGGAACAATCTCGCCGGGCTCTTGCCATGGCATTGTAGAACACGCGCGACGCCGGGGCATAATTCCCCACGCGACGGTCCCAACAATATACTGAATCGGGAAAGCATTTTGCCTCTTGCAACCCGCAGGGCGGTCAAACCCGGTTGGCCTTGACCGCCGAGGTTTTGATTTATCCCGGCAAGTGTTAGCTTTTCAAACTAGCGTACGGCACCATCAATCCGAATGACTAACGGCGAGCGCCGGAAAATCGCGTTATTCATCCCTTGCTTCGTGGACCAGTTGGCTCCCGAGGTTGGACTGGACATGGCGCGCGTGCTGCGCCGCGTCGGCTACGCTCCGGAATTCAGAAAAGAGCAGACCTGCTGCGGACAGCCCGGCTTCAACACCGGCTACTGGAAAGAGGCGCGACCCCTTGCCGAGAGGTTTGTGGATGTTTTTAAGTCAGCCGAGATGGTGGTTTGTCCTTCGGCATCTTGCACCACCATGGTTCGGAATTTCTATCCGGAGCTGCTGGCGAATTCGCCATTGCTCGCGGAAGCCGTGGCGCTGGGCCGGCGGGTGTTCGAGTTTTCCGAATTCCTGGTCAAGGTGGCGGCGGTGAGCGATGTGGGCGCAACTTTTCCCCATCGCGTTACTTTTCATGATTCCTGCCACGCGCTGCGTGAATTGCATTTGCAACAGGAACCTCGCGAACTGCTGCGCCATGTACGCGGAATCGAGTTGGTGGAAATGGCGCACCTGGAGGACTGCTGTGGCTTCGGGGGAACGTTTTCGACGAAGTTCAGCATGATTTCCGCCGCCATGGGAGACACGAAAGCGGGCAACGCCGAGCAATCGGGCGCCGAGTTTGTTACTTCAACCGATCCCAGTTGTCTGATGCAGATTGATGGCATTCTTCGTCATCGCAAATCTCCGCTGCGCACGATCCATTTGGCCAGCATCCTTGCCCAGACCGAAGCCCCTGGCGCGTCCGCTCACGAGGCGACCCCATGAGCACAGCCGGAGAACAGTTCCTTCGCCAGGCCGCTGAGAAATCCAGCGACCTGCGACATCGCAAACTGATTCGTCACGCCATCGATCAGTATAGCGGCTCGGTCGTCCGCGGCCGGGCGCGTTTCCTCGATTGGGAGGAGGCGCGGCAGCGAAGCCACGAGATCAAGTGGGAAGCGGTCAATCATCTCGATCGCTATTTGCTGGAGTTCGAACAAAACGTAAAGGCCCGCGGCGCCCGGGTGTTCTGGGCCGAGACCTCCGAAGATGCACGCAGGTACATTGCGGACCTCGCCACCCAGCGCAACGTGCGGACGGTGGTGAAGTCGAAGTCGATGGTGACCGAGGAAATCCATCTCAATCCTGCCCTGGAGAAGCTCGGAATCGAAGTTTTTGAGACCGATCTGGGCGAGTTCATTGTGCAATTGCGCGACGAGCCGCCGTATCACATCGTTACTCCGGCCATGCACCTGACGCGCGGGGACATCGCGGCCCTGTTCAAGGAAAAGCTCGGCAACGTCGATACCGACGATCCGCAGCAGTTGGTTGCCGCCGCCCGCATCGCTCTGCGGAAGGCTTTTTTCTCGGCTGAAATGGGGATCACCGGGGCGAATTTTCTGGTGGCCGATTCCGGCATGATTGCGGTCACCAGCAACGAGGGCAATGCACGCTTGTGCAGCAGCCTCCCTCGTATCCACGTGGCCATCGCTGGAATTGAGAAAGTGATTCCCCGGGCGGACGATCTTGCCATTCTCTGGCCGGTCTTGGCCACGGCGGGGACGGGCCAGCCCATTACCTGTTACAGCACTCTGATCGGCGGACCTCGGAGCGCCAATGAAATCGACGGGCCTGAGGAATTTCATGTAATTTTGCTGGACAACGGCCGTTCCGATCTTCTCGCAGATCCCGAGCAGCGCGAAGTCTTGAACTGCATTCGCTGCGGGGCGTGTCTCAACGTCTGCCCGGTCTACCGTACGGTGGGCGGACACACCTACGGCACCACCTATCAGGGTCCGATTGGCAGCGTGCTCACCCCTCATCTTCGAGGCATCAAGGAATTCCAACACCTCTCGTCAGCCTCCTCATTGTGCGGGGCGTGCACTGAGACCTGTCCGGTTAAGATCGATCTGCACCATCATCTATTGCACAACCGCAGGAATGCCGTGGAAACGAAAAACCGTTCCTGGCGGGAACGTATGGCGTTCAAAATATGGCGCTGGTCGATGCTGGGTGCGGGCAGATTCGCATTGTTCGGCGCGCTGAGTCGCGCCGGCCTTCGGGCGATCAATGGCCTCGGCCTCGCCGGCACGGTGTTCGATCCAGGCCGGGCGTGGACAAAAGATCGCGCTCCGCTTCGCGTCCCGGGCAAATCATTCCGGGCGCTTTGGCAAGAACAAGAAACCAAACCAGGGAAGGAACAGGATGGAGCCGACTGAAAACCCGGGCCGGGAACGCATTCTGGCTCGCATGCGCCGAGCATTGACGGTCCCTTCCCCCAAGCACCGCGCAAGCGGCGAACGGAACCTTGTCTTTGCTCCCATCGGCCATCCGCTCGATCGATTTCAACAAGAGTGCAAGGAAAACAATACGGAATGCCGGACGGTGCCAGACCGGGAGGCGAGTGCTGCCGCCATCGCCCAGATCTTGGCCTCGCTCCCGGGCGGCGAGGTTTTCGTGCAGGATTCCTCCGCGCTGCGAGAAATGGCGCCGGCGTGGCCGCGGGTTCACAATTTGAAGTGGTCGAGCGATGGCCCGCCCGGGGAAGCGTCCCAGGCCACGATAACCCATGCCGAGGCTCTGGTCGCGCTAACCGGTTCGGTCCTGGTGTCGGCGGAGTGCGGCGGCAGAGGCGCTTCGATCGTTGCACCGATCCACATTGTTGTCGCCGGACTCGACCAGTTGGTCCCCGATCTTGAATCCGCTTTCTCGCGCCAGCGCGAACGCGGGACGATCGCTCGGAATTCTTTCCTTTGCCTGATTACAGGGTCCAGCCGGACTGCGGACATCGAGAAAATTCTGGTGATGGGTGCGCACGGCCCGCGGCGATTGATCGTGGTGCTGTCCCTGCAATAGCAGCATGCCTTGCTCCGCTTCCGCCCCTGACAAGCGATCGCCAACCTTGGTCCGAAGACCGGCGATGGAGGCAGGAACGTTGCGCCCAAGGTCATGGTGGGTTACGCGGCTCGGCGGGCTGCTGGAATTCGAAATAGAGATGATAGTGGTTGCGACATCCGGGATTGAATTGCCCGCGGCAATTGGGACACGAATTCCCGCTCCGCAGGTATTGATGGATGGTTAGCTCTGCGCCGCAAGCACCGCAAAGGATTGCTTTCTCGTTCCATTCACTTTGCGGCCACACTTTGACCGGATGACCGGCGAGCGCTGCGTGGCAATCCTTGCACGCGTAATAGACCCCGCAGCACTTCATCTTGATCGCAACGATGTCGGTGGGGCCGCCCCAATGCCCGCAACGGGTTTCGGGATCGAGATGGACGCCGCGCACTTCTGGAAGATTCGAGGCCATCCCGCGATGCACGCCTTTCAACCGATGGTGAGCAGCTCTTCGTAGAATCCGCCGATTTCGCGGACACGATCCACAAAGTGAACCTCAAAGATCCAGTGTCGCTTCCGGCCCGAAGGGTCGGGTGTTCTCATCCGGTTGGGGTTTTCGGGATGAACATAAAAAGTGATCTTGTCGCCCTGAATCCTCTCGTGGGGAAACTCCCCAATCAGATGTCCGGCGATCGAGCCGCCGTACTCCCAGCCGGCTTCCTTCGCCAATTGATGAGCGTAGGCGTACAGGTCCGCACCCGTGATGTCCGGGTGCTGCTCAAAATAGTGCTTGCCCTTGGCAAATCCCTCTTCAATGTCGCGACGGAGCTTGTGTTTGAGCGGATCATTCCCCACAACATAGGTGCGGCCGAAATCCGCTTCCCAGTGTTCGAACACGGGCCCGAGATCGAGAAATACGATGTCATCTTCGGTCACCGTCAAATCTGGCGGGTTCTCGTCGTACGGGGCGAGGGTGTTGCGGCCCGCACGCACAATGCGTTTGTGCCAATACTTTGTAATGCCATGCATACTGGCGGCGAGGGCATAAATATTTTCATTGATTTCTCCCTCCGTCACGCCCGGGCGAATGAGGTTTTGTTTTTCGACTTCCCGGAAAAGCGCCCCGGCTTTGACCTGGGCGTCCAGCAAACCAGCGACGCGTGCTTCCTCCGATTGTGCCGTCATGGAACCATATTAAAGCATCCGCGGGAGCGGGGGAAAAGTGGTCGGCGCGAGGATCCGGCGTTCTTCAGCGGGCGAGGGATCTGGCGCGTGCTCGCCAGGTTGGGATTTCCAGCGGACCCGCCGCCGCCCCAAGGTGGAAGGAGTTGGCCGAAGACAAGGCGCGCAGAAACCGGGCTTTTTGTAACTTTTCCGCCCCGCACGAGTCCTATACTTACCTGAGCTTGCTCTTATGCTGATCTACCTATTGGCTTTCGCCGGCGGGGTGCTGACCATCCTGAGCCCGTGCATTCTTCCCGTCCTGCCATTCGTATTCGCTCGTGCCGGCCAGCCCTTTCGACGCGCTGGACTGCCGCTGCTCACGGGAATGGCGCTGACATTTTCGCTGGTGGCGATAGCAGCCGCATTCGGCGGCCACTGGGTGGTACGTCTGAACCAGGGCGGACGCTACGCGGCGATGGCGATTTTCCTAGTGCTGGGAATCAGCTTGGTCTTTCCGTCGCTTGCCGATGCACTCACGCGGCCGCTGGTTCGCGCGGGCGGCCGGTTGCAGGGCGGTCCATCGACAGAAAGCAGCATCGGCAAATCATTCATCCTGGGTCTGATCCTGACGGGAGCGGCGCTCGAGGGCCCGGGCATCCGTTCATCCTTTCTGCTGCTGTCGTTTGCACTGGGTGCCGCAACTTCGTTGGGAATTGCGTTGTTCGCCGGCAATCAGGTTTTTTCCGCGCTGAAACGATCCCTGTCTTATGAAGCCCGGATTCGCCGCGGATTGGGCGTTGCGGTAATTTTGGGCGTGGTCTCCATCGCCTTGGGGTGGGATACGAATCTGCTCACCAGATTCTCGTTCGTGAATACCTCCAAGGCCGAAGCCCACCTGGTCGACACGCTCCGACCTGCGAAAGTCCGTCCGGTCCATGCGGCCGGGTCTCAGCCCGTCCTTGCCGACGAGGGTCCCATGCCCGGCCTCGAGGGAGCAGTTTCCTGGCTGAATTCGGCGCCGCTGACCGGTAAATCCCTTCGCGGCAAAGTCGTTGTGATCGATTTCTGGACGTACTCCTGCATCAATTGCCTGCGTGCGCTGCCTTACCTGGAAGGGTGGGCGGCGAAATATAAGGATGCGGGACTGGTCGTGGTGGGGGTGCACACACCGGAGTTTGCATTCGAGAAAGATCGCGCGAACGTGGAAAAGGCGGTCAGGGATTTGAAGATTGTCTATCCGGTTGCCATCGACAGCAACTACCAGATCTGGCGGGCCTTCAACAATGAATACTGGCCGTCTCATTACTTCAGCGCCGGAAAAGGCCGCATCCGGTATCACCATTTCGGAGAGGGTCAATACGCCGAGTCCGAGCATGTGATTCAGCAGCTTCTCCGGGAGAACGGCGTTCCGTCGCTGGCCGAGGATGTGATCAACGTGTCGGCCAACGGCGCGGAAGCGGCGCCAGACAAGGACGACGCCCGTTCCACCGAAACCTATATTGGATACCACCGCACCGCAAACTTCGCTTCCGTCGAGCCGATTGCCCAGGACTCACGCAAGTCCTACTCCCTGCGCCCAAGGCTTTCCTTGAATGAGTGGGGTCTGGCGGGAAGCTGGAAGGTGGGGCGGGAAAGCGCCGTGCTGCAAGCGCCATCCGGAAAAATTGCATTTCGCTTTCATGCCCGCGACCTCCATCTGGTGCTCGGTCCAGCGAAAGATGGCAAGCCGCTTCGTTTCATCGTGAAGCTGGACGGCACTGCGCCCGGCGAGGATCGCGGCAGCGACACCGACGCAAACGGCGCAGGCACCGTACAGGGACACCGGCTGTACCAGCTCATCCGGCAGAAAGGCGCGGTGGAAGACAGAACTTTCGAAATTGAATTCCTCGATCCCGGCGTGCAAGCATTTGCATTCACCTTCGGCTGACTCTCAAAGTCGGGAAAATCATCGCGTGCTGATTCCCGCGGGGTATTCCCGAGTTTTGGTGCTCCTGCCCCAAAGTCTTCAAAACATCGCCGCCCTCCCCACTTGAGGCCCGGGCTCCATAACGGTTCTGAATCCTATGCATAAAAAAAATGGATTAGTCATTGTGAGTTGGAGACGGCATACTTCGTCACGGTTTTTTTATCCTGAATCTGCAGCCGCCAACTCGAAGATCCCGGTTCCCGGCCCTGGCGCTGATTGCATGCCTTGCGCTCGGAACCGTCGTGACGCCTGCTTCCAGTCTCCGGTTGCAGTTGTCGGAGCAAGGCGCACGGGCTTCGATCGATGCCCCCTCGGGGCGAATCTCCGGCCTCATCTTCTCGCCATCCTGTCTTAACAAGCCGCGATCGAAAACCGGCTTCAGCAAGAAGACCGTACGATCGCTCACCGCGGGGCGCCGGGCGTCTGCCGGATTGCAGGCATCCGGTCTTCTGTTCTCCTCGTCACGTGTGCCTTCTTTTGCCCGCCATCGCTCTACGGGATTCGGGCGTTCTCCCCCTTCTCTGCCGGTCTAGATCATTGCGGGAGTTTCCTCGCCTGCTCGGTGAAACGAACAGGTGAACCGGGATGCCCTGGACTCCCCACGCGAGCCATGCGCGGCGCGTGGGATGCCCGTGAGCCTTCCTAGCGAACCACCCAACCTGACTGAGGAGGATGAAATGCTGACCGAGAAATCGAGGGTTTTTTCGATGGTTCCCCGATCCCTTCCGGCGCGGAACGCATTCGCAGCCAACCGGAAATTCTTTAAACTCCTTTTTTTTGGTCTGCTGTTGATCCCGGCGCTGGCGCAGGCAACCGACATGGAATCGCTTGATGCTGCTACGAAAGCGGCACAAAGTGCGGGCGACAATGCATGGATGCTGACCAGTACTGCACTCGTCCTTCTGATGACCGGCCCCGGCCTGGCCCTGTTCTATGGCGGATTGGTCCGCAAGAAAAATGTTCTCAGCACCATGATGCAGAGCTTTGTGATGATGGCCGTCATCACCGTACTGTGGGCGCTGGCCGGCTACAGCTTGACCTTTGCCGAGGGGAATCCCTTCATGGGTGGCTTGCGGTACCTGTTCTTGAATGGGGTCGACGGCGCTCCGAACCCGGACTATGCGGCCACGATCCCGCAACAAACCTTCATGGTGTACCAGCTCATGTTTGCGATTATTACTCCCGCGCTGATTACCGGGGCCTTCGCCGAGCGCATGAAATTCAAAGCCATGCTTTTGTTCATGATCTTGTGGTCTCTGTTGGTTTACTTCCCCATGGCGCACATGGTGTGGGGCAAGGGTGGTTTTCTGAATGCTTTTCTGGGTGGCCGTATTCCCTGTTTCGATTTCGCCGGAGGGACGGTGGTTCATGTTACCTCCGGTGTGTCCGCTCTGGTTTGCGCGCTCTATCTCGGTAAGCGCGTGGGATATCCGGCGGGCATGAAACCGCACAGCCTGGTGCTCAGCTTTATTGGGGCTTGCCTGCTGTGGGTGGGCTGGTTTGGATTCAATGCCGGCAGTGCCCTGGCGGCATCCGCGTTGGCCACCAGCGCCTTTGTGGCCACTCATTTTGCCGCCGCCACCGCCGCCCTCGGCTGGATGCTGGCAGAGTGGATCAAGTCGGGAAAACCAAGCATTCTGGGTGGCATCTCCGGCGCCGTGGCCGGACTGGTGGCAATCACGCCCGCCTCCGGATTCGTAAAGCCAATGCCCGCCCTGTTCATTGGATTCGCGGCGGGGCTTTTTTGCTATTACATGGTCACGGCGGTGAAACAGAAGTTCGGATACGACGATTCCCTGGATGCCTTTGGCGTTCACGGTGCCGGCGGGACTCTGGGCGCAATTCTTACCGGCGTCTTTGCCACCAGCGCGGTAAACAATGGATTGAAAGACGGCTCCGGAAATCCTCTTCCGCTCGGCCTGGTCGATGGTCATGCCGGGCAAATCCTCAATCAGCTCATCGGGACGGCCATTGCGTGGATGCTTGCGATAGCTGGCACTCTGATCATCCTAAAAATCTGCGACGTACTCATCGGCCTGCGAGTGAGTCCTGAACAAGAGAGCCAGGGACTCGACCTGGCGCTTCACGGCGAAGAAGGCTACATCATGGAAGGCTGAGTCCGGCCGTCAGAAGGAACCTCCGCCCCGGTCCCGATTCGCCAGCGGGTGCGGTCTGGTGCAGGCAAAGCCACCAAACCGGGTACCCAGGGAATGGCAGTTGCAGAACGTGCCAGAAGGGCCATGCCGAAGTGGGACCGGGAACCGGGAGCAGGTTTCGGATCGTTGGCCCCACGGTGGCCCACGGTGGCCCACGGTCAAGGTCGATACCGGCATCGTGATGCCGGAAAACATGGTAGACCTCGTGGTTGAGGCCATGATCCGGGCCGCTGCCACGGGAAAAATCGGGGACGGGAAAATCTTCCGATCGAAGGCGGCGGACGCCGTTCGTATCCGCCATCGCGATCGTCGCGATGCGCTCTGAAATCCATGAACCGAATTGTTTCCACAGGCGACCGGTAACGCCACCCGAAGCGTCCCCGCGTTGGCCAACGCGGGGACTCCGGGTCCTGAAATCGAGCCTACGGGATCGTGATCTTTACGATCTGGCCTGCACCTGCGGGGCCGCCAGTGCCGATGTTGGAAACATACAGGGCGCCGTCGGAGCCGACCGTCATCCCGGTGGGAGCGGTGAGACCGCTGGCGATGGTCGTCAATTTGCTGCCATGCAGTCGCACCACTGCACCTTTACCAGGCACAGGAAAACCAGGATCGGTGCTCAGCTCCAGGAAAAAGGTATCGTTGCCGATCACGGCCAGAGCCACCACCGTGGTCACGCCCGTCTGAATTTTCGTTACGCCACCCAGGTTGCTGACGGTGTAGCGTGCGGAGCTGCCGGGCGCGATGGGGAACGTGCCCAGGTTCGCCACATAAAACCCATTCTTAATCCGCGCGATGGAAGTGGGTACGACGTGTCCTTGCGTTTCCGACAAGTCGATCAGCCGGGTCACGATGCCTCCGGGAGTGATTTCATCGACCTCTCCGTGGTTCGGCTCAACCGCGTAGAGATTGCCGTCCGCCGCAATCATGTTGAACCAGGTTCCATCGGGCTCGAAGTCGGCTGGCTGTATGGTCTTGGTGGGGTGAAGCGCCTGAAATGTGCTCAGATCTGCCAGTCGGGTCCAGGACCCGTCCGCATTGACCTTAAGCACCGCATTCGGAAAGCCAGCGTGTCCGTGAGAACAGCCGCCCCCGGCAAGCAGTGCGTAGAGTTGAGTGCCGATGAACGCAACATCAGCTACGCCGTCAACATCACCGATCGCCGCGCGCGAAGAAGGAAGGCCTGACGATAGCGTGGAGCGGGTTCCATCCGGAGTTACTTTGGAAATTCGCGCCGTCGCTCCTCCTTTGTAAGGGCCAACCGGGGGCACGACCTGATCGCACGTTCCCGCGGTTGAGACGTTTCCGCCGGTTCCTGCCTCCGCCACATAGAGGTTTCCGTCCGGACCCCACTTGAGACCGCGAGGATTCGAGAATCCCGTGGCAAACACCGTTACGTTGGGAGATGTTTGGGCAAATGCCGCAACCGCGCCAACCGCCACCATGCTGAGAACCAACCGCCGGAATGCTTTCATCGAGAGTCTCCTTGTTTTCTATTTCTCCATTTTCGCCAGAGCGTTTTCGCACAAATGCGGCGGCAGACCCGGATTAGTCTTTCCTCCCGGCCGAGCGTTGGTGATTGCTTACGGCATTTGGCAAAGGCACGAACCATCCGAACCGCGGAGCACGACGAACAGGCAAGGGCTCGGGAACGTCCGCCGAACGGTGCGAAGTATAGCACGGGGTCGGCTTACGGACGGTTTCGCAGCGGACCAAATTCGAAGCGGAGGAGCACCCGTCGAACCACGGATTAATCCATAGGGTGTAAGGCAGGGCCGGCAGTGAATCCAGTTACTCTATTGCAAAAGCATGGTGCTGCAACTTTCCATCCCGCTCAATTTGCGCACCGCCGCTTCTTTGGTCTTGAGCCGACGTACCGCCGCCTTCAATGGTTCGGTTGAATCGATGGAGACCGTATTGCGAGCGTGGATGATGTCGCCACCCCGAAGTTTAGCGTTTGCGGGACTCGGCGCCGGGGTTCGTGCCCCGACCACTCCGCGGGTGGATTGACGTGCATCCGGCTCCGGAGCCGGATGCACGTCAA
>Ga0193726_1001968_pt1 | contig 14652 bp, 19 predicted proteins | sample H2c1metaG_FD_144928 | JGI IMG/M metagenome (GOLD analysis project Ga0193726, IMG submission 144928) | Soil microbial communities from a riparian zone of the East river system, Colorado, United States - H2c1 | ecosystem: Environmental > Terrestrial > Soil > Riparian zone | place: USA: East River... | reverse complement strand
CAGAGTTTCGACATGGTCGCCCCCGGCCTAGGCCTCGAACTGGATGATCTCGGAGGGTGCCGGAATGCCGAGGAGGACGTATCGCCCGACCGACAGGATCGCGCCGGCCGGCGCCGGGCGCGCGGGCCCCAGTGCTTCGGGATGGGCTTGCGCAATCTGCCCCGCAATCTCCGTCGCGAAGGCCTGGGTTTCGGCCAACGTCACCTTCGCCAGGATTTCATCGGGCACCGGAATACCGCGGATCAGGTACGACACCGATACGCCGTGCGGCGTCGGCACGTTGAACTTGGGATGCTTCGCAACAGCGGATTTTACCGCGGCCTGAACAGAGGCTGTGAACTTGTTCAAAGAAATCGAGACAGGCTTGGCCATTTTGATCTCTCCTTCCCAATTATCGCGAATATAGAATACAGGAAACTATCTATAGTTGCTATATAATTTACAATACAACCAAGAGAAGATTGGTACATCTACGCGTACTACTATCTCTGATTGCAATATAAGATCAGCCCCTCTACCGCCGAAGAAAGCAAGTAACGCCGGAACGTTTTGGCGTTTTTCCTCCAGACCGTCACAGCTTCGTCATCGCCTCGCCATGACAAGACGGCGAAGGCCGCGCTCGGCGCCCCGCGGCCTCAGCTCCCGACCGTCAAATCGACCACACGCGCCTTGTGCGCGTAGATATCGATCTTCGCCCACATGCGGGCGCGCGCGACGGCGTCGGCTTCGGCGCCGGTCTCATAGGGGCCGTGCCAGACCATGGTCTCGGGCACCGGCTTGTTCCAGTTGGCCCGGCCATTCTCGGTCACATACTCGGCTTCGAAGACAAACCACATCGTTCACTCCACGCTACTCTCTTCGATCGCGGGCTGCCCCGCCTCGAGCCAGGCCCGCACGAGGTCGTAGAATACCGCCAGGACGATCGGGCCGACGAACAGGCCGATCAGCCCACCGGTCAGGGTACCGCAAATCACGCCGGCCACGACGACGACCATGGGCGTCTGCAAGCCGCGCGCCATGACCATCGGCCGCAGCACATTGTCGAGAAGGAGCAGCGGCACGGTGTACGCCGTGTAGATCGCCGCGACGGGCACCGGCAGCGCACTCCACGCCCAGATGATGACCGGGATCATCAGCGGGTTTGGACCGATCTGCACGATCGCCAGGACCAGGGCGACGAAGGTGATGGCGCCGGCGAAGGGAATGCCGGCCACCACCATGCCGAGGCCCAGCAATGCCGCTTGCAGCAGGGCGATGCCGATCACGCCGTTCGCCACATTGCGGATGGTCGCTACGGCGATCTCGAGGAAATGCCCACCACGCGGCCCGGCGATCCGTTCGGCGAGCCGGCGGGCGGTTTTCGCCAGGCGTTCGGAATAGGCGAGCACGACACCGGCAACGACGATAGCGGCGGCAAACTGCAGCAATTCGAGCGCCACGCCGGCGGCGATGCCGGCCATCCACCGTCCAACCGACGCGATCTGCCCGACATGGGCCGACAGCAAGGTATGGATGTTCTTCGACGCGTCGAGCCAGAAGTCGTAGATGCGCTCGCCGACCAGAGGCAAGTCGCGCATTGCCTCGGGCGGCGGCGGCAGCAGCGCCCCGCCGGCGAGCAGATGACGGGCATACTGGTCGAGCGTGTCCACGATCGACGCCCCCAGCACCGCCACCGGAACAAACAGCAGCACCAGCATCAGGAGCGATAGCACGGAGGCCGCCAAGGCGTTGTACAGATGCAGGCGCCGGCGCAGCAGCGCGAACAAGGGATAAGCAGCGACCGCCAGTATCGCCGACCACAGCAGCATCCCGGCGATGGGACTGAGGAGCAGCACGCTGACGTAGACGATGCCCGCCAGCAGCGTCAGGCGGACGATGAGATCGATCGCAAATCGCAGCGTCTGCGCCTTGCCGCTCTCGGTGTCGATCATCGCCCCCTGCCGCGCATCGGATCTATCTGTCCTACCGGCGGCAGACAATCCTGTCTATCCGAGCCCTGCCACTGGAGTGTGTTCCGTTTGCACGGAAACACCTCATCCTGAGGAGCACCGCGCAGCGGTGCGTCATGGTGTTGCCTACCCTTCGAGACGGGCGCGGAGTTTACCCCGAGGTATTCGAGGGGCGCCCTCCTCAGGGTGGGGTGGTAGGGTTTCAACGTCTCGGAATCTGCCCAAGAAGCGTCCCTATGCGGATGTCCAAATCAAAGAGTTCAGCGTCACCTGACGGAGCGTTTCTGGACTGGCGGCTTGTGCCGCTTGATCGGCGAGGAGCACGACGCCGCCGGCAACCGGTTTCACATACACCGCATCGCCCTCGAAGCGGAATTCCTTGGGCAACCGCACCGCTTGACTGCGCCCATTCTTGAAGAGCTTGGCGATTTGCATTCCCTCGCTCGCGCCGCCAGCCTTCTTCGTTCGCCGTGCCATCAAGCCATCCTCAACTGTAATGGCGGTAGACGAATTCAGGTGGCGCGCTCTCCGCCTGGCGCAGCGCGGCCTCGACCACGCCGTGGTCGGGCGACAGCGCGCATACCGGATCGGCGCGGCTGGCATCGCCGGCCAGCAGAAAGGCCTGGCAGCGGCAACCACCCCAGTCGATCTCGCGCCGGTCGCAGCTGCGGCACGGCTCGGCCATCCAGTCGGTGCCGCGATATCGATTGAAGGCCTCCGAGCGGTACCAGATGTCGGCGAGAGTGCCGTCACGGACCGACGGAAAGTCGATGCCCGGCAGACTCTCGGCGGCATGGCACGGCACGGCCTTGCCGGAGGGTGTGACGTTCAGGAACTGACGCCCCCAGCCGTTCATGCAGGATTTCGGCCGCACGCCATGATAGTCCGGCACGACATAATCGATCGCCAGGACGCCCTTGAGCCTGGCGCGCGCCGCCTCGACGACGCGCGTCGCGTCGTCGAGCTGCTGATGGCTCGGCAGGAGCGCTGTGCGGTTGGCGAGCGCCCAGGCGTAATACTGCACATGGGCGATCTCGAGTCGGCGGGCGCCGAGGGCCAGCGCCATGTCGATCATCTCGGGAACGCCGCCCAGGTTCTGCCGATGGACAACCATGTTCACCGTGAGCGGCAAACCGGCGGCGCGAACGGCTGCTGCAAAGTTCGTCTTCCTCGCATGCGCTCCGGCGAGGCCCGCGATGCGGTCATTGTTGGCGGGCTCGACATCCTGAAAGCTGAGCTGGACATGCTTTAGCCCGGCGGCGGCGAAGGCCGCTATTTCCCGCGCGCCGCCCAGCGTGCCCGAGGTGATGAGATTGCTGTAGAGACCGCGATCGCTCGCGGTGGCGATCAGCGCCAAAAGATCGCGCCGCGCCATCGGCTCGCCGCCCGAGAAATGCACCTGCAGGACGCCGAGCGACGCCGCTTCAGCCAGCACGCGGCGCCATTCCGCTTCGCCGAGTTCGCTGGCCGCCCGCTCGAGCTCCACCGGGTTAGAGCAATACGGGCAGCTGAGCGGACAGCGATGGGTCAGCTCGGCCAGCAGCGCCAGGGGCGGGTCAATGCGCGGAGGCATCGGCGAGACATCCCTTGTCCGCGAGATCCTGCAGCATGGCGGTGACGTCGGTGGCGATCAGCTCGCGCGGCGCCTGCGTGTAGCGCGTGGCCAGCGTGTCGATGATGGCGCCGACGCCGGTCTTGCCGTCGACGAGCTGCAGGATCTCGACCGCCTGCTCGTCGGGCAGCATCAGCCGTTCGGGCGCCATCATGATCCAGCGCTGCCGCGTGTCGTCGAAGCGAAAGACGATGTGCGGCGCCAGACGCAACACGCTGGTCGCGGAGACTTCCAGACGTTCCATGATTCACTCCGGCACGAAGGCGCCCGGCGGGATCATCGCGGGATCGACATAGGCGAGATAAAGCGCATCCAATTGCGCCCACAATACATCGCACTTGAAGCGCAGCGCCGCCAGGACCGCCTCCTGCTCGGCGCGGGTCCGCGCGTGGGCCTTGACATAGCCCAACGCGAAATCCACGTCCTGCGGCGCCTGCGTCAGGCGCGGCGTGAAATAGGCCAGCGTTTCCTCGGTGACGAACGGATAGCCGGCCAGCATGCCGCGCACCCGGTCGGCGATGATGCCGGGCGAGAACATCTCCGTCAGCGACGAAGCGATGCCTTCGAGGAGCGGCCGGTCGCGCACGAAGTTGACGTAGGCTTCGACCGCGAAACGCGTCCCCGGCAGGATGCCCCGGGTCGACTGCACATAGGCTCGGTCGAGGCCGACGCCCTCGGCAAGCTTCAGCCAGCGTTCGATGCCGCCGGTGCCCGGCGCATCGCCGTCATGGTCGATGATGCGCCGGCGCCATTCGCGGCGCAGCTCCGCCGTCGGCATCTTCGACAAGGCATGGGCATCCTTGATCGGGATCATCGCCTGATAGTAGTAGCGGTTGAGCGCCCATGCCTGGACCTGCTGGCGCGTGAGCTTGCCGCCATGCAGCAGCCCATGAAACGGATGAAGATGGTGGTAACGCTCCGCGCCGATGGCGCGAAGCTCCGCTTCGAGCTCGTCGGGACTGCGCGGGCGATCAGGCGGGCTCATCTCCGTCATGGACTGACTTCCATCCCGTCATGGGCGACCTCCCAGCCGGCCTTCGCGAGAAGGCCGCGCTCGGTCGAGCCGTCGACCAGGATCGGATTGGAATTGTTGATGTGGATGAGGATCTTGCGCTTCACAGGAATGTCGCGGAAGGACGCGATGGTGCCGTCGGGGCCGCTCACGCTCATATGCCCCATGCGATGTCCCGTCTTCGGACCGAGCCCGAGGCGGATCATCTCGTCGTCCTGCCACAGCGTGCCGTCGAACAAGACGACCGACGCGCCGGCCAAGCGTTGCCTCAAGCCGTCGGTCATTTGCGCGCAACCGGGAATGTAGAGAAGCCGGCGCTCGCCCGCGCGTACCTCCACGCCGACCGTGTCGCCCGGCTTGCCTGCGAGTTGGTCGGGCGAATCGCCTGTCTCGAGATAGAGCGCGACCTTGCCCGGAACGTCGAACAACTCGACCGCGAGCCCGCTTGCGCTGCCATCGACATGCCGCGGTTCGAACGGCTGGCCAAGCGGCATCGCCTGGCGGCGCACGCAATCCTCGGCCAGGACGCCGAAGATCGGATTGGCCGCGAGGACGTCGAGCACCCGCGTGCTGGCGTAGATCGTGAAGCGCTGACGCTCCCGCAAATGCAACAGCCCGGCAATCGCATCGACATCCGTGCCGGTGATGATGACGCCTTCGATCGGCGAGGAGCGAACGCCGCGGCGAGGCTGAAGGATCCGCTGCGCTTCGATCTGCTGGCGAAGATCAGGAGAGGCGTTGATCAGGAACCAGCGTTCACCGTCGCCACTTACGGCAAGGGATGCCTGGCTTCGGGCTACGACGCCCGGCTCGCCAGCACGCGCACGACGACAGGCTTCTGCGTTTGAGTTCCACTGAGGGAAGCCGCCACCGGCGGCAGATCCCAGGACGACGGCCTTCATCGCGGCCGTCCTCCACTATCCCGCGGCTTTGGTGCCGCGGCGCTTACAGGTGCAGGTCGGCGCAGGCGTAGGAGTTGATTTCCATGCCGACGGCGATCTCGACAATACGGGGTGTTTTCCAGGCCATGGGCTTTCTCCCTCAAGGTGGAACAGCAATGATGGGTGGAATTCAAAGAACGTGTCAAGGCTTGCGCGCCAGATAGGCCGCGATCATGTCGATCTCCTGTTCGTGAAGGGTGACCGACACCTCGATCATGGCGCCCATCCCGCGCCCGCGCCGCACCCCGGTGCGAAAGTCGATCAAAGCCTTTTTGAGATATTCCGGCCGCTGCCCGGCCAGCCGCGCGCTCTCGCCCTGGCCGGCGAAATCCGGCTTGTGGCAACTGTCGCAATGGCGCGACGTCAGGAGGCCGGTGACCTTTTCGGTATCGATGGCGACCTCGCTTGTGGTGGCGAGCGCGGGCGGCGGCGGCAGCGCCGCGTAGTAGGCGCCAAGATCGCGGATATTGTCGTCGGTCAGGTTCTTGACGACCGCCTGCATGACCCCCGGTTGGCGGCCGCCGTCGCGCATGAACACCAGCTGGTACTGGGTGAAGATATCCGGCTGGCCAGCCAGTGACGGCGTGTTCCTGGTGGACGAGATCCCTTTGGCGCCGTGACACGCGGTGCATGTCTGGGCAATCGCCGGCGGCTTGACCGGCGGGGCAGCCTGGGCCGCTGCGGGACTCGTTGCCGCCGCGACGGCGGCGAAAAGGGCACTCGCGGCCAGGGTTTGGACAATAAAATTCGACTTCGCGGACATCGCGCTCAACAAACCTTTGAAACGAAACCCCGCCCGCCTGGTTACAGCGGGCGAGGATGGACAGAGCGGCTACTTCTGGTAGCTGATCCGGTAGATGGCGCCCGCCTGGTCATCGGCGACCAGCAGGGAGCCGTCAGGCGCCTGAAGGATGTCGTCGGGACGGCCGAGGATCTTCTGGTCGTCGAGCCAGGTGCCGGCGAAGACGGTCTCCTTGGGATTCTTGCCGTCGGGATCGACCGAGATGAAGACGATCCGGTAGCCGCTCTTCTTGTTCCTGTTCCACGAGCCGTGCTCGGCGATGAAGATGCCGTTCTTGTACTCGGCGGGGAACTGGTCGCCGGTATAGAACTTCATGCCGAGCGGGGCGATGTGCGCGCCGAGCTTGACGACCGGCGGCGTGAATTCCGAACATTTGTGTCCCATGCCGAACACCGGATCGACGATGTCGCCCTGGTGGCAGTAGGGATAGCCGAAATGCTCGCCCAGCTTGGTGACGTGGTTGAGCTTGTCGCTCGGCATATCGTCGCCCAGCCAGTCGCGGGCGTTTTCGCTGAACCACAGGTCGCCGGTGCGGGGATCGACCGCGCCGCCGACGCTGTTGCGAATGCCGATTGCCACAAGTTCGGCCGTGCCGTTCGCCGGATTCACGCGGCGATATTGCGACAGGCTGGTGGGCGGCAGGCAGACGTTGCACGGCGGCCCGAAGGGCACGTACAGCCAGCCCTTGCCGTCAGGCACCAGGTATTTCCAGCCATGCGGCACGTAAGGCGGCATGTCGTCGTAGACCACCTTGCCGGCCGGCGCCTTGTCTAGGCTGGCTTCGGGATTGTCGTATTTGTAGAGCTTGTCGATATCGATCACGTAGAGCGCGCCATTCATGAAGGCGACGCCCGTGGGCATGCGCAGCCCGGTGATGAACGGCTTCACGACCTTCTTGCCGCCCTCGTCGGTGATGGCGTGAACCGTGCCTTTGTCGAACGTGCCGACGAAGAGCGTGCCCTTGTCGCCCATCGCCATCTGCCGCGCCTGGGGAACGCCGCTCGCCCACACGGCGATCTTGAAGCCGGGCGGCAGCTTGATGTTGGCGAGAACCTTGTCGAGCTCCGTGGCCGGAGTCGGCAACGGCTGGCCGGGATTGGGAACCTGGCCCTTCTGCGCCTGGGTCTCGTCGCCCAGGAACCAGTCGTCGGGAGGATTGGCCCAGAAGTTCTTGTTGTTGGAATCGTACTTCTTGAGTTCTTGAGCCTGCACCGTCAGCGAACCCCAGCCGAACAAGGCTGCGACCGCGCCGACAAGGCAAACTTTCGCTAACGCTGTTTCCTGTCGCGTCATTGGTGTCTCCTCTCCTTGGTCGTGCAGGAGACGCGTGGATCGATTCTTGGGTGTCGAGCGTCCACTGCCGAGTGGGCAGGCTATGCCCGCCACTGGCGCCGTTCAATATGCGCCGGGGCATAGCAGGCGATGGGAGGGTTTGCTGCGGTGCAAGAGCGTTGGTCGAGTCCCACCGGCGATGCCCGGGCCGCCTGCGCGCTGGACGCCTCGATCCAGTTCCCACACCGGACAGCTCGCACACCCGGTGCAACCGCGTTCCGCCGTCATCGTTGCCACGACCCGCTGAAGGATCACTTGGGTGATCCTGCTCTGCTACTATCGCGACAATCGCGTGGCGCGGCCACGGCGCTGCAGCCGTTCCATCGCCGGATGAATTGGCGACAAGGAGAAGTCGATGCGTATCCTTATGCTCGGGCTGTTGCTCGCGACCGGCGTCGCGGGTGCGGCATCGGCACAAACCGTCGGCGGCACCTATGCGGTCAGCGGCGCGAACGCCGACGGTTCGAGCTATACGGGCACGGCGGAGATCATCCTGAACGGTCCTGCCTGCTCGATCAGTTGGCAAACCGGCGGCTCCAGCTCGGCCGGCACCTGCCTGCTCACGGGCACCGCCTTCGGCGCTTCCTACCAGCTGGGCGATACGCCGGGTCTCGCCGTCTACCAGCTTCAACCGGATGGAACGCTGATAGGCCAATGGACGACGATCGGCGCTCCCGGCGTCGGTTCGGAGACGCTTTCTCCCAGCAAATGATCGAACGCCATGCGCAAATGGTTGAATGCCCTGGAACGCCTGTTTGCCGCCCCACCGGCGACGCAACCGCGCGCGCGGCTCAACATCGCGAAATTCGCGCTGGGCGTTTGTCCCGGCTGCCGGGGATTGCGCGGCGTGGCGAGCCTGCGCTGCAGCCATTGCGGCAGCGCCAAGCCCGTCACCGAGGACGCCTGACTACGCTACAAATCCGCCGCGTTGCGGCGGCCCTCTCTCTGATGAAACAAGCCAAGGCGGCCTTGTTGGGGTAGAGACAGGCAGCACGGCGTTCCCCTGGACGCCAACGAGGAGGACGATGTCATGGACATGTCAACCGAGAGCATCCTGGTCATTCTCTTCGTCGGCATCGTCGCCGGCTGGCTGGCCGGCAAGGTCGTGCGCGGCGCCGGGTTCGGCCTTTTGGGCGATCTCGTGATCGGCATCGTCGGGGCGTTCATCGCGACGTTGCTGTTCCCGCGGCTCGGCCTTCATCTCGGCAGCGGTATCGTCTCGGAAATCATCTTTTCGGCGCTGGGCGCGATCATCCTGCTGCTGATCGTCGGCCTGATCCGCGGACGCAGGGTCTAGCCCGCGCCGGCGCCTGCTTTTTCGTCACGCAATAAAGCCCCGTCGCGCGCCCGGCCGAATCGCTCTACGCTTCCCCAAAATCACCACCAGAATGGGAGGAGCGGCGTGCAGGGCGAGGCTTCGTACGATTTCATCGTGACCGGGGCCGGGTCGGCCGGCTGCGCCATCGCGGGGCGGCTGAGCGAGGATGGCCGCTTTCGCGTGCTGCTGCTCGAAGCGGGCCCGCGCGACACCTATCCGTGGATCCACATCCCGCTCGGCTACCACAAGACCTTCAACAATCCGAAGGTCAACTGGATGTTCGACAGCGAACCGGAGCCCGAGCTCAACAACCGCGTGATGTACCAGCCGCGCGGCAAGGTCCTGGGCGGCACCAGCTCGATCAACGGCATGGTCTACATGCGCGGCAACGCCGCCGACTACGACGAATGGCGGCAACGCGGCTGCGAGGGCTGGGACTACGACTCGGTGCTGCCCTACTTCAGGCGGGCCGAGGACAACGTCCGCGGCCCCGACGAATTTCACGGCACCGGCGGACCGCTGAAGGTGAGCGACCATCGCTGGCAGCCAACGCTCGCCAAGGCGATGCACGAGGCCGCGGTGCAGGCCGGCATCCCGGCCAATCCGGACTTCAACGGCGCCACCCAGGAAGGCGTCGGCTACTACCAGTCCACCATCAGCAAGGCCCGGCGATGGTCGAGCGCCCGGGCGTATCTGAGCGGAGCCAAGCAGCGCAAGAACCTGACGATCGCCACAGGTGCGCATGCGACGCGCGTGCTGATCGAGGGCGGACGTGCCGTGGGCGTCGAGTACCGTACCCTTGGCTCCATGGGGGCCGGGCTCACGACGGCGCGGGCGACGCGCGAGGTCATCGTTTCGGGCGGCGTCTACGGATCGCCGCAGCTTTTGATGCTCTCCGGCCTCGGCCCGGCGGCGCATCTGAAACAGCACGGCATCGCGGTGATCAAGGACATGCCGGGCGTCGGCAGCCACCTGCACGACCACTTCAACACCTATGTCGCCTATCGCTGCGCGCAGCCCGTGACGATGAACGACCTTGTAAACAGCCTGCCGCGCCGGATACTGGCGGGCGCGCAGTATGCGCTCGGCCGGACCGGGCCGCTCGCCAGCATGGGCCTCTATGTCGGCGCGCTGGTGCGCAGCGACCGGCGGCTCGAGCGCCCCGATCTGCAGATCAACATGTTCGCCTGGGCGATCAAGGACAGGAATCGGTTGGGCGTCGTGCCGCAGCCCTTCTCGGCCTTTGGCCTCAGCCCGGTGCATCTCAGGCCCGATGGCCGCGGCACGGTGCGGCTGAAATCCGCTGACCCGCTGGCCGCACCGGAGATCCGCTTCAACTTCCTGAAAAGCGCCTATGACTACCAGGCAATCATCCACGGCATGAAGATCTGCCGCGAGATCGCGCGGCAGCCGGCGCTGAAACCGTTCGTCGTCGAGGAGATCCTGCCGGGCCCCGCGGTCACCGGCGACGCCGAGCTCAGGGCCGACATCCGCGCGCGCGGCGTCTCGAACCTGCACCCGGTGGGCACGTGCCGCATGGGCCGGGAGGCCGATGCGGTCGTCGATCCCCAGCTCAGGGTCCATGGCATCGCAGCACTTCGCGTCGCCGACGCCTCGATCATGCCGTCCATCGTGGCCGGCAACACCAATGCGCCCTCAATCATGATCGGCGAGAAGTGCGCGGATATGGTGCGCGCAGCAGCGTGAGCTACCCATCATCTGTTCAACCGTGCTGCAATTAGTTGGGCCTGTGGTCACCAGAATGCCACACCACATCAAGCCCTCCTGGTGGAATATGCAGATGGAGCTTCCCACAACCCCAGCTTGCTCCAATCGGCCTCGGGCATTGCCCTTGTCGATCAAAGGCCCGCCCAGACCCCCAAGCCGGGCGGGCCTTTTTTCGCCTGGCAGCTCAGCTTGCGGGACCTTCGTTTTCCAGCGCGTCGACAATTGCCCAGGTCTTGGCACCTACGACACCGTCCGCGCCAAGCTCGGATTGCTGCTGCAGCTGCTTCACCGCCTGCTCGGTCTTGGCGCCGAATCGTCCGTCGACGCCGCCCATGTCGAAGCCGACGGCGCTCATTCTGCTCTGCAAGCGGCGGACCGGCAGTCCGGTAGAACCCATCCGTAGCACGGGCTCGCTCTGGTCGGCCTCGTCGATGTTGATCCAGGTCACTCGACCGACGATTCCGTCGGCCGGGATTTCCCGCGCCTGCTGGAAGGCTTTCACGGCGCTTTCCGTGCTCGCGCCGAAGACACCGTCGATCGCGCCGGGATCGTGGCCCAGAGTCTTGAGGGCCTGCTGCAAGTCTCGCACCGCGGGGTCGTTCGACCCGCGCTTCAGAACCGGTTCGGCCATGATTTGAGTCCCTCCGCTACACCGTCGTCAATTCGGCCAGGGACGCCAGGGTCGCCCCGGCGCCGCCCGCCGGCACCCACCATGTCCGCGGGCCGACCACGCCGTCGTCCGGCAGCGCATGTTGCGCCTGGTAGGCTTTCACGGCGGCTTCGGTGCGCGGCCCGAAAGCGCCGTCCGCCGCGCCCGGATCGGTCGGCGTGCCGGCGCCGCCGAACTTGAGCAGGCCCTTCTGCAGGCCGCTTACCGCGTTGCCCAGGCCGCCGCGCCGCAGGAGCGGCGTGTCGGGATCCGCCGGCATGCGCTTCCAGGTGTCGTCACCGATGACGCCATCGGCCACCAGCCCCTCGCCTTGCTGAAAGGCGATCACGGCATTCCGGGTAACGGCGCCGAACACGCCGTCGATCTGGTCGAAGCCGAGAGTCTTCATCATGACGAAGATTGTCTGGGCGCGCTGGACGTCCCGTCCGAGCGCGCCGACCGTAAGCCTGGGACCACGGTTCATTGCTTCCTCCTGGGGAGGTCTGCACGGCATCAGCTGTCGCTTGAGAAATAGCAGGATGGTCGCCGGTGGCTGTGACTTTCCGCACCGTCGAGTCATAGTCCCTGTTTGTGACCCCCGAACGAGGTAATCGTGCCATCTACTTCTCGAAGCCCTGTTTATCCGGACATGAAGGGCAAGGTCGCGCTCGTGACGGGAGGCAGCAGCGGCATCGGTCTCGCCACCGCCAAGGCCTTTGCCCGTCAAGGCACGCGCGTCGTCATCGCCAGCCGCGGCAAAGCGGCGGCGACGGCCGCCCTCAAGGAACTCGCGAGTGCGGGAGACGCAAGCTGGCAGCCGGTCGATGTTGCCGATGGGAAGTCGGTCGCCCGATTGATCGCGACGGTGATGGGCGAGCACGGTCGTCTCGACTACGCATTCAACAACGGCGGCAGCGGCGGCCGTTCCGCCCCTGTCGCCAAGATGACCGAGGACGCCTGGCGCAAGACGATCGACGGCTATCTTACGTCCGTCTTCCTTTGCATGAGCGCCGAGATCGCAGCGATGAAGAGGTCAGGCACCAGCGTGATCGTGAACAATGCCTCGGTCGATGGCCTGCGCGGCTATCCGTTTCCCGGCGGGGCGGCCTACTCGGCGGCGAAACACGGCGTGATCGGCCTCACCCGCAGCGCCGCGCTGGAGCACGCTGTTCAGGGCCCCCGCATCTGCGCCATCTGTCCGGGATGGATCGACACTCCTCCGGTGGCCGGCTGGATGAAGCGCAATAAGGAGGTCGCACAGGCCATCATCAAGCAGACGCCGCGCGGAACGATCGGCGAGCCTGATGAAATCGCCGCGGCCGTGCTCTGGCTTTGTTCGGAAGCTGCGTCATTTGCCATCGGCACCGTCCTGGCCGTCGACGGCGGCTACATGGCGTGAGCCGCTTCAGGGCGCGAGCGGCGCCAAGGCCTGGCGCAACGACTCGCTGTCGATCTGCATCAGGCCGCTGAACGGCCGGTACAATTCGAGGATGAGGAAGATCGCGCCCGAGGCCGACAGCGCGATCACCGCGATGGCGGCGAAGGCCGTCGGGTTGAGCGGCGAGAACAGGCAGAAGCTCGCAAACAATATGTAGAGCCAGAAGACCAGCACGACCAGGAAGGGCAACGGCATGCGGGTGCTGGATTGCTCGTGCAGGATCAGCCGCGTCTGCAGGATCGCATTGGCCAGTTCCAGGGCCTGGTTGCGGATGGTGCGCTCAGCCTCCGTCGTCGGCGACAGGGCTGCAACCATCTGGTAGGTGGTGTGGCCCACGGCGGTTGCGGCGAAGCGTTTGTTCTGTTTCGTCGTACCGTCATCCCAGATGCGGTCGATCATGTCGGGCAGCACCTTGCGCAGTTCCTCGCGCGCCGGCCGCGCCTGCGGACCATACTCGTCCAGCAGGTAGTCGAGCATTTCGATCTTGGCCGTCAATAGCCGGATGTCGTCGCGCTGCGCATCGAAGCTGTTCTTGCCTGAATTGATCAGCAGACCGAGGACCAGGCCGGTGATGGTGGCGATCAGAGCGCAGCCCAGCCGGACGATGTCCTTCGCATGAGCGTCGAGATGACTGTCGGGCAGCAGGCGGCGGAGCAGCACGCCCGACAAGGCACCGCCGATCAGCAGGGCGCAAATGATCAGCGACGTGGTCGTTGCGCTCACTGTGTCCTCCTGGGCGGCGGAGCCCTGTAACCCCTATCGCGTCTGTGGTCGGCATGCCACTGTCGACGCGATGAAGCTTTCCCGTCGTCGACTCCCGTTTCTTGCCGCGACCGCCGCCGCGCTGCCGATCGCTGCGAGAATGGCCAGCGCGCAAGCCTATCCTTCGCGCCCCGTGCGCTGGCTCGTGGGCTACGCGCCCGGCGGCGGCAACGACATCGTGGCGCGCCTGATGGGGCAGTGGTTTTCGGAGCGGATGGGACAGCCCTTCGTGATCGAGAACCGCCCCGGCGCCGCCACCAACATGGCGGCCGAGGCGGTCGTGCACGCAGCCCCCGACGGCTATACGCTGCTGCTCGTCGGCCAGCCCAACGCGATCAACGCCACCCTCTACGAGGCGCTCAGCTTCAACTTCATCCGCGACATCGCACCGGTCGCCGGCCTGATGACCGTGCCGAACGTGATGGTGGTCAATCCGTCGTTTCCGGCGAAGACCGTTCCCGAGTTCATCGCCTATGCCAAAGCCAATCCCGGCAAGATCAACATGGCATCGGCGGGCAACGGCAGCGCGGCCCATCTCGCGGGCGAGCTGTTCAACTCGCTGACCGGCATCAGCATGGTCCATGTGCCCTATCGTGGGCAGGCGCCGGCGCTCGCCGACCTGCTGGCGGGGCAAGTGCAGGTCCTGTTCGCCACCTCTCCCGCCTCGATCGAGTATGTGCGGAGCGGCAAGCTGCGGGCGCTGGCCGTCACCACGGCGGTGCGCGCAGAGGCGCTGCCCGACCTGCCGTGCGTGGGCGAATTCGTGCCGGGCTACGAGGCGAGCGCATGGTACGGCATCGGCGCGCCGCAGAAGACGCCCGCCGAGATCATCGAGCGGCTGAACAAGGAGGCCCATGCCGGCCTCGCCGATGCCAAGTTGAAGGTCCGGCTGGCCGACCTCGGCGGCACCTTGATTCCCGGATCGCCCGCCGACTTCGGTAAACTCATTGCCGATGAAACCGAGAAGTGGGGCAAGGTCATCCGCACGGCCAACATCAAGCTCTAGATGTGAGCTTTCAATAGGTTGTCCATCCGGCTCAGGCCGAGGAAGCTGATGTTGTCGAGACGTCAACGTTCCTTGGGAGAGCCGAATGGACATCCATAAGAAT
>Ga0193726_1001967_pt1 | contig 14655 bp, 11 predicted proteins | sample H2c1metaG_FD_144928 | JGI IMG/M metagenome (GOLD analysis project Ga0193726, IMG submission 144928) | Soil microbial communities from a riparian zone of the East river system, Colorado, United States - H2c1 | ecosystem: Environmental > Terrestrial > Soil > Riparian zone | place: USA: East River... | reverse complement strand
CGACACGCGGGCGCAGTCAGGGCTAGTAATCCCAGTAGAATGACGAGTTTTTTCACTAGTCCGTTCGTGAAGTAAGTGACCAGTCTCGTAAAGAAAAAGGCTGGTAAAACCAGCCAGCCCTTTTCCAAATGAACTAATAGACGGGTCGCGGAATTAAGCCACGCGTTTGCGACGCAATACGACGCCTGCAGAAAGAAGGACGCCGCCTGCCAGGAGTGACCAAGTGGCAGGTTCCGGCACGGCAGTGATGCTGAACTGAGCTTGCGGGACCGTGAAAGCATTGCCGATATTATCGGTAACATCGGAGTACAACTGGTTTGCCCCCGTCGTAGCCACGGTTGACGTGAAGAAGGTATAGGTTGTTCCCGGCGTGAGCACGCCGGTTGAAATCGTCAGAGTTTCCAATGAAAAATTGTAAGGAGAATTCTGCGCTTGTCCGCCAAACCCGAGATCGGTGTGGTTGATCACAAAGCCGTTTGCTGCATCAGCACTATTACTGTCATTGATAGCGTCCGGTGAAGTGAAGCTACCCGACGGAATGGTGAACGGCCCGGTGGCAGCGTAGCTCGTTATACTGAACAGGCCTGAATTTGCACTCGATGTCACCAGGTATAGATCGAAGGCCGCGATGTTCGCTGGCGTCGTCGTTCCTGTCAGCGAGATGCTTACCGAAAACGAACTGTTCGAACTGACACTTTGAGTGGACGGCGTTATCACAAAAGTTGTCCCGGACGCCGTTTGAGCGGAAGCAGATTGAGCGAGAGCGCCAGCGGAGACGATCACAAAGAGAACGAGAAGTCTTTTCATATTTAAGGTGAAAGTGGGATCTATTCTGGATGTTTTTGTTTCTATCAGTTTTTAGGACGGGTGTAAATAATTACTGTCTAACTGATTTTTTTGTCGGCTTGGTGTTTTGCGGAGCCGACGGCAGAGCCGTTACCGAACAGTTACGGACTACGGTCTGGTCACCGGAATCGATTCGACCGCTGGCATTTACATCCAGGCGGAAGTTCGATGACGTGGGAATCGAGACCGATGCGTTCCTTACGACGGTCTGATCGCCCGAGTCGGTGCGTCTGCTCTGGTTCACGTCGCCGACCAGAATATCCATCGGAACCGTTAAGTCGGTTAGGCTGCCGCCGTTTACAATCTGGACGCCGCCGAGATTCACCATCAGATGCTGCGCAGTCGGAACGCCGCTGAGCGTGACCGTCACCTGGTTGGGTCCGGGACCTGTGGCGGCGGTGGCGGTCCCACTCGTAACCGACGCGGTGCCAGCGGAAGAAGGCACTCCGCCAAGTGTGTAGATCAGAGTGTAAACGTTATTGGCGGGTCCCGTCCCTCGCGTCTCGAGTCCTGGTGTGCCGGTCAGGGGAAGAGGAATATCGAAGTTGCCGGCAGCGCCATGCGTCTTTCGAGAAACGACGCTCTGCAACGGTGCGCAGAGCCCGTTAGGCTGGATGGCGAAGGTGTTTGTAAAGCTCAGGCTGTTCGGCATTGAATCCCAGACTTCCGTCGCGCCCGCTACCATTTCTGTCGGATCGGTTGTTTGCGAAGAACCAGCTGCGAAACCCGTGATGGTCGAACCCGCGGACAAACCGAGGTCGGCTGGGTTCACCACGATCGTAATCGTGCCCGTCGTGGGATTGTAGCTGCTGCTCGGATCCGCGGCGGCTTTGGAATCCGCAAAGCGGCCATCGACGGCTCCGCTCGTGTTCGCTCCTGGGACATATGAGTAAAAGGCTACGCCACTGCCAGTCCCTTCCATGCGCACGCCAGTGTAGCGGGTCGTTCCGCCCGTGTCCGGCACGGTCATGGCCAGATACCACGCGCTGCCAGCAGGTTGAACGGCCGCAAGTGCCGCGTCGGTCTTGATCGTGAAGACAAGTTTGAAATTACCGTCGGCTGCGTAGGGCTGTGCCACGCTCGCTGAGAGCAGGTCATACCCTGGCGCGGGAATCGTAGAGTCGCCGGTTGCATCGGTCAGCACGGTCACGCCCGGAACCTGGCAGGGGCTTTGCGGCAACGGCGGAACCGTGATCGGTAAATCCACTTCGTTACTGAGCGTCCCTGACGAAACCGAATTCACGGCCTGCACCTTGTAGAAATAATCGGACGCATTTGGATCCGTAGTCGTATCGGTGTACTCCGGTTTCGTATCCGGGCCGGCTGAGAAAGTTGCGATCTGTTGCTCGTTTCCAGGCGCGGTGCTCCGCAGAATGACATACGAAGTAATGTCAGCTCCGCCATTGTCCGGCACCTTCCATGTGAGGTGAGCGCCGCTGCTGTCGCGCGCTCCGCTCAGGCACGGAGCCTTGGGCTGACGAGGAGCGCCCGGCAAGTCGGTCGCCGAATCATGACTGGCAAAGAGGCTGCGGCCGCCTGATTGGCGTGCCACTCGCATAAAGGCTGTGAAATCGTTAGGGCCCCCATTGATACACGCCGCGGAGGTGCACCCGTCGCTATATCCGTAAAGAACGTTCCCCTTGTCATCGATCGTGATTTCATTGAAATCGAGCAGGTTGCGCTGCTGCGCCCCACCGCCTTGTTGCCAGACTCCGGTCTGGCTTTGCACGGGATCGTTAGGGGTTGCGTTTACCGTTGTCCAGGTGGCGCCGCCGTCAAAGGTGGTCGCGATGAAGGCATACCATTTTCCCGCGAAGTTTATCGCCTGGTAATCGCCCGGAATATCTGTGCCGAGGAAACCAACCGCAGCGCGACCGCTGCTGCCACCGACCGCCTCGATCTCGGCTGCATTGACAATTCCCCTGTCTCCGTTTGCTGCCGCACGACCGACGTCGACGTCGTGAATCCAGTTAATGTTGTAGGTCGGGAGATGCGTTAACGGATCGGTCGTGGTCACAAGTTTGCCCGTAGCCACGTGCGCGTGGCCTTCCAGCGGATTGCCTGGAGCGACCGGCTCGTTCTTGACGAAGGAGTAATAAATTGTGCTATCGGCATCGATGGCAATCGACGGATCGGCGCCCTGCTGTTGCGAAGTTGCATTCGGCGCCTTGAATTCGTGCCAGGTGGTTCCGCCATCGGCTGAAAAAACGCCACCTTGGAAGCCGGCACATTGGTTTACCGGGAGCCAGACCGTTCCGTCCGGTGCCACATGCAGGTGTCCGTGCAATCCTCCGCAATCGGTTCCGCCGGGAACCCCGCTGCCAAGCCCGTTGTAAGCCAGCGTGCTCGGCCCGTAACTCGCGCCGAGGGTATCGCTTCGGTAACACGCGGCCGGTCCGACAATATCCTGCGAGCAATAATAAACGGCCTCACCATGATTGATTGCATCAATGCCAAGCGCGCTGAGTGCAGCCGGGTACGGCCCGGTGCCGATTGTTTCGTGATCCGCGCCGCCGTTAGGCAACGCGCCTCCAATCGGAATCCAGCTGTCTCCATCATTGTCGCTGTAGCCGTAAATTACGTTCGCTCCCGCGGTGGAGTTTGAGGCGAAGGTCCGGCCCGATTTTTGATCGGTCCAAAGGATCGGATCCAATCCGGTGTTGGTGGTGGCGTTATCCTTGTCTTCCCAAAGGCCTTCGCAGCACTCCGGCTTCGCGGGCGAAAACAATTCCGGCGGTGTGATCCTCCAGACCGGTCCGACATTCATCAGCATGATTCTTCCCGTATGCGGATTGAACCCGATGTTGAATTCGCCGCTGGCGGGTTGGGCTGAAGTGCCATCCGGCGCGTAGAAATTGAGGAAGCGCGGATTACCGGGAACGGTCGGATCGATGTCTCCGAAATTTGGAAAGCCTGCCCCGCCCCCGGCCGTGGTCTGTCCGGGCAGGAACTCAACCTTTACGGTCAGGGTCTCGCCCGTCGGCGTGTAAGGAACGATCTTGATTGAGAAATGATGCGCATTGCCATCAGCAAGGTCTGGCGTCACTGCGATGGAAGCGACTTCCGGATCGTTACCGCTCGCAGATTGATAGTCAGCGGGCATGCTGCCGTCGGTCGTCGGGACCTGGCCCTTGTAAATATAAAGGTCGTAATCTGACTTGCCGGTCCCGCCGTCCACCCAACTCATGGTGACCTTTATCGCTGCGTAGGGATGGGTGTTGGTGTATCCCGCCGGCAATTGCAGAGAGAGATCGAAATTGTCGCAGTCGAATCCGGTTGTGCCGCAACGTGGGCCGGTGTCGAGCTGTCCGGCGCCGACAGGCGAAAGATTGGGCGTCGTGAACGGGCCGGCCGTGTAGGTGATGGGACCGGACGAATTGGTTAACGTGCCGTTAGAGGGATTGCTGCCAAAGCTTAGAACACCAAGGCCGAGCCCGCCGAAGAAGAGCATGGCAACGATAACAAGTCTCGGCGTCGAAAAGGCTGACTGAGTAGTTTTCTTTCTCATGATCAATTAGGGCAGAAGGTTTCAGTCTCCAAGCAGGAGGTGGAGGAACGCTCGTTAGCGCGAGCGCCTCATTCTTCTTGCGGCTGTGGGGTTGTTCCTCAGCATCTTTTGAGGATCGAATCGATCCTTCCGCGCGGATGCATCGGCGAAGGCTTTTGTGCGAATGACAAATCTGTAATTCGCGGGTCTAACGACCACGAAAAGCGTTATGCGGAGCCGTAAACAGCAACGCTTTTGAAACGACTATTCCACGGCCTGTGGCACTTAGGCGCGTTTTTCAACACAAGCGATCAAATGTGCCCCGCATTTGCTGGGACGCCTGTCGCCGCTCAAAAAAAGACGTTAGGGCGAGTGCCCCTTACGGCAGCGAGAAGTAGTCCAAGGACTGGTAATTTCCGTCGACGTTCTTGACGATCTGCATCAGGACGTCGTTAACCAAAGTGCTTGCGCCGAAGCGGAAGAGATCAGGCGTGAGCCAGTCGTCGCCGAGTGTCTCCTTGACCATGACAAGATAGGCCAGCGCTTGTTTCGCGGTGCGAATCCCGCCGGCGGGTTTCATTCCAATGCGGATTCCGGTTTCGTAAAAATAATCGCGGATCGCTTCAAGCATAACGAGCGTGACCGGCATCGTCGCAGCCGGTGAAACTTTTCCGGTCGATGTCTTGATGAAATCAGCACCCGCGCGCATTGCAATTTCACTCGCGATTCGGACGTTGTCGTAGGTCAGCAGTTCGCCTGTTTCGAGGATGACCTTCAGGTGCGCTGCGCCGCACGCTTCTCTCGTGGCAGCGATTTCATCGAAAATGCGGCCATGATTGCCGGCCAGAAAAACTCCGCGGTCGATCACCATGTCGATCTCGTCGGCGCCATCACGAGCCGCCGAACGCACGTCTTCAAGCTTGAGTTTCAAGGGCATCAGACCTGCGGGGAAGGCTGTCGCGACCGAAGCGACTTTCACCCCGGATGCGCCGAGAAATTTCTTGGCCGGGCGAACAAGATTCGGGTAAACGCAAACGGCCGCGCAGGAAGGAACCTTGTAACGCGGGTCGAGCGGTTGCATTGCTTTGCGGCAAAGGAACGCCACTTTTCCCGGGGTATCTTTTCCTTCCAGGGTCGTGAGATCCATCATCGAGACAGCCATCTTTAACCCTTCCAGCTTGGCCGATGTCTTGATGCTTCGCTTGGCGAACGCGGCTGCGCGTTCCTCCACCATCACCTGGTCGACAGTGGGAACCTTCCACTCGCGTCGCGTGCGTTCCTGGGACTTTGCAGGTCGCGCGAGTGTGGTTACGGAGGCCATCGTTCTATTTCTACAGGATCACGCGGGCTGAAGCAATCGTCCTGCGGACCTTCCGTCATGCCACCGACTGCGGATTCATGTCATCCTGAGCCGCGTAGACGGTGAAGGATCCCTCATTTGGAACCAGTGCTAAGCGAGATCGGAATGCGTGTGAACGCGATGGTTGGGATCGACGGTTGAAGGGCGTCCTGGGTGTCGATTCCGCCACGCGTGATACGTATGACCGGGATGCGCGCGAGGGATCCCTCAGCGTCTTCGCTGCTTCGGGATGACAAGAATAAGACTCCATTTAACCCGTGGTTTCGCTTCCCTGCTATCCCGCATGCCATTCTTCCCGGGCGGCCGAGAGCACGGGTATCAATTGCTTGAAATACCGCAGCACATACCAAAGGTAGGCTGCGAAACCGAGCAAATCGCCGCACGCGAGCCAGAAGTGTTTTTGGCCTTCGAGAAAAATATCCGGCCGGGCGCGAATGCACAGGAAGCAGGCAAGGTTGTAAACGAATACGCCCGGCAGGAGCAACAAGATGTTGAGGTACTGATCTCGCCTAACGGCAACAATAAGCCGCTCGTTCATTGGTCCGGTTCGCTCCTCCGCGCGTGTGCGAATCAGTCGCAAATCGTAAACGAAGAGCAGCCAGCCGATCGCGCCGAAGACCGCCCCGAGCGCGAACCAACCCTTTGGATGATGCAACCGCGTGAAGAGCAAGGCCTCAACAAATGCGCAGCCGACGTAAAAGAAATTGTGGCCGAACTCGAGCGGCCATCGAATGACTGTGATGATGTGCAGGACCGATCGCGACCAGAAGACGAAGATGACGAGCAGTCCGGCCGCGATATAGGGCCAATAGATTTTCTCGTTCGGTGAAATGACCTCGCGCGCGCTCTCGATGAGGAAGGTGAGAGCGACGCCCTGGATGATGCTGATTAATGTCAGCTCAACTCCCACAACCACGGAGTCGAGTTCGCGTCGTGATTCAGAATTTTTCATTTGGCCGGGCACCTTTGAATGCGTGCCTGGAGGGATTCGAACCCCCAACCTTCTGATCCGAAGTCAGAAGCTCTATCCAGTTGAGCTACAGGCACAATCCGAATGTCGATTGTCGAGTTTCGATTGCCGAATGCAAGATCGACAATCGGTCGGCGAGGCCTGGAGGGGGCGAGCTTGTCCCGCTTTGTGCGCATCATCCCGGTGCAGGCGAAGCGCGCCGAGGGACCCCTCAACCGAGGCCGCGTCACACAGGGCGCCGATTCGTGAGACCGCGGGAATCAGCCACATTGCAGCGCTCGCGCGCGCACAAGCTTCCTAAAAGCGGACGATACGTCGTCCCTGCATTATTAAGCCGCCCGAAGCAGCTCAATCTGGTCGAGGGCGGCGATCAGTTCGCAGCCGGCAACCAGCTTTTCGAGGGCCGAGCAATCCTGCAGTTGTTCGTCGTTAGCTAGACGCTCCCAGAAGTTTGGAGTGATTGCGCGGAGGGAGGAATGACCGAAGAGATCGAGGGGTGCGTTCATGCGCAGAAGTTTTAGCAACGCCTGTGCCAACGCACCTCGGCATGCCGAGGAAATCCCAAATCCCAAGCTCCAAATCCCAAACTTTTTGAGCCGCTCGGCTTTGATTTGGAATTTTTGGCGCCTTGTCTGTGGCTATGATCGAAAAACCCACGCCCAAATCGCCAAAATATCGGCCGCAAATTGTTTGGGATTTGGGATTTGTGGTTTGGGATTTCCGGCGCCACCGGCGCCGGAGGGGTGGCCAACGGGACTCGAACCCGCAACAGCCAGAACCACAATCTGGAGCTCTACCATTGAGCTATGGCCACCGTATGCGCCGGGACTGTAGTTTTTGAACCTCGGATTGCAAAGGCAAAGCGCCCGAAAAGACTGGCACGCTCTCCGCTATTCCTGCAAAAGTGGTGGAAGCCAGCGTTGCAACTGAGCACGGCTGGACTATTCTTTTTCCCGTCATGTTCGTATGAAGAAAATCGGTTCGTTTTTTGTCGCCGGTTTACTCATCTTCGCAGGTCCGCGAGCCCTCTTTTCGCAGGCTGACGATCCCAGCGAATTGTTCCTGAAAGCCTACATGACGGCTCAGCAAGGCGAGAAGGCGGAGCACGAAAGCCAATTCAAGGCCGCGCTCGCCAAATACCGTTTCGCCGGAAGTCTTCTCGAGGAATTGCGCAAGAAGCATGGCGATTGGCAGCCGACGATCGTTGATTATCGGAGCCGGAAAGTTTCCGAAGCGATTCTGCGCGTCGAAGATCGGGCAACGACACAGTCCGATCTTGCCGCTGGGCAAACGCCGCTTCCAGGAGCGGCTCCGGTTTTGCCTGAGCAATCGGCAACTGCGGAACCGCAGGTGGAAATCATCGCGCCTCCTGCGGCCAGGCAACCCGCCGTTGCCGGTCAGTCTTCTGTCGCTCCAGTTGTACCGGCCGTGCAGCAACCCGTTGCGCCCGCGCCCTCTCCTGCTCCCAGCGCGAGCGACGTCGCGATCAAGTCGGCCACGAAAAAGCTGCAGAGTAAGGTCGATCAACTGGAAACCGAGCTCGATAAGTCGCGAAAGAAAATTTCCGCCGCCGAGAAGGATAAGGATTCGTTGAATAATAAACTGCAGGAGACGAGCTCGAAACTTCAGACGGCCGAAGGCGACCTTACCAAATCAAAGGACGCCGAGAAAAAAGTTCGCGACCAGCTGGCCGATGCGCAGACATCGTTGAAAAAGGCGCAATCGGCGCCTGCCGGCGGAGACACCAAGGCGCAGGAAGCGCTGCAAAACGAGATTTCACAACTGAAGAAAGCTCTGGCGACGGTCGAGCAGGGTCGAAGCAGCGCCGAGAAAGAGCGTGACGCCGCCAATGCGCGTGCTGCCGATGCCGAAAAGCAAATCGTAGCCGCACAGAAGGAGCGCGACGATATCAAGGCCAAAGCCGCGGGCTCCGATCAGCAGATTGCGGCGGTAACGAAAGAGCGCGACACGGCGGTGGCCCAGTTGAAGGGGATGAAGGATGCCGAGCAGCGCGTCCAGGTCCTGGTGGCGGAAAACACCAGCCTCAAGCAGAAGCTGGCTGACGCTGAAAAAACCGTTCGCGACCTGAGCGCGGAAAAACCTGACAAGGAAAAAGCGCTGGCCGACGTGCGCGGTCAGATCGACCAGCTTCAGCAGCAGCTCACTGCGAGCCAGAAACAGAACAAGGATTACGCGGCGAAGATCGCTCAGATGAGCGCGGAACTTGAGGAAGCCGGTTCGCAATTGCAAAAGGCGAAGCTGGCCGGCGCCAACGCGGAAGACACAGCGCGCCTGGTCAAAGAGAACGAGATGCTTCGACACATCGTCGTCCGCGAGCGTGAAGAAGAAGCGCGTCGCGATCAGGCGAAGAAACTGATGCTCGCGGAGTTCGACAAGTTAAAGATCAAGTCGGACACATTGAACGAGCAGATCGAGTTGCTCGCGCAACCTGTAACGAAACTGACGGACGAAGAGCTCGCGCTTTTGAAGGAACCGGATATCTCGATTTCCGATTCCAATCCTGCGGCCCTGAAAGCGAGTTTCACCTTCGCGAAGAAATCGACCAACTCGGTTCGAGTGACCGGGCCGGCTAACGAAGCCGAAAGCAGCGAGCAGAGCTCGGCTCCGCCGGCCGCTTCAGCCGCGTTAAACAAGGACGCCAGCTGGAAGCCGGGCGTGCCGGACGATCTTGTGCCACTTGCGCGCGAGGCCAAGGAGGATTTCGAGAAGGGAAAATACCGGACAGCGGAGAAGGTCTATCAGCAGATTCTGACCAAGAGCCCGAACAACCTCTATTCGCTTTCGAACCTTGGGGTGGTGTATTTCCGGACGGGCAAGTTGAAGGCGGCCGAGCTCACTCTGAAGAAGGCGGTCGTGCTCGCGCCAAAAGACGAATTCTCGCGAACGACGCTCGGGATCGTTTACTATCGGCAGTCGAAATTCGACGATGCTCTCAACGAACTGACGAAGGCGCTGGCGATAAACCCGAAGAGCGCCACGGCGCATAATTACCTCGGCATCACCGCGAGCCAGAAGGGCTGGCAGGAAGCTGCTGAGAAAGAATTATTGGAAGCCATCGGGAACAATCCGGATTACGCCGACGCTCATTTTAATCTTGCGGTCATCTATGCGACTGCGCAGCCGCCGTCGAAGGATCTTGCGCGTCGGTATTATAGCCGCGCCACTTCGTTAGGGGATCCGGATCCGTCGCTGGAGAAGCTCCTGAAGTAAGGCGGAATCCCGCCGGCGACATTACCCGAGAGGCTTGTCATCCTGAGCCAGCGCAGACGGCGAAGGATCTCCCGACGCAGCGATGGTTCAGCGGTAACCGGGAGGGTTAAGACTACCCAGATGTGCGAAGAATTTGAATCCAGGCATCCCGATCACGGCAATGACGCCTTGTGTGTTCAAGGCTCCGGTTGAGGGATCCTTCGGCGCGCTTCGCCAGCCTCAGGATGACAGAATAGCGGGCGAGCGAGTTGCTGAAGGCGTGAAAGGGCATGATTTTGCCATCTCTGGCTCATGACCGGAACTCGTTAACTCGCGACCCTCTCTGAGCGTCGCATTATTTCGACCGACGGTCAGAGACCGCCGCGACAGAAATCGCTATTTGTTGGCGGCTAACAATTGCCGCAGGACAAACGGAAGAATTCCGCCGTGCCGATAATAATCTACTTCGATTGGCGTATCGATTCGCAGTTTCACCGGAACTTTCCGCGATGCGCCGTCGCGTCCTTTGATTTCGAGATCCAGCTCCTGTCCCGGTTGAATCGTTTCGGAAAGGCCCGTGACTGAAAAGGTCTCTGAGCCATCCAGGCCGAGCGTCTGCGCGTTCGTTCCTTCCATGAATTGAAGCGGCAACACGCCCATTCCAACCAGGTTCGACCGATGAATTCGCTCGTAACTCGCGGCGACAACCGCTTTCACTCCGAGCAAGAGCGTGCCCTTGGCGGCCCAATCTCTCGATGACCCGGTGCCATACTCGTGGCCGGCGAGAATGACGAGCGGCACTCCCGCCTCCTGGTATTTTGTTGCCGCATCGAAGATCGACATTTCCTCGCCGGCGCCGTTGTTGCCGAAGAACTTGGTGACGCCGCCTTCGACTCCCGGAACCATCAGATTCTTGATGCGCACATTCGCAAACGTCCCGCGCGTCATGACAAGATCGTTGCCACGGCGTGAGCCGTAGCTGTTGAAATCTTCAGCTTTGATCCCGCGCGAGATCAGATACTTGCCCGCTGGCGATGTCGCCTTGATCGCCCCGGCCGGTGAAATGTGATCGGTCGTAACCGAATCGCCAAAAATTCCGAGCGCCCGCGCATTTCGAACATCCGCAATCCGACCCACCTCCATGGAGAAATCGCGAAAGAACGGCGGCTCATGAATGTAATCGCTGTTCTCGTCCCATTGATAAACTTCGCCTTTCGTGGAAGCGATTTCATTCCACTTGGGGTTTTGATCGGCAAAGTCGCGGTAAAGTCTACGAAAGACCTCAGGCGTAAGGGCCGATTGCAAGGCATCGCGTACTTCGCCTAACGAAGGCCATAGATCGCGCAAAAAAACGTCCCGACCATCTGTATCCTTGCCGAGCGGTTCCTTCGTCAGGTCCAGATCGACCCGTCCCGCGAGCGCGAAGGCGACCACGAGCGGCGGGGACATCAAAAAATTCGCCTTAATGTTCTGGTGCACGCGAGCTTCGAAATTTCGGTTGCCTGACAAGACCGACGCCGCCACGAGGTCGAACTGGTTGATGGCGTCCTCAATCCGCGGATGCAGCGGGCCGGAGTTGCCGATGCAGGTCGTGCAGCCATATCCGACGATGTTGAATCCAAGTTGGTCCAGGTATTTCTGCAGCCCCGTCTTCGAAAGATAATCGGTCACCACACGCGAGCCGGGTGCGAGCGATGTTTTTACGGCCGGATCAACTTTTAGCCCGCGCTCGACCGCTTTCTTGGCGAGCAAGCCGGCAGCAAGCATCACGCTCGGATTACTCGTGTTCGTGCAACTCGTGATCGCGGCAATCAAAACGGTGCCGTGCCCGATCTGCGTATCGCCATGATGAAAAGGATCGGTTTTTATGTCGTCCGCCGGATCGGGCGTCGGACGATTCGCAATCATCTCGAGTTTGTTGCGCTCTTCCGGAACTGCGCCGTCCCCGTCGGTCGATGGCATGTTCCCGTCTTTTGGTCTGCTGCCGTTTAGCCTGACCGGATGTTTGAGGGAAGTTTCGCCAGCCGCTTTTCCGTATCCGCCTTCTTTCACCGGCTTTTCAAGCAGCGATCGAAATGTGCTCCCCAGGTCCGGCAAATCGATCCGGTCCTGCGGACGTTTCGGTCCCGCGACACTTGGGTCCACGTCCGAGAGACTGATCTCGAGGTTGACGGAATAATCGATCTGCCCCTTTTGCGGCATGCCGAACATTTCCTGCGCGCGGAAATTGTTCTTCCGTTCTGCCCGTCGCCCGCAGATAGGCGATCGACTCGCCGTCGACGGGAAAAAATCCAATGGTGGCCCCATATTCGGGCGACATGTTTCCGATGGTGGCGCGGTCGGGAACCGGCAGGGAGGCTGCGCCTTCTCCGTAAAACTCGACAAACTTGCCGACCACTTTCTGGGCGCGGAGAATTTGCGTGATGTGGAGCACGAGATCAGTCGCGGTGACGCCTTCGCGCAGACGTCCGGTCAGGTTTACGCCGACAACTTCCGGAGTCAGGAAATAAACCGGCTGGCCAAGCATGCCGGCTTCGGCTTCGATCCCGCCGACGCCCCAGCCGACGACGCCAAGGCCGTTGATCATGGTGGTGTGCGAGTCGGTCCCGACGAGTGTGTCCGGATAGTAAATCGTTGAGGGTTGAGAGTTGAGGGTTGAGGGACTGGAAAGGACGCCTTTCGCCAAATACTCCAAGTTTACCTGGTGAACGATGCCGATTCCGGGCGGAATCAGGCCGAAGGTCTTGAACGCCTGCTGTCCCCACTTTAGAAATTCGTAGCGCTCGCGGTTGCGTTTGAATTCCATCTCCAGGTTCATGCTCAAGGCCTCTGCGGAGCCAAAGAAATCAACCTGGACGGAGTGATCGACAACCAGATCGACCGGAACAAGAGGCTCGATCATTTTCGGATCCGCCCCGACGCGCTGCACCGCGCTGCGCATGGCCGCGAGGTCGACCACCAGCGGAACCCCGGTAAAATCCTGCAGAACGATGCGCGCGACCACGAACGGGATTTCTTCGTTAGCCGGTTTTGCGGCATTCCAATTCGCCAGAGTCTCGACGTCGCGCCGCCGGACTTTCTTGCCGTCGCAATTGCGCAGGATGGATTCAAGGACGATGCGAATGCTGATCGGCAGCCGGGAGAGTTTCGGGAAGCCCTGTTCGGCCAGGGCGGGCAGAGAATGGAAGTATGCTTCCTTTCCCGCGACCTGAAATTTCCTGAGGGTTTTGAATTCGTCCGGTGGATTCATCGCTGGCCTTACTTCATCGTCGCAAGTTTTGCTTTTACCTTTTCGAAATTTGGGAGCGCGCGCGCGTCGTCGTCGCATTCCGAATATTGAATAATCCCGTTCGAATCGATCGCGAAGACGGCGCGCTTCGGCACTCCGCCCATGCCGAGTTTCATCTCCGGCAGAAATGACTCGTAGGCGACATCGTAGGCGCGCGAGACCTTATGTTCGTAATCGCTGAGCAGTGGAACAGTGATCTTTTCCTTCTGCGCCCAGGCTTCCTGCGCGAACGGATTATCGCCGCTGATGCCGTAGATGATGGCGTTCAGGCTTGAGTAGGCTGATAAATCCATGCTCACGCCGCACATTTCCGTGGTGCAGGTGCTGGTAAACGCCATGGGAAAAAAGAGCAGCAGCGTATTTCCCTGGCCCCATCGTTCACTCAAGGTGATTTGCTGGAGACCGTCGCTTCCCTTCGATGAGAGCGTGAAGTCAGGCGCTTTCGTTCCAATACTTAAAGCCATATGAGTTTTTGATCGTGACTGTGATTCACTATAGAAACGCAACGGAGGCAAGCAAGCGAAGCACCGTTCTGTCATCCTGAACCGCGGAGGCGGTGAAGGATCCCATGACGGAGCCAAGACGTAATGCCGCGTCGCAGGTGATCTCGACCCGGATGCGATCTTGAGCTGCTTTCGGACTCAACCATCCTGATCACACCCATCTCTCGCTTGCGTGACCAGCGCTGCGGCTGAGAGATCCTTCGGCGCGCTGCGCCAGCCTCAGGATGACACTCTGCGGCAGCACTGCGCACCCGTGATTGACGGGCACTAGGATGAGTCCGAGCGTCATTGATGGCCAATCAACAGAATAACGGAGGCGATAAGAAACCACAGCTGAAGGTTCAGGACTTGGACACCAAGAAGAATCCCCAAGGCGGTCGAAAAGCGGGCGAAAAGCCCCTCGAAACCGGCGCCATTAAGAGCAGCGGGCCGGGTTACAAATAATTAACGATTGCTTGGGTTGGACGGAAGCAGTGTTAGTACGAGCAGCTGGTACATGATGTAAAGCTGCTGACGAAGGAGGTTTTGTGGCACGCGGCCGCCAACGCCTGCGAGTATTTCTTTTACGGTTTTGCGGCCATCACTTTGGCGAAGGATCGCGGCTTCCCAGGCAGGCATTTTCCAGTCGAGACGCGTGTTCAAAGGCGGGCTTTTCAAAACGAACCGGGTGCGTGACCGCTCGGGTCGAGACGAGCGTGGAGTGGAAATCGTGTAAAGCTGCGACAATATCGGCCGGGCGCTGAGCAATCCCTCTCGCGTTTCCCACGCCGCATTCCAGGGTTTTTGCTTAACGAAGAGCAGGCGATGGAATGTCTCCGGGAGAGCCAGGTCCATTAATAAACTCAATTCCGCGCGCGAGCGCGGCAGAAGCGCAAAAGCATGCTCGCCTTCCATAAGAAAACGGCGGGATCGCCAGCAGGAATAGTTGTCGCAAAGGTGGAGGCCTGCTTTACCCGCCATCTGGACCCATCGTGACGACGGCCAATTGTG
>Ga0193726_1001966_pt1 | contig 14673 bp, 12 predicted proteins | sample H2c1metaG_FD_144928 | JGI IMG/M metagenome (GOLD analysis project Ga0193726, IMG submission 144928) | Soil microbial communities from a riparian zone of the East river system, Colorado, United States - H2c1 | ecosystem: Environmental > Terrestrial > Soil > Riparian zone | place: USA: East River... | reverse complement strand
CCAGCCACCATTGTTCGTCCAGTTGCTTGAGACCGCATCATCATATATTGGAAATGCAAGACCGGCGACTAAGATCGTTAAGGAGGAGCCGCTGGTGCCTGACCCATTTGGAGTGGTTACAGTAACCTTTCCTGAAGATGCACCGGCAGGGACCTGGAATTTAAGCGTACTATCATTTTTAATTGCAAATCCTGTAGTAAATGAACCTAAGGTAACAGAGGTCGCTCCTGTAAATCTTATACCTTTTACTGTAATGCTATCACCCGCAACCGCATTATCCGGAGTAACGGCAGAAACTATCGGAGCATAGTTTACCGTAAAGGAAATTGTATCAGACCCAGTAGGTGCAGAAACAGTTATTAATTGATGCACGCCGGCTATCGTAGAAGGTACCGTAACCGTCAATTTAGTAGAATCCGTGATTGTGAAATCAGCACTGAGGTTGCCGAATGTAACAGCGCTCACATTGGTAAAATTGATGCCTTTTATGGTTATGGCATCGCCGGGAAACGCAATTGTTGGGTTTACCGAAGTGATATCCGGCACCTTTGGTGTTTCAAGGATCTTGAATTTGGTTGCTGAATACCCAGTTCCATTATTTAAATAAACCTGAACATAAAGATCGCCAGGATTTAAACTATCAGGCACTATCAATGAAATCTGTGTGTCGGTATTGGCAGCCGTATATTTAGTAACATCCCTGGTGCCAAATTTTACATCTACAACATCTTTAAGATTTGATCCGTTAAGCACAACGGTGTCCCCCACCATCGCAGCAGTAGGATTTACAGCGGTTAATTTAGGTAATTGCTGGCTGGGATAGACATCACGTTTTTTACAACTGACCTGTACCAGGGCAAGCACAAAAAAAGGAATGCTTATTAAAAAAACGGATTTGAGTTGCTTATGCATAGAAGTTATTTTATAAAATGTAGATGGATAAATATTAATTTTTTAGTGTACCAGGAGCACATTATCAAAATATAATGTTTGGTCCGCATCGCCATTACCTTCAATTTGAAAATCAAAACGCTGACAGGTTATCCCATCAAAATTTCCGACAACCGGAATGGTGACATACGTCCAAACATTGGCAGGCACTGCAACTTTTACCGTTTTGCCAGAGCCTGATATTACCGCATCCGCAAAAATATCAACCGTATTATCCTCCGTTCCTCCTTTGACATAAAAAGATAGTGTGGTGTAATTAGACGTGGTAATCACATCATCCGAATGGAAACTGGTTCCCTGCCATCCTCCTTTTGAATAGAATTCTTTTAGCGATTTTGTACTGGCTACCGCAAAATTCGGATCGCTCGAAACACTTGACGCATCCCATGACCAATCCTGCATCCCTGTGCCAAAGCCTTCCGTAAAGAATTTCAGCTGTTTATCCATGTTCACTATTGAGAATTTAGTAACTGTGGTTCCGGCATTGTTGCTGACATCCAATTTCACTGCCATTGATGGCTAGGCCGGTAACGTAATCACCAATTGTTTGGCCGATGTAGAAATGATTGTTGCGGTATCAGCCGAGCCATCAATGGCTACATGGTATACTGATTCAAGATAATTTCCGGAAAGTGTTACCGTGCCACCTGCTTCCCATTCCTGGGGAAATGCACCTGTAAGTGAAGGAACAGCCAGGACAGTAAAGGGCAAACTGAATTGGTAGCCTGATGTAGTTGTAAATACAATATGCTGCGGCCCTACATTCGCATCAATGGGAACCCGGAAAAGAACAGCCTCATCAGTATTGAAGTTTTGGTTAAACGCCACGGGCACATTTCCAAGATCAAATACAATGGTCCGAATGTTCTTTAAACCGGTTCCGGTAATGGTCAAAAGAGTATTGCCTGCAGCACTTTCAGGTGCAATTTTATTTGCCTGGGAATTTACCTGCACATCTTTTTTACATGATGTAATAATAAATGTGCCGGCAATAAAAATCAATAGCATTGTTATCGTTTTCATTGTAAAATATTTCATTTTTATATTAAATCTCATAAATACAATTTTTGCAATTCCCTCGTTTAGTATCAACCTAAAAGTAGGGCACTGCTGGCTTGGCCAGTTCGGGATCAGCAACTACTTCATCAGATGGAATTGGCAAATAAAGTTGCGATGCTGAATTTAATGTTGCTCCCACGTGATTAATCGTACCATTGCCATTCAAGGTTCCCCGTTCCTGTGAATTAATTATTTGCTGTGCTTTGCTAAATCCCTGTCTCTGGATATCAAACCAATAATCTCCTTCAAAAGCAAATTCCACCCTTCGTTCATGAAGTATCATGTCTTTTGTGAGTGACGATACGGGAGGTAAACCTGCTCTCGTATGAACAAGGTTGAAAGCCTTCAGGGCTGAAGCATCTGTTGTAGATGCCCCGGCGCCCAGGATGCCTTCCGCATTGATCAGTAAAACATCTGCATACCTAAGAAGGTATAAATTCATCCCGTCACCAAAGGAACTGGTAGGGTCTGAGGGATTTCCATTGACAGCAGGACCATTAATATATTTTAATGAATTGGACCTTGTGCCTGTAGTGATATGTGTAGCATCGTCAGTAGCTCCTGCAACAGAAGTATCGTATCGGAATCCATTTGGAAAATTTGAATTTTTCCAATTAGGATTGGTATAACCCTGTTGCATTACGGACCAACCTTTTCTCTTGTCACCGGGGTCATATGAATTTAAAAGATCGAGCGTAGGAATGACAGAAGAATATCCTGTTCCGAAATCCGGCTTCATCAGTGGGGAAGGCCCGGCATATGCCTGTATATCGTTGGCATACGAATAACCACCGGCGATCCATTGCAATGAAAATAATGATTCAATGTTGTTGTTTGCTTTTGAGGTGGTAAACATCGCTCCGTAATCAGGATACAAGCCGTACTTGCCCGATTGTATCACTTCATTGGATTTTATTGCTGCGCTGTCGTAGTTGCCCATATATAAATAAACCTTAGCCGCCATACCCGCTGCAGAATATTTTGTAACTCTTCCAGCCTGGTAAGGTGTTTCAGGTAAACCGGCCTCCGCAGCCGCAAGATCATTCAAAGCAAATCGCAATACATCTTTTTGAAGATAACGCGGCACATTTAAGTTACCGGAATTTGCCAATGCCACAGGATCAGTAACTATAGGAGCATCTCCATAAACGCGGGCGATAAAAAAATAAGCTACCCCGCGGATAAACCTTGCTTCGGCAATACCCGGATCAATAAAGGAAGCATTGTCCTTACTCCTTATCTGCTGAAAAGTATTCAATAAGACCGTTGCATTGCCGGCCACTTTGTAAAACGACTGCCATGCATTCAGGTTCTGCCCGTCAGTGCTCTGGACGGTAAAATATACATAAGTATTATTGCCATAATTCGGGTCTCCCGCAGATGTCATCATATTACCACCGTACACCTCTCCAATACAATGGAACGCTTTATCGACCCAGTTATACCAAACCTGGTTGTACAGCAATGAGGTAGCACCTTCTACCTGGTCAATATTGGTATAGTAGTTATCAATGGTCGGTGAATTCAGAGAAGGTCGGTTTAGAAATTCCTTTTTACAGGAGGATATTAAAACGATTAAAATAATCGGTATATATTTTATTATTCTATTTTTCATATTGCAATCAGTTTAATTTTTAAAACACAATATTGGCACCAATTGTAAGCGAACGTGGATTCGGATAATGTCCATAATCAATATTCATCGTAAGTACATTACTGTTAAAGGCACCTAATTCGGGATCATAACCACTATAATTAGTAAATGTGTACAGGTTCTGACCAGATATATATACCCGGCAAGAGGAGATCTTTGCTTTGCTTATCAACCTCTGGGGTAAATTATATCCTAGTGAAACATTTTGTATCCTTAGATAAGATCCGTCTTCAATGAACCTATCGGAAATTTTGAGATTATTCTGATTGTATTGATCATACCTCGGCAATTTACCATTTGTGTTTGTAGCGGTATATCGATCAAGCACAGTAGAAAGTTGGTTTTGGTAAACACTAAACATGGATTCTGTTTCCATGCGGGAGTAATTATAGATCCTGTCGCCATAAACACCCTGCAGGAATATTGAAAGATCAAAACCCTTGTATGAAAAATTGTTCGTTAACCCATAAGTGAATTTCGGATTAGGATTCCCGATGAAAGTTTGATCGGCAGGAGTAATTGCACCGTCTCCATTCAGGTCCTTATAACGAAAATCACCAAGCCATGTCCCCTGCAAACCCACTGGCAGTGGTGGGGTTGGTCCTTTACCCAGATCACCTGTGCTCCGGTATAAACCATCTGTTACATACCCAAAGAAACTACCAACAGGATGACCTGCGGAAGTTTCGGTAAGTGTTACCGGCGCAAAAGCCTGGCTTTTCCCAAATAAAATAATACCTGGAGCATATAATTTATCAAGTATATTTTTATAATGACTGAATACGAGTATTGTGTTCCATGTAAAATCTTTTCCCTGGATATTGTGACTGGTAATACCAATGTCTATCCCGGTATTTGTCATCTGGCCCGCATTTGTAAATGGCGGTTCAATTTCCTGGTAACTCAGGTTTGGCGGATTGGGATCCAATCCTGCAAAGCTTGGCAATACGGTTGCCAGTAGCATTTTAGTAGTTATTTTTTTATAAACGTCTACGGTAACATCAATACGTTTAAATAAATTGGCATCAACACCGGCATTGTAAGTAACTACGGATTCCCAGCTTAGATTGGGATTACCCACATTCGCTACAATTCCGGGAATTGCGGAAGATCCAAAAAGTCCGGCGGCATTTGAAGCAAGGCGAATATTAGTTGTATAGCCATTTGCAGGCGCTGATGAAACACCCACGTCACCGGCTCCGAATCTTACCTTGAGATAATTGAGAATTTTGCTGTCTTTCGCAAAATCTTCATTGGTAACGGTCCATCCGACTGAAGCTCCGGGAAAATATCCAAGTCGGTGAGCAGGACCAAAATTGGATGATCCGTCCCTTCTTCCGGAAAGCGTTGCCGAATATTTATTGTCATATGTATAGCTGACCCTTGCAAAATAACTTTCGCTTGAACCTGCATAGATGCCACCGTTTGCAGGCGATGATGGATCTGGTGTGCCAGCGCCAAGAGATTGAATATTCAATGTAAGACCGGTTACTGAAACCTGCGACTGATCAAAACGACTGTAGCTGGCTTCATGACCAACAACTGCATTTATATTATGCTTTCCGAACACGTGGTTGTAGGTAAGGAAAGTTTGAAGTCCATAATAAAGGTTATCACTTTTATCCACCCTCATCTTACTTGGAGACAGGATTACGGTCCCATCTGGGTTTACAACATTCGGTTGAAAAGCTGAATTATTACTAAACTGGAAATCGTAGTTGAATTGATTTCGCAAGGTGAGATCCTTTGTAAATTGAAGCTCTGCATAAAGATCACCGTAAACTTTGGATTGCCTGGCCTGTACATTTCTCAAAAGAGCCAAAGCAACCGGGTTTTGGGAGTTCCCAAATGGAACGCCACCAGTGGTGATCGTATTAATATAGGAACCGTCAACATTCTTTACCGGTGTGGCCGGGCTGTTATACAACATGGCTGCTATCACCGATTGTTGGCCGTCTGTTACTGCAATCTGCTGGTCTGACCTGGACATGTTCCCGCTGATACCTGCCTTGAGCCAGGTTTTTACCTGCTGATCGACACTGAGGCGTAATGAATATCTTTTAAACCCGGTATTGATCAGTATTCCTTTTTGATCATAATAGTTGCCTGAAAAATAATAAGTGTTTTTTCCCTGGCCTCCTGAAAAAGACATTTGATGGTTTTGCACATTACCATTCTGAAAAATAGCATCCTGCCAGCTGGTTCCAGGTCCCAATAAGGAAGGGTCCTTAAATTCTTCAATGGTATCAGTAACTCCTGAACCAGGATCGTTCAATACTGAATTAAAATATTGCGCATATTGACGAAGGTTCATAATCGGTAATTTCTTCTGGATGTTTTGTATTCCATAATAAACGTCGTATTCCAATTTTCCAGCGCCTGAACCGCGCTTGGTTGTAATGAGTATTACACCATTTCCTCCATCAGCACCATAAATTGCCTGCGCCGAAGCATCTTTTAAAATATCAATGGAAACAATATCCGAGGGATTTAAGGTAGCGAGGGGGCTTTCCTGGGTTTGACCATTAACACCTCCCAGGTAATCCATGCCGCCACTCGTTGTGCTGGCATGAATAGGGACACCGTCTATAACATACAAGGGTTGATTCCCATTTACAGTTGTAATTCCCCTTATCAACACGGAAACACCACCACCCGGTTGCCCACCGTTGCTTGTAACCGTTACTCCCGGCACTTTTCCCTGGAGCATCTGGTCCACGCCCGGCACCGGCAGATTCTTAATATCTTTTTCTCCAATAGACGAAATAGATGAAGTGATCTCAGATCTTCGTCTTGTACCATAACCTACCACAACTACATTAGTGAGACTGGTAGAGGTTGAAGCAAGAGAAATTTGAAGGACATTGCTTGCTCCTACTGTTACCTCTTGCTTTGCCATTCCAACAAAACTTACAACTAAAGTATTTGAATTTGAAGGAAGGCTAAGACTAAAAATACCATTTGCATCGGTGGCTGTAGCAACCCGCGTACCTTTTACTGAAACCGTAACACCGGAAATCGGATCCCCCTTATCATCCTTAACAGTCCCCGAGATTTTTCTTACTTGTGCAAATGAAATCAGAAGAGAGAATGTACATATTAATAATAGTATCATCCTTGAAGCATTCAAGTTTCCCATATAGCAAGATTGTTTCACCAAAAGTATTTAATAGATAAACATATAAATGATACTTTTTTATCCATTAAGAATATTTTTTTTGAAGAGGAAAGTCATAACTCTTTTCATCCATTGGGCTTATCCGCCTAAAGCCAGGTTTTTATATTGATACTTTCTTAGTGCAGTCTTGTACATTTTTTATACTTTCAGCCTGCCAAACTAAATGATTATACATGAACAAAAACATTCTCCGGGAAATCACACCTCTTACACAAAGTGATTGCTTCACGGTGTTCTCAAGGTTAAAGTATGAGTTTGATTTTCCTCTTCATTACCACGAAGAATTTGAGTTGAATTTTATTCAGAATGCAAAGGGGGCCAGGCGCGTGATAGGGGATCATATCGAAACAATAGGTGAGCTGGAGTTGGTGTTGGTAGGTCCAAACCTTCAACATGGATGGGTAACCCACAAATCAAAAGGGAAAGAGATTAAGGAAATCACCATACAATTCCACAGGGATCTGTTTGATGAAAAATTTCTTCATCGCAACCAGATGAATTTTATCAGGAACATGTTTGAGCATTCTAAAAGAGGTATCTTATTTTCATTGCAGGCAACAGAGGCTATCATGACAAGGCTCATAAAGCTTCCACAGAAACGGGGTTTCGATTCCGTGCTCGAGCTGATGTCGATTTTACACGATCTTTCTACCTCCCGGAACATGCGCATCCTTTCCGATGCATCCTTCAGCAACACTGAAAGTTTTTCTTATAATAGCCGGCGGGTCGAAAATGTAATGAAGTACCTCAATACCAATTTCGACAAAAATGTTTCCCTTGCAGAAGGAGCCAGGATCGCTACCATGACAGAAGTTTCCCTGAGCCGCTTTTTTAAGCTTCGAACCGGGAAAACATTTGTCGATGCACTTTGTGAAATACGACTTGGACATGCTTCACGCATGCTTATTGAAACCACGCAAAGCGTTAACGAAATAGCTTACAAATGTGGTTTTAATAATATGTCCAATTTCAATAGGATTTTTAAAAAGAAAAAAGCTTGTACACCCAAAGAATTCCGTGATGCTTACAATTCCTCAGGTGTAAGGACATTCATTTAAAGGTGCTGTTATTCAGATATAAGGTATAATGAAAAGGCAACGAGCTATGAGGGACGAGCTTTGAGCAAGCAACCCGAAAACTGAAACTTGTATTGACTCTAAACCCGAAACCTTCTTTCTACTCACAGCTCGCAGCTCATTGCTCAAAGCTTGCATTAACTCCGAACTCCGAACTCAAAACTTGCAACTCGCCTCTCAGGACTCTATTCTTTATAATTTGGTTGTGGAAATTCTTTTCCTGACCCTGCTGAGTGTTTCAAGGGTTATTCCAAGAAAAGAGGCAACATATTTAAGTGGTATTCTGTTGACAAGGTGGCTATGATGGGCAAGAAAGTATTTGTATTTACTCTCTGCGCTGTGGAGACGGGCAATAAAGGCCCGGCCTTCTGCATCTGAATAATACTTTTGAAGCAATTTCCGGATCACAATATTAAATTCAGGGAATTGTTCGTAAAGATCCTGGACGTCACTATATTTCAGGGCCAGCAATTCGCAATCTTCAATCGCCTGTATGTTTTCCATAGCGGGATCTTTTTTGTCGAGCCCGGAGATTGAAGTAACCAATTCATTTTCGGCAGTGATCCACGTTGTAATGTCCTTTTGCCCCTCTTTGATAAATCCACGCACCGCTCCTTTTATAATAAAGTAAACATGTTCGCAAACATCTCCTGTTTTTAATAACAATGCGTTTTTCCGAAACGAACAGGAGTATGCATGTTTCACTAAAAATTGCTCTACTCCTTCACCCAGGGGATGAAAATAATTCAGAACCGCAACGAGCTGTGAGACGTTAGCAGAAGGATTTAACTTTGTATGTAAATCAGATTTTTCCACGGTTAATTATGAGCACAAACATATAAAATCTGTACAATTGAATTTTACAGACGATCCTTTATAACTAAATAATAAGGGAAGGTTGAAGAATATTTATAATTCAAGATGGAAGCGAATATATTTGTTTTTTGACCTTTTGCCAGGGAAAGATGCCGGAGTGGTTGAACGGGACGGTCTCGAAAACCGTTTTCCGCTTTATGCGGAACGAGGGTTCGAATCCCTCTCTTTCCGCAAACAAGATAAAACTGCCCCGCCTCGTGGGGTATTTTTTTATTTCCGGAAGCGAGTCGAGCTTGCTCGCACCAGCAGGCTGGAATAAAAAAATGGCGCATGCAATGCGGCAATTTTGTGTTGATTGACGCCCCCCCTCCCCGGATCACTGAAAGTAATCCCTCTCTTTCCGCAAACAAAATAATAGGGCCGCCTCGCGGGGTATTTTTTTAACCCTGGTAAAGAAGCATCCATGAAGCTCCAAATCTGTCACGGAGCATGGCAAAGCGGGTTGCAAAAGCAGTTTCCTCCATCTTCATAAAAATCTCACCTCCATCAGCGAGCAATTCATAAATATTTTCTGCTTCTTCAACGCTATCAAACCTAAGTGTGAGGTAGGCACTTCGCATGGGTTCAGCGTTGGGAATGTCAGCCCCCCATGACCACTGCTCCTCCTATCTCTATCCGGGCATGCAAAATGTCGTCTTTCCTTTCTTCGGGAATATTAGCTTCCACAGGCATTTGCCCGAAAGTCTCCATCAAAGTGATTTTACCGCCCAGATGCTGCTCATAAAAACGAAATGCCTCCCGGCAATTCCTATTGTAATTGACATATATGTCGAGCTTCATTGATTCCTCCTTTTTAAATTCTTTGGATGCCTACCACTTTAACGCCAAAATAAGTTAGTGTAATTAAATTTTAAAAAAACTATTTCAATGTTATATTATTCACTTTCGAGTAAAATTGATACTTCGCAATTATTCTTCACAGCTACAAATCCAATTTTTATGTATACCGTTAACTCCAACGGCGATAGTTAGTACGATTTTTATTATATTTTATAAACTCTAATAAGATGAAGACGATTTTACTAAGACATGTAGATCTTTGAAGCTACCATTTAGATTATCACCAGGTTATCTAAAAAATGTGAGCTGTCGTGGATTTGGCCAAATCCGGGATTCTACGATACACTCCTCGGGACGGATACGGTGTATAATGATGGAAAAATGTTTTTTGCCAGTGGTGTATCTTTCCTTAAATTAACAACGAATCAAATTGTCTTGCCATGAACCAAGTTTCAGATATACTAGGACGGAAAGGTGTTTCCGCAATAGCCGTCCCCCCGGACACTCTCGTAATTGATGCCCTTCAAATTATGGCAGAAAAGAATATAGGATCTGTCCTGATCATGGATGGGGGCGAATATTTGGGAATTATTACTGAAAGAGATTATTCACGGAAAGTGATCTTAAAAGGAAAAAATTCACATGAAACCCGGGTGGCGGAGATCATGAGCACCGACTTACCACCGGTAAAGCCTGAAGACACTATAGAACATTGTATGCAATTGATGACCGAAAGAAACATTCGCTATTTGCCAGTGTTTGAAAATGAACTGCTCGCAGGAATCATTTCGATCAGCGACGTGGTAAAACAAACGATTCTTTCCCAGCAGGAAACTATCAATCATCTCAACGATTATATACACTATACCAGGTAAATTTTAAATCGCGAATTATAAAAGGCAGGAGAAGAAAATCCCTTTAAAGATTCTGGATCGGGATCAATTAGTAGGTTTCACTACTTCAAAATCTGAGGCATGGACCTGGAGTAATTGTCTGAGTTCGTCATTGTTCCACCGGTCATCAGGAGCGCCACTTATATACATGTTGCTGCCGATATCCGCCAGCATCAACCCATATTTTTTCATAGCTTTTAGAATGATTTGATTAGTGGATGAAAAGGAACTGATGTCGAAATTCGATTTTAACCTGATCCTTGCCCCGAATGGTAAAGAATATTGTCCGCCACTACTATTCACTTTATGACGTGCAGGTAAAATGTATGAGGGTTTGACGTTTGAGCTCGTTAACGTAAACCGAATCGCATGATCGATCACTCCTTTTGCAACTTCATCGTAGCGGACCAATCCTTCAAAGATTGGTAAGCCCGCAGCGTCTGCAGATGTCCAGGTATCCGGGCGCAATTGGTTTGAATTCAAATTAAAAATAGCCCCTGATGAAGCATCCCAATGATTCCCGTTTACATGAGCATTAAACAATTCATACAACATTCCATGCTCCATATCTACTGAAATGACATGAGCATCGCCGGTTCCCATTCCTTCAATGGGAGCATCCAACGGAATGGGATATGGCCCTGGGTCACTTTCATCTCCATAATCCGTAAAATTAACCGCAATCTTTTCCTGGCTTCCGCATACCACTACATACGGGATTCCAATGGGGGAGCCTTCCCATGTTCCACTTCCAAAATCCGTTTTTACAACGCTCGAAGAAAAAGTTGCAATGATCTGGTTACTGTTTGCATCTAACTGATCATTGGAGATATCCTTATTCCACGCATTATCCGAAGGAAACATTTCAATATTCTCTACCGCGGCTTTTGAAGCGTTACATGAATTTGATTGCTGGGTATCCTTAGGTGTGTGATTGGAAACCTGTTGTTTTTTGCATGCAAGAAATAGAAAGGAAACAAAAATGAGCGTCATCGCAAGAACAACATAGACAACAGTTATTAAGGTGTTTTTCATAGACAAGGATTGAGCCATATAAAGGACAATAATTATACCACCCCTCCCCTTTCAAGGGCCTTTTTCTTTTTCTTTTACAACAATAAGATCATTTAACGCTACCTGCATAGGTAACAACCCTATTTGTACCACCGCTCTTTTACCTCGTAGTTCCATCACCTTTCCCACCTGGTGATTTCGCTTCATCATTACCTTGTCCCCCTTTTTTATTTCGCCACCTATTTGTTCAAATTTAGTTTCAATTTTCTTCTGCATCTTGCTGGCAACTTTTTGTTCATTTTTATTAAACAAAAGGGACTGAATATTTTTGATCACTTTTTGTTTATCGGCTTCTTTTTTCCATTCCAGCAGCACCTGTTTCAATTTACGTTCCATGTCTTTCAGATAAACCAGTCTTTCTTCAGTGATCTTATTCTGATGCTTTAGAAGTTCCACTTGTTGTTCATGTTTTTCTCTATCTATCGCCTGTTGCATTTCTTTTTTCAGTCTTTCATTCTCTTTCAATAATACCTGCAATTCTTTTTCTCTCTTGTGAATATTCTGAAGATCCTGTTCTGTCCGGTTTAATAACTTGTCCAGTTGAAAATGTTCTTCGTCTGTTAATTCTCTTGCCCGCCGGATCAGATCTTTATCCATTCCAATTCTTTCCGCTATTGAGAAAGTGTATGAACTTCCGGGTTTGCCAGGGATCAGTTTATATAAGGGTAAAAGATTTTTTTCATCAAAAGCCATCGCCCCATTCATGATCCCAGGGGTCTTGTTGGCCATTATTTTCAGATTCAGGTAATGTGTAGTAACAATTCCATAGGCGTGTTTCTTCACCAGCTCTTCCAGGATCACTTCAGCAAAAGCACCTCCCAGGTTGGGATCGCTGCCACTTCCCAACTCGTCAATGAAAAATAAAGTGCGGCCATTTGCATGCTCCATAAAATGTTTCATGTTCAGCAAATGACTGCTGTAGGTGCTCAATTCGAATTCCAGGCTTTGGGTGTCACCAATGTGGATCATCAGTTGTTTGAAAATTCCAAATTCCGATGAAGGATGCACAGGAACCAGCAATCCACTTTGCACCATCATTTGCAAAAGTCCCAGGGTCTTCAGGCTAACTGTTTTGCCTCCGGCATTGGGGCCACTGATAACAAGTATCCTGCTTTTTTCGTCCAGGGTCAATGTAAGAGGGATCGTAGGTTTATTCGATTTTTGATTATAAAGAAAAAGTAAAGGGTGAAAAGCCTCAACAAGATGAACATACGATTGATCCTTTATTACAGGATATTCGCCCTTTACGGCCATTGCGAGCTTTGCTTTGCCACGTATAAAATCATATTCGCCAATAATCGTGTGCCAGGCAGAAAGGATCGGCTCGTATCCTGAGAGATCCTTTGTTAATTCTCTTAAAATCCTGTATACTTCTTTTCGTTCATCATTTTCGAAAGAAAAAATTTCATTGTTAAGCCCTATTGTTTCTTCCGGCTCTATAAAAACAGTGCGCCGGGTATCACTTTCTCCATGCAGAATTCCTTTAACCATTCTTTTCTGTTCGGCAAACACGGCTATCACCCTTCTTCCATTCATAAAACTCTCTTCGATCTCCGCGAGATATCCCTGTTTATTTAATTTTGAAATGATCCTTTCAAAATTTTTTCTCAGTTCATTCCTCTTCCTGTATAAATTCATCCGAATGCCGCGGAGTGCATCGGATGCGCTGTCTTTTACCTGTCCCTGGTCATCAAGTATATCATTGATCATTTTTATGATCGCCTTTTCATAGTAGCTTCTTTCAATCAATTTTGCAAGACCCGGGTATGCCGCTTTTCGTTCAATATCAAACCAGCGAAAGATCTTTTCCATACTTTCTGCAAGCTTCCGCAGCTGGATAAGTTGTTCCCCCACGAGTACGGCTCCGGGAATGCTGAGTAGTTTTAATTCATGGGAAAGATTCAGTACATGATCATTAGGAAAATACGTGGTTCCCAGCAACAATTGCTTATACTCATGGCTTTGTTTTAGCTCGATATCGATAAGATCCCTTTCAGTATGGATGGCCAGCCCGATGGCTCTTTCTTTTGCATATTCGCTGGCACAATGATCCTGGAGTAATGCTTTTACTTTATCAAACTCCAGCTGAATATATGCGGATGATGGGAATAGTTTCAATGCTTTAAAATTTTGTCAAATCGGGAGGTTCGATTGCAAATTTCGGATATTATCATGTAGCACTCAACTGGAGGCAGAAAGGTGCCGGGGGTTTCATCGAACAAACATGATCATTACAATCCAGCGCCGTTCCCTTTTAATTTATCTTTGCGGCTCCAAATCAAACCCACCATGTTTCCAAATTGAGAAGAAAACTAAAATACTACCGGCTTACCTGGCTGAAATACGACCTGCCCGCTGGTCTTTCCGTTTTTTTAGTGGCACTTCCTCTATGTCTTGGCATTGCTTTGGCTTCAGGCGCGCCAATATATGCAGGTGTTCTTTCAGGAATTATTGGCGGTATTGTTGTTTCATTCGTTAGCGGATCGCAATTATCGGTCTCTGGTCCAGCTGCCGGTCTTTCAACCATCGTTGCCGCAACGATTATTTCTTATGGTGATTATAAAATTTTCTTACTCGCTGTGGTGATCGGTGGGTTTTTTCAAATTGTACTTGGGTTGCTCAGGCTCGGGGTCATTGCAAATTATTTTCCTTCGGCAGTAATTAAGGGAATGCTTGCGGCCATCGGTATTTTGCTTATCGCAAAACAAATACCATTTGCCCTCGGATATGACAGGCCAGATTTCTGGGGGAGCGGTCATCTTGGTTTTTTACAGGGCAAAAATTATTCTTTCGACATTCACAATTTTAATCTTCATACAACCAGGGGGTCCATCATTGTTTGTCTAGCTTCCCTTGTTGTTCTCGTGCTATTACAACAACCATTTGCAAAAAAATTGAAAGTAATTCCCGCTCCACTGATCGCAGTATTAGTTGGCATATTTATAAATTATCTTTTTGCAAGAGCCACTTCAGCATATTCTCTCAGGCCGGCGCAATTGGTTCACATTCCGGAAAATATTTTTGGAAACATTTCTTTCCCTGCATTTTCAAAAATCTTTTCAAATACCGAGATATGGAAGGACGGTCTGATCATCGGTTTATTAGCTACATTGGAAACATTGCTTTGTGTGG
>Ga0193726_1001965_pt1 | contig 14689 bp, 15 predicted proteins | sample H2c1metaG_FD_144928 | JGI IMG/M metagenome (GOLD analysis project Ga0193726, IMG submission 144928) | Soil microbial communities from a riparian zone of the East river system, Colorado, United States - H2c1 | ecosystem: Environmental > Terrestrial > Soil > Riparian zone | place: USA: East River... | reverse complement strand
AAGATCGGTGGACAATAATTTTGAACAGTGATACTTATACATGGGGATTGAAAATAGACTCGACAAAGGACCTTATGAAATTTGATATTCCTGTAAAAAAAGCTCCCGTGAATTTTGAAAATTTTACGATGGTCTTTCAACCAATCAATACAGGGGCCGAGCTTGTGATGGACTGGGATGATACTGAAGCAAGATTGCCTCTAAACTTTTAATCATAATACCGGGACTGATATCAATTCAATACTCTTATTTCCTGTTCTTAAAAATTCATTCAAGAGCCTTCTTAAGATTTTCTACGGTTTTCTTCTCGCTGCCGGCAAAGATCCTGTTCCCCACCATTATCACAGGACGTTTTAAAAAAGTATATTCTTCCAGTATTAATTTCCTGTAATCCTTTTCATCAAGTTTTTTATGTTTTAAGCCAAGCTCTTTATATTTTATTGCTCTTCTGCTAAAAAGAGCTTCATAGCTCCCCGCCATTTTTCTCATTTCATCCAGTTGCCCCGGAGTGATCTTTTCAATTTTTATGTCCTGCATTTCAAATCCTTTTTTATCAATGCCGGTTTCTTTCATAATGGCCTTTGATGTGGTACAACTGCCGAGGTAAAATATTTTTCTCATAATTTTTGCAGGTACATGAAACCAGGTTTTTTATAATCAATAAAGTCTTTTAAAAATAAATTATTAAAAAGTTCTGCAAGATTATTGAATCCTTCTTATTCTCATAGTTTTTTAGGCTGACAAAAGTTTAGACCACCAAATCATTCCCCGGCTTCGAATTTTAAGCTGTTTCTTAATAAACCGGTCATTTTCAAGGGGATTAATGAGGGAAATCAAGAAAACGTCCTTCCCTGAACTCATCTTCCTGGCGAGGTCAACATTCATTGCGGTATTCTTGTTATTTTTGCATTCCCGTCATGGCTTGGCTTTGGCGGATAAAAAGAATAATATGATTAAAACTGGTAATCCGATCATCAGCATTTATACAGAAATGACCCCTAACCCGGAAACGATGAAATTTGTGGCAAATAAGCTGTTATACCCGGGCAAAAGCATTGATTTCCCGGTTGCTGAGACAGCGGGTCCTTCACCTTTAGCTTCAGAACTATTTGGGTTTCCATTCATAAAAGCCGTGTTTATAGCAAGCAATTTTGTAACCCTTACAAAAACGCCAGAAACTGAATGGAGTGATGTGATCCCTTCTGTTCGCGAGTTTTTGAAAGATTACCTCGAGGAAGGCAAATCTGTGGTAAATGAGGACGAAGTAATGGCCCTCAAACCAGAAAATAGTGCAGACATTGAACTTAATGAAAGTGACGTAGTAAAGCGCATAAAAGAACTTCTTGATAATTATGTCCGACCTGCAGTAGAAATGGATGGGGGCGCCATTCAATTCAAAAGCTATGATGAAGGAACAGTGAACCTTATGCTCCAGGGAAGTTGCAGCGGTTGCCCTTCTTCAATGATCACATTAAAAGCTGGCATTGAAGGAATGATGAAAAGAATGATACCTGAAGTAAAAGAAGTGGTCGCTGAAGCTGAGTAAGAGAAGTGTGCGTGAAGTAGAAAATTAAAAAATACAATGGATAACCAGGCGCCTCAACTATTTCGAGGCGTTTTTATTTGCAGGTTGAAATGTCTTTTTATAAATAGCTTGCTATCCTAGATTATATTCTATAATTTATTACCAATTAAACTCCAGGGATGATTTTTGTTTTTCTCTTCATTGGACTTGTTGTGGCCATATTGGTAGTGGCAGCTTTTATGGCTTCAAGATATAATGTAGAAAAAGTTGCCATAATCAATAAGCCGGTGGCCGAAGTAATGAATAAGATCGGAGATCTGAATTATTACGCAAGCTGGAACCCATGGCAACAGATGGATCCTCTGGCAACAAAAACCATCACTGGCGCACCTAAAACACCAGGGCACCGGTATGAATGGCATGGGAAAAAAGTAGGAACGGGTAGCCTGACGGTAAAAAGCGTTGATGATACCCACATAAGTTTTGATCTTGAATTTTTAAAACCCTGGAAAAGCCATGCCCAAGACAAATGGTCATTTGAGAAAGCTCGCGATAATGAGACCCGCGTGACCTGGCATAATTCCGGTGATCTTCCCTGGCCCATGGCAAGGTTGATGGGCCCGATCATCAATAAAAACCTGAACCATCAATTTGAAAAGGGGTTGATTAATCTTAAAACTATGATCGAAAAATCCTGACGTGCTCTGGAAGGATGATTAGATTTCAATCCCGAATTGTTTTAAGTGATGCTTTACATGTTTGTGATGTAACTGCACCCATTCTCCAAAGTTCAATTCACCAAATGCGGGGTGAAGCGTTTTCTTTCCAGGTTCACCAGAAAAAAATTCAAAAAAATAATTCACTTGCATCTCAAGATCATCGATTGCGTCAATCATTGATCCAAAACGAACAGGCAAAGGATCTTCGGGAAGTACCGGTGCTTTTGTGTTTTCACGAAATTCCTTTTCACTCATTAAGAAAGCATAGTATTTGGGAAGTAATTCAGGCGGTGTCACCAGGGGAAACTTTAGCCGATTCGTTGATATTTTAAAAAAACCGGAAACATGTTCTACCATTTGCTGTGCATTCATCTTCCCCCATTTTGGCAAAGCAGAAGGGTCGATCCTCCTTACATAAAGAATAAACTGATCTTCTAAAAAATGTTTTTTTTCTTCAAGTACCATATACTCAAGATGAATGGTTTTTCATCCGTTTTTCAATAGCCAGGCATACCAGGTTAAATATTTCTTCTACCGTTCCTTCACCTTTTATGGATTGAAATCTTTTTAATTTTTTATAATGCTCGGCAATGTGTGCCGTTTCATTCTTGTACACCGAAAACCTCTGGTGTATAATTGATTCGTTAATATCGTCGGTGCGCCCTGATGTTTTACCCCGGTTCAAAAGCCTTTTTATTAACTCTTCCTCGCTCACTTCAAGAGCAAGCACCAAACCGATCTCTGTTTTTTTCAAAGCGAGCAATTTATCAAGTGCCTCGGCCTGCGCCGTGGTTCGTGGAAATCCGTCAAATAAAAAGCCAGGAGCTTCTTTATGATGGTCCAGGCAACTATCGATCATCCCTATCACTACTTCGTCAGGAACAAGTTGACCCTTGTCTATAAAATTCTTTGCTTCCAGTCCAAGTGGAGTTCTATTTACGATTTCTTCCCGCAGCAAATTGCCGGTTGATAAATGAACAAGTCCATATTTTGAGACCAGCCTTTCAGATTGTGTTCCCTTACCGCTGCCGGGTGGGCCAAACAGGATCAAATTAAACATAAGCGAATTTAGTTATATGTGTGAACTGCGAGAGCATGAAAATAGGAAAATGTAGTAATCAATGTATCTGGGAAGGATCAGCGCTTTAAATTTTTCATTCTTCCAGCCGTTCGGTGCACCCAAACTCCTTTTTCAAATAATCATCGTATTCGTCTGCCTTAGTAAAAAGGCGGCGAAATGTTTCAATCCCACTCTCCCGCGTCATATCCAGGTCATAAACAATGGAGGAAAGAACAATGTTTTGTTTTACACAGCTTAAAACAAGCCCGTTTAATTGAAAATTCTCATGCAACAAATATTGATACAATGGCTTTATTCTGGAAGCATCAGAAGGCAACTGGCACAAGTAAGCATCACTGGTAATAAAATAATTTTCAGGGTTATAGCCGATTTTTATTTTTGCAGTTCCCTCTTTTACGCTCCAGCTATTTTGCCTTTCACGGGCCAGTTTTACGTCTTTTCCCAATTCTTTTAAGATCTCCTCAACAGTCTTTGCCACTCCAATTGGTTCCATTTCCTTTTCTGGCAACATAGGCAATTTCACTTCGGTGCCACAACTGGGACAATATTTCAGCGAATCAATATTGGCAGGTGTAACAAGGTAATTGCAACTATGGCAACGGGTGGATGGCTGGCCTTTATTGGGAAGGTACAATTGCAACGCTTCCCTTAAATATTGAACTGGCAAAGCAAATCCAAGATTGTCTCCACCCCGGATGATAAATGAATTTACTCCAATTACTTCTCCTTCCTCGTTCACCAGGGGACCTCCGCTATTTCCGGGATTGATCGCTGCGTCAATTTGAATGAACTTTAATCCATCCCGAATACGGTCTACCTTGGAAATCACGCCCTGGGTAGCTGTGTAGTTTAATCCATATGGATGACCGATCGCGATAACAGCGTCTCCATCCTTCATGGAATTATAATTTCCAAGTTTTACTTCGGGGAAAATTATATCCTTTGGCGGTTCTAAAAATGCAAGATCATGTTTGGGGTCCGTGTACCAAACCCTGGAAAGTCTTTTTGAGAAGAGTTTGCCCGCAACAGTCACTTCGCCATTTGCTCCCGCTACATGGTCGTTTGTAACGATGAGGTCAAATTCTTTTACATAAAATCCTGTACCGGTACCAGCCTGTGTTGCAATTTGAATAATTGCCGGCTGAAAACTTTCTATTACCTGTTGTATATCCATTCCGTTGATTGATCTGCCTAAGTACGATTGTTTATTTTTAAGAGTGGTGATGCATTGCATATTTCTGATCGTGGTTGGGTTCATCAATCATCATAAAAAAATTCAATCAGGCCACCAACCGGTTTGTGTCAAAATTCAGATTTTCAATTTCTGTTACAAAAGAAACATTAAAACTTAGCATGTTATCATACTTTATATTCTCCAATTTCATATTCAGGTTTGGATATTTTGTTTTCCATGTATTGATTATTTGTTTAACCCTTTCTGAAATCTTATCTGCAACGAATTGTTTTGAATTGGGATCGTAATAATTAACATGAAACCCGAGGGCTTTGAAATAGTCGCCATAATTGACCATCATAAATAAATGAAAAAATTCCGTTACCGGTCTTGGAAGACTATAAGAATATTGACAATATGCAATTCCATACTCCGCAATCGCTGTCGCCATGAAAGGATGATCATTATCGCGGTACCAGGCTACATTCTGAATGGCATTGTGTATAGAATCGGCGATCGATTTATATTTCTGCGGCATCACAATGGAGAAGCAGTGTTTTGATCGGTACAAAGCGGAAAAGACCTCCTCCTTCGGGCGATTTTTTAATTTTTCAAACCCTTCGATCATGTCACGGTTTTTTTCAGTCGGCTGCCTCTCATCTTTTTTAAAATAGCCTTCCACAATCTTTTCAAGGTCAAACAGGATCTTTCCTTCAGGGACTACTAAATAATCGATGCGATAAACAAGTGCAAGCAATAAATGAGAAATACCTCCCGAAAACTTATCAGGATCAAGCGTTTTTATAAAAGAGGTCACTTCTTCTATCCATTTCTGCAACCATAGGAATTTGACTTCCTTTTCTTCAGTGGAAACAGGAATAATATGTTCGGTATCTGTGGTCTCAAGGCTTGCAAACTCCTGCACGAGCAAATCATCCTGCTTATCTGCTTTAGTTGACAATTCTTTTAATCCATAATATAATTTATTAGGATTTGCTGTTTCGATTTCACTATCAAAGCGCATGCAAAGTCTCTCCCCATCCAGGGCATACCGGCTGTAATAAAGATTAAAATTCATTTCAAGTAACCGGCGCATTACGGGAATGTTGGGGCCTGGCATTTTTGCTAATGTCACTTCTGCCTGCAAATGCATCGTGTCATAATTTCCACGTATAATTTTTGAACCCTGGTAAAAATGAAACCGCCCGTTATTTTCGTTGCGCTCATGCACTACATTATCAATAGCATCATCACGCAGGTAATCAAAAAAAGCATCAAAACTTTGGGGATGTTTTTTTTCTTTGAATAAATTTTCGGCTTCTGTCCAGCGATTTACTTTTTCTACGGGTTTATTGTTGTCTGAATAACGCCCAAAGGAGATTGCGGGATCTGGTTCCAGTTTCTTTTTTTTTCTGCCAAAAAATTTTTCCAGCATGCATTTCTTTAATTGGGGAGGAGGGCAATTTAGTAAAGATTAATGAATGAATAATCATCATGGTCCGGGTCTTTATTGATTGAAGCCTGGGCATGCATTCAGCTCAAAACTTCGAAACCCGGTTTGCCCGGAAATATCCCTGGTTCAAGTATCCACAGCTTGCCACCAAAGAAATTCACAGCGGCTTATAAGAAATGGTTTATAATTCTAAAATCAGTAGTTTCGCCGCAAACCTTTTTGCAAGATGAAGTTTATTGTCTCGTCTTCGGCTTTACTGAAACAGCTGCAACACATTTCGGGCGTAATCAATGCAAATACTGTGTTGCCGATACTGGAAGATTTTTTATTTGAAGTTGAAAAAAATAAACTGACTGTTGTCGCCACCGATCTTGAAACAGTGATGCGCGTACAACTTGATATTGAGGCAAAGGATAGCGGCAAGATTTGTATCCCAGCAAAAATCCTTTTGGACTCTTTAAAAAATATTGCTGACCAGCCATTGACTTTTAATATCGATAAAAATTTTTCCATTGAGATCACCAGTGATAATGGGAAATATAAGGTTATGGGAGAGAATCCGGATAATTTTCCCAAAGAACCATCCCCGGATGATACGACTTCTTTTACGATGACTTCAACGGCCCTGATAACCGCTATCAATAAAACCTTGTTTGCCGTAAGTAATGATGATTTGCGACCTGCCATGACCGGTGTATTTTTTGAGTTGGATAAAAAAGGTATACAGTTTGTTGCAACCGATGCTCATCGATTGGTCCGGTACAGGAGAACAGATGTTACCAGCCCAAAAAATGATACGTTTATAGTTCCCCGAAAACCATTGAACCTGCTAAAATCCGCAGTCCCGGATAATAATGACGAGATAACTTTAAGTTACAACAGCAATCATCTTTTTGTAAAGCATGGCACCACTCAAATGAGCTGCCGCCTGATCGATGCGAGATTTCCTGACTACAAGGTTGTAATACCAACTGATAATCCTTATAAGCTTGTTGTAAATAAAAATGATTTCCAGGGAGCCCTGCGTCGTGTAAGTGTGTTTAGCAATAAAAGTACAAACCAGGTGGCCCTGATGATCGCAGGAAGTGAGCTGGAACTGAAAGCCCAGGATGTTGATTTTTCTTTTGAAGGTGACGAACGCATGAAATGCCAATATGATGGCCAGGATCTGACGATTGCATTTAATGCAAGATTTTTAATAGAAATGCTTAATGCTGCTGATAGTGATGATGTAAAAATTGAATTGTCTACACCAACAAAAGCCGGGATATTGAAACCCACCGAACAGGAAGATGGTGAAGAATTATTAATGTTGGTGATGCCCCTGATGTTAAACCAGTAGACTGATCCCCGATTTTTGTACCTTCAGGTTCAATGAATATTTAAAGACTCCGCTTTTGGAGTTTTTCTGTTTTAAGTTATTCCCCATTTCCCCTGGAATCGAAGAGCGCTAAATTATAATTCTCAAAATGAATTTTATTATCCTTCAGACTTACAATAATTACATTGATGCGAATATTATCATGGGCCGGCTCCAAGAAGAAGGGATCAGCTGTTGGTTAAAAGATGAAAATACCGTAACCATCGATCCTATACTTACAAACGCTATAGGTGGTATTAAATTAATGGTTCCCGAATCCCAGGCAGAAAGAGCTTTTGATCTTTTAAAACAGTTCAGGATCGACCAACGAGCCACCATGAAGTGTCCGCGCTGCGGATCCTCAAATGTTGAATTGGTAACCACGCCCCGCAAAGCATCAAACTGGTTCGGGGTCATCATTGGTCTTTTAATGACAAATTATGCGCTTTCTAATGAAAAAGTATATCATTGTTTTGATTGTGGATTTGAATGCGAGGAACTGCAGGATTCAATAAACGAGAAGCCAGAAACAAAAATCTAACTGGTTACAAAGGAGTTGATTAAATTGGTAACTGGTATTCTTCGTAACTTGTAATTGATAACTTTTGTCATGTGGGATCGAATTATTGAATACTTCTCCACCCTCGAACACCACCCCATTGAAAGAATGGCTTTCCTTGTGGCCGGCTTATTGATCTTTTGGATCATTGAAGGCGCGATTCCTCTTCTGACATTATCTTATAAAAAAAATAAAGTCCGCCATGCAGCGGTCAATTTTAGTTTTACAGTTATCCATCTCGTTATCCATACCTTTCTTGCGATACTTATTGTTCTACTCAGCGACTGGTGTAGAGAAAATCAATTTGGTATCGTGTATTGGACAAATGCCAATGTGTTGGGAACTGTGATTATTTCATTCTTAATTCTTGATTTTTTTGGTGGATGGCTTGTCCATATCGTTCAACATAAGGTACACTTGCTCTGGAGGTTTCACCTGGTGCATCATGCAGATAATAATGTAGACGTTACAACAGGCCTTCGGCATCACCCGGTTGAAAGCCTGATGAGAGGAATTTTCTTTTTCTTTGGCATATTTGTCAGCGGTTCGCCCATGTATGCTGTCATGATCTTTCAAACCCTTCTCGTTCTTTCTGCCGCATTTACCCATGCCAATATCAATTTGCCACGGTGGATTGAGAAGCCACTGGGTTATATTTTGGTTTCTCCCAACATGCATAAAGTCCATCATCATTGGCAACAACCTTACACGGATAGTAACTATGGTGCCGTCCTTTCTGTCTGGGATCGCCTCTTCGGCACCTTCAAAACGCTTGATAAAAATGAAATACGCTATGGGCTGGACCGCTACTATCCTAATGAAAAAGATGAAGATTTTTTCACACTCATGAAAAAACCATTTGGCCGCCTCGATGAATAAATGGAACCCTCTTATTTGTAACATCATCAATTCAAAATTGTATTGGGCTCCGACGGAGCCATTTTTCAATTTCCTATATTCTACAAACCGGAGGCCCCGTCGGGGCCCATGTCTAATAGTATCCATTCAAAAAAATCATCGGGTATACGGAAGTTCCCTATATGTTGAACAATCAACTCAGAAAATATGTAACAACAGGCCACTGTCTCTCCCGTCAATATCTGCATATCATTCAGGAACTACTATTATTTTTACACCATGAAGAAAGTTGCTTTGATCCCTGCCCGGTACGATGCTACAAGATTCAACGGAAAATTAATGGCCGACCTGGGCGGCAAGCCTGTAATCAGGAGGACCTACGATGCAACAGCAGCCACCGGGTTGTTTGATGAAGTAATTGTAGTCACCGACAGTGAAATTATTTTCAAAGAGATCATTTCACACCAGGGGAAGGCGGTGATGAGTAAAAAAGAACATGAAAGCGGAAGTGACAGAATTGCTGAGGCTGCCGAATTCATGGATGTTGATATCATTGTGAATGTGCAGGGTGATACTCCATTTATAAAAAAAGAACCCCTTGAAAAATTGTTACAACAATTTATGGACCCATCAGTAGCTGTTGCCTCATTAATGCAATTGCTGAAAGACGAAAAGGAAATCAATGATCCCAATTTTGTAAAAGTAGCGGTGGATCAAAACATGAATGCCCTCTTTTTTAGCAGGAGTGTGATTCCTTTTCCAAGAAACAAAGAATTCCCGATTACTTATTATGAACATATTGGTGTGTATGCCTTTCTAAAAAAAACTTTGGTTGATTTTACAAGATGGCCTGTAGGAACGCTGGAGTCCATAGAAAAGATTGAATGCCTTCGCTATCTTGAACACGGCGTCCCTCTTCGGATGGTTGTTACTGATTATATGGGAATCGAAATCGATACGCCCGGAGACCTTGAAAAAGCAAACAAGCTCCTGTAAATCTATTCCCCTGCATTTGATTCAGTATTCCTTATCTTGGTCTGTCCATCTATCGTTTGCTTATGAAGAAAAATAATCTTTTCCGCTATTCTATTGTGGCGGCGCTTGCAGGTTTCATTTTCGGATTTGATACTGTTGTTATTTCGGGAGCCAATGAGCCGATAAAAAAATTATGGAACACAACCCCATTATTCCACGGTGTATTTATTATGTCAATGGCTTTATGGGGAACGGTTTTGGGCGCACTCCTTGGCGGAATTCCTGCTGAAAAGTTTGGAAGAAAAAAGACCTTGTTTTGGGTTGGCATTCTATTCGCCGCTTCTGCATTGGGTACCGCCCTGGCTCCAAGTCCATTCATTTTTTCATTCTTCCGTTTTATAGGTGGTATCGGAATTGGTGTTTCATCAGTAGTGGCGCCTACTTACATTTCAGAGATCTCCACAGCTTCCGCAAGAGGTAGGCTTACAGCCATGTATCAGTTTAATATTGTTTTTGGGATACTTGTCGCCTTTGTATCTAACTATTTATTGGCAGGAATTGGCGGTGCAAACGATTGGCGCTGGATGCTGGGCGTGCTTGCCGTGCCTTCAGTGATTTATACGATAATGGTACTGAGTGTTCCGGAAAGCCCAAGGTGGTTGGTATCAGTAAAAAATAACCTTGCCCAGGCAAAAAAAGCGCTTTCCCAGATTGGCGCCGATGACCCGGAAAATGAAGTGAAAAACATCCTTGCCGCAAATGCCGCTATTGATAAAGGGAGAAATGAATCGATCTTCAGCAAAAAATATAAAGCTGTTTTGTGGCTGGCTTTTTTTGTTGCTTTCTTTAACCAGATGTCCGGCATTAATTTTATTTTATACTATGCTCCGCAGATACTTTCAAGCATCGGGTTGGGCGCAAAAGAATCATTGGCCAATTCAATCGCTATAGGTGGAACAAACCTGGTTTTTACATTTGTTGGCTTATACCTCATCGACAGGCTGGGAAGAAAAACCTTGTTGATCATTGGTTCAATTGGGTACATCACCAGCCTTGCCATTCTTGCCTTCGCATTTAAAACAGGAACACCACCCGCTTTCCTGATGACATTCTTACTCATGTTCATCGCTTCTCATGCAATCGGGCAGGGAGCTGTGATATGGGTTTTCATCGCGGAGATCTTTCCAAACAAGGTGCGGGCGCTTGGCCAATCATTTGGGGCTGGCACGCATTGGGTGTTTGCCGCGATCATTACATTAATAACTCCTGTCTTCCTCGATAAAGATCATGGGATATTTGGGAAAGACCCTCGTCCCATCTTTGCATTTTTTGCTTTTATGATGGTGCTGCAACTCATTTGGGTATTGATGAAAGTTCCCGAAACAAAGGGAGCTTCCCTTGAAGAATTGGAACGAAAACTAATAAAAGAATAGCTTCCTGAGTTTTTTATAGCCGGATAATGGCAAACCCATTTCTCATGTTTCGCTCGTATGGAATGGCTAATTCATCTTCGGAGATTTGCCTTGCCCTTTGAAAAACAAGGGTATTATTTATTTTCCAGTATTCAACCCCTTCATTCATTGGGTTGCCCTTTTGATCGAGGATCGTAGCGCTGCTATACTGATCCCGGTTTTTATAAAAGCTGTTGTAAAGAAAAAAAAGTTTGTCTTCCCTGGGTAAAAAAACATAAGACAGATAAGATTTGCCCAGTTCAGTTGTTTGTTCCTTGTTGATGATACCACTCCAGCAGGTATCGCCTGGCTTCGCAGGAAAATAATATAAGGTCAGGTCCCCTCTTTCAAAACTGCTCCGCGTACCTCCAAGATTATCGTACCTGGTATACTCATCTTTATTAAGCGGGCCGGGAACGGCGTTATTGGTAAAATTATTTCCTTCAATAACTACCTCTTCTTTATTGAATCCTTCGTCAGGCAGGTCGGAAGAAACTGCCCTCCCATACTCTTTTAGAAATAAAAACCCCTTCCCGGGAACGGTCATAAAATATTCCTCATAAATATTTTCATTTTTTATTTTATTTCCAACGAGCGTGTTAAAAAAATAAGAAGTATCAAAATCAACTTTAAATTCAGGCAAGGAATAATGCACTATTCTCAGGTTTTTGCTTGCAGTAGATTTTATCCTCGTCATTATTCCAGCAAACCCTTCTTGTTTTTCATTGTCCAGGTATAAGGCGGATTCTTCAACCATGGAGGCGGAAGGAATTTTTATTTCCTTGTAAGAAAATCCTTCATCAGTTCCCTTGAAATGGCACAATAAATAATTCCGGTTCGTCCCGGAAGAAAGGACCATCAGCCATTCGCCATTGTTTGCAAGCTTAATAGATGTGCTGTTATAGTCTTCCAGCGGGTACTCAACAAGTTCGTATTGAACCATCGGCTTGCTAATATTGATATTTGAGTACACTGTTTGATAAATCAGCTTCCAGTCCTTGTCGTATAATAATGCATGAAGTTTGGGTGGGGATTCAGGAATTGTTTCAAACCCCAGCAACAATATTTTGCTTTTATTCTGTGACCGGACCAACAAAAAATCTCCACACTTCATGAGGCCGGGAAATTTAGCAATAGTATCCTGCCTGCGCGTTAATTCGCCATCGGGTGTATATCTATTTAAAAAGGCAAAAATCGAATGGTTGCCAGGCTGAAGGATCAACTGATCGAAAAATTCATTTCCCGGAACAAGGTATTCTTTGGTGATGCCTGGTGATAATAAAGAAGGAACTGCTTTCACAGGATTCATTCTTGCATCATATATTTCGAACCTGGATTCTTTATCATCGACCCATGGTTCTCCTGGTTTTTTTGACCTGAACTTTACCCTGCTTTTTTGTATCCAATAGAAGTCCCCCGTTTTGCCGATAACTTCAAATCGGGTCGCTGGCTGATTGCCTATGAATGGAGAATACAAAACTTTTTGTGCATGCAAATAACCGCTGCACAAAGAAAGTAATCCAAAAAAAATAAAAGATTTTCCCGTCTGCATAGCATAAACCTCTCTTTAAGTTACAATTTTTTCAATTACTTACCTTCGCAACACTTATAAATACGGGTGCATGAAATTCAGAAATTTTAAAATGGTAGGTTATGTAGTCTATGGTCGTGGGAGCTTTGACCAGTTGGATGAGATTCTTGAACCACACCGCAAGGAGGGGAAACCTATGATCTTTTTGATTGATCATTTTTTTGAGGGCAAGCCTTTGATCGATCGGATCCCGTTAAGAGGAAAAGACAAGATCGTTTTGGCGGATGTAACCCTTGAGCCCAAAACATCGCAGGTAGATAAACTGGCACAACACTTAAAAGATAAGTTTGGAAGCATCAGCGGCATCATCGGAATAGGTGGAGGCTCCACTATGGACCTTGCAAAAGCCGTTTCATTAATGATGAATAATCCCGGTTCCTCTGCTGATTACCAGGGTTGGGATCTTGTAAGATTCCCCGGGGTGTATAAAGCAGGCATCCCCACTCTCAGTGGAACGGGTGCTGAGGTAAGTCGCACCTGCGTGCTAACGGGGCCCACTAAAAAGCTGGGAATGAATTCCGATTTTACTCCATTTGACCAGATCGTCCTGGATCCGGAATTGACAACTAATGTCCCCATCGATCAAAGGTTTTATACAGGAATGGATTGTTATATACATTGTATTGAAAGCCTCAATGGAACCTATCTCAACGAGTTCAGTAAAAGTTATGGCGAAAAGGCCCTGCAGCTTTGCCGGAAGGTTTTTGTAGAAAAAAATGAGTGGGACAAAGAATCAGATGATCAGTTGATGATGGCTTCATACGCGGGAGGCATGAGCATCGCTTATAGCCAGGTGGGCGTAGCACATGCGGTGAGCTATGGATTAAGTTATTTACTCGGCACAAAACATGGAATTGGCAATTGCATTGTTTTTGACAAGCTTGAAGAATTTTATCCGGAAGGGGTGAAGGAATTCAAAATCATGATCAAAAAAAATAATATTGAGCTCCCCCAAAATATTACAAAAGCGTTAAGCGACCAGGATTTTGACACCATGATCAATGTTTCCCTCGGCATGAAGCCTTTGTGGGAAAACGCAATAGGAAAAAATTGGGAGGAAATTATAACGAGGGAAAAATTGAGAAAATTATTTGAAAGGCTTTAACTCATTCGATTTTTAATTGCTTATCAATAAATGAATTTCTAACCTGGCTCTTTTAAGTGTGGGCCTACTAAATGAAAACTCAACAATTGATCTTTATATCCTGCAATGGGGCTTAGCCTCAAACCCTCGCATTCAGTCGATAGGATTTTATCAAAAAAATTCTTTAAATAATTCCCAGAATTTTAATATCCGCTTCTCCTGGGAATACCATCCTCTATCTTATATTTATTTTATTTATACCCACGGTGGCTATAATATTTTCAGCAATTAAAGAGACAGAAGAACATGTCATCGCGAAGATCAGCGACTGAAACAATTTTAATTCCTGATCATTCCAAACAAAAGACCCTTCAAAAAGAAGGGTCTTATTAGTTTTATCATGGAGCATATTTTATCTCCAATGACCCGGTACCCAGCGATAGCCACGGCGTGCAGTTCTCCAATGACCAGGAATCCATCCACGATGGTACCTGGAAGGTCTTTCCCAATATCCCGGAGCTTCTACATAACGTCCACCACGCCAGGTCCATTCAGGTCCTACCCACATGGCTCCAGAATAAGGAGGCGGCCCCGGAGCTCCGATTGAAATGCCAACACTAAAACCAGGTCTGATTCTTACATATTGTGCGTCAGCTTTTGCTAAAGAAAAGCCAAGCAAAATGATCATTACGATTAGTATCTTTTTCATAGTGTTTCTTTTTTCTTTTGACCTGAATATTATTACAAGGTTTATTTTACAAACCGGGTGCCGATATTTTTTTATACCTTGATGATAAGAAGGACTTTATATGAAAAATATTTTATTTATCTCCGCTTGTTTTCTTAACATTTCTTTATG
>Ga0193726_1001964_pt1 | contig 14697 bp, 15 predicted proteins | sample H2c1metaG_FD_144928 | JGI IMG/M metagenome (GOLD analysis project Ga0193726, IMG submission 144928) | Soil microbial communities from a riparian zone of the East river system, Colorado, United States - H2c1 | ecosystem: Environmental > Terrestrial > Soil > Riparian zone | place: USA: East River... | reverse complement strand
GTGGTCTTCGATGAGGGCACACCGCTTACAGTTGCGGGGGCAGCCCGGGCATTTCACCCGAGTTCCCTTAAATCCCCATACAGGGGAACCTGTCGTGTGCGCATACGTTGACGCAAAACGCGCTGACGGTCAACATCGTCCAACTGTGAGCTGTTTGGTCATCAACAAGGAACCCGTGGTCCTGTCCTGGAGTGGAGGCAAGGACAGTGCCATGGTGGCTTACCATCTGCTCGCGTCCCAAAAATATGAGATCGCCGCGCTGTTGACGACTGTCACCGAGGACTTTGACCGGATCAGCATGCACGGAGTCCGGCGCGAGCTGCTCGAACGGCAGGCAGAGTCTCTGGCGATTCCGCTGCACAAGGTGATGATCCCGAGGGATTGCTCCAATGAAATCTACGAGGAACGCATGAACGAAGCCTTCAGCCACTTCAAGGCTCGCGGCATAACCAAGATTGCCTTCGGCGATTTATTTCTCGCAGACATAAGGCAATATCGGGATGAGCGACTCGCGCAGGCCGGTATGACGGGGCTATATCCGATCTGGCTGCGCGACACGGACGAGCTCGTTCGCACCTTTATCGGCTTGGGCTTCAGAGCCAAACTGGCATGCGTCGATACCCATGCCATCGATGCCTCATTCGCCGGACGAGAACTCGACGCCAGCCTGCTCGAGGATCTCCCCCGGAGTGCAGATCCTTGCGGAGAGCACGGCGAGTATCACTCTTTCGTTTATGCCGGACCCATCTTCAAGAAGACGATCGATTGCAAGACGGGCGAGACCACAATGCGCTCCTCGCGCTTCAACTACTGCGACATTCTCTCGACGGAGGCCGCATGAGAATCGTGTCGTTCCTGCCGGCGGCCACCGAGATGATCTACCTGTTGGGGCTGGGAGATGAACTCGTCGGCCGCAGTCACGAATGCGATTTCCCGGAAGAGGTAAAGCTCAAACCCGTCATCGTGGACTGTGCGCTCGATTTGTCCAGCATGACTATGGGGCAAATCGACGTGGCGGTCAGCACTCAGCTCGCCGGGGGGAAGAGTCTCTATACGGTCGATGAAGCCAAGCTTCGCGCGGCCGCTCCCAACCTCCTGGTGACGCAGAATCTGTGCCAGGTTTGCGGTCCCGCCGGCAACGAAGTCTCTCAGGTCATCAATGCCATGAGCGATGCGCCGAAGATCGTTTGGCAGACGCCGCGTAACTTCGAGGAGATGTTGGACGCGCTGCGCACGCTGGGCAGGGAAACCGGTACAGAAGACAAGGCCGTCGAGTGGTCGGCCGCCGCCGCCGCGCGAGTCAAGCGAATTTCAGCCGCAACTGCGGCGCTACGTAAAGTCCGGGTGTCTTTTTTAGAGTGGGTCGATCCAATCTACTGTGGCGGACATTGGATTCCGCAAATGTTGGCCTGGGCCGGAGCTGAAGACAGCAATTCCAGGGCCGGCACCGATTCGGTCCGAATCGGCTGGGAACAGGTTCTCGACTATCAGCCTGAAGTCATCGTGGTATCGCCTTGCGGATTTAAAACCCACGACGCGTTGGCACAAGCCGCCCTGTTGAAGGCGCGAGCCGGGTGGAATGATCTACCCGCCGTTAAGAACCGAAGAGTTTACGCTGTGGATGCCAACGCGTATTTTGCGCGCCCGGGCCCTCGTCTTGTCGAGGGTGTGGAGCTGCTCGCTCATTTGGCACACCCCGATCACTTTTCATGGGCGGGTCCGGCTGACGCCTTCTGTGCCGTGACAGCCTAGCGGACCAGAACCTGCGGTTCCGACGTGATATGCCCGTCGAAATCAGTCCATACATGCTGCGCAAAATCGTACAGCTTGCAACGGCGCACGGTGTTCCAGTAGTAGCGCCACGAGAAGACTTCCGAGTTCAATCGCTCATCCAGTGTGGCGGCCAGCTTCGCTTGAGCCTCTTTGAGCCGATACAGCGGGATTCCCATGTTCACATGATGCGCGCCGTGCTCGAGGATGTAGTGGATCAGTCCATCGAGCGGGCGCATCAGCTTGATGTGCACAGTGGTCGTCGCATAGCCCGCATTGGCCGTCCACTGGTCACGCCGCTCATACCAGGCGACCCGCGGGTGCGTGTGCTGCACGTAGATCACGAACCCCAAGCCGCCGACCCACAACGTGGCGAAGCCGGCAACCAGCAAACTGTCCCAGGTATAACTGATGCGCCGATTGGCCACATGCTTGCGGCCGGGGAAAAACAATTTCTTCCACCACATTTCGATCATGTAGTAGACACCTTGGCCGAAACCGCTGCGGTAGACGCGTTCCAATAGCCGGCGTATCCACGGCAGTTTCGCAAATTCCGCGGGCGAGTAGGGCGTCCAAACGTAGTCGCGACCCTTGAGATTGGTGAAGCCGTGGTGGGCCAGGTTATGGCCGATCTCCCACAGACTATACGGCGTCAACGACGGCAAGAATGCGATTCGGCCGATCCATTTATTGAGCGTTTTGTTCGGCGTGTAGGAGCCATGACAGGCATCGTGGCCAATGACGAACAATCGGGCAATCCACAATGCAGCCACCAGCGACGCAAATACTTTTACCCACAGGGATTCCACGATCAGCAGGCTGGCAATCGCCACGCCCAGCACCAGCCAATCGAGCAAGAACCAAATGATCGGCGTGGCGACGCCGGGATCGACCGCGAAAGGCTGCAGCAATTTCTGAAACCTAAAGCGCGATTTATCGACCGGCAACGGCGCCGCGATTTTTGGCGCGGAACCGGAATCTTCTGATTTGGGTTGCGAAGGTGTTTGCACTCAAAGCCCCGTCTGCACGTGAAAAGGTCAACTTGACATTATACGCCGCGGGCGGCGATAAGCACGGACTTGCGTCAGGCGGTTTCCGCATCTGGCCACAGCAAAACCCCTAAATGCTCGCAAGCCTCGATCAGGGCCGTGGCGGCCTCCCGGGTGCTGGCATCCAGGCGCCTGTCATGGGTTAGAAGCCAGGTCAGCCTCGCCCGGCGCGAGCGGGCAGAAGGATCGCTGTCGAATAGGGCCGGAAACAACCCCAACGCATCGACGAATTCACGCATGGCGGCGGTGGTAGGCGCACTCGGCGCCGGCGTCAACAGCAATTTCAGCCAGGTAACGCATCGCTTGGCGAGCCCGGCACGCGTGAGGCCGGCGCCTGTACGCCGCCGGGATTCTCCGTCGGCCAGGGAATCGGCAAGATTGCGATAACGTTCGATGGCCGACTCATCCGCCGCCACGGCTGGGCTGGCATCGGAGAGAATGGACCGCAGCACATCGCCCAATAGCAGGGAAAGCGATTCAGCCAAGAATCTCTGGCACTGCTCAGCATCCGGACGCGAAAGCTGATCCCAGGAGGCAGGTCCTCCTATACGTCTGGCATTCGGCGACTTAGACATGACCACCAGTGTAGCTGCTCTTTCGGCCATCGCAACTGTCTCAAAGTGAGACGAAGATCACTGACACATGAATTTCGCTTGAAAATGCACCCACTTCGGCCACTGCCGGCGGACGGCAGAAAAATTTAATGATTGCGGATGTATCATGTCTGTCATTGCACGCTAGATCTCAACTCGCTCCCGGCAAGCCCATCTCCTTGGCCCAAGGCGTGCGCCGCATCGTGGCCGGCAACGCGGGTCTGATGACCGGGCCCGGAACGAATACTTACCTGCTCGGCGAGCGTGAGATTGCCGTGGTCGATCCTGGACCCGACGATGCCCGCCACTTGGAATCCATTCTGGCAGCGGCGGGCGCGCCGATTCGCTGGATAGTGGCGACTCATACTCATCGCGACCACTCACCGCTGACGGCGGAGCTTGCTCGGCAGAGCGGTGCGCAAGTCATCGGATTGCCGCCGCCCCGCGACGGGCGCCAGGACGAGACCTTTGTGCCGCATCGCCAACCGGCGGACGCAGAGCGCTTGGTTCTAGGCGATTGCGAATTGATCGCAATCCACACCCCCGGCCATGCGTCGAACTGCGTCTGCTACTTCTTGGGAAGGGAGCGGATGTTGATCACGGGCGATCACGTGCTCGAGGGGGTATCGCCCGTTATTTTGCCCCCCGACGGCAACATGGCCGACTATTTGAGCTCGATCGACAAATTGTTTGCCTATGACTTCGAGAAAATTGCCCCCGGCCATGGCGATCTGATGGATCAGGGAAAACAAGTTCTGCAAGCGCTGCGGGCGCACCGCCTGGCACGCGAGGACAAGGTGCTGCGCAGCCTCGCCAAATTGCGTGGGGCCACCCTCGACGCGCTGACACCGGTGGTTTATGACGATGTGCCGGCCGACCGCCATCAGTGGGCGCGTCTCACGCTGGAGGCGCACCTGATCAAGCTGGCACGCGAGGCCCGGGTCAGCGAGCAGAGCGGGGTTTGGCAGCTCCATCCATCGGGAACATGAAAGCCGAACTTGCCGTCTCGCTGCGCTCGTTGAGCGTGCGGCGCGGCGACAAATGGGTATTGCGCGACATCACCTGGCAGTTGCGACCGGGTGAACGCTGGGCACTGCTCGGCCACAATGGGGCCGGTAAGACCCAACTCCTCAAACTCGTCAGCGGCGACGTCTGGCCGACGCCCGCGCGAGCATCAGCGGCGGCGCGCGAAGAAGCCGCACGCATCTTTCGATTGGGCCGCCGGACGATCGAGTTGCTCGAGGCGAAGCAGCGCATTGCCTACATCGGCGGCGAGCGCCAGGATAAATATGCGCGCTATGGCTGGAACCTGCCCGTGCGCGACGTGGTTGCGACAGGCCTGCATCGGACGGATTTGCTGCTCGCGCCCATCTCCAGGGCCGAAGATGAGCGTGTCAGCGCAATCTTAAGCGCCTGCGGCCTCAAGCGCATCGCAACGCGCAGGTTCTTATCGTTGTCGTACGGAGAAAAGCGGCTGGTGCTCTTGGCGCGGGCGCTGGCGCAAGATCCGGACTGGCTGCTCTTGGATGAACTTTACAACGGCTTGGACGCAAACTTCCGGCGGCGCATCGATGCCGTGCTCAGCGCCGCGTGCCGCCGCGGTCAATCCTGGATTGCAACCGCGCATCGGGCGATGGACGTGCCGCGGGGAACGCGCTGCTTGATAGAACTGTCGGACGGGCGGATTCGCATCGTCAAGCGTCTCAAGCGCGCCGACATTTCGCGATTGCAGGCGAGTGCCGGTGAACATCGGCGGGCGGCGCCGGACCGCGGGCTTGCGGCGAAGAACAAGTCGTCGCGATCAGGTCCGCTGCTCCTGCGGTTGTCCCACGTGGATGTGTACGTCGAGTACCGGGCGGTGCTGCGCGACCTGAATTGGCAGCTGCGGCGCGGCGAACACTGGTCGGTGTTCGGCGCGAACGGCGCCGGAAAGTCCAGCTTTCTTAAACTGCTCTACGGCGATCTCTCGCCGGCACTGGGTGGACGAATTGAGCGGCCGGGGTTTCCTCGAGGAACGCCGATCATGGAGTGGAAGCGGCGCGTCGGCTACGTATCCCCGGAGCTGCACAGCATTTTTTCGGGGAACCACAGCATATTGGAAGTGGTCGCGAGCGGGCGCCATGCCAGCATCGGCTTGGTGGACGCTCTCAGCGCTGCGGACATGAGGATCGCGCGGCGTTGGCTCAGGTTCTTCAAGTTGTTGAGCGTGGCAAGGCGCCGGCCGCACGAATTGTCATATGGACAATTGCGCCGTGCACTGATCGCCCGCGCAATGGCGGCGGATGCGCAGATCCTATTGCTGGACGAGCCGCTCACGGGGCTCGACCCCAAGCAACGCGCCCTGATGAAGCGATTGCTGGTGCGCCTGATGCGCCGCCGCCTGACGTTGGTTGCCGCCGTGCATCACGCCGAGGATCTGCCGCGCGGCATGACGCATGGATTGCATTTACATAAGCGGCACGCACAGCTCACAGATCCCTATTCTGCGACGTGAGTGACGGCGAAGCGCTGCTGCGCCGAGCGAGACTTCGAACTCCTAAGGCTCGCGTGGAAATCGGATTATGTTGCGTCTCAGCACTGCGCCATGGATTTTGGGTACGGTCATGTTGGCCGGTTGCAGCGGATCCGGATATGCGGTACGCCCGGTGCCGCGAATTGCCGCCGACAATGTGGGCAAGCCCGTCAGCGTTCTGCAGGAAGCGTTCGGCGAGCCGCGCAAGATCGACAAGACGTCCACGAAATTGGTGTACGTATGGTTTCTTCCGCAAAAGCCTAAGGAAGGTGCGCCGTCCGGATTCCAGGGCTGCGAGATGGAAGTCACCGTCGATGCACGTTCGCAGCGGGTTCTGGGATATTCGCTGTCGAACATCGGCTGGTCCGCCTGCCGCGACGTGCAGCGGCGCATCCGCGTCGCGCAGCGCTAGGCTCCTCGCTCGAAACCCGATTCTCGATACAATAGGCAACCGCGCCTTTTGGCGCTTTGCGCGTTCGGGGTTTATCGCCGTTGTTTCCCGTATCAATCCTGTTGCTGCTCATCCAAGCAGCGCTCATCGTGCATGTGATCAAGACCGGGCGAAATCAGCTCTGGATCTGGGCGGTCTTTCTGCTGCCTGGAATTGGCGCGCTCGCCTATCTGGTGGCGGAGATTCTGCCGGAGCTTTTCGGCGGCAGAACCGCGCGCCGCGCCAAGGCCGGCATCGGGCGCATGCTCGATCCCAACCGCGATTTGCGCCGCGCCAGCGCGGAAGTGGAAATATCCGGCAACGTCGACGCGCGTCGGCGGCTGGGTGAAGAGCTCTACGAGAGGAATCAATACGACGAGGCGATCGAGGTGTATCGCGGCGGCCTGAAGGGCATTTTTGAACACGATCCGACTCTGTTGCTGGGCCTGGCGCGGGCGCAATTCGGCAAACAGGACTATGCGGCCGCGCGCGCGACGCTGGAGCTGCTGGCGCGGCAGAATCCGGACTTCAAGTCAGCGGATGCGAAGCTGCTGTATGCCCGCACGCTTGAATCGCAAGACGCGCTCGATGAGGCGGAGCACGAGTACGCCATACTGGCGCCGGGATACCCCGGTGCCGAGGCACGTCTGCGTTACGGGTTGTTGCTCAAGCGACGCGGAAAACTGCAAGAGGCGCACCGAGTGCTCAAGGATTTGTTGGATGGCGCCAAACTGGGTCCCGCCCACTATCGCCGGGCGCAAGCCGAGTGGTTGGATCGCGCGCGGCGAGAATTGAGCTAATATACGTTCATGCAATCTCTTGCACGCGTCGGCCGCTTCGTATTTTTTGGCGTGTTGGCCATCACCGTGGCGGCGTGCGCCGGCCAGAAGGTGCCTGCGCAGAAGCTCCTTGCCGACATCGAAGCGACCGTCACGGCCGCATCGACGGAGGCGGCGAAATACGTGCCCGATCAGCTGATGGACGTACAGGCCAAGTACGCCGAACTCAAGGCGTCTTTCGACAAGCAGGATTACGCCGCGGTGATCAGCGGCGCACCGCCGGTATTCGCAGCGGCTCAGACGCTGGCCACCGCCGCCGCCGCCAAAAAAGACCAAGTCCTGAAGGCACTGAACGATCAGTGGATGGCGCTGGCGGGCACCGTGCCGGAATACACTACCGCGGTCCAGAATCGCATCGATGTCTTGAGAAAAAAATCCAGCAAGAAGGTGGCGGCGGGCTTGGATCTGGATGCGGCGAAATTGAGCCTGGATCAGGCAACATCTCTGTGGTCCAAGGCGCAGGCGGCCTTCGCCGGCGGCAATATGGACGAGGCGGTTAGGACCGCTCAGGATGTGAAAAGCAGGGTTGAGGCGGTGGCAGCGACCCTGAAGCTGGAACTGACCGCTCCTCAGCCTAAGTCGTAATTTTACAGCGCCAAGGTGCCTTCGCTGACGATGACCGCGGTGCCTGCAATATGGACCGCGAGCAAGCTGCCCTTATCGATCTCGAGGCGCACTCTGACCTGTCCGGGGCGCTTCATCTGATAGCCCTGCCGGCCCATGAAGGTGGTCGATTTCTTCCCGAACTGACCTAAGTCCCAAAGATAGGCGGCCAGCATGGCATGCGCATTGCCGCTGACGGGGTCCTCCGGAATGCCCAACGCAGGGCAGAACATGCGGGATTCCGTCCAAACTTCATCGGAATCGCGATTCACGGCAAACACGAAGAACCCCTCCGCTCCGAGTTCGCTGCCGAGCGAGGTCAGGGTATCGAAATTCGGTGAAACCTGTTCCAGATAGCGGTGGTCTGCGATCGGCACGAGGAGCCGGCTGCTGCCTTTACGGGCGATTCTCGCCGGCATGACTTCGTGCAATTGAGTCGCCGGCAGTTTCAGAGCCTCGGCAACTCGAAGCGTGGTCTTGAACGGCAACGGCGCATCGAGCTCCGGAACGGTCTGGCGAAATTCGATGACGGTCTCCGGTCCCGCCGCTCGCTGTTCCACTTGGGCGCCGACCTCGATGATGCCGGTACCGGAGTGCTGGCGGCAGATGCCGACGGTTCGCCTGCCCAAGGTCAGGAGGACCGCGTGCGCCGCCACGGTCGAATGTCCGACGAAGGGCGCTTCCTTGCGCGCATTGAAAAACCGCAGCCGCACATCGTGATCCGCGGCGTTTGCGGCGAACACGAAAGCCACTTCGGCGTGCGAGAATTCGCGCGCTATGCTAAGCAAGTTGGCCTCATTCTGCCCGTCCGCGTCGAGGACAACGAGCGCGGGGTTGCCCGTGAAACGGGTTGAAGTAAAGGCATCTACTTGAAAATTGCGCAACGTAGCCTCCACAGCCTGACAGCAAGTTTTGCACGCATCCGCCCGGCAGGCTACACTTCAATTGACCTTGGGGTGGCCTGCAATGGCCTGAGACGCGGGACATCGAATACTCGATGATTTCGCGAACCCGTTGAACCTGACCCGGTTAGTACCGGCGTAGGGAGCAGGTACTCATATGCGCGCCGCCGTCGACATCAGCATGTATCCATTGACGGGCGATTATCGCCCGCCGATTCAGGCGTTCATCGATCGCCTGAACACGCACTCGGGACTCATCGTCAAGACCAATTCCCTGGCGACCCAGATCTGGGGTCCGCTCGATCAAGTGATGAGCATCCTGACCGAGGAGATGACGCGCTCGGCCACCGATGCACCGCAGTTGATCTTTGTCATGAAGGTGCTTCCGGGCTTGGCGCCGCCGGATAGCGGCAAAACGTGATTCGCGAGCTGTCGGTCCAGCTCGTCAGTGCCTGGCACGATACGAGCGGGATCGAACTCACGGCGGCCGCGCTGGCGGTTGCGTACCTGCTTCTCGCGATCCGGCAGCGCTTGAGCTGCTGGTTGGCCGCCTTTGTCAGCTCCTGTCTTTATGTGTGGGTGCTGTTTTCGGCGCGCTTGTATATGGAATCGGTGCTGAATGCGTTCTATGCCGCCATGGCGATCTATGGCTTCTGGCAGTGGCAGCACGGCAAGGGGGGCGCGGCGCTTGAAGTGACTCGATGGCCCATCGCACGCCACGCGAGCGCCTTGCTCGGGGTCATTGCACTGTCGGTGGTCAGTTCTTTTTTCCTGCGGCGCTTCACGCCGGCAGCGTGGCCGTTTGTCGACTCGATGGTGGCATGGTCCAGTGTGTTCGCGACGTTTCTGGTGGCCCGCAAGGTGTATGAAAACTGGCATTGGTGGCTGGTGATCGATTCGGCCGGCCTCTGCCTGTATTTCGCGCGTCACCTGTACGTGACGACGCTGCTCTTCGGGCTGTATCTCATTTTGATTGTGGTCGGCATGCGCGAATGGCGCCGCAGCCTGCCTTCCACGGGGACGACTCACACCGGCTCCTATGCCGCCGGATGACATCGAGCGCCTCTGCCGGGCGATCGTGCCGGGAACGGGCGAGGTCGAAGTTCAGGCATTGGCGAAGGGGCTCATCAGCGAGACGTATCGAGTCGTGCGCGACGGCCATACCTACGCGTTGAAGGCCGCCTCCGCGCACCGTGCCGATTTCGGCTTGGATCTTGCCTGGGAAGCACAGGTGCTGGAGCGCGCGGGCAGCTCAAAGCTTGCACCGCCGCTGGTGTATTGCGATCCAAAGCACGCCGTGGTCTCGCGGTGGGTCGTGGGCCGGTCCTGGTCGCCGCAGGAAGTGAGGCGCGCCGCCAATATCGCCAAGATCGGCGAGCTCCTGCGCCGCGTTCATGCCTTGCTCATTCCGCTGCCGCCGCGCGTCATGAGCCCGATGTCATGGATACAAGTCTATGGCGCGGCACTGTCGCGGCACACAGGCGGCGCGGTCGATGGCCCGCTGCGAACGGCGGCGGACTCGCGTTTGCAACAGCTTGCCGAACTGCCGGCCGCCACGGGCGTCGTGTGCCACAGCGACCTGCACGCGATGAACGTGATCCAGGTCGATGAAATCCTGACGCTGCTCGATTGGGAGTACGCCCACGTGTCGGATCCGCTGTGGGATCTGGCCGGCTGGGCAGCCAACAATGATTTCGAGCCGGAAAAACAGCGCGAATTGCTGATGAACTACCTGGGAACCGCGCCTGCCACGCTCGAGCGGCAGCGCTTGAGGCTCTTGATGTGGCTCTACGACTATGTCTGCCTGCTTTGGAGCGAACTTTACTTAAAAACGCGCCGCGACGGCGTGAATGGCATTCGTAAGCGCTCGACACTGCTCGACGCGCGCCTGCGCCTTCCGGCACACTACGCGGCTTAGGAGCTTAAGCGGAGGATTTGATGGCGCGGATGATTGTGGTGGATCGTGACGGCAAAGAACACGAAATCGAAGCAAAGACCGGGTTGAAGATCATGGAAATTCTGCGGGAACTCGACTACGGCGTCGCGGCGATTTGCGGAGGGCTTTGCTCGTGCGCCACGTGCCACGTCTACGTCGATGAGAAGTGGGTGCCGCTGCTGCCGAAGCGGCAAAGCGACGAGCTCGAGCTGCTCAACGAACTGCCGGATTTTCGCCAAGCGACCTCCCGGCTTTCCTGTCAAGTCGACTTCACCGAAGCGCTGTCCGGCATCAGGGTAACGGTCGCAGCCGATTCTTGAAATCGCCCCGATCGATCCAAACTGCTATTTCTTCTCCGCCTGCCGGCGCACTGCCTCCTGCGCCGCCGAGACCGCGCCGGGATCCCCGAGAAATCGCCGCCCGACCGGTTGTAATTGCTCGTCGAGCTCGTACAGCATCGGAATGCCGGTCGGGATATTGAACTCGACGATGTCCGACTCGGACATCATGTCGAGCATTTTCACCAGCGCGCGCAGCGAATTGCCGTGCGCGACGATGAGGACGGTTTTATCGGCCCGCAGCTCCGGCACGATTCGGGACTCCCAATAGGGCAGAACGCGCGACAGCGTGTCTTTCAGCGATTCGGCCGCGGGCAGCCATGCCGGATCGACGCCGGCATAGCGGGGATCGAAGCGTGGATGGCGCGGATCGTCCAGGCTCAAGGGTGGCGGGGGGATATCGTAGCTGCGCCGCCACAGTTTGACCTGCGCGTCGCCATGCTTCTCGACCGTTTGCGCCTTGTTGAGTCCTTGCAGAGCACCGTAGTGGCGTTCATTCAAGCGCCAGCTTCCTTCGACGGGGATCCACATGCGATCGGTCGTATCCAGAATCATCCACAGCGTGCGGATCGCGCGTTTCAATACCGACGTGAAGGCAATTTGCGGCTCGAGCTTTTCGGCTTGCAGTTCGCGCCCCGCCTGGACCGCCTCCACGCGCCCCTGATCGCTCAAGTCGACGTCGTGCCAGCCTGTGAACAGATTTTCAACGTTCCAGGTACTTTGGCCGTGACGAACCAAGATCAATTTTCCGCTCACTGTTCCTCCTCGCGGCCTGGCGTCTAACGACGCATCGCCGCCGCAAACAAGCCGTCAAAAACCGTGGCCAGCCTCGACCCCTGATGGATATTCACCAGCAGGCGAATGCGTCCACGGTCCGCGCGCACCAGCATCCTTTGGAATTTGTCGATGTCGGCCTCGGCCGGAATTTCGATGCAGGCACGCATCTCACCGTGCACGGGCGCCAGAAAGCGCATGTTCGACTCCTGGATCACGGCATCGGCGTCGAGTTCCCGCGTGGCGAGAAAGCGCGTGATCCAAGCCCAGCCGGTCAATACGGCAAGCGAATACAGACTGCCGCCGAATGCGGTTCCCTTGTGATTGGCATTGGGCGCCAGGGGAGCGCGCAGAATCAAGGCCGTTTCATCCGCCGTCTCGACGACCACGCCCATCGGTTTTGCGAGCATGATTTCCCGATCGATGCGATTCTGCAGATAGTCCGCTCCGTACCCGACCGATTGCAGCATCTCGTTAATCCTGTGCAAGGCGTCTGACCGCTTGCAGTGCGACGGAAATCGTCGCGAAATCCGGCGGCGTGCCGGTGCGCAGGTCCACGACGACTCGCTTCAGCGCGTCGACGGCAGCGGAATGACGCGAAAGCCACTGCTCGACGCGCGCTTCTGCGTCCCGGCCCTTGCATCGCAGCACCGCCAAGGTGATCTTGCTTTGCAGCGCGTACAAGTTATCGCGCAGCGTGCCGCGCGCGACCGCCTGCCAATGGCCGTCGGCGGCCAGCGCCTCGATTTGTTCCTTGATCCAGGTCAGGCCGATGCGCTCGCCGAGGTCGAAATAGGCCTTGGCCGCGTAGACTATTTTCACGCGCCCCGCCATGGTGACTTCAACCAAGTCCAGTGCGCTGTGCAACTCCTCGAGGGAGGCAATGCGCGCCGCAAGCTGCTCAGGAACGTGCTGTTCCACCAGCTGCGAGCGCAAGGCCGTCATGCGCGCCTTCTGCGTGACGCTGAGCACGTCCGGCAATTCGTGGAACAGTTCGGTTACCTTGCTGGCATAGCGCGAAACCGCACGCTCGATGTCCAGGTCGTTGCGCCGGTTCTCGAGCAGCCAATAGGTCATATGCCGCAGCAGGCGCGTGGTCTGAAACATCGCCGTGTACTGAACGGCGGCGGGGATGTGGTTATCCAGCGCTTCGATCTGCGACCAAATGTTGCGCGCCGCGAATACTTCGCGCGCAATGCTGTAGGCGCGTGCAATTGCGGCCGGATCCGCCCCGGTGTCGTCTTGCGCACGGACCGGGAAAACCGGCCCCATGCGATTGATCAAGCTGTTGGTGATTGCCGTCGCGATGATCTCGCGCCGCAGGCGATGGCGCTTGATGCGCTTCGCGAACCGTTTCTGCACCGGCGTCGGGAAGTAGCGGTTCAGCTCCGTGGAGAGGTACGGATCTTCCGGCACGTTCGAATGGATCAGTGCTCTGTACAGCCAGATCTTGCCGTAGCTCAAGGTGATGGCCAGCTCCGGACGCGTCAAGCCTTCGCCCGCCTGGCGCCGCTCGGCCAGATCCTCATCGCTGGGCAGAAATTCCAAGCTGCGGTTCAAATCGCCGGCACGCTCCAGCGCGCGGATCACGTAGGCGCTCTCGCTCAAGCGCTGTTTCGACTGGAATTCGCTGGTGCTGATGGCTTGACCTTGCAGATAGTTGTTGCGCAGCACCAGCCCCGCCACCTCGTCCGTCATTTGCACCAGCAATCGATTGCGCGCGGCGAACGTCATTTCCTTGGCCCGCACGGCGCCGTTCAGCAGGATCTTCAAATTGACTTCGACATCCGAACAGTTCACGCCTGCGGAATTGTCGATGAAATCGGTGTTGAGCCGGCCGCCGCGGCGCGCAAACTCAATCCGCCCGAGTTGCGAAAGGCCCAGATTGCCGCCCTCGCCGATCACCTTGCAATTCAGATCGCGCGCATCGATGCGCACCGCGTCGTTGCTGCGGTCTCCGACATCGCTGTGGCTTTCGCTGCTTGCCTTGACGTAAGTGCCGATGCCGCCGTTCCACAAAAGATCCACATGCGCCTTTAAGATGGCCTTGATGACCTCGTTGGGCGTGACCTGCGCCGGAAGTTCCAGCAGCGTTTGCGCCTCGCGGGAAAGTGCCAGGTTCTTCGCGGATCTTGAGTACACACCGCCGCCCTTGGAAATCGCGCTGCGTGAGTAGTCCTCCCAGGAGGAGCGGGGCATCTTGAACATGCGCACCCGCTCGGCGAACGAGCGCTTGGGATCCGGCTGCGGATCAATGAAAATGTGCTGGTGATTGAAAGCCGCGACCAGGCGAATGCAGGGTGATTGCAGCATGCCGTTGCCGAATACATCGCCCGCCATGTCGCCGACGCCGCAGACCGAGAAGTTCTGGGTCTGGATGTCCATGCCGATCTCGCGGAAATGGCGCTTGACGCATTCCCACGCGCCGCGCGCGGTGATCGCCATTTTTTTGTGGTCATATCCGTCCGAGCCGCCGGAAGCAAACGCGTCGCCGAGCCAAAAGCCGTATTCCTGCGAAATGGCGTTGGCAATGTCCGAAAACGTGGCCGTGCCTTTGTCCGCCGCGACCACCAGGTACGCGTCGTCCTTGTCGTGGCGAACCACCATTCGCGGCGGAGCGATTTTGTCGTCGATGATATTGTCGGTGACATCGAGCAGTCCGCGAATGAGGGTTTGATAGCACGCAATCACTTCCGCCTGCTGTGCCTCGCGCTCCGCCGGCATGCGCCTGACGATGAATCCGCCCTTGGCACCCACGGGGACGATGACGGTGTTCTTGACCTGCTGTGCCTTCATCAATCCCAGGATTTCCGTACGGAAATCTTCGCGCCGATCCGACCAGCGGATGCCGCCGCGGGCCACGTACCCCATGCGCAAGTGCACGCCTTCCATGCGCGGCGAGAACACGAAGATCTCGAACAGCGGCTTCGGCAGCGGCAGTTCCCGCAATT
>Ga0193726_1001963_pt1 | contig 14701 bp, 10 predicted proteins | sample H2c1metaG_FD_144928 | JGI IMG/M metagenome (GOLD analysis project Ga0193726, IMG submission 144928) | Soil microbial communities from a riparian zone of the East river system, Colorado, United States - H2c1 | ecosystem: Environmental > Terrestrial > Soil > Riparian zone | place: USA: East River... | reverse complement strand
GAGCTTGGGAAGCCAGGTTTTAAGGCGGTCGAGGGCGGCCAGCTCCAGCGGATGGAGGTCTGCTGCCATTTGGCGGGCTTGGGGATCGTTCCACTCACGGAGCTCGGCGACCAGTTGCAGCAGCCAGGCCAGGCCGTAGGGACGTTCGAAGTTGGTGCGGCCGTCGGCGCGAAGGTAGGCGGCTTCCTGCGCGATCTTTTCCGGAGTGATGCTGCGTTTCAGTGCTTCCCGGGCATTTTGTGCAAAGGAGGCATCGGGAAAAGTCCTCGCCAGGCGGGCGAGCAGCCAGTGTCCGTGAACCGAAGAGTGCCAATCGTAGCAACCATAGAAGACTGGAGTTAGTTTGCGTGGAGGGGCGACGTCGGCATCGCTGGTGAGAGAATGGGCGATTTTGTTGGGATATTCTTTGGCAATGCACGCCAGCGCGAGACCGGCGAAGCGTTCTCCGGCTTTCGCGTCGAATGGGGCGGGCGCCGTGGATGCCGTAGACGGCGCGGCGTTCTGGGCGGTTGCGACGGTCGTTAGGAATAGCAAGAGGACTGCGCCGAAACCAAGTTTCATGCTGGAAGGCCTCGCGCTAATTCCTACAAGATCGTTCGTGAATCGATTTCGGCCCGCAGCGAGGTCACGACCTCGGCCAGCGGTTTGGGGCCGAGGTCGCCTTTGCTGCGATGGCGGACAGAGACGGTGCCGGCTTCCGATTCTTTGGGGCCGAGGACCAGCATATAGGGAATTTTCTGGAGCTGCGCGTCGCGAATTTTTGCCGGGAGTTTTTCGTTGCGATCGTCGAGGTGCACGCGAATGCCGTGGCGTTTGAGCGTATCGGTGACATGCTTGGCGTATTCGGCAGCCTTTTCGCTAACCGGGCAGATTTGCACCTGCACGGGCGCCAGCCAAATGGGAAATGCTCCGGCGTAGTGCTCGATGAGGATGCCGAAGAAACGTTCGACGGAGCCGAGCAGCGCGCGATGGACCATCAGGGGCTGATGCTTGGAGCCATCCTCACCGATGTATTCGAGTTTGAAGCGCGCGGGCAGGTTGAAATCAAACTGGACCGTGGTGAGCTGCCACGAGCGGCCAATGGCGTCGATGAGCTTGACGTCGATCTTAGGACCGTAGAATGCGGCTTCGCCTTCCATTTTCTTGAAAGGGATCTTCATACGGGTCATGGTGTCGGCCAGGGCGGCGGTGGCGCGCTGCCAATCTTCAGGCTTGCCGGCATAATTTTCTGGATGCGCGGGATCCCAGTCAGAAAGTTCAACCTCGAATTTGTCGAAGCCGAAATTTTTCATGACGGCGAAGGCAAAATCGACGCAGGCTTCCACTTCGCTTTCAATTTGCGAGGGCATACAGAAAATATGGGCATCATCCTGCGTAAAGCCACGGACCCGAAGAAGACCGTGGAGGACTCCGCTGCGCTCGTAGCGATAAACCGTGCCGAGTTCGGCGAGGCGCACGGGGAGTTCGCGATAGCTGCGCAGTTTGCGTTTGTAGATGAGGATGTGGCCCGGGCAGTTCATGGGCTTGAGCTGGTAGTCGTCTTTTTCGACTTCGATGGCGCCGAACATATTTTCTTTGTAGAAACCGGTGTGGCCGCTCGTTTCCCAAAGGTGTTTGCGCATGATGTGCGGCGTGTAGACCAGGTCGTATCCGCGGGCCAGCAGTTCCTGGCGCAGCCAATCTTCTACGATACTGCGAATCAGACCGCCCTTGGGGTGCCAGAAAATCAGTCCGGGGCCGGCTTCTTCTTCCGTACTGAATAGGTCCAGCTCGGCGCCGAGTTTGCGGTGATCGCGGCGCTTGGCTTCTTCGAGGCGATTGAGATATTCGTCCAGTTCTTTCTGCGTGAAAAAACAGGCCCCATAGATGCGCTGGAGCTGCGGATTGCCTTCCTGGCCTTTCCAATAAGCGCCGGCGACGTTCATCAATTTGAACGCGGTAATCTTTTTCGTGGACGGAATGTGCGGGCCGCGGCAGAAGTCGATGAACTTGCCGGTGCTGTAGAACGAGACCATCAGCTCGTCGGCTTTTTCTTCAACGAGTTCACACTTAAAAATCTGCTCGGACTTTTTGTAGAGCTCGATGGCTTCAGGCTTAGGGATCAGCCTGCGCTCATTAGGCAGATCCTGTGAGGCCAGTTCGTGCATTTTCTTTTCAATTTTCGCGAGGTCGTCCTGCGTGAAAGGTTCTTCGCGCAGAAATTCGTAGAAAAAGCCGGTGTCGATGGGCGGGCCGATGCCCAGTTTTACGTTCGGATAGAGTTCAAGCACCGCGGCGGCGAGCAGGTGCGCGGCGGAATGACGGAAGACATAAAGCGATTCGGGATGTTTTTCGGTGAGGATTTGTAGCTTGACGTCGCGGTCAAGCGGACGGCGCAGGTCGATGAGTACGCCTTGGTCCGGAGCATCGGCGAGCGGGGCTTCGGCGGTGGCGACAACTTTGGCGACCAGAGCGGCGTCGAGCAGCCGCGGCGAAATGCTTTTGGCGATGTCCGCCGGAGTGGTGCCCTTGGGGACTTCTTTGACGCTGCCGTCGGGCAGTGTGACGTGAATCTGATCCATGCTTGAGCTCACCTGTAAGCGAAACACTAAGCTTATCGGCGCATTTCAGGCTGGTCAAGGCGGCCTAAAAACAGGTAGTGGGCTAGTTTAGGCGATGTGCGCACTCAGGGCGCCGTGGACGGATCGAGCAGGGCGCCGAACTCAGAACTCTCACGCAGTTTGTCGAAGGCGGATTCGGCCCTGAGCCAGTCCCTGAACGCTGCCAGATCTTTGGCCCCGGATTTTGCCCGGCGCAAAATCTCCAGCGTGCCCTTGCGGTCGTTGCTAAGCGCACGGACGATGGCTAGATTCTCGAGCGCCCACAGGGCAGTGGGATCGGCGGCGCTAGCCGCTTCAAAATAGGCGCGCGCAACGTCCAGTTGCTTGGCTTCAAGACGCTCATCGCCCGCCTCCATGGCCTGAACGAAAATTCCGGAAAGCGCACGCTTCAGAACGCGGCGCCGCTCTTCCCGCTTTTCGTGTTCTGCGCGGGAACGCAGACCGCTGATTTGCTGTTCCACGGCGCTGCGCATGTCCGCCAGCTGGCCGCCGCCAGCGGCGAGGGAGGAAAGAGCAGCGGAGATGTCGTTCTGCAGTCCGGCTTGATCGTCGAAATCCTGGTGTTCGCGTTTCGCGCCGTCGCGGACGGATTTCTCATGTTCCAGAGACTGCGAGTGGCCGCGAAGAGCGGTAACGTCGGCCAGTCCGTCGAACCCAGCTAGCGCCTGGCGCACTTCACTCCAAGCGGCGTAAAGATCTCCGGACTGTTCGAATTTTTGTGCATGTTGGGTTTCCAGCTGGAATTGTTCTTGAACAAATGTGTTGTCGCGTGTTTCGCGCCCGTACTTCATGGCTTGCAACCGGAACCAGGCCAGGGCTTCGTTCATTGCTTCGGCAGGAGCCCACTGATGAGGCCCCTCGAATCGCCGAAGAAAATGAGGTTGTGCGAGTTTTCCGAGTTGCTCGTCCATGCGAATAATTTCGGGATAATTGAAATCGTAGGTTCCCGTGGCAGCGAAAACCGCAAAACTCCCGTCCGGCGAAACCGGCGCCTTGGGCAAAAAACCCGCACCACTCAGCAACACACCGGCGGCGCAGCCACAGTTTTGCGCGATTTGCGCGGCCAGACGCGCGCCCCCGGAAAAACCTGCAAAATACAGGCGCCGATCATCAACCAGGAATCTGGCATGGGTGTCTTTCAGCATGGCGTCAGCCGCGGCCGCTTCTAGTTTCCGGGAACCATTTCTCGAATTATTCGAGCCCACGATGATGTAGCCGTAGCGCTCTGCTGCGTCTTTCATCAGCTCGACAGGTACAGCCCCGCGGGCGGCAGGATCGAAAGCATAGACAATGGGCCAGGTTTTGTCGGCCGAGTACGTTGAAGGAATGTAAAGCGCATAGCTCTGCGAAGGATCCGCTTTCGCCGTGATTTTGCGGAAAAGAACGCCCGGCGTGAGAGCGACCGGGGCCTCATTTGCAGCTGTATTCTGCTGAGCGCTAGCGGGCCAGAGAAGAACTACCGACGCCGTCAGCAAGATCGCCAGTCGGACCATAGGAGTTGTGAGACGCGGCGCTACCGGTGTACCAGTGCTTTTCGATCTAAAAACGCCATCCAAAACCGGTGGTAAATTGAAAGGAATTCACGGTTCCGCCGCTGACCAGCAAAGTCTGGTTCGCGTAGGGAACCGACGCATCTCCCAAAAACAGCAGAGTATCGCCAGCGTCAAAACGCAGAACAGAGCGTTTCGTTGTATAAACTTCGACGCCACCGCCGAAGTCGACGGCGCCGTGGGTGCTGCTTCCCGTGTGTGTCTGCAGCGGATTGGCAGTCACGGAATGCACAGCTTGCGAGAAACTCTGGAGGCCAGGACGTACCCGGACGAAATAGCCCAGTTTTTCGCGGCGGACGCCAGCCTTTACCCCGATTAACAATTGTTCGCTGCGGCCGCCATCAAACGCGGAATTGTCCAGTTCGCTGCGTGGAAAAAACGTCAACGCTGCTTCGAGAGAAATATGCGGCAGCAGGTCATACGTTACCCGGCCCCCGAAGCCGGCTTCGGTGGCCACATCGCTGCTGCCAAGAAGGGTTTGCCGGCCTCGCGTCTGTGTAGCGATTTGGCCGGCAACTTCCCATTTGTAATCGGTGTTCACAATGGATTCTTCCGTGATGTCGTGCAATTCGCCAAGACGATAGCCCACGCCGAGGCTGAATTGAAAGGCCGGTCGCAAAGAACCCGGGGCAATGACTTGTCCATTGTTTCCACTGTCAACTGTACGGGTGCCGATGTTAATCAGCGTCAGCCCCATGTCGGTGCGCACCAGCCAGCGGGGCGTCACGTAATATTCGAAAACGCCGCCCATCTCCGTGCCAAAATGCGATACGCTGCGAAAATCTATCGATGTCGCGGAAGTCTGCACCGCCACATTGCCAAACCGCACCAAACCCGCCGAAACTCGTCCGCCCAGCGACCACTTCTCGCGGCGAAGCGGCGTTACGGTCACCCCGGTGAACCAGGTTTGGATGCTTCCGCCATCCTGCGCGGACGAAGGCGAGAAATCACTGGGATAAATATCGTAGCGCGTCTCCAGCGCCAAGCTGGGGACGAGATTATACGTAAAGCGGCCGCCAATTCCGGCTTCGGTGGGCGAATCGGGAAAGCGATTGAGCTTTAGCAAATCGAATTGCGCCCCAACTTCCATTTTAGTTTGCTCTGTTTGGGCCCATGCCGAACCAGCAAAAAAAAGTGCAAAAGACGGAAAAATGGCGAGGGAACAGAATTTCAGTAGGCGATTTGTCCAGCGCAATGTGCACTCCCCCAAAGTATTTAAAGTATATGCCCGGCCCTGAACCAGTCCCAAATTCTTTCCCGGGATATTCGAACCGGTAAACGAGGTTCCCGCTGGCGCCGCGCTGATTTTGCTCATGCGCGCCTGCACGGTAAACTCAGGGACTTCTGCTGTGGCTTTGTAATTCGTCTGAGGTCAAATATGAGACTCGGTATCCTCTCCACAGGGTTCACTTTGTTGTGCCTTTTCCTCGGACCAGCGGCGACTGGCCAGGAATCCAAAACGCTGCCTTTGCCAGACGATCGTTTCAAAACCGATATCCTGCTGGTTGTGGCGCACCCGGATGACGAAGGGGCGGCGACTCCATATCTGGCCAGAGCGATGGATGAAGGCAAGCGTGTTGCCGTGGTATATGGCACGCGTGGCAGCAACGGCGGCAATGAATATGGGGCCGAACAAGCGCGCGCCCTGGGCGCGATTCGTGAAATCGAAGCGCGCAAGGCCTTGGCGATTTTTGGTATCAACAATGTCTGGTTTCTCGGCGGCAAGGACACCGCTGGACAAAACGTCCTGCAATCGCTGGCTAACTGGGGACACGGCGAATCGCTCGAGGAGCTGGTGCGGCTGGTTCGCCTGACCCGTCCGGAAGTTGTAATGACTTTCCTGCCCGGAACGTTTATTGGCGAAGACCACGGCGATCATCAGGCGTCCGGAGTGCTGGCAACGGAAGCGTTTGATCTGGCGGGAGATTCCACGGTATTTCCGGAGCAGGTCACCGGGCCTAGCAAACGACTGGAAGTTTTTTTTGAAAACCTGCGGCCCTGGCAGCCTAAGAAGATTTATTATTTCCCCGATGCGGACCGCGAGGATATTTTCAGCGGGCTGGGTCCGGCATATTCGGTGAAAGAGATTTCGAAATCCAGCAAGAAAACCTATTGGCGCATGGCCATCGATTCGTTTCTAGTGCACCAGACACAAGCCAAACACTACAGCGATTCCATCGCAAAAATGAGTGACGCGCAGATGGAAGCCTCCAGCGGGTGGGGAGACGCTCAACATTTTGTGCTGGGGAAATCCCTGGTTGGCGGCAAAGTGACGGGCGACATTTTTGAAAGTATTACGCCGGATGCCAGTGCTCGTTCGCTGGTGCAGATGGAGTCCAGGCCGCCCCAGCCAGAACTTGCCGTGGAATTGGCCGGACCCTGGGGATACTACGCAGATTTTCGTCGCGCGCACGCGCTGACCCATCTGCCGCACCCCGAGCCGCCCGAGATCGCACTGCAAGGCGGAACGACGTTGCTGATTCCTCTGTGGCTGCGGAATCAAACAGCCAAGTCGCAGGAGATTGTCTTGACCGTTGATCTGCCGGCTGGCTGGACGGTAGCGAGTGGCGACGGAAAGTTTCTGGTGGCGGCGAAACAAATTGCCGCTGGACGAATCGAAGTGAGTTTGCCTGCGTTTGCCGAATCAGCCTCCAGGAAAACGGAGGCACGGGAAGTGACGGTTCACGCCGAGTCCGGCGGCAAGCCCGTTGGAACCGTCAAATTGCGCGTCGAATTGCGGAAGAGAGCTTTGCCGGAATAAATTTCTCAGGATTTTTTCGGGCGAGCAGCTTCCAGGGTTTCCCACGCGGCTTCCGGAAGCATCAACAGATCATTAAATTCTCCCGCCCCGCGCAACCATTGGCCGCCGTCAATCACCACACACTCGCCATTGATGTAACCCGCCATGTCGCTTAGCAGAAAGGCCGCCAGATTCGCGAGTTCTTCGTGGCGGCCAAAGCGCTTCATCGGATGTTTTTCTTTCGAGTGATCTTCAAACTGTTTTGAAGGAATCAACCGGGACCACGCACCTTCGGTTGGAAATGGGCCGGGCGCAATAGCGTTGAGGCGAATATTGTATTTTGCCCACTCCACGGCGAGTGAAGTGGTCATCGCCAAGACGCCAGCCTTGGCGCAGGCCGACGGAACTACAAAACCCGAGCCGCAATTGGCGGCTGCGTAAGTGGTCACAATACTGAGAACGGTTCCTGCCGATTTCCTTTCAATCCAACGCTTGCCGAACGCCTGCGTGCAATTGAAACTGCCGTTCAGCACAATTCCTACTACCGCGTTGAAGGCGTTAGGTGACAGTCTTTCCGTGCGTGCCATGAAATTTCCTGCGGCGTTGTTAACGACCGTAGTGATTTCGCCGAATTGCTGTTCGGCTTTTTGCGCCGCCGCTTCAACAGCCGCATAATCGCGCACATCGCAAGTTGTGTAGGCAGCGGCTCCCCCCGCGCGCATGATTTCTGCGCATACTTCCTGCAACGGCTCTGCGCGCCTTCCCACAACAAACATGCGCGCGCCGAGAGCGGCGAAGCGCAACGACATAGAACGCCCAAGCCCGCTTCCACCGCCGGTCAGAAATATGGCGTGGTTCTTTAGCAGATTGTCCTGGAACATGATCAGCCGCCTCGCGCTATAGGTCCGGCTGGCGTTCAGCCGGCAACTCGATTCTAGAGGAAGAACGATTTTTCGGTCAGGATTTTGCGGGGCTGACAGGAGCCGCGAGGGCCTTTTTATATTCGGCCGCGAAAGATTTGCTTGCGGGAAATTCCTCGGTCAACTCTTTCAACATTTTTCGGGCAAGGGGGACCTGTCTTTCGCGGCGCGCCGCCAGTGCCAGGAGGATTTTCGCAAACGGGCGCAGATACCTTCCGTTGATTGCAGCCTTTTCAGTTTGTTGCATGCCAAGTTCTTTGTCGCCGTGTACATTACCAAACCAGAGCAGCATGCGGAATCCGGCAGAAAGGCTGCCGATAATATAGTTTGCCGAGCCCAGCGCCACCCACGCATCCTGCGCGTCAGGACGCTGCGCGAGAAGCAGCTTCGCGTTTTCGTTGGCTTCTTTCATGCGCTTTAGCGCATCGAACGGCTTTTTTAGAAGCATGCTGTTGGCGTTGGATTCCATTCCCGCGGCCAGTGCGAGGCAAAACAGAGCACCGGGATCTTTGGGTCTTCCCTTCAAACGCGCTTTGGCCAGTTCGCGGCCGCGCGCCAGGCCCTCCAGAAAGCCTTTCATGCGAACAGGGTCGGGTTTGCCTTCGATGCCTTTCAAAAATTTATTGTCGTCCATGAAAAATTCACTGGTAAGCACGCCTTTTTCCGTAAGCTCGTCGAACAGGTAGCTCGCGGCAACCGCGACCGGGCCCAGTGGCTCACTGGGATGCTGCTCCGACCAACTTGTGAAAAGCTTCCGGCCTTCCTCGAATTTTTGTTCGTAGAGAAGGCGATATCCGGCAATCAACTGTGGTTCGTCGCGGAATGCGGGATCGCTTTCTCTTTCTTCCGCGCGCGCAAAAGCGGCTAGAGGGCAGAGAATTAACCCCGTTAGCATCGAGAGAAATAGTCGTCGCGTGGTATTCATTTGTTTGAGTGCGCCAGACACAGCGAAGCTAAAAAAGACCCGGTAAGAAGCGCGGCTTGCCAGACATGGCTGCGCGATAATCGGGATTGGCAAAGAGCACGCGTTCTTCGGTCGCCAGCCGCTGCGCCAGAACCACCGCATGAGCCAGGGAACCGGCCACGGCGGTAATCCAAGCTGTGTGGATCAGCGGCAGCGCTAACATCTCCGCAAATACCGCTGCGTAGTTTGGATGCCGAACGAAGCGAAAAGGACCTGACGTGATTACGCCCAGACTCGTTGAGTCCATCACCTGAACATTCCAGTGCTTGCCGAGCGTGCGAATAACCCACCAGCGCACAATATTGGCGGTCACAAAAATCGCGAGCATTGTTCCCGCCAGCCACGGGATAAAAGGTCGGCGCAAGAAAACGACTTCCAGCGCTGAACCCAGCAAAACCGCGGTGTGCAGCAGAACCATCCAGCGAAAACGAGGTTCATCTACTTTGGCAGCGCCGCGCGCAACCATGTCCGCCTGATGTCTGCGTGAAATGCGCAGCTCGACCAGTCGCATCAATGCAACGGCGAGGAGCAAGATAAGAAAGGCTACAACGCTTGGACTTAGTCCCATTGGAGCAACAAAAATTCCGCGCTGAATCCCGGTCCAAAAGCGCCGGCAAAGGCGTAGTCGCCAGGCTGCAATGGGCGCTTCTCGAGCCACTCTTGCAGAATAAAAAGGATGGTCGCGCTCGACAGGTTTCCCACGTTGCCGAGAATATCCCACGATGGCTGGGTGTCGGCGCTCGTCAGCCCGAGAGCTATTTCGACATTTTTGAGAAGACGCGAACCACCGGGATGCAGAATCCATCCTTTGATATCGGCTTGGGTCTTGCCCTGGCGCTCGAGGAAACCATCCACCAGTTCCTTCATTCGCGCGCCGATCATTTCCGGAACGTCTTTCGCCAGCAGAATGTGAAAGCCCGAATCCTTCAGGTCAAATCCCATGGCGCCGAGCGAATCGGGAAATGTATAGGTTTCCGAGACCAGAATTTTCGGCCCGCGAGCGGGCTTGCCGGTGACGATCACTGCGGCAGCGCCATCTCCAAACAAAATTGAGGAGATAAGATTGGCTTGTGAGATGTCTTTGCGCTGGAACGTCAGCGATGGAAGTTCAACGGCGATGATCAGGACATTTCCGCCGGGTTGCGCCTTCAGGAAATCGGCAGCCCGACCGAGGGCCATTGCGCCCGCTGCGCAACCAAGTTCGGTGAACGGCATACGACGAACATTGGCGCGAAATCCCATCAGGTTGATCAGATGGGCGTCGAGGGAAGGAATCATAAAACCGGTGCAGGAAACCGTGATGATGAGGTCAATCTCACTCGCTTTCAGTTTTGCGCGGTCGAGACATTTTTCCGCAGCTTCGCGGCCAAGTTTGATCGCATGCTCGATGTATTCCTGATTGGTCTTCTCGAGCGGGCGCGGCTCGACCGTATATTCGATCGGAAAAATCGCGTGGCGCTGGTGAACCTGGGCGTTGTCCACGATGCTCATCATGGCTTCGAGCTTGCGTTCGGGGATATCGAATACCCGACCCATGTAATATTTCACGTCGTCGCGGGTGATGGTATGTGGCGGCAAGGCTGTGGCGGTCGCCAGGATCGTGCTGCGCGACGGTACGGAATCTGCTTCTACGGCCGGAATGCTCAACGAGTTCACCTGTCTCCTCGGCGCAACGGGCGGGCGGGTGCGGCCGGTTTGCCAAAAGATTCCAACGATTTACGCAAGGCTTCCCCTGAACGCCTCGCGCGGGACCTTGATTCTATATCACTCCTATCAATACGTTCGCAAACCCGATTGTGGGTACAGAGTTGCCGCGTGGATGGCCGCAGTACCGCGGACGGTCGAAATTTCTCATTTTCTTAGTGAAATCAAGGGGTGCGCCTGATATATCCTTCCAGCCTAATGAAAGCACCACGAGTAAGTTACAAACATTTTGCACGCATTCTCGTCATTCTTGCGCTGGTATCGTCGTATTTCCCGGCGAACGGGGTGGCGCAGCAAGCTGCGAACCGCAAGGTTTTGCCGCTGCTTGTGCTGATTTCGGTCGATGGAATGCGGCCCGACTATGTGACTGCCGCGGACGCGCACGGCGCGAAGATTCCCAATCTGCGCCGCTTCCTCCGGGAGGGAACGTATGCCGAAGGCGTTCAGGGAGTCGTGCCTACGGTCACCTATCCGAGCCACACCACGCTATTGACCGGTGTTTGGCCGATCAAGCACGGAATTTTGGCCAACACTACATTTGATCCGCTGCAGAAAAACAGTCAAGGGTGGTATTGGTACGCAGAAGACATTCGCGTGCCGACCTTGTGGGACGCAGCGGCGCAAGCCGGACGCCAGACAGCGAGTATTCAGTGGCCAGTCAGCGTGGGAGCCCACATTACCTGGAATATTCCGGAATACTGGCGAGCGAGCACGCCAGACGACGCGAAACTGCTGCGGGCGCTGGCGACCCCGGGTTTGCTGGCGGAAGCCGCGGCCGAGCTCGGGGAGTATCGCGGCGGGATTGCAGCCACTCCTGACGGAGACGAGAATCGCGGCAAATATGCACGCTGGATTCTGGAGAAAAAGCATCCGGATCTTATGACCCTGCACCTAACCATGCTCGATCACGTGGAGCATGAAACCGCGCCGTTCAGCACAGAAGCCATCGCGACGCTGGAAGAGATTGACGCCATTATCGGAAAAATTCGCGAGACGGCGGAGCGCCTGGCTCCGGGCCGGGCCTATTTAGCGATCGTTTCCGACCACGGATTTGTGAAGACGGATACCAAGCTGAATCTGTTTCGCCTGTTCCGTGACGCGAAACTGTTTACCGTGGATGAAAAAGGAAAACCTTCTGACTGGCAGGCGATGCCGTGGACCAATGGAGGCTCGGCCGCCATTGTTCTGCGAGATTCGTCGGATTCAGAAACACTTGCCCGGGTACGCGAGTTGCTTGCGAGCGCCGCGACAGATCCGGCGAACGGAATCGATCGCGTGCTGGACGCCGACGAGCTGCACCGGCGCGGCGGCTACCCCAATGCTTCGTTTTTCGTGAGCATGAAACCGGGCTGGTGGCTGGCCACTACGCTCGAGGATCCGATCGTTGCCAAAGTGAAAGCGGGAGGCACGCATGGCGAATTGCCCGATCTCCCGGACCTGCGTTCCTCCTTCTTTCTCGTTGGGCCGGGGATTCCCGCCGGACGCTCCCTTGGTGTGATCGATATGCGGGACATTGCGCCGACGCTTGCGCACGTTGCCGGTCTTGCACTGCCAACGGCTGCGGGAAAAATCTTCTCCGATAACTTTTGGTCGAGAAAAAATCCGCATCCGCGCTTCGGCTACTCTTCCGGCTCTAGTTTGTGTTAGATTTCTCCGCTTCGGGGGTTCCATGCGCAGGCACAGACTTTCTCCATCCTTTTTGTCGATCGCCATTCTGCTGGCGGCAGCAATTTCTGCGGCCGCTCAACAGAAGTCAGATCCCGCCACGACAGAAGGCGATTTTGTGGTCAAGAAATTTCAGTTCGCTTCAGGCGAAACGATGGAGAATTTGCACCTGCATTACACAACGCTGGGAAAGCCGGTGCGTGACGCGCAAGGCAAAGTGACCAATGCGGTGCTGATCCTGCACGGTACCGGGGGAAGCGGTAAACAGTTTCTTGGGCAACAATTCGCCGGCGAACTGTACGGTCCGGGGCAACTTCTCGATGCCACGAAATACTTCATTGTTCTTCCCGATGGCATCGGCCATGGTAAATCTTCCAAGCCCAGCGACGGACTCCACGCGAAATTTCCGCAATACGATTACGACGACATGGTCGCGGCGCATCACGAATTGCTTACCGAAGGGCTCGCTGTAAATCATTTGCGCCTCATCATAGGAACTTCCATGGGTTGCATGCATTCCTTCGTGTGGGGAGAAACCTTTCCGGATTTCATGGACGCTTTGCTGCCGCTGGCCTGCCAGCCCGTGCAAATCGCCGGCCGGAATCGCCTCTGGCGCAAAATGGTGATGGATGCCATTCGCAATGATCCGGAATGGAAAGGCGGAGAATATTCCGTGCAGCCAAAACAGGCGCTGCGCACCGCGCAGGATCTCCTGTTGATCGCCGGGAGCGCGCCGCTCTATATGCAGAAGACCTTGCCGACGCGCGGCGCAGCCGATAAATTTCTCGACGACTATTACAAATCGCATTCCTCCGGCCAGGATGCCAACGATTTGCTGTATCAGGTGAACGCTTCGCGAAACTACGACCCTTCGCCGAAGCTGGAGAAAATTACGGCGCCGGTCATGTATATAAATTCCGCCGACGATTTTATCAATCCCCCGGAGCTGGGCATGGCCAGTACGGAAATCAAGCGCGTGAAAAATTCGAAATTTGTCTTGTTGCCCGTCACCGATGAGACGCGCGGACACGGAACCCACACGCTGCCGGCCATCTGGAAACAATATCTTGCCGAGCTTCTGGAGAAGTCTTCCCGCTAGGACTCTTAGTTTTTGACGTTGCTGGCGCGGATTTCCTGCCAGCGACGCGGGCGTTTGTTGGCCTGCAAGACTTTCTTGCGCAGCCGAATCGACTTCGGCGTGATTTCAACGAACTCATCATCGGCGATAAATTCGATCGCTTGCTCCAGACTCAGCTGGCGATGCGGAATCAAGCGGATCGCTTCGTCGGCGCTGGACGAACGCATGTTTGTCTGTTTCTTTTCTTTTGTTACGTTGACATCCATGTCCTGCTCGCGCGAATTTTCGCCGACAATCATGCCTTCATAGACTTCAATGGCGGATCCGATGAACAGTTCTCCGCGCTCCTGAATATTCCAGAGAGCAAACGCGGTCGATGGTCCGCTACGATCCGCGACCAGCGCGCCAGTGGGACGCAATGCCATTTCTCCGGCATATTCGGTCCAGCCTTCAAAAATCGAGTGAATCAGCGCCGTGCCGCGGGTATCGGTGAGCAATTGGCTGCGCAGCCCAATCAAACCGCGCGAAGGAATCTTGAAATCCATGCGCACCCGGCCGGAGCCGTGGTTGCTCATCTTCAGCATTTCGCCCCGGCGGGTGCCGGTCGTTTCCATAATGATGCCGATGAAATTTTCCGGAACGTCGATAACCAGCCGTTCGACGGGTTCCAGTTTCTTGCCGTTTTCGGTGCGCACCACGATCTCCGGTTTGCCGACCATCAGCTCAAAACCTTCGCGGCGCATCGTTTCAATCAAAATGGCGAGTTGCAGTTCGCCGCGGCCCAGCACGCGAAACGATTCAGGAGTATCGGTGTCTTCCACGCGAATCGAAACGTTGGTCAGCAAGTCGCGCTGCAAACGATCGCGCAAGTCGCGTGAAGTGAGGTAGCTGCCTTCTTTTCCCGAAAGGGGGCTGCTGTTTACGGTGAAAATCATGGCCAGCGTCGGCTCGTCGATCAGCAACGGCTCCAGCGGCTGCGGATCGGTCAAATCCACAATGCTTTCGCCAATGTTAATTCCTTCGACTCCCGCGATAGCGACGAGGTCTCCGGCAGGCACAGCTTCAGTTTCGTCGCGCTCCAGACCACGAAAGGTATAGAGCTTCGTGATGCGCGTGGAAACCAGCTTGCCATCCAGCTTGCTGATTCCTACATCGGAACCACGCTTCAACGTTCCATTAAACACGCGGCCAATGGCGATGCGGCCCAGAAACTCGCTGTAGTCCAGGTTCATGACCTGAATTTGCAGCACCCCAGCCGGGTCGCCCGGAGGCGGCTTGATCGTCTTCACAATCGTTTCAAAGAGCGGCAACAGATCCTTCGAATCGTCGCCCGGTTTGTAGTTCGCAATGCCGTCGCGGGCATTGGTGTAGATCACGGGAAAATCGAGTTGGTCTTCGGTGGCGTCCAGATCGATAAACAGATCGTAGATTTCGTCGAGCACTTCTTTCGGACGCGCGTCGACGCGGTCAATCTTGTTCA
>Ga0193726_1001962_pt1 | contig 14705 bp, 15 predicted proteins | sample H2c1metaG_FD_144928 | JGI IMG/M metagenome (GOLD analysis project Ga0193726, IMG submission 144928) | Soil microbial communities from a riparian zone of the East river system, Colorado, United States - H2c1 | ecosystem: Environmental > Terrestrial > Soil > Riparian zone | place: USA: East River... | reverse complement strand
AAATCCGGATGTGGCATTGCGCATTTTAAGATCGGTGCGCGAACTGCGCCCCGACGTGCCCATTCTGGTGCGCACGCAGGACGACACCAAGTTGGTGGAGTTGCAGGCGGCCGGCGCAACCGAAGTGGTGCCGGAGACGTTCGAGGCCAGCCTCATGCTGCTGTCGCATTTGCTGCTGCTGGTGAAGTTGCCGGTGTCGCAGGTGCTTCGCACAGTGAATGACATTCGCAGCCATCGCTATCAAATGCTGCGTCAATACTTCCGCGAGGCCGGCGCCGAGCATCTGGATCAGTCCCACGCTTTTCGAGAGGAATTGCACAGCGTCATCCTGCCGCCTCAGGCCTGGGCGGTCGGGCGCAGCATCATGGATCTGACCGAGCGCGGCTCGCAGGCAACGGTAAACGCGGTACGCCGGGACGGTATCGTGGGGCGCGACCCGGCGCCCGATACCGTCTTCAAAGAGGGCGATGTGGTGGTGGTTTACGGCACCCCGGAGGCCGTGGAACACGCCGAAACCCTGCTCCTAATGGGATGAAGCCCCCCTCCGGGGGCCGCCGGGCGGCCATCGTGACGCGCTCGCGCGGCTGCCTAAATACCCCTTTACAAAACGCGGGTCTGCATCGCATAGTAGGGCCAGCTGTTTAAGGGCAAACCCGCCGAAAGGTGGGGACGCAAAACCACCGGTCTAAGGGGCTTCTTTCAAGGAAGTCTGACGATAGCGGGGTCGCCAGTGAATCTCGAAGCGCATACGCGCATGCAGAACCGCCAGGTTTTGAGCCCCCGACAGCAAGCGTTTCTTCAACGTTTGGCGAGTCTTCCGGGGGGAAGCACATGGTCACCAAAGTCATCGATCCGCGAGGCGCGGATTCATCCGGCATTTATCGCAGGCCGCGGCTCGTTCTGCGCTTAAAGCGCTTCGAGGACATTCCGAGCCTGCTTTCCAAGACGAAGAGTTATCCCACGCCGATTCGAATGGTGGGCGCCGACTATTCGCAGACCCGCTGCGTCGGCGGCGACGGCGGGACGACGGTTGACACCACCGGGCTCGACCGGATCTTGGAATTCGGGGAAACCGAGGTGCGGGCACAGGCCGGCGTGCGCGTCAGCACCCTGGTCAAGGCGCTCGCCGAACGCGGCCAGGAATTGCAGCTGACGCCCGAAATGGGCCAGATTTCCTTGGGCGCCATGGCGGTGACCACGCTGCCGCAGGCCTCTTACGCCGACGGCATGGCGCAATTGTCCTCATGCATCAGCGAAGTGAAAATGATCACGCCGCAAGGCAAGCAAATGATCGTCACGGATCGCGAGCGGGATTTGCTGCGCGTGTTGCGCTCGAGTTTCGGCCTGCTGGGCGTGGTGCACGAGGTCGTGGTTCGCGTGCGGCCGCTGACCCCGGTCAAGATCGACTATCAGGTAATGACGCTGAAGGAGTTCAGCTCCCGGTATTTGGACCTGATCAATGCTGCGGGCGCGCTGCGCCTGCATGTCTCGCCTTTCCATGATCGGATCACTCTCGAGCGCCGCACCCTGGATGAATCAGCGGAGATCAATCGCTCCGGAATCTGGCAAATCAAGCAGTCCGTCATGCGCAATGTGCTGCCGGCCTTCGGCTCGACCGTGGGCAGCGTATTGGCCGCGCCCGGATTGCGCGCGGCGGTCCTGTCGGGAATGCATCGCGCTTTGAGCGGCGGCACCCGGGATGTGATGATGTACTCGCATGAATGGATGCGCGACATGCCGAAGGAGGCGTGGAAGGCGCGCCATACCTACAGCCTGTGGGCGTTCCCGCAAGCCGATTACCCGAAACTGCTCGGCGCCTATTTTGCTTTCTGCAAGTCCTACTACAAGCAGCATCGATACCGCGGCAACGTGGTGAGCAGTGCAAGCCGGCTGCACCAGGATCGCGGCTCGCTGTTCAGCGCAAGCTACTTGGGACCGATGTTCACCCTGGAGCCCTCGTCCAGCGGCGAGCAGGGTTGGGACGACTTCCTGATCGACTTCAATGATTTCGCCTCGTCGCACGGCGGCACGCCCACCTTCAACCAAACGCGTGCCTTGCAGCCGGAACACGTGGCGAAAGCCTTCGGCGAGCGCGTCAAGCTGTTCCGCGCGCTGCGGCAGCGCACCGATCCTTTGAATCGGCTGCGCAACAGTTACTTCGCGTACCTCTTGGGTTAGGAGTTTCGGTCTCTCAGGCTCAAAGGCCCGATACGATCTTGGCTTTGATGGATTCGAATTCCGAATCGCTGATCAGCTTGGCGTCGAGCATTTCGCGCGCCTGGCGCAGCCGGCGCGTCGCTTCGGATTCCGTTCCGGCGGCGTCGGAACTGCCGTAGCCGGCCTGAGCGCCGCTGATCTGCACCCCGCCGGACTTTGCGCGCAACTCCTCGAGCTCGCGCACCCGGCGCTTTTCGCGCCATACCTGATCATGCTGCTGGCAGATGCGATACATGGCCTGCGCTTGATTCTTGTTCAAGCCCTCGAAGCTCCAGATGCGGTTCACCTCGGCGCCGATATTCAAATCGGAGCTGCTCTGCGCGACCAGCGTCAAGTCAGCGGCGATGATCCCGGCACTGATGCGCGTTTCCTTCAGGTCCTGCCAGCGAATATCGGCCGAATCGTAGCCGCCGAAAAGACGCCGCTGCAGCGAAATAAAACGCCCGCTGGTGGCTGCAATGCAGACGCGGCGATGCGTGAGAGCATAGATGCGCCGCTGGGCCGCCCAGGCTTCCAGCGTTTCGCCGCTCGTCAGCAAGCCCCGCAACGTGGCGAGCGCGGCACCCAGGCCCGAATCATCAGCGCCGACGGCAGGATCGGCCATTTGCTCAGCCCTTTTCCTGCAAATGCGCCTCGAGGAACCAGAGGTACTTGTCTACCTCCCGGGAAATCCCCGTAAAGAGGTCCGCCGTATCCGCATCGCCCAGCTCATCGGTATCGGCGATGGCCGCGCGCACCACCTTGCCGTACACCGACAACTGCGTCGACAGGTAGAAGAGATGATCCTTGCCCGAGGTGATGCTCAAAGGGTAGTTCTTCAACTTGCTGCGCTTCGCAGCCACGGCAACCGTACCTTCGGCGGTGCCTCCCAAGCTGGTGACGCGCTCCGCGATCTCGTCGATCTGTTCGAGCACCGCGTCGGAAATCTTGTCGAACAGTTCGTGCAAGGCGATGAAGTTGGGACCCTTCACTTTCCAATGCGCCTGCTTGATCTGGCTTTGCAGATCGATGGCATAAGCCAAGCGATCGTTCAAGACGACAATGACATTGCGGCGGACTTTCTCCGATAGATCGATCTTTGTCTTGTACATAGGCGCCTCTTCGAATTAACGAAATACTTTGCGCTATTTTGCACTGCTTTGGCGGCGAATCCCAAGAAAGAAAGTGATGTCGGGGGCAGTGTTGACCGCGGCGTCTTCTGCAAATCCGAATTCGAGGCGCCAGTGCTCGCCCAAGCGCCGTACTGCGCCGATGCTCAGCTCCAGGCTCGGCCCCAACAACCGGATGTCGCTGTCTTCGACGCGGCCGCTCTGGCCGTCCAGTTGCGCGCGCACGGACCACTGGGACCCGAGGGCGCGCGTGGCCGCGAACCGGGCGAAGGCCGAAGTTTTGTGCGCGTAGCCGGCAAATATCTCATCGCCGAATGGCTGCACCAGCCCAAGTTCCGCCGCCAGTTGCCATTTGGGCCAACGCAGGGCGCCATGCGCCCACACGGCGCCATCCCAAGCCCCGTCGCCGGTGAGCTTGGAAGCGGAACCGGTGGGCGCCGCAAGGCCGCCCCAGAATGACACCGTGCGGTGGGCATCATCGACGGCGTACCAGCCGATGTCGCCGGAAATATCGCCGATACCGGTTTGGGATTGTGTGATATCGACATTGCCCCGGCCGGAGTAGGCGTAGACGATTTCACCCTTGGGGTAGAAGGGCCTCTGACCCTGGGGTAAGCCAAACAGCCGATGCCAGCTTGCAACGACCGAGTCGAGGAAACCGCCGCTGTCGTGAATGATCGGCACGGTGAAACGATATCGCCAGGATTGCCAGAGGGTGTTTTCGTAGGTCAGGCGGACGACGTCGCTCTCGCCATCGATGAACACGCTCTCCTGCGGCCTGTTCTCGACATTGATGGTGTTGGTGAGCGACAGCGTCGCCGACAGGCTCTGCCCGTCGGTCAATCGGCTGTCGCTGGGCAGCGGCAAATAAAAGCCGCGTACCAGGGGATTTTCATCGCGAAACGGAAAAAACTCGTCCGCCAGCAACAGGCCGGGGCAGAAGAGCAGCGCGGCGGCCATGAGCGGCGCAGCGCGCCGCCCGCCAATTCCCCGCACTAAATCTCCGAGCGTCGCATACGCAGCTGGATGGCGCCCACGATCAACACGATGCCAACGGCGGCGCCTATCCACGTTTCGACACTGGTAAAAAATCCACTCGGATTTATCAGATCCCAAGCCCTGATCGCAAGGCTGCCATTATCCACACCCTCGCTGCCCTGCGTCCACACGTGCTTGGCATTGTTGAATGCCACCGCCGGCAGTCCCATCAAGCGCCGGGTCAGCGTATGGCCGATCAGGTGCGTGCCCAAAAACACGCGCTCGAAGATATACGCCACCAGCGGCGGCAGAACGGACCACAACATGACCGCGCGCTTGGCCCAAGCCGACACCAGCATCAGCCAGCCGGCAATCGGCAAGTACCAGATGGCGGTCGTGATGATGCAATACATCCACAACACTTGAATGTCCCACCAGGCCTCCGGCTGCCACAGCGCGCTGCCGAGCGAGGCCCTGGCGCGAATCGAGAGGATGAATGCTCCCATCAGGGCGGTCGCGTCGGCGGCTGCGAAATACACCAGCGGGATCAGAATCATGCCGACCAGCAACTTGATCAATACGGTCTTGGCATCGGATATCGGCAGAGACTTCCAGAATAAAATGCTGCGGTCCCTGCGATCCGCATACAGGCAATCGAGCAGATACCAGGTTGCGTACACCGACATCACCACATAAAACATCACACCGACGACCACTTGGAAGGCGCCGGCGGCCTCGTGCATTTCCGCCTGCGTCGTCAGCTTTGGAATGCTCACCTGGCCGAACAGGGCGGCCAGAATCAGCATTGCGCCGAAAACGGCCGGTATGACCCAGATTGCCCGATTTTCCCAGAACTCCCGGCGGATGAGCCACGTGCTGGTATTGGTACTCATGCTGCACCTCCGGAAAGTTTGGCGACGAACAAGTCGGAGACGCTTGGGGTATGCAATTCGCCGAATGCCGCCAATTTACCGGCGTCGGCGTTTTCGAAATACAGCACCACTTTGCCGAGAATGTGGCGCTCGTAGTAGGGTTTCTCCGCGCGCGCGGCATCGAGGCGATCGGCCGTCACCGCAACTGCGGTGTAGCGCGTCGCGACATCCTCGAGCGAGGTGTCCAGTACGATGCGGCCCCTGTCGATGAAGATGATATCGGTCAGCAGATTCTCGACTTCTTCAACCTGATGCGTGGTGATCAGGATGGTGCGCGTTTCATCCATATAGTCGTTGACCAGCGCGTCGTAGAAGGCGCGGCGCGCCAGAATATCGAGTCCCAGCGTGGGTTCATCCAGCACCAATAACTTCGCGTCGATTGCCATGGTCAGCGCCAGATGAACCTGGGTCTTCATTCCCTTGGACAATTCCCGCATCCGGCGTTTGCCGGTAATTTGTGTTTTGGCCAGCAAGCCCAAAGCGCGGTCCCGGCGGAATCGCGGGTGCACGCCTGCCACGAAATCAATGGCTTGGTCGACGCGCAGCCAGGATGGCAGCACCGCGACATCGGCGATGAAGCAGCACTCGTTCATGAGCGCGGTGCGGTCGCGAAACGGTTCGCGGCCCAATACGGTCAGCTGGCCTTCGTAGTTCGTCAGGCCCAAAATGGCACGCAGCGCGCTGGTTTTGCCGGCGCCGTTGGGACCGATCAGTCCGACGATGCGGCCGGCCTCGACATTGAGGTTGGCGCGATCCAGCGCGACGTGGGCGCCGTATTTTTTCGTCAAATCCTTTGCTTCGATGAGCAGTGCCATTCTCATTCTTCCGTAGGTGAGCTGCCACGAGGCGGCGGCGCCGGGTGCGTGAGCGCCGGTGTTTGAGCAAACAATTCTTGTGAGGAAAATCCGAGCCGATTGATGACGGCCAGAATCTGCGGCCAGTCCTCATTGAGGAACCGCTCGCGCTCTCCCGCGAGAAGCAGCCGCCGCGCGCCGTCGCTGACATACATGCCCCGACCGCGGCGTTTTTCGACCAGGTTCTCATCGACCAGCTGCTGGTAGCCTTTCAGCACGGTGAGCGGATTGAGCCGGTAATCGGCAGCCACGGCCCTCACGGAGGGCAAAGGATCACCCTCCTTCAGCGCGCCCTCTAGAATCAGGGCGACCATTCGATCGCGCAATTGGCGATAGATAGGTTGGTTGTCGTTCCAGTTCGGATCCATTTCTCGCTCGATGTGCTTAACCCCAGTGTGGGGGACATATAGCACGGTAATCTACCAGAGCGCTTAGGCGCGATTTCTCAGGCCACGACGTTCGACGAGAGCGCCGTTGCGCTGACCAGCGACATCACTGCCGTGGGCGCCTGGAGCTGCACATTGAACAAGTAGCCTATGCCGCCCATGATTACGGTGTTGACCATCAACGCGAGACCCAGGGCTGCGAGTTTTGTTGAGATTGAGGTGTTCATGATCGTCTCCTGTCCAAAAGTTTTCAGTTCAGTGCGTCATCGAGGTGTTTCGGTGACTTGGTGATATAGTAATATACAACACCACTACATACAAGCACTTTCGCAATTATTTTTTGAGTTCTAACTGGTTGTTTTTAAAAGAGATTGCAAAGTCGCCCAAAAAAAGATGAGCTCGAGGCGTTTGGTTTTGCCCCAGGTGGTGGCCCCACGTATGCTGCCGGCGATGGATTTGTCGGACGATGACGCTGGTTTGATGTTGCGTTACCGAGATGGCGACGCGGCAGCCTTTTCCGCGCTCTACGCGGAGTACAAGGGCCCCTTGTACCGCTATTTACTGCGCCTCGTACGCAACGCCGGCGCCGCGGCGGATCTGTTTCAAGAAGTGTGGTCGCGCTTGGTGGCGACGCGGGCTCGTTATGAACCGCGCGCAAAATTCGCAACGTTCCTGTTTCACATTGCGCATAACTGCGCCGTTGATTTTTTCAGGCGCGATGTGAATCTGCGCAGTGAGATTGCCGCGCAAGACCTCGACTCGCCGCTACTCGAGCCCGAAGTCCCCGAATACCAACGGCCCGACAGAGTGGCGGAATTCCTCGAGCAGCAATCAGCGTTGCTGGCCGCCGTCGCAGCACTGCCGCATGAGCAGCGGGAAGCGTTTTTATTGCGTGAGGAAACGGGATTGAGCGTCGAAGAGATTGCGCGCGTCACGGATGTGCCTGTAGAAACAGCGAAAAGCCGTCTGCGATACGCCATTCGTAAATTGCAAAAATCCTTGAGCCCAATGCTGGAACCCGGCGTGCTGCCGGCGCGAACCTATGCCTGACAAACGCATGCCTGACGAGCTCGAAGAGTATTTGGCCGGCGAAAGCGCCTTGTCGCGCCAATACCGGCGGGAATCGGCGCCCATGCCGCCGCATGCACTCGATCGGTTGGTACTCAACGCCGCCTCGGCGCATGGCTTGGCGCCGCTTGCCTTCGCGGCCAGCGTTCTTTTGTCGGTCGCGCTGGTCCTCGCCTTGGTTTTTGGACCCCAAGCTGCAAAAAAGGCCGATGACGGGCCGCGGGTGCTCAAGGTCAGTGTCTACAAAACCGATCCGCCGCGGGCAGCTCCGGCATCGCCGCGCGAGCGCAATCCCGCGGTGTGGCTCGAGGACATCGTCGCGCTGCGGCGCGCCGGCCGCGACCGCGAAGCGGATATTGAAATGCGCCGCTTTCGCAGCGCCTATCCCAGCTATCTCATTCCCGTCAGCGAGTGAACCAACCTTGATCACGCATCGCCTTTGGCCTGGGAGCCTGTCTGCTCCTTGGCGCGCCCTGTTGGCGCTGCCGCTATTTTCATTGTGGGTCATCGCCGCGGGCAGTCCCAGCCGCGCAGCTCCCGTGCTCATGATCTCGGTGGACGGGCTGAAGCCCGAATACGTTCTCGAAGCAGACGCGCGCGGCCTCAAGATTCCATTTCTGCGCGGCATGCTGCGCGATGGCGCGTATGCGCGCGGCGTCACCGGCGTTTGGCCGACGGTGACCTATCCCAGCCATACCACGCTGCTGACCGGTTTGTCGCCGGCCGAACACGGCATCTATAACAATCTCGAATTCGATCCCAAAAACACTTTCGGCAATGCCTGGTACTGGTATGCGCAGCAAATTCGCGTGCCGACGCTGTGGCAGGCGGCGCATGAGGCCGGGTTGTCCACCGCGAGCATCGGCTGGCCCGTGAGTGTCGGCGCCACGTCAGTGGATTTTCTCATCCCGGAATATTGGCGCGTGGCGCGCTTGACCGATGTCGATCCTTCGGACGCCTTGCTGATAGCCGCGGTCTCGCGTCCCGAAGGGCTGCTGCAAAAGATGCAGGCGCGTCTTGGCCCCTACATGCGGGGCAATGATCCGAGTCCGCCCGGCGATGAAATCAAGACTCGCTATGCCTTGGACATCCTGAAGAATCAGAAACCGAAGTTCATGACCATCCACTTGAGCTCGCTCGATGAACAACAGCATGGCCATGGCCCCTTCAGTCCGGAGGCCAATCAGGATCTCGAAGTGATCGATGGCCAGCTCGCACAATTGTTTGCCGCATCCCGCGCCAACGATCCCAAAGCCGTCGCAGTGGTGGTATCGGATCACGGCTTCGTGCATATCACCCACAAGGTGAATCTCATGCAGCCGTTTATGCGTGCCGGCCTCGTGCAGAGCGGCGGCGCGTGGCAAGCGCAGCCTTGGTCCGGCGCCGGAATGGCGGCGGTCATGCTGCACGATCCCGCCGATTCGCAGGTTAAAGCTCAGGTGCGCGGATTGTTGCAATCCATGAAAGCCGATCCGAACTATGGCATCGCTGAGGTGCTGGAAGGCGACGCGATCAAGGAACGCGGGGCGTTTCCCGACGCAGCGTTTCTGGTCATCATGAATCTCGGTTACTACGCACTGGCCGACGCCACGAGTCCGTTGCTGAGCGAAGTTCAGGGCACCCAAGGCAGCCATGGGTTTTCACCGGAATATCCCGAGATGCGCGCGTCGTTTTTCATCGCCGGAAAGGGCATTGCGCGGCATCGCGACCTGGGCGTCATCGACATGCGGCAGGTCGCGCCCACCGTGGCGCAGCTGTTGAACGTGCACTTGCCTTCGGCAACGCGAGCGCCGCTGGCCATCCATCAATGACGGCCCACGGCGATTTCAGCTACCATTCGTGGTTTTCGCGCGGGAGTTCGTCATGAAGAAGCCAGTCACCATCACCATCACGGGCGCGGCCGGCAACATCGGATATGCGCTGGCATTTCGCGTCGCATCGGGCCAGATGCTGGGGGTGGACCAACCGGTCAACCTGAATCTGCTGGAGATACCGGCGGCCAGTGCGGCGGTACAGGGTGTGGTGATGGAATTGAACGACTGCGCCTTTGCGACCTTGAATAAGATCACCGCCACTTCCGACGCCAATGAGGGCTTCAAGGACTGCAATTTTGCGATGCTGGTGGGGGCCAGGCCGCGCGGTCCCGGCATGGAACGCAAGGATCTGCTGCTGGAAAATGCCAAGATTTTCTCCGCGCAGGGCAAGGCGCTTGACGCCGTAGCCAGCCGCGATGTGCGCGTGCTGGTCGTGGGCAATCCGGCCAACACCAACTCCCTCATTGCTCAACACAATGCGCCTTCACTGCCGCGCAACCGATTCACCGCGATGACCCGGCTCGATCACAACCGGGGGCTCGCGCAACTCAAAGAAAAAAGCGGCGCGGCCTTGGGTCAGGTGAAGAAGGTCATCATCTGGGGCAACCATTCGGCCACTCAGTACCCTGATCTGCATCACGCGACCGTCGGCGGCAAACCGGCGCTGTCGCTGGTGGACTCGAGCTGGTTCAAGGACAGCTTCATTCCCACGGTGCAGCAGCGCGGCGCCGCCGTCATCAAGGCGCGCGGTACTTCCTCTGCCGCTTCCGCGGCGGCGGCGGCGCTGGATCACGTGCACGATTGGATGCTCGGCACGCCGCCCGGCGATTGGGTGAGCATGGGTGTGTCATCCGACGGCAGCTACGGAATTCCCGAAGGTGTCATTTATTCGTATCCGGTTACCTGCAAGAACGGCGACTACAGCATCGTGCAGGGATTGGAGATCAACGATTTCAGCCGCGAAAAAATGCAGGCGACGCAGCGCGAATTGCTGGAAGAGCGCGACGGTGTCAAAGACTTGATCTAGAAAAAGGGGCGGTCCCATGCATGACGTGCTGCTCTGCGCCGGCATCTTTGTTGGCTGGCTGGTGTTGTTCGTGGGCGCCGTTTGCATTCTCGCCTACCGGCGAGCCGGTCTCGTGGTGAGCACCGGTGTGCTCCTGCTGTTGCTCGCCGTCTATTGGGCGCTCGGATCGGCGCCCGGCTGGTGGAAAATCCTGATCTCCGTGCCGTTCGCAGTCCTGTTTCTATTGAATATCCGGCCCCTGCGCATTCGCCTCCTTACGCGGCCGTTCATGAAGAAATACCGCAAGCTGCTGCCGGCGATGTCGGCGACGGAGCGCGAGGCACTGGATGCGGGCACGGTGTGGTGGGATGGCGAGTTGTTCACCGGCGGCCCGAACTGGCAGAAGCTCATGTCAGCGAAAGCGCCGGCGCTCAACGACGCCGAGCAGGCATTCATCGACGGACCCTGCGAGGAGCTGTGTGCGATGCTCGATGACTGGGACATCACGCATCGCCGCGCCGATCTGCCGCCCGCGGTTTGGTCCTTCATCAAATCCCGGGGCTTTTTTGCGATGATTATTCCGCGCCGCTACGGCGGCTTGGAATTCTCGGCATACGCGCATTCCTGCGTGCTGATCAAAATCGCTTCACGCTCGGCCACCGCGTCCTCGACCATCGCGGTGCCGAACTCCTTGGGGCCGGCGGAATTATTGCTTCACTACGGCACCGAGGCGCAGAAGAATCATTACTTGCCGCGGCTCGCGCGCGGCGACGACGTCCCCTGTTTCGCGCTCACCGGGCCGCGCGCCGGTTCCGACGCGGCCTCCATTCCTGATTTGGGAATCATCTGCAAGGGCCAGTGGCAAGGCGCAGAAATCGTCGGCATCAGGCTCAATTTTTCGAAGCGCTACATCACGCTGGCGCCCATCGCCACCGTGATCGGATTGGCATTCCGCCTCTTCGATCCTGAGCATCTCATGGGCGACAAAGAAGATTTGGGGATCACCTGTGCGCTGATTCCGCGCGACACGCCCGGCGTCGTGATCGGACGGCGGCACTTTCCTTTGAACGTCCCGTTCCAGAACGGTCCCATTCAAGGACGCGATGTTTTCGTGCCGCTCGAAGCCATTATCGGCGGCATTGCAACCGCCGGGCAGGGCTGGCGCATGCTGGTCGAACAACTGTCGGTGGGCCGCTGCATTTCACTGCCCTCCAGTGCCACCGGAGGCGCGCAGGCGGCGGTGTACGCATCGGGCGCTTATGCGCGCATCCGCCGCCAGTTCAACACGCCGATCGGCAGCTTCGAGGGCATCGAACAGGTTTTGGCGCGAATGGCGGCGCGTACCTACATCATCGACGCCGCACGTTCCGTCACCGCCGGGGCCATCGACGGCGGGGAAAAGCCCTCGGTGCCTTCGGCCATGCTCAAGTATCACGCCACCGAAATCGGCCGCATGATCGCCAATGACGCCATGGATGTTCATGGCGGCAAGGGAATATGCCTGGGACCCAAAAACTATCTGGGACGCGGCTACCAAATTGTTCCGGTCGCAATCACCGTCGAGGGCGCCAATATCCTCACGCGCAATTTGATCATCTTCGGCCAGGGCGCCGTGCGCTGCCATCCCTTCGTCTTGAAGGAAATGAACGCGGCGAAGAACCCCAATCGCGAGGTCGGGGTGCGCGAATTCGATGGCGCCGTCTTCGGCCACGTGGGGTTTGCGATTTCCAATGCCGTGCGCTCTCTGGTCCTCGGCTTGACGTCGGCACGATTCACGAAAGTGCCGGACACCGGCGCAACTGTGCGCTACTTTCAGCACGTCAACCGCTACAGCGCCTCATTCGCCTTGGCAACCGACGTTGCCATGCTGGCGCTCGGCGGATATCTGAAGAAAAAGGAGACCCTGTCCGCGCGCTTGGGCGACGTGCTGTCGTCGATGTACTTGGCCTCGATGGTCCTCAAGCATCACGAGAATCAAGGCCGCGAGCCGGCCGACCTTCCCCTGGTCGAATGGGCCTGCCGCAGCCTCTTGTACCAGGCGCAGGAGCAGCTGCATCTTTTCCTGCGCAATTTTCCGAATCGTCCTCTGGCGCTGTTCATGCGGATGGTTATCTTCCCTCGCGGACTTAGCTATTCGCAGCCCAGCGATCGCCTGGGCCATGCCATCGGCGAACTGATCATGAATCCAACGGCAACCCGCGAGCGCTTGAGCGCCTACATTTATAAGACTCAGCAGTCGCACAATCCGTTGGGCCAGCTGCAGGAAGCGTTGATTCTGTCCACCATGGCCGAACCGCTGGAGAAGCGCATTCGGGTCGACGGCGTCAAGACCGGCCGGGTCACCGCACTGGATCTGCCCGGTCAAATTACTCAAGCCTTGGGCTTGAGTATCATCAGCGAGGCCGAAGCCGAGGTCCTGCGCACCTACGATGCCAAAGTCATGGATATCATCAATGTGGACGACTTCGCGCCGCACGAATTGGAAGCGGGCGCCGGCACCGAATCATGAACTCGATCGAGCCCGGCGAGCTACCCGAGCTACCCGAGCCAACCGAGCTACCCAAGCCACCCGAGCCCGCTGAGCCCCGCGAGCGCCAAGTCGCGCTCCCAGAGCCTGCAATTCCGTCGCCCGCCCACTGTAAGAATTGTAATGCGGTGCTGCTTGGGCGGTTCTGCGCGAATTGCAGCCAGGCCGCCGACGTGCACGTGCCGAGCACCATGGAGCTGGTGCACGATTTGCTGGAGGGACTGACGCACTCGGATTCCCGGCTGTGGCGCACGCTGAAGTTTTTGTGGTTCAAGCCGGGCAGGCTCACGCAAGAGTTTGTCGCCGGCCGCCGCGTCGCCTACCTGCCGCCGTTTCGTCTGTACCTGATCTTGAGCATCGTCTTTTTCCTGATCGCTTCCTTGACGCATATCCGCGGCGAAGTCATTAAATTTGACGATGCCTTGAAGCCGGCAGGCGCATCGAGCGCCCCGCGGGTGACCGGCTGCCAGGACCTAAATTTCGACATATTCAGCCGGCAGCCGCAGTTGGCCCAACGGGTCCGGCATGCTTGCCAGGAAATGGTGCGGGACAACGGCGAGAATCTGCTGCACATCGCGGTCGGCACGATGTCGAAAGCGATGTTCATCTTTCTGCCGCTGATCGCATTCCTGCACATGCTGCTGTATTGGCGGCCGCGTTATCGCTATGCCGAGCATTTACTGTTCTTTGTTCACCTGCATGCTTTTTATTTTTCGGTGGCGATCGTGATGGTTTGCGCCAGCAATGCCGCGGAGTCGTGGCCGAAGGTTTCGGGAGTGTCGGATATTCTCGAAACGGTGGTCGGCTGGTGTTTACCGATCTATACCCTCCTCGCGATGCGGCGGGTATTTCAGCGCAGCTGGGCCGGCACACTCTTCAAGGCGGTGATCCTGTTTTTCGTATACAGCATCGTATTTGGCCTCACCGTGGCCAGTGTGGTCGTGTATGCCGCCTGGCAGTTGTAAGATGGGCTTTTCAACAAGGAGAGCCGCATGAATCGTCTAGTTCTCGCATTAGGTATCAGTTTGCTGGCAGCGTTTGCAGTGGCGGCCGATCGCACGGCCGCGCCCGCGGGTGCGGAGGTATACATCATTGCGCCGCACGATGGCGCCAAGGTACACAGTCCCGTTACCGTGGTCTTTGGATTGAAAGGGATGGGAATTGCGCCCGCGGGAATCAAATTCGACAACACCGGGCATCATCATCTGTTGGTCGACACCGATATTAGCGAGCTGAAACTCGATGCGCCGATGCCGGCAACGGACAAAATATTGCATTTCGGCAAGGGTCAAACCGAGACGTCGCTGACATTGCCGCCCGGCAAGCACACCCTGGAACTCGTGTTCGCGGACTCCTTGCATCAGTCCTTCGATCCGCCGCTGCATTCGAAGAAAATCACCGTCACCGTGGAATGATCCGATGCGGCGCTGCGTCGTCCGCGCGATTCTGCACATCGACATGGACGCGTTCTACGCGTCGGTGGAGGAGCGGGATCGTCCTACACTTAAGGGCAAGCCGCTCATCGTCGGCGGCACCGGCGGCCGCGGCGTGGTGGCCGCCGCCAGTTACGCGGTACGGCGCTTCGGCGTGCACTCGGCCATGCCGATGCGCGAAGCGCTGCGCCGCTGCCCCGAAGCCATTGTCGTGCACCCGCGGATGGCCCGTTACCAGGAGATATCGCAACAAGTATTCGCGATTTTTCATGCATTCACGCCGCTGGTGGAAGGGCTGTCTCTGGATGAGGCGTTTCTCGACGTGACGGCCAGTCAGCAATTGCTCGGGGAACCGGCGGTGATCGGCGCGGAAATTCGTCG
>Ga0193726_1001961_pt1 | contig 14714 bp, 14 predicted proteins | sample H2c1metaG_FD_144928 | JGI IMG/M metagenome (GOLD analysis project Ga0193726, IMG submission 144928) | Soil microbial communities from a riparian zone of the East river system, Colorado, United States - H2c1 | ecosystem: Environmental > Terrestrial > Soil > Riparian zone | place: USA: East River... | reverse complement strand
GATCACGGTCGCGCTGGCCACCTCGCCGCCCGCATGGCCGCCGAGCCCGTCGGCGACCGCGAGCAGCCGCGGGCCGGCGTAGGCGGCGTCCTCGTTGCCCTCGCGGCGCAGGCCGACATCCGTCTTCACCGCGTAGCGGATGGTGAGCACTCCCTGGGCATTCGGCACGGCAGTGTCCTTTCCCTGACAGGTCAGCCCGGCCGCCGGGCCAGCTCGCACGCGAAGCTTATGACCTGCCGGAACCGCCCGCCCGGAACGCAGCCCAGCAATTCCCGCTCAAGATCTGCCGGTCAGGACCGGGAGTAGGCGACGGCCACGTCGCCGGCGTTGCTGGTCGCGACGATGGACCCGGCCGCGGCCGGGTCCTGCCGGACGCTGACCGTGCGGTCACCCGCCAGCGTGGCGGCCCGCACCCGGTAGCCGCCGGCCCGCCGGGGCACGTCGATGCTGACGTCTCCCGCGTCGCTGGCCGCGCTGACCTGCTCCGGGACGGCGGCGAAGGCGAGCGAGATGTCGCCGGCCGTGACCCGGGCGCTGACCTGCGCCGCGGTCAGCGCCTCGCCGACGATGCCGCCGCTGGCGCTGCTCAGCTGGAGCGGGCCGCTGAGCCGGCTCAGCCGGAGGCTGCCGTGGGCGGCGGCCAGGCTGACCGCGCCCCGCAGGCCGCTGACGGCCACGTTGCCGCTGGCCACCCGGGCGTGCACGGCCACGCCGGGCGGCACGCTGAGCGCGACGTCGGCCGAGCAGGCGGCCGGCTGGCCGGCCGGGCAGCGCGAGGTGATGGTGAGGGTGCCGCGGGCGAAGGACTCCGTGATGACCGGCGGCTGGCTCTTCCAGGTCAGCGTGCGCTGCTCGCTGACCCGCCCGGCCGGGCCGGGCGCGACCGTGAGGTCGCCCGCGTCGATCCGGACGACCAGGCGCGCGGGTGCCTCGCGGGTGACCTGGCGGGACGCCGCGGTGTGCAGGCCCGCCCGGGTCAGGTGCGGCGGGGGCCGCAGCCAGATCCAGACGGTCACGCCGGCCGCGGTCAGGGCGGCCAGCGTTAAGGCCGTGGCGATGACCTGCCAGGCCCGGCTGCGGGACGTCTGCGGCGGCCGGGTCGGGGTATCGGTGCCGGTCGACATCACGCTGTTCCTCGGGGCCTCGCGCACGCAATCACGTCAGACACCGTAGGACCAGCCCGCGCCGGGCGCCAGCAGGAATGCCAGCAGCACGAGCCCGGTCAGGGGCGGTTGGGGTCGGGGTGCAGCGCGATGAACAGCGACCAGGCCGCCGCTGCCGGGTCGTCCGGGCGGGCCGCGAACTCCTCGAGCAGGTCCTGGAGTCGCTCGCGGAACTCCGCCCACCCGGCCGGGGGCAGGCGCAGGCCGAGCCGGCTCATGTTCAGGTCGGCCACCGGGACGAGGGCCACTTCCTCCAGGAACGTGTCGAGCATGGCCCGGTCCCTCGCCGGCGTGCTGAGCCGCCAGGATTTCCGGGTGGCCAGGTAGGGGATCTCGCGGGCGCCGCGGGCGCCGCGCCGCTCCTCCTGGGGCTCCAGGAAGCCCGTCCGGACCAGCGTCCGGATGTGGTGCAGGATGCTGGCCGGGTCACGGCCGAGGATCTGCGCGATCTCCTGGTTGGTCCGGCCCTCGTCCAGGCAGATGCGCAAGATCCGCAGCCGGAGGGCAGACGCGAGGGCCCGCGCCTCCTCGTCGGTCGCCTGCCTGCGCTCGGTCATGATCAGCAGTTTATAAGTGATTGACAAACCCCAATCACTTGCCCAGGATGTCCCGTGTGACCGATACGGAACCCGCCGCGGAACCCCGGCTGCAGCGCCCCGGCCTGTGGCGGCACCTCGACTTCCGGCGGCTGTGGATCGGCGAGACGGTCAGCCAGTTCGGCACGATGATCAGCCAGCTCGCGCTGCCGCTGGTCGCGATCCTGGTCGTGCACGCCACGACCCTGGAGGTCGGCCTGCTGGAGGCCTTCCAGACCGTGCCGTTCCTGCTGGTCGGGCTGCCGGCCGGCGCCTGGGTGGAGCGGATGCGCTTTCGCTCCGTGCTGATCGTCAACGACCTGATCCGCGCCGCCGCGCTGGGGTCGATCCCGCTGGCCAAGCTGCTCGGGGTACTGACCATCGGGCAGCTGTTCGGGGTCGCGCTCATCACCGGCGTGGGCACGGTCTTCTTCGACGTGGCCTACCAGTCCTACCTGCCCCAGCTCGTCGGCCGCGAGCAGCTCGTCGCGGGCAACTCCCGGCTCCAGGCCAGCGAGTCGGTCAGCCAGATCGCCGGCCCGTCGGCGGCCGGGCTGCTGATCCAGGCCCTCACCGCGCCCTACGCGGTGCTCGCGGACGCGCTGAGCTTTGTGTGGTCGGCCGGCTGGGTCACGGCCATCATCCAGTCCCGGCCGCCGCCCGCGCGCAAGGCCGACCGGCACCTGGGCCGGGAGATCCGCGAGGGACTGCGGTTCGTGCTGGGCAGCCCGCTGCTGCGCGCGATCGCGATGTGCACCGGGTCCTCCAACCTGTTCAGCGGCATCACCAATGCCGTCTTCTACGTGCTGCTGGCCCGTCAGCTGCACATCGCGCCGGGGATCATCGGCCTGATCACGTCGGCCGCCGCGGTCGGCGGCCTGGCCGGGGCGCTGGGCGCCACCCGGTTCGCGGCCCGGTTCGGGCAGGGCCCGGCCATCTGGATCTCGATGGTGGCCAGCGCCCCGTTCCTCTTCGTGGCGCCGTTCGTCCAGCGCAACTGGACCCTCGGGCTGCTGGCGGTGGCCGAGGTCGGATTCGGGGTCGGCGTCGTCCTGTACAACATCACCCAGGTCAGCTTCCGCCAGGGCCTGTGCCCGCCGGAACTGCTCGGCCGGATGAACGCGACGATGCGCTTCCTGGTCTGGGGCACGCTGCCGCTGGGCGGCGTCATCGGGGGCGCGCTCGGCACCCTGATCGGCGTGCGCGCGACCCTGCTGGTGGCGGCGATCGGCGGCGCGCTGGCGTTCCTGCCCGTGTTCCTGTCGCCGCTGCGCCGGATGCGGGAGCTGCCGTCCTACTCCGAGCCCGGCGACTGCGCCGCCGCGTAGGCCGCCGGGGTCTGCCCGGTCGCGGCGCGGAACTCGGTGATCAGGTGGGCCTGGTCGGCGTACCCGAGGCCGGCCGCCACCTCGGCCCACGACACCGGCCCGCCGGCGCGGACCGTCTCGGCCACCTCCAGCAGCCGGTACCGGCGCACGACCCAGGTCGGGGACACGCCCGCGTAGTGCAGGAACAGGCGCTGCAGGGTCCGCTGGCCGACTCCCGCGCGGTCGCACAGGTCGGCCAGGCGCCGGATGGACCGGTCGGCCTCGGCCAGCCGGGCCACCTCCGCGACCTGCCGGGCGGCCCGCACCCGGCCGGGATCCACCGCCTGCTCCAGCGCCCGGGCCAGCCGCGCGGCCCGGGCCGCCTCGTCCGGCTCGGCCATCAGCGCGCGCAGCAGGGCGGGCTCGTCGGTGCCGATGGCCTGGCCCAGCGGGACGACGCGGTCGGTGAAATCTGAGGCCGAGCCGCTGACGAACGCGCCCAGCCCGCCCGGCCGGGTCATCGCCGCGACGGCCCAGCCCTGGCCGACCAGGGTCCGGGTGCTCAGCCCTCGCGCGACCCCGTTCAGCAGGGCCTCCACCGGCGCGGCGCGGTCGCCGGCGCCCGCGCCGTCGGCGTGGCCGACGCTCAGGTTCGCGCCCGGATGGGTCAGCACCTGCTGCCGGTGCACGGTGCCGCGCGGCAGGTCCCAGGCCACCGCCCAGAACCGGTCCACCAGCCCGTCCAGGGCGGGGGTCGGCGGATAGCGGGTCAGCCGGACGCGCTGCCGGAGCAGCCACGGGTCCAGAATTCCCCGACTGTCGGTTTCGACCGGATCCGGGTGGCCATTACTCATCGGTAGACCTTAGCGAGTCGACTCGTGTCGCGATTATTCAATCCCCATCCGAAACTGGGCCCGTAACGTGGCCGCCATGACTACGCCAACGGACCGCACCGCGGACCTCCTCAGCGCCGTGCTGGCTGATCTCGCGCCCGTGATGAGCGGTATTACCCCGCAGCAGCTGATTAACCCGACGCCCTGCACCGAGCTCGACGTCGCCCAGCTCCGCGACCACGTGCTGGGCTGGCTGGACACGTTCGCCGCGGGCTTCGCCGACCCCGGCGGCCAGGCGCCCCGGGCCGGCCTGGCGGACTACCAGGCCTCCGCCGACCCGGAGGCCGAAGTGCGGGCCGCCGCCGCGACCCTCGACGCGGCCATCCGCGCCGGGGCCGCCGCCCGCCCGCTGCGCCTGGGCGAGCAGGCCATGCCCGGTGACATGGCGCTGTCCATGATCTTGTGGGAGTACCAGGTGCACGGCTGGGACCTGGCCCGGGCCACCGGCCAGCCCTGGTCGCCGCCCGCGGCCGCGGCCGAGGAGTCGCTGGCCTTCGCGCCCAACATGCTGACCCCGGATTACCAGGGCGAGGGCAAGGCGTTCGCCCCGCGCGTCCCGGTCGCCGCGGATGCCCCGCCGCTGGACCGCCTCCTGGGATTGTCGGGCCGCGACCCAGGCTGGTCCCGGGAATAAGGAGCTACCCTGTCGGGATGAGTGACTCGCCGGTTTCTCCGGAGGATATTCACGCTGCCGCCGAGACCTATCGGGAACTCGGCCCGGAATACCACGACGCGGTCGTGGCATCGTTCCTGGAGAAGGTCGACCGCGAGGTCGCGGCGCGCGTCGAGGCCCGCCTCGCGGACCTGGCCCCGGCCCGGTTGCCCGGCCGCCGACGGCGCCTGGCCGCGCTGGCCAGGCGGCGGACGCTGCGGGACCTGGCCGCGGCGGGCGCCGGCGCGCTGGCCGTTGTGGGCGTGGTGGCCGCCGTCGGAGTCCAGCACGCCGGGCCGGCCAGCGAGCAGGTGCCGGTCGCGCGCCCGGTGCCGGGCGGCGGACACGAGGTGATCCTCGGGCCCAACGGCAAGCGCATCGTGATCCCGCAGGTCAAGATCCCGCAGGTCAAGTTCCCGCAGCCGCCCGCCCCGCCCAAGGGCTAGCCCGCCCGGTCAGCGCCCGATCGCGACCGCTGCCCGATCACGACGGTGGCCCCCCGCTCGTCGTCGCTGGCCACCCGAGCGGCCAGCCCGCCGCCGGCCACGATCTGCGCTGCCGCCGCGGCCTGCCGCTCGCTCGTCTCAGTCAGCAGCCGCCCGCCGGGCGCCAGCCACGCGGCCGCGTCGCCCGCGACCCGCCGCAGGACGTCGAGCCCGTCGGGCCCGCCGTCCAGCGCCACCCGCGGCTCGTGCTCCCGGGCCTCCGCGGGCAGCAGCGCGATCTCCCCGGTCGGCACGTACGGCACGTTGACGACCAGGATGTCGACCCGCCCGCGCAGGTCAGCCGGCAGCGCCCCGAACAAGTCGCCCGCGTGCACCCGCCCGCCCGCCGGGACGACGTTGCGGCGGGCGCACGCGAGCGCCGCCGGGTCGATGTCGGCCGCGTGCAGGTCGGCGCCGCCCAGCGCGGCCGCCACGGCCACCCCGAGGGCGCCGGACCCGCAGCACAGGTCCACCAGAACCGGCCGGCCCGCCCCGCCGGCGCCGGCCGCCGCCTGGCCGACCAGGAACTCGGTCCGGCGGCGCGGGACGAAGACGCCCGGGTCCACCGCGATCCGCAGGCCGCAGAACTCCGCCCAGCCCAGCACGTGCTCGAGCGGCATCCCGGCGGCCCGCTGGCCGGCCATCGCGCTGAGCTGCGCCGGGCTGGCAGCGGCGGCGATGAGCAGCCGCGCCTCGTCCTCGGCGAAGACGCACCCGGCGGCCCGGAGCCGGGTGGTGATCTCATCTGCGGTAGGCGTGGTCATCGCGAGCCAGGTTACGGCTGATAGGACCCCGGTACCCACGCGCGGGTGGCCACGCTGATGGCGTTCCACGCGTTGATCGCGACGATGAGGCTGACCAGGGCGGCGACCTCGTCCGGGCTGAACTCGGCGGCCACGGCCGCGTAGTCGGCGTCGGGGACGTGGCTGGCGGCCAGCAGCGTGACCGACTCGGCGAAGGCCAGCGCCGCCCGCTCGCGGGCCGAGAAGTAGGGCGTCTCCCGCCAGGCGGGCAGCGCGTAGAGCCGCTGCTCGCTCTCGCCGATGGCCCGGGCGTCCTTGGTGTGCATGTCGACGCAGTAGGCGCAGCCGTTGAGCTGCGAGGCCCGGATGCGGACCAGTTCGCGGAGCCGGGGATCGAAGTCGACCCGGTCGAGTTCCTTGGTGGCGCTCTGGTCGAGGTGGGACATGGCCCGGGAGAAGGCGGCCGCGTGGCTGTCGAAGTCAAGGCGGACCGGGATCTGGACAGTATCGGCGGTGGTGCTTGTTGTCGTCATGACTCCATTTCACTAGGAAACCAGCCCAGGAGTAAGGTCCACTTCTATGCCACAGACGTGGGCCACTTCCGGCGTGGACCTGCACCTGGAGCTGGCCGGCCGACACGTCCGGGCCAGCCTGGAGGGGGCGCTGCGGGACGCCGTGCGATCCGGGCAGCTCGGTCCGGGGACCCGGCTGCCGTCCTCGCGGGCCCTGGCCAGCGACCTGCAGGTGGCCCGCAACACCGTGGCCGACGCCTACGCCCAGCTTGTCGCGGAGGGCTGGCTGACGGCCCAGCGGGGCTCGAGCACCCGGGTCGCCGACCGGATCGCCGCGCCGGATCCGGCCGGTGCGCCGGCGGCGCCCGCGGCGGCCCGCGAGCCGCGGTACAACCTGCGGCCGGGCTCGCCGGACCTGTCGGCGTTCCCGCGCGCGGCGTGGCTGGCGGCGGCGCGGCGGGCGCTGGCCGCCGCCCCGTCGCAGGCCCTGGGCTACTCCGACCCCCGCGGCCGCCCGGAACTGCGCCGCGCCCTGGCTGACTACCTGTCTCGCGCTCGCGGCGTGGCCGTGAGCCCGGACCGCATCGTGGTGTGCGCGGGCTTCGCCCACGGCCTGCACCTGCTGGGCCAGGTGGTGGCCGCCCGGGGCGGGACCCGGGTCGCCATGGAGGACCTTAGCCTGGCCTCGCATCGCGACACGGTGACCGCGGCCGGGCTGGCGGTGGCCCCGGTGCCGGTGGACGAGCACGGCGCGGTCGTGGCGCAGTTCGGGGCCGCGGCCGCGGCGCTGCTGACCCCGGCGCATCAGTTCCCGCTCGGGACGGTGCTGCACCCGCGGCGGCGGGCGCAGGCGGTGACGTGGGCCCGGGACACCGGCGGGATCGTGATCGAGGACGACTACGACGGCGAGTTCCGGTACGACCGCCAGCCGGTCGGCGCCATGCAGGCGCTCGCGCCCGGCCACGTCGTGTACGCGGGCTCGGCCAGCAAGAGCCTGGCCCCCGGCCTGCGGCTGGGCTGGCTGGTGCTGCCCGGCGGCCTGCTCGACGAGGTGGTCGCGGCCCGGCTGCTGGGCGACCGCCAGAGCAGCGTCATCGACCAGCTCACCCTGGCCGAGTTCATCACCAGCGGCGGCTATGACCGGCACGTCCGGCGCTCCCGGCTGACCTACCGCCGGCGCCGGGACCGCCTGGTCGAGGCGCTGGCCCGGTCCGCCCCGCACGTCACGGTTACCGGCATCGCGGCCGGCCTGCACGCCCTGGCCGAGCTGCCCGCCGGCCAGGACGAGGACGAGGTCGTCGCCCGCGCCGCCGGGCACGGGCTGCTCGTCGAGGGCCTGCGCCCGTACTCGGCCACCGGGCGGCCCGGCCGGGGCGCCCTGGTCGTGGGCTACGCCGCCCCGCCGCAGCACGCCTTTACCGGGGCGCTGGCCCGGCTGACGGCCGTGCTCGCCGCCCGTTAGGTCATTTAATTCCTTATCGCGCTGCCCGGTAATTCGGCCGCCCCGCCGGCAAGATACGGCCGCCTTTGCGTGTGCGCTATTCCCTGCTAGCGTATTCCTGAATATGACTCTGTCATATCCGGGGGAATTCAGATTGCCTGCACGCATTGTGCCGCTTGCGCCTGCATTTGTCTTCAGGGGAATGGCGCGGCCGCGCCATTGGCGCTCGGGCATCTTCATGAGCATTCGGGGGAGAAAGCGATGCTCGGGGCAGTTTCGTGAGCCAGCAGCGCCGCATCGGGCCGCCGGGCCGCATGCGGCCGCCGGCCGGGCGGGGCCGCCCGACCCACGCGGGCCGCCTGGCCCGGTGGGAGCGGCTGGCCTTCGCGCTGGCCTTCGCGGCCATGGCCGCGTTCGTCGTGATCATCACGATCTCGTCGGCTGGCCTGCGCGGCTCCGGCGCGCCGTCGGGCACCGGCGGCCCGGCCGGCCCCGCGGCCCCGGTGCCGGGCCGCGGCGGGCCGGCCCGGATCGCGCCGGGCGGCCATGCCGGCGTCGCCGAGGTGCGCGGCGACCGGGCCTGGAACCGGCGGCTGGCCACGGCCCTGGCGCCCGTGCTGGCCCAGCATTCCGGCACGCTCGGCGTCGGCGTGGTCGACCGGTCCACCGGCGCCGTGGCCATCTACGGCGGCGGCCGGAAGTTTCACACGGCGAGCATCGAGAAGGTCGCCATCCTGGCCGGCCTGCTGCTGGGCCGCCCCGCCGGGCTCAGTGCCGCGGACGGGCGGGTGGCCACCACGATGATCGAGGCCAGCGCCGACGGCGCCGCGACCCGGCTGTGGAACACGGCCGGCCGGGCCGCCGGCATGACCGCCGCCGACCAGCAGCTGGGCCTGCGGCACACGGCGCCCGGGCCCGCCGAGGACTGGGGCCTGACCAGCACGACCGTGGCCGACCAGCTCACCTTGCTGCGGGACCTGACCACGGCCGGGTCGCCGCTTCCGGCGGCCGCCCGGTCTTATGAGCTGAGCCTGATGCGCGCCACCGACCCCGGCCAGCGCTGGGGCATCTCGGCGGCGGCCAGCCCGGGCACCCGCGATGCGGTCAAAGACGGCTGGCTGCCCGACGGCTCGGCCGCTGCGACCGCGAACTGGGTCGTCAACAGCATCGGCCTGGTCGAGCATGGCCACCGGCGCCTGCTGCTGGCCGTGCTCTCGGCCGGGCAGCCGACCGAGGCGGCGGGGATCGCGGCGGTCGAGGCCGCGGCGGCGGCCGCCGCGGCCTGCATCACCGCGGGCCGGTAGCCGCCGGGCCGATACTGCGTGGCCGCCGGCCCGCTTTTCGTGGATCCTGGGGCCGTGCTGCTGACCATCGCCACCACCCACCGGCCGGCCACCGACCTGGGCTACCTGCTGCACAAGCACCCGGACCGCCAGCACGTCGCCGAGCTGAGCTTCGGCACCGCGCGGCTGTTCTACCCGCAGGCGTCGGCCGAGCGCTGCTGCGCGGCCATCCTGCTCGACGTGGACCCGGTCGGGCTGGTCCGCGACACCGCCGGCCCGGCCAGCCAGTTCGCGCTCGGCGGCTATGTCAACGACCGGCCGTACGCGGCGTCGTCGTTCCTGTCCGCCGCGCTGGCCAAGCTGCTCGGGACGGCCATGGCCGGCCGCAGCAAGGAGCGGCCGGAACTGGCCGGCCAGCCCATCGCGCTGGAGATCGGCCTCGCCGTCCTGCCGTGCCGGGGCGGGGAGGCGCTGCTGCGCCGGCTCTTCGAGCCGCTCGGCTACGCGGTCACGGCCCGGCCCATCCCCCTGGACGGCCAGTTTCCCGACTGGGGCGACAGCGAGTACCTGGCCGTGACCCTGGAGATCACCGCGCGGCTGCAGGACGTCCTGGAACAGGTCTACGTGCTGATCCCGGTCCTGGACGACGACAAGCACTACTGGGTGGGCGCGGCGGAGGTCGGCAAGCTGCTCCGGCGCGGCGGCCAGTGGCTCGCCGCCCACCCCGAGCGGGAGCTGATCGCGCAGCGCTACCTGCGCCACGACCGTCGGCTGACCAGGGACGCCCTGGCCCGGCTGGTCGCGGACGAGGCCGCCGACCCGGACCGGGCCGACGCCGAGCAGGACGCCGCCGAGCAGGCCGCCGAGCACCGCATCGGGCTGCAGGAGCAGCGGATCGCGGCGGTCACCGAGGCCATCGCGGCCAGCTCCGCACGGCGCGTGCTGGACCTGGGCTGCGGATCGGGACAGCTGATGATGGCGCTGCTCCGCAGCAGCGCCATCGACCAGGTCACCGGCCTGGACGTGTCGCACCGGGCGCTGGCGGGCGCGGCCCGGCGGCTGCACCTGGACACCCTGTCGCCGCGGGAGCTGGCCCGGGTCGAGCTGCTGCACGGCGCGCTGACCTACCGCGACGACCGGCTTCGGGGCTTCGACGCGGCCGTGCTGATGGAGGTGATCGAGCACATCGACCCGCCCCGGCTGGCCGCGGTGGAGCAGGCCGTGTTCGGCTGGGCACGGCCCCCCGTGATCGTGCTGACCACGCCCAATGCCGAGTACAACGCGCTGTTCGCTGGACTCTCTGCGGGCGCGCTCCGGCATGGCGACCATCGTTTCGAATGGACGCGGTCGCAGCTGGCGGAGTGGGCCGGGGAAGTGGCCGCCCGGCACGGCTACCGCGCCGAGCTGTCCGGGATCGGGCCGGCCGATGCCACGGCGGGCGCCCCGACACAGCTGGCGGTGTTCCGCCGGTGAGCCCGATCAAGATCCCGGAGCTGTCGCTCGTCGTCCTGGTCGGCATCTCCGGCTCCGGGAAGTCGACGTTCGCGGGCGCCCACTTCGCGCCCACCGAGGTGCTGTCGTCCGACTTCTGCCGCGCGCTGGTCAGCGACGACGAGAACGACCAGGCCGCCACGGCCGACGCGTTCGAGGTGCTGGACTTCATCGCCGCCAAGCGGCTCGCCGCCGGGCGGCTCACGGTGATCGACGCGACCAGCGTCCAGGCCGCCGCCCGGCAGTCCCTGGTCGCGCTGGCCAAGCGGCACCACGTGCTGGCCGTCGCGATCGTGCTGGACCTGCCGGAGAGCATCTGCGCGGCCCGGAACGCGGCCCGGCCGGACCGCGCGTTCGGCGCCCGCGTGCTGCGCCAGCAGCACGACCAGCTCCGCCGGGGCCTGCGCGGCCTGCGCCGCGAGGGCTTCCACCGGGTACACGTGCTGTCGAGCCCGGACGAGATCGCCGCGGCGGTCATCGAGCGCGAGCCGCTGTGGAACGACCTGCGCGCCGAGCACGGCCCGTTCGACGTGATCGGCGACGTGCACGGCTGCTTCGACGAGCTGACCGACCTGCTGGGCACCCTCGGCTACCAGGTGGCGGCGGACGGCACCTCAGCGGTCCACCCGCAGGGGCGCACGGCCGTGTTCGTCGGCGACCTGGTGGACCGCGGGCCGGCGACGCCCGCCGTGCTGCGGCTGGTGATGGGGATGACCGCGGCCGGCAGCGCCCGCTCGGTGGCCGGCAACCACGAGGTCAAGCTGGTCCGCGCGCTGCGCGGCCGGGACGTGACCGTCTCGCACGGGCTGGCGGAGAGCCTGGCCCAGCTGTCGGCGGAGCCGGACGGGTTCACCGCGTCCGCCACCTCCTTCATGGATCAGCTGCTCGGCCACCTGGTCCTGGATGACGGGCGGCTGGTCGTCGCGCACGCCGGGCTGCCCGAGGCCATGCACGGGCGGGCGTCGGCGGCCGTCCGGTCGTTCGCGCTCTACGGGGACACCTCCGGGGAGACCGACGAGTTCGGGCTGCCGGTCCGCTACCCGTGGGCGCAGGACTACCGGGGCCGGGCCATGGTGGCCTACGGACACACGCCGGTGCCCGCCGCCGAGTGGGTGAACGGCACCATCTGCGTGGACACCGGCTGCGTCTTCGGCGGCCGCCTCACGGCGCTGCGCTACCCGGAGCGGGAGATCGTCAGCGTCCCGGCCCGGCAGGTCTACTTCGAGCCAATCCGGCCGCTCGCTGCACCCGCCGCGGTCCCGGCTGCGGCCCCGGCGCGGGCGGACGCGGAGCTGAACATCACCGACGTGCTCGGCAAGCGGATCGTGGCGACCCGCCTGACCGGGCAGACCGTCACCATCCGCGAGGAGAACGCGCTGGCCGCCCTGGAGGTCATGAGCCGGTTCGCGCTGGACCCGCGCTGGCTGGTCTACCTGCCGCCGACCATGTCGCCGACGGCCGCCGCGGGCTCCGGGGGCCTGCTGGAACATCCGCGCGATGCCTTCGCCGCCTACCGGAGCGCCGGCGTGGCCCAGGTCGTCGCCCAGGAGAAGCACATGGGCTCGCGCGCGGTCGTCATCGCCTGCCGCGACCCGGAGGCCGGGGCGCGCGTGTTCGGGGTGGCGGGTTCCGGCGTGATCTACACCCGCACGGGGCGCGCGTTCTTCGCCGATCCGGGTCTGGCGGAGGAGGTCCTGAGCCGGATCCGGGCGGCGATCGGCGCCGCCGGGCTGTGGGCCGAGCTGGACACCGACTGGCTCGTTCTCGACGCCGAGCTGCTGCCCTGGTCAGCCAAGGCCGGCGAGCTGCTCCGCGGCCAGTACGCGCCGGTGGCCGCGGCCGCGACGACCGCGCTGGACGCGGCGGCCGGCCTGCTCGCCGCGGCCGCCGCGCGCGGCGTGGACGGCACCGCCTCGCTGCTGGCCGGCGTGGCTGACCGGCGCGTGCTGGCCGGCCGGTTCGCGGACGCCTACCGCCGGTACTGCTGGCCGGTCTCGTCGGCCGCTGACCTCCGGCTGGCGCCGTTCCAGGTGCTGGCCGGCGCGGGCGCGGTCCACGCCCTTCGCCCGCATGCCTGGCACCTGGACGTGCTGGGCCGGCTGTGCGCGGCCGATCCTGGGTTCTTCCGAGTCACGCGCACGGTGCCGGTCACGCTGGCCGACCCGGCCAGTGAGGCGGCCGCGACGGACTGGTGGCTGGAGCTGACCTCCGGCGGCGGCGAGGGCATGGTGGTCAAGCCCGCCGAGGTCGTGCACCGCGGCCCGCGCGGCATCGCCCAGCCCGGCATCAAGTGCCGCGGGCCGGAGTACCTGCGGATCATCTACGGCCCGGAGTACTCGGTCCCGGCCAACCTGGCCCGGCTGCGGTCCCGGAACGTCGGCCGCAAGCGGGCCCTGGCGCTGCGCGAGTACGCCCTCGGCATCGAGGCACTCGAGCGTTTCGTGGCAGCCGAGCCGCTGTACCGGGTGCACGAGTGCGTGTTCGGCGTCCTGGCGCTGGAGAGCGAGCCGGTCGATCCGCGGCTGTGAGGGGAGCTAGCCGGGGGGTTCCGGGCTGAGGTAGCGGCGGACGAGGGCGTCGGTGAAGCGGCGCGGGACGCTCTCGCCGGTGACCAGGACGCGGTAGTAGACCGGGCCGGCCAGCTGGTCGATGGCCAGGTCGATGTCCGTGCCCGCGGCGAGCTCGCCGCGGGCCACGGCCCGCCGGAAGGGCTCGCGGTCGCGGTCGCGCTGCACGGCGACGAACTCGGCCGCGAACCGGGCCGCGACGGCCGGGTCGTGCTGCGCCTGGCCGGCCAGCGCCCGGACCACCGCTCCCGAGTCCGTCTCGCTCAGGAACGTGGCCAGCTGGCCCAGGCGGTCCCGCAGGTCCGGGCCGAGTTCGCCGTGGTCAGGCGAGGTGAAGAACTCCGCCGCGTCCACGGCCAGGGCCTCGAACAGGATGTCCGTCTTCGACGGCCACCACCGGTAGATCGTCTGCTTGGCCACGCCGGCCCGGGCCGCGATCCCCTCGACGGTCACGCCCGCGAACCCGCGCTCGGCCAGCAGGTCATCCGCGGCCTCCAGGACGGCCAGCCGGGCTTCCGCGCTGCGCCCGTGCCGGTTACCGTAGTGCCGGCCAAGGCGCGGGACGTCGGGTGTCGGGGCGTCGGAAGCCGGGGCGTCGGAAGCAGGCATGATGCCGATCACCCCCACGATCTGCGACTTGTGAATTTCCGGCGCCTGCTTGGCTGGGGCCTGCTTGGCTTGCCTGGACGAGACGTTGCGTCTAGCATAGCCGCATGAGTAACACGCTGGCCACGCCCCCGGTCGAGGCCGTTCTGAGTCGGATGTTCGCTGCGGCTGAGGCCCAGGACCGCACCGGCCGGCCCGAACTGCCGCCGGGGCGGACCTACGAGACCGCCACCACAGAGGAGATGTCCGAGGCCTATCAGGACCGGTACATTCCCGTCTCGCCGCAAGCCGGCCAGCTGCTCTACGCCCTCGCCCGGGTCAGCCGGCCGGAGACGATCGTCGAGTTCGGGCTGTCCTTCGGCGTGTCCACCATCTACCTCGCCGCCGCGGTGACCGACAACGGCACCGGCCGCGTCGTGACCACCGAGCTGAACCTCAAGAAAATCGAGACCGCCAGGGCCAACCTCCAGGAGGCGGGGGTCGGCGAGGTCGTGACCATCCTGCCCGGCGACGCGCTGGAGACGCTCGCCGACGTCCCCGGCCCGATCGGCCTGGTGCTGCTGGACGGGTGGAAGAGCCTGTGCCTGCCGGTGCTCCGCCTGCTGGAGCCCAAGCTCGCTCCCGGCGCGCTGGTCGCCGCCGACGACAGCAGCTTCGCGAACATGGCCGACTACCTGGCCTACGTCCGGGATCCGGCCAACGGCTACGTGAGCGTCAGCTTCCCGGTCGAGGACGGCGTGGAGCTCAGCAGCTGGACCGGCCGGTAGGCGGCGGGCGGCAGGCGCCCGAAGGGTGGCCTGCCTTCGTGGCGACGGTGGGTCGGCCGTGGCGACCATGCCGCTCCAGCGAGCGTGTGCGCTGATTGCTGCCGTGCTGGCCTGGCGACTGGTCCCGTATTCAGTTCGACTGGGATGATTTGTTGTGGCATAATCGGAGGTGAGTTCGAAGAGAGAGACCGGCGTTCCCGGGTCTGATGATGTGATGACCTGCGTGATG